>JAABVA010000107.1_pt1 | contig 103124 bp, 88 predicted proteins | sample 5560331 | NCBI WGS metagenome assembly JAABVA01 (sample SAMN12812661, study PRJNA571458) | rock metagenome | isolation source: Antarctica rocks | place: Antarctica: Victoria Land, Mt New Zealand sud | collected 2016-01-07
ACCCGCCCCCGGAAAACCCTGGGCTACGCGACACCCGCTACTACACTGGCCGAAAGCGTTGCGCCGACCCCCTGAACCCAAGGCGGCTTTTTTCAGGAACTCGTTCTCCAGCTTCACCTCCCGGTATTTTCGCTCGAGTTCACGGAGCCGGGCTTGGTCGCTCACGTTCAGCCCCGGTTCCTCCCCGACGTGCTCGCGGCGGTAGACGTTGACCCAGTTACCCAAGGTCCCCTCCCCGATCCCCAGCTCCCGCGCCACTGAAGCGATCGGCCGCGACGAATCGATGACCAACCGGACAGCGTCCTCACGGAACTCCGGACTGAACACCCTCTTTGCTCGACTCACGACCTGGCCTCTCATCTGAGTGGAAAGATTATATCCACTGTCCGAGAAACGCGGGGCACCTCACAAGCCACGAGCCGGCGGCAGGCAGGTAGCTCGTGGGCGGGGACTGGTGGGCCTGTGACCGGAGGTGGGTTGATGGACGACACCGGGGTGCTGCAGGTGCGGGCCGGGGTGGTGGCTGGGCGTCGGCGACCGCGGTTGCCGACGCCTCGGGGTCACCGGGTTGTGGTGCGGCTCAGTGATGAGGAGCACGCGGACGTGGCGGGTGGCGCGGCGCGGCTGGGCCTGTCGGTGGGGGCGTTCCTGTCCGCGGCGGGGGTCGCGGTCGCCCGGGGGGACGGGCCGGGCGTGGACCCGGAAGCGGCGACCGGGCTCGCCTCCCCGGCTACCGGTGGCGTGCTGGGCGGGGGAGTCGAGCGGGGTGTGGGGTCGGCGGGTGGGGTGGGCCTGGACCGGCGGACCGGGGACGCCCTGGATGACCTGGAGACCCAGCTGGGCCGGATCGGGAACCTGTTGAACCAGGCGGTGCGGGTCGCGAACAGCACCGGTCAGGTCGACGGCCGACTGCTGGGCGCAGCGGACGCGGTCCGCCGGCTCGCGCTGCGGGTGAACGGGGTGTTGGACGGGGTCCGGTTGGACCGGCGGGGCCGGGCCCGGTGAGGTTCCCGGTGTGGCTTCGGGTGGTGTCGGCGTGATTGTGAAGACGGGGGCGAAGCTGCGCGGCTCGCGGACGTATGGGCTCGTGTACTACCTGATGGGGCCGGGTCGGAGCAACGAGCACGTGGACCCGCGGGTGATCGCCGGGTACAAGCCGGCCGACCAGCTGAACCCGCCCGCGCGTGGTGACGGGCGGGCCGGAGCGGACATCCGGGACCTGGTCGCGGCCCTGGACCGGCCGGTCCGCCGGCTGGGGGAGCGGGCACCGGACAAGCACGTGTTTCACACGGTGATCGCGAACCGCCCCGACGACCCGGTGCTGACCGACGGGCAGTGGGCCGACGTCGCGTATGACCTGATGCGTGAGCTCGGCCTGGCCGGCACCGACCATGGGGCCCGGGACATCCGGTGGGTCGCGATCCGCCACGACCCCCAGCACATCCACCTGGCGGGGACGCTGGTCCGCGCGGACGGGTCGGTCGCGACCACCCCGAACGACTTCCGGGCCGCGTCGACGGTCCGCGCCCGGATGGAGGCCCGGTACGGCCTGGCCCGCACCAACAGCGGGGACCGGACGTCCACGCAGCGGCCGGCGCGGGCGGAGACGGAGAAAGCCGGCCGGCAGGGCCGGGCCGAACCGGAGAGGGACACCCTGCGCCGCCTGGTCCGCGGTGCCGGGTCGACCGCGCGCAGCGGGGAGGAGTTCCGCGCCGAGCTCGCCGCGTCCGGGGTCCGGTTCACCCCGCGGATGAGCACGCAGGACCCCACTGAGGTCACCGGGTACAAGGTGTCGTTGCTGCCCGCGGACAGCGCCGCGCAGACGGTGTGGTTCGCCGGCGGCGGGCTGGACAGGGACCTCACCTGGCCGAAGCTGACCGCCCGCTGGGAGCCGGCCGTCGCTCCCGCCGACACCCCGGCCCGCCCCGCCGCGTCGTCCGCGCGGGACAGGTCGGAGCAGCGGGGTACACCGGTCGCCGGCTCCTCGCCGGCCGCGGCGTCGCCGGCGGACCGGGCTGCGGCAGCCGCGGAACGGGCCCGGGAGCGGGTCGAGGCGATCCGCGCTGCGGAGCTTCGGGTGCGGGCGGCCGGGGCTGCGTTGTGCGCGGACCCGGGGCTGGTCGATGCGGTCGCGCCGGCCGCGGCGGACCTCGCGGCGGCGACGTCCGCGGCGTGGCAGCGCCGCCCGGATGGGCGTAGGCCGGTGGCCGGGTTCACCACGGCCGGGGACGCGGCGCAGCGGGCCGGGCGGACCCCCGGTGGCGGGCCTCCCGCGTACAGCGCGGCTTCGGCGGCGATGCGCGCCGCGGTCCGTCGGATGGTGCTGGCCGGGCAGCTCACCGGCGGATCGGACACCGCGGCGTGGCTCAGCCTCGCCGCGCAGCTCGCGGTGACCCTCGACGCGGTCGCCGACGCGCGCGCCGCCCAGCAGCGCGCCGACCAGGCCGCTGCCGCCCGCGCCGCCGCGGCCCGGTACCGGGCCGGACTCGAACACGCCGCCCGCGACCCGGCCGCCGCCGGCGCTCCACCCCTGGTCCAGGTCGCTCTCCGCCGAACCGGCCCGCACAGGCAGCCCGGCGACGAGCCGACCGCCGGGCGGCGGCCAGCCGAACCGCCCGCACCCGATTCGAGGAGGACACGGTGAGCATCGAGCATTCCGACCACGAGGTCATCGGGGGCGCGCAGCGCTCCGTGCAGCAGCTGGTGTTCACCGCCGCCCAGCTCGTGGAGGTCGTCGCCCGGATGCGCGCGGCCGCCGACCAGCGACGGGAAACCGATGCCCGGGCCGCCGCCGCCGGCGACCGCGACACCGCCCACCGGCTCCGTGCCCGGCAGGACAGCGACCGCCGAGCCGAGCAGGCGGCGCGGGCCGGTGCCCGCCAGCAGTGGGCGCCGGTCAACGACGGGCAGCTGCGGCGCGACGCCACCCCGGAGTACCTGCTCACCGGGTGGGCCGCCGCGACCACCTGGGCCGGCACCGACCAGCAGGCCGCCGCGGCGATGCTCCGCGCCGAGGACGAGATCCGCGACCGCTGGCCCAACGTCACCGACCGCTACGACCGGCTGCGCGTCGACGACGGCCTGCACCCGGCCGCCGCGATGACCATCGCCGTCGCCGACGCCGCGAACGCTGGCTGGGACCCGGTCACCAACCCCGCCGCCCCCGCGCGGACCGCGGCCCCCACCCGGGCGGCCCTCGAGCCGGCCGGAGCGGACCCCGGGCTGGTCGGGTCCGCGGCCGACAAGGACGACAGGGCCGCCACCGCGGACCGGGCGGTGACCCGGGCGGTGGCCACCCCCGATGGCCCGAGCACCGCCACCGTCGATGAGCACGCCGACGGTCTTGCGGCCGCCGCGGCGCTCGGCGAGACGCGCGATGACTTTTCCCGTGCGGCCGACACCGCAGCGGCCCTCGCGCTCCGGTGGCACCCGCCCGTCGGGAACACCGCGGCCGCCGAGTCGACCAGCACGACCGTGCGACCCGGCCTGGCGCCCACCCCTCGCCGTGTGCGGTGACGGTCGTCAGGAGTGACTGCCACCTGCTGCGCCTCGTGGGTGAACAAGTCCCGATCGTGAGTGGGTCGGTGGACGAGGCCGCGGACCTTTGAGCCTCTGCAGCAGGCCGGCGGCCCGGCCCAAGCTGCGGCCACGGTCAGGTTGACCGCGCGACTGTCCGGGCTGCTGAACCTGGCGTGGACCCAGGACGCGGACCTGCTCCGGGTCCGCATCGCCGGCGCGACCGCGGACGTGGTCCTCACCGATGACGAAGAAGACGGCTACCAGCGGACCGTGTCCCGGCTGAACGGCACGTGGACGCTCGGCTCGGGCATCGACCGGTTCACCTACTGACCCCGGTGACAGAGGGTCCGCGCTTCCACCGCCGGGGCTTCGGGTACCGCCAGTCCATCTAGGAACGGGTGACCTGTGACAGCGAACCGCGACCCCACGGAGACGAGCCGGTGCAGAAATACTCGCTGACGGCCCTGGTGCCCCGACACCTCCGGCGCGCGGGCGACCGTCTGCCGCATTCGTCACCACGCTCGCGGGTGAAAGCGCGTGCGGCCACCCACTACCCAGCCCTGTAAGGGCCCGTAACCCACCGTCAGCCGGTCCAACTGCACCGCCGCCACGGCCGGCTGTCCCGGGCAGAACTCACCGCCGTTGGATACGGCAACTGGGGCAGACTCTCGCCATGCCTGACGCCGTTACTGTCGCTGCCGCTCAGACCAAGAGTGCTTGGGAGCAGGCCTCACAAAAGCACGTGCGGGAGTACGACGCGCTGCTGGGGGAAGCCCGACACGCTCGGCTACTGTTAGTCGAAGAGGAGCTGCTTGCCTCGGTGCTGCGGCAGCGGCCGGAGGTGCTCCACCCACAGAGCGGGCATGGTCTGGACGACGTCGCGTTGGTGCGAGCGGGCGCCCGCTCCGTCTTGGGCGTCGACTACAGCCCCACCGCGGTCGCCGCCGCGCAGCAGCGCGCCGATGAAATGGGTTTGCCCTGCCGCTACATCGTGGCCGAGCTGCCCCCGCTGCCAATGGACGACGCGGGCACCGACCTAGTTTACACCGGTAAGGGCGCGCTGATCTGGTTGCCGGACTTGGACGCGTGGGCAACGGAGGTAATGCGAGTGCTTCGCCCTGGTGGTCACTTGTTCATCCACGAGGGGCATCCATTGGTGCCGCTGTGGTCGTGGGAGGAGAATCACGTCCGCATCCGGCCAGATCGCAGCTACTTCGCCCGCTCGCACGTCAACGACACCTTTCCCGCTCTGGGCGCCGTCGAGTACCAGTGGACCCTCGCCCAGATTGTTATGGCCACGCGCCGCGCGGGCCTAGACCTACTGGAGTTGATCGAGCACCCCGAACCGTTCTGGAAGCCTGCTGACACCGTCGCGGAGGCATGGAGCGGACGGCTGCCGAACAGCTTCAGCCTGCTCGCACGCCGTCCCTGAGAGTCCGCAGCCGGGTCTCCGATCGGCGAGTCCGGGGGTCACGGGAGGGAGGTGCCCGCGCGTCAGGGCGCTGCCGCGGCCGGCGAGCGGGATCGCCATCGGACCAGGCCGGGCAGGTCGAGCACCCTGGGGTCGTCCGGCAGTCGCCGGAGCAGTGCGGCGTCCGTCTCGGCGGTCACGACGTCCGGCCAGGCCATGTACCAGGCCCACGCCGGCTGGGTGTCGAGCACCTCCGGCGACGGCAGGCCGCCCACCTCGCCAAGTCCGATCGGTCGGCCGTCGGCGAGTGCCAGCAGCCCGTCCTGGTGCTGCTGGTCGAAGCGGCTGCCGTACACGTCCACCGCTAGGGCGTCGACGACGTCGTGGCCGGGATAGCAGGGCTCGACCGGCGGGGTGTCGCCGTAGGCGGCGTTCGGGTTCCACAGCCACACGAGGTTTCGCAGCCCGCGGACCCGCACGAGGTGGTCGAACAGCATCCGCCACAGCCGGGCGAACCGCTGGGGCTGCCCACCCCACCAGAACCAGGCGCCGTTCATCTCGTGGTACGGCCGCCAGAGTACCGGCACGCCCGCATCCTGCAACCGGAGCAGGAAGTCCGCGGCGACGTTCACCTGCTCGACCCAGCGGGCGTGTAGGTCCGAGTCGGTGTCCAGCACGGCGTCGTAGTCGGCCGGGTCGAGGTCGCGGAGGACTCCTCCCTCGAACGGCACCGGCTCGTCGTCCAGCGGGCAGACGGCGTGCCAGGTGGTGGTGATGACCGCGCCCCGGCTGTGCCAGGCGATCGCCTCGGCGATCGTCGCCCCCCGGCGGTCGACGCCGTCCAGGGTTCCCGGTGCGGAGAAGCCGATTTCCCCACCCCAGAGCGCGGGCGTCGCACCGGTGAGAGCGGTGATCCGCTCGGTCCACGAGGAGCCGTGCACCGGCTGGTTGTGCTGGCCGGACAACAGCGCGGTCCCGGGGAGCGCGTACAGCAGCTCGAGCAGCTCGCGCGCGCCGTCGGTCGCGCCGGGTGTCACGGGCAGCCGCGGGCCAGTGGGCGATCCTGGCTCAGGCGGCGGCACTGTGCTCCTCCCCGAGTCGGCCGTGGGACTCGTCGTGCAGCCAACACCGCGCGGTGTGCCCGGGCTGCACCTCGATCACCGGCGGTCGCTGCTCGCAGACAGCCATCACGAACGGGCAGCGGTCACGGAACCGGCACCCGTGGTCGGATCCGTCCTGGCGGACGCGCCCGGACCGGGCGCGGACCTGCTCCGGTGCCCGGACCGCCCGCGGCCCCTCCGGGTCGGGCAGCGCGTCGTTGCCGGCGCCGACGGGTACGCCGGCCGCCCCGAGCCGCGCCTCCGGGTCCGGCGCCGATCGTGCGAGCAGCTGGGTGTAGGGGTGCGACGGCCGGACGATCACCTCGTCGGCGGGTCCGGACTCCACGATCTCGCCGCGGTACATCACCATGATCGTCGTGGAGAAGTAGCGGGCCGTCGCCAGATCGTGGGTGATGTAGAGGACGGCCAGGTCGTCCTGTGTCCTGGCACGGTCCAGCAGCTCGAGGACCTCGAGCCGGATCGACACGTCGAGCATCGACACCGGCTCGTCGGCCAGCAGGATGCTCGGCCGTGGGGCGAGGGCACGGGCGATGGCGACGCGTTGGCGCTGACCGCCGGACAGTTCGTGCGGGTAGCGCGCGGCGACGACGTCGGCCGGGCCCAGGTTCACCCGGTCCAGCAGCTCCGCCACGCCCTGCCCCGGGGTGATGCCCTTCGCGAGCACGTGGTGGATCGCCAGCGGGCGCTGGAGGTGGTAGCCGATGGTGTGCGACGGGTTGAGCGAGCCGAACGGGTCCTGGAAGACCATCTGGACCTTGGCGCGGTAGTCCGCCATTCCACCGCGGCCGCGGGCGACGGGATGGCCGTCGAGGGTGATCGTCCCGCCGCTTGGACGCGTCAGCCGCGCCAGGATGCGGGCGACCGTGGACTTGCCGCTTCCCGACTCGCCCACGAGGGCGACGGTCCGGCCGGATTCGAGTGTGAACGAGACGTCGTCGACCGCGACGACCTTGCCCCGACCGCGCGACCCGAAGACCTTGTGCAGCCCCTGCACCTCCAACCTGCTCACGCCCTAACCTCCGTCTCGGTGCTCGTCTCCCGCGTGGAGCCCCCGAGCGACCCGGTCGGTGCGCCGGTGAGTCCGGCGGCGGTTGCCCGGTCGACCTCGGCGCGACTGGGGTGGCTGGGCGTGTGCAGGTCGGCCGGTGGACCGCCGGGACGGAACCGCGTCTCGTGCAGCAGACACGCCACGGAGGTGAGCGCCGATCCCGGCGAAACGGTGCGGTCCGGGTCGGCGTCGCCGGGGGCACGCGACGCGCGCCCCGGTACCCGCAGCGCCGGGTCCACGGTCGGGCACGGTGCGAACGCGTGGCGGCACCGAGGCTCGAAGGAACAGCCGTGCACCGGACGGCTGAGGTCCGGCGGCGACCCCGGGATGCCGCGCAGGACCCGGCGTGCGCCGCGCAGGCTGGGGAACGAGTCGATCAGCCCGACCGTGTAGGGGTGCTTGGGCCGGGCGAGGATCTCGGCGGCCTCGCCGTACTCGACGACGCGGCCCGCGTACATGATCGCGATGTGATCGCTGATCTCGAGCAGCAGCGAGAGGTCGTGGGTGATGAAGACCACGGCGAACCCGAACATGTCCCGCAGCCGGTCGATCTCGGCGAGGATCTCACGCTGGACGACGACGTCGAGAGCGGTGGTCGGCTCGTCCATGATGATGACGTCGGGCCGGAGGGCGAGCGCCATGGCGATCATGACGCGCTGCCGCATCCCCCCGGACAGCTCGTGGGGGAAGGACGACAGCCGCGCCCGGTCGATGCCGACCAACTCGATGAGGTCCGCGCAGCGCTCGTGCTTCGCCGCGCGGGACAGCTTCACCCCGTGCGCGGCGAAGACGTCGGAGATCTGACGTTCGATCGTCACGACCGGGTTCAGCGCAGACATCGCCGACTGGAAGACCATCGCGATCCGCGCCCAGCGGAACGCCTGGAGCTCCTGGCCGTCCAACGCGAGCACGTCGACGGCCTCCTCGGACCCGGCGGGGGTGAAGGTCACCGATCCCTCGGTCACCGCCCCCGGCGGCCGGAGCAGCCGAGTCATGGCATACGCGAGCGTGCTCTTCCCGCACCCGCTCTCGCCGGCTACCCCGACGACCTCGCCGGGGGCGATGTCCAGGCTGACGCCGCGGACGGCGCGCACGGTCGTCTCGGCCGCGTACTCCACCACGACGTCGCGCAGCGAGAGCACGGGTGGTGCCGATCCGCCGGGCACCCGACGGCGTGCTGCCTCGGTGGCCGTCACGGGCGGTCCCCTCTCCGGTGGTCCTGCACGCGCTCGCTGGGCAGGGTTTGCGACTGGGTCGCGCCCGTCCCGGTTACGGCGACCTGGGTGGCCGCATCGGCGTCGCCGTCGGCCACGGCGCCCGTGGGCAGCTGCCGGGCGTCGGCCGCCGAACGGTTCGCGGTGACCCGGGCGGCGACGCGCAGTCTCGGGTTGACGAGCTCGTCGATGCTGAAGTTGATCAGCGACAGCGCCATCCCGACCAGCGCGATGCACAGCCCGGGTGGGACGAACCACCACCAGGCGCCGAGGCTCAGCGCCTGCGCGTTCTGCGCGTAGTAGAGGATGCTGCCCCACGAGCTGGCGTTGACCGTGCCGAGGCCGAGGAAGTCCAGGCCGGCCTCGGTGAGGATCGCGAACAGGCCGCTGAACACGAGCGAGTTGGCGATGATCGGCAGCAGGTTCGGCATCACTTCGTAGGCGATGATCCGCCACGTCGACTCACCCGCGACCCGGGCGGCGTCGACGAAGTCCCGGTTGCGCAGCGAAAGCGTCTGTGTGCGGAGCACCCGTGAGGTCGAGGCCCAGGCGGTCGCCGCGATGACGAGCGCGATCGTCAGGTAGCTGCGTGAGTTGACGTAGTTCGTGATGAGGATGATGAGCGGCAGGCTCGGGATGACGAGGACCACGTTGCCCAGCAGGGACAGGGCATCGTCGGTCAGACCGCCGATGTAGCCGGCTACGATCCCGACGACCATCGCGACCAGCGTGGACAACACGCCGGCGACGAGCCCGACGGTCAACGACCCCCGCGTGCCGTTGGCGACCTGCTGGAAGACGTCCTGGCCGAGGTTGGTCGTCCCGAGCAGGTGCGCCCGGCTCGGTGACGCGAACGCGTCAGGCGAGGTGGCGTTGGCCCCGGGAAAGACGATCGGACCGATGATCCCCACGATGACGAACACACCGAGGATCACCAGACCCACCAGGAGCTTGCGCGAGCGCGGGAGCCGGAGTCGACGACGGCGGGTGGTCGTGGCGGGGGACTCGAGCAGTGCTGCGGTCATCGCGGCTCAGCCGTTCTGCCGGGTGCGGGGGTCGATGAACCCGTTGAGCAGGTCCACCACGAGGTTGGCGCCGAGCACGCCGAGGGTGATGGCGAGGAACAGCGCCTGCATCAGGGGGTAGTCGGAGTTCTGGACCGCGGTGAGCAGGTTGAACCCGAGCCCCGGGTAGGAGAAGACCGACTCGGTGACGATCGAGCCGGTGACGATGAAGCCGATCGAGATGGCGAACCCGGTGACGCTGGGGAGCACTGCGTTGCGTGCCGCGTACCGGATCATGACCCGCGACGTGCTCAGGCCCTTGGCCTCTGCGGTGAGGACGTAATCCTCGAACATCGTCGACACCATCATGTTGCGCATCCCGAGCAGCCAGCCCGCGATCTGGGAGAGAACGAGCGTCAGCGCGGGCAGCGCGCCATGGTAGATCGCCGACCCGATGAAGTCCCGCTTGAAGCTGGGGTTCAGGTTCAGGTCGTACCCCAATGAAAGCGGAAAGGCCCCGAGCTTGAGGGCGAGGAAGTACACGAGCAGCAGCGCGAGCCAGAAGTAGGGGATCGCAGCGAACAGCGTCGTCGCCGGGACGAGCGAGTCCAGCCAGCTCCCCCGCTTCCAGCCGGCCAGCGCCCCGAGAGCGATCCCCAGGACGAAGCTGATCAGCGTCGACAGCCCGACCAGTGCAAGCGTCCACGGCAGTGCCTGCAGGACGATCGTCGATACCGGGGTCGGGTAGAACGACACCGAGATGCCGAACTGGCCGTGGACGAGGTTCCCGAGGTAGTGCCAGTACTGGACGGGCAGCGCGTCGTGACTCACGCCGAACTGGATCTCCAGCGCCTGGCGGGCCGACGGCGGCAGCGGGGCCGTCGATTGCGTCTTGGCGAGGATCGCGTCCACCGGGTTCCCCGGGAGCAGCCGCGGGATGAGGAAGTTCAACGTGACAGCGACGAACACGGCGATCACGTAGAAGCCGAGTCTTCGGACGACGTACTTCACCGGGCGGCCTCCTCGCCGGGGACCGGTACCGCGAACGACGCCCCGCGAAGGGACGTCGCCGCGGTCCGGGCTGTTCCGCGTTGCCCGGCACTTCCTGGACCACGTGTCACGGCAGTGCCGGTCACGCCTGCTTGAGCTTGCGGGTGACGATCCCGATATCCGGGTTCGCCCACACGTTGGAGGACGCGTACAGGTCGGAGGTGGTGGGGAAGCCGCTGACCTTCTTGGTCGAGTACTCCGACATGTCCACGCGCTGGGCCACGGCGATGTAGGGCAGGGCGGGCACGACCTTGGCCTGGATCTGGGCACACATGCTCTTCACCGCGGCCTGGTCCGTCTGGTTGGTCGTGCCGAGCTGGTTGAGCAGCTTGTCGACGGCCGGGTCGGAGTACCGCACGAAGTCTGCCGACGCGGTGCCGCCGATCGGTGCGCTGAGCGCCGAGTTGAACATCGCGTTGTAGAGGTAGAAGGGGCCCGGCCCGCCGTACACAGCGTCGATCAGCACGTCGAAGTTGCCCTGGGCGCGGGCGACGCCGAACGCCGCGAACGCGACCTGGCTGATCTTGAAGTCGATCCCTGCCGCCTTGTACTGCTCCTGGATCAGCTGCAGGGCGGAGATGTAGTCGGCGTAGCCGGTGATCACCTGGCAGGTCATCGAGACCCGCTTGCCGTCGGGGCTGGCGTAGATGCCGTCGGAGCCCTTCTTGTACCCGGCCGACTCCAGGGCTGCGGTGGCCTTGGCCGTCGAGTACTCGGGGGAACCTGCGAACTGCGGGTCCACGTAAGCGTCGTCACGCGGGGTCACCACGTAGGCCTTGGCAGGCGGCAGCGCCACCCCGGAGAACGCCTGCGTCTTGATGGTCGCCAGGTCCAGCGCGTACTGCATCGCCTGGCGGACCGGCAACTCCGACGTCGGGAACCTCTTGAGGTTCGGCGTCAGGTAGGTGGTCCCCGTGGCCGGGAGCAGGTTTGCGTGGAAATCCTTGTTCCGTGCGGAGTACTGCTTGTCCACCTGGGGGATGAACGCGCTCGCCCAGTCCACCGTCCCCGCCTGCAGCGCCTGCAGGGCCGCGGTGTTTCCGCTGTAGTTGACGAACCGGATGCCGGTGACCTGCGGCGCGCCCTGGAAGTACTTGGCGTTCGGGGTCATCAGGTACGACTGGGGACTGAAGGTGGACAGCACGTAGGCGCCGCTGCCGACCGGCTTCGAGTCCTGGTCCGTCGCCGGGTCCGTCTTCTTCGACCAGATGTGCTGCGGGACGATGTAGGTGCCGCCGGCGATGTACCAGATGTCGGTGTACGCCGCCTGGCCCATCTGCAGGACGACCGTGTGGTCGTCGGTCGCCTTCGCCGACACGATCTTCAGCCCATTGGTGTTCAGCGCCGGGGTCTTACGCAGCAGGTCGAACGTGTAGACGACGTCCGCGGCGGTCAGTGGCTGGCCGTCGGACCAGGTGACGCCAGTCTGCAGGTCGAAGGTGATCGTCCTGCCGTCGGCGGAGAGCTTGTAGCCCTTGGCCAACCAGGGCTCGACGTCGTTGGGCTTGAGCTGGTTGAAGAACATCAGCGGCTCGTAGACCATCCCACGCGCGCCGTTGTTGAACGTCGACGAGAACGGATTGAAGTTCGCGGTGAACGAGCCGGTGCCGCCGCCGTAGAACACGAGCGGGGTCTTCGAGCCGCCGCCACCGGCACCGGAGGTGCTCCCGGGCGTGGTCTTGGCCGACGAGCCGCTGCAGGACGCGACGAAGGCAGCCGCGAGAGCGGCGCTCCCAGTCGCTAGGACAGCGCGACGGGACGGGGAGGTGGTCATCGGGAGTACTCCTGTCGGGACGACGTCGGGTCGACGGGGGAGCGTGGCGGCCGCGTGGTCGTGGCGCTCGCGGTCCCGGGAACTGGCGAGGTGCTCAGTGGCTGCTGGCCGGGGGGGCCCGGTGTGTCCGGTGGTCCCCGCCGTACCGGGTGGAGCGACGGCGGGCGGAACGTGCGGCGCAACGACGGGGAGGTCTCCACCGATGGCATCCGCGCGTCGGTCGACACCGTGCCCCCCGCCTCGTCGTCGAGTCGTCGGTCGGGGAGCCGTGTACTGCCCCCGGTTCGCCGAGCATGCACTCAACCGGTTCAGTCGTCAAGGGGCGGACACGACTCGGTTCCGGAGCAGGACGGGCGGCACCGCGACGGCCCCCGTCCGGTGGCCGTCCTCAGGCGGGGGCGACCGCGGTGCTGCCGCGCGGGACCAACCGCGGCGGCGGGTCCTCGCGGTCGCCGGCGACACCGGAGACGGAGCGGGTCAGCAGCAGCTGTGCGGCGTGCCGGCCGAAGGCGGAGATGTCCCGAGCGAGGGCCGTCAGTGGTGGGTGGACGAGCCGGCACAGGACCGAGTCGTCCCACGCGACGATCGACAAGTCGCGTGGGACAGCGAAGCCCATCTCGTGGGCGACCGCGGACCCCGCCACCGCCATGACGTCGTTGTCGAACACGAGCGCGGTCGGCCGCGGCGTCCTGCTCAGCAGGGCGCGGGTCGCGTCAGCGCCCTGGTCGCCGGAGAAGTCGGTGGCGACAGTGCGTTCGGTGATCCCCAGCGACGCGCACACCTCGTGGAAGGCCTCCGTCCGGATCTGCGTGTGCAGGAAGTCCGGCCGTCCGGCGACCCGGGCGATCCGCCGGTGGTCGAGCGCGGCCAGGTAGCGGACGACCGTCCCCATCGCCAGGGCGTCATCGCTCCAGATCCGGGCCAGCGACCCGTGCCGTCCCTTGCCGCCCACAACGACCGCGGGCAGGCCCAGCTCCTCGAGCACGCCCACCCGGGGATCCACCTCGCGGATGTCGGTGAGGAACACGCCGTCGACGCGGTGCTGAGCCGACCAGCGGTGGTAGGTCTCGATCTCGGCGTCGAGGTCGGCGACGACCTGGAGCAGGAGGGCGACCGACCGACCGGCCAGCTCGGCCTCGATGCCGGAGATCAGCTGCATGTAGAACATCTCCACCCCGAGGGTGCTGGCCGGCCGGGCGATGACCAGGCCGACGGCGCCCGCGCGCGAGGCCGCCAGCGCCCTCGCGACGGAGCTGGGCTGCCAGCCCAGGTCGCCGGCCACGCCGAGGATGCGCGCGCGCGTCAGCTCCGACACCCCGGGCAGTCCGTTCAGGGCGTAGGAGACCGCCCCCTTGGACACTCCGGCCGACCGCGCGACATCCGCGATCGTCGGGCGCTTGGTGGGTGCCACTGACGCTCCTGCCTTGACCGGTTCAGTGGAATGATGCTGGATGGGCACACCGGTCCGTGCCGGACCGCCACACGTGCGCGGGCGGGGACCGTGACCGTGACCGTGACCGATGCTCACAGGCCCCGGGCGTCGATCGCAACCATCCCGTCGGCCCGCGATCGGTGCGGGTCCCGGACGGGTTGTCGCTCGGGACGCCGGGCGACGGACAGCGCCGCGCTCCGGCGTCCCGAGATGTCCGACCGCACCACGAGGAGGTTCGACGATGAGCCGTATCGACGTCCGCGAGCACGGCGCGACCGGGGACGGCACGACCCTGGACACGGCCGCGATCCAGGCGGCGGTGGAGGCGTGTGCCGCGGCAGGCGGCGGGATCGTGGTCCTCCCGGCCGGGGGCACCTACCTGTCGGGCACGATCACCCTGCGCTCCCACGTGGAGTTCCACGTCGAACGCGGAGCGGTGCTCCAGGGCAGCGGGGACTGGGCCGATTACACCGGCCGTATCCCGGTCAGCGCGCTGTCCGGGGGGGAGCTCACGGATCAGTCGCTGGAGTCCGGGATGCTGCTGACGGCGCTGGACGCCGAGCAGGTCGCCATCACCGGCGGCGGGGTCATCGACGGCGCGGGCCGGTCCTTCGTCACCGGCACCGTCGAGGACGGCAGCATCCACACGATGACCGCCCAGCGGCCGTTCACGGTGTTCCTGCGCCACTGCACGAACGTCACCGTCCGGGACGTGACCCTGCGCGACGGCGCCTTGTGGACGCTGCGCCTCTCCGGCTGCGCGGACGTCCTCGTGTCGGGGCTGCGGATCCGCAACGACCTGCGGCTGCCCAACAGCGACGGGATCGACCTGGACCGGTGCCGCGACGTGCGCATCAGCGACTGCGACATCGTGGCCGGGGACGACGGCATCTCGCTGAAGACGTGTGAGGAGTTCCCGGACTGGGGGCCGTGCGAGAACGTCGTCATCAGTACCTGCACGATCACCTCGACGTCCAGCGCGGTCGTCGTCGGGGTCGACGCGGTCGCCCCCATCCGCAATGTGGTGGTCACCAACTGCGTCATCCGCTCGAGCAACCGCGGCTTGTCGGTCAACCTCGGCCAGGCCGGCGACTTCGAGAACATCCTCTTCTCGCACATCATCTGCGAGACCCGGCGGTTCGGCGACGGCTGGTGGGGCCACGGCGAGCCCGTGTACGTCGCGGTCCGCCCGTGGCACCAGGACGTCGGGCGACTGCGCAACGTGCGGTTCGTCGACATCCTCGCCCGCAGCGAGAACGGCGTCGTCGTGCACGGCGACACACCCGACCACATCCAGGGCCTCCTCCTCCAGGGGGTACGGGTGGAGCTCGCCCGGTGGACGCATTGGGCGGGCAACACCCAGGACCTGCGGCCGTCGCGGACGCTGGGGATCCGCGAACACCCGACCTCCGGTTTCTTCGTCGAGAACGCGACCGATGTCACCCTCCGGGACTGCGAGGTCAGCTGGGGTGGGGCGCCGGACCCCGCCCAGTTCCGGCACGCCCTGGAGACGCGCGCCGTGGCCGGGCTCGTCGTCGAGGGCATGCGCGGGAAGTCGACCGACCCCGGTCGCTGGCCCGCCGTTGTGGACCTGCCCGACGCCGTGTCCGTCTGACCGACACTCCCGCCCCCGGTCCACACGACCACCTGCTCGCTCGAGCGCGGAAGGATCAAATCCCATGAGGACCGCACAGCTGCACGAGGGTTGGACGTTGGAACTCGCCCGCGGTGGGCACGGCGCGCCGTCCACCCTCGCCGGGACCACGGTCCCGGCGACCGTGCCGGGCAGCGTGCACACGGATCTGCTGACCGCAGACCTCATCCCGGACCCGTACCTTGACCGCAATGAGCTCGAGCTCTCCTGGATCGGACGCAGCGACTGGACCTACCGGACGACCTTCCGGGTCGACGGGCCGGCGACCGAGCGGGTCGACCTGGTGTGCGCGGGACTGGACACCGTCGCCCGGGTGACCATCAACGGGAACGTGGTCGGCGAGACGGCGAACATGCACCGGTCCTATCGCTTCGACCTACGGGCGTCCGTCCGCGACGGCGACAACGACCTGGTGGTCACCTTCGCCTCGCCCTACGGCTACACCGACCAGCGGATCGCTGAACTCGGCGCCCGGCCGGCCGCGGTGGACGAGCCGATCAACATGATCCGCAAGATGGCCTGCAACTACGGCTGGGACTGGGGTCCGACGCTGGTCACCTCCGGGATCTGGCGCCCGATCGGTGTGGACCGGTGGAACGACGCCCGGTTGTCGCGGGTGCGACCGCTGGTCGACGTGGACGCCGACGGCACCGGGCACGTGCAGGTGTTCGTCGACGTCGAGCGGTCGGGGGTCGGCGACGACGGGGAGCTCTTGCTGGTTGCCGAGGTCGGCGGCGTCACCGCGTCCGGGACCGTCGAGTCCGGGTCGACGAGTGCAGTGCTCCACCTGTCGGTTCCCACCGTGGCCCGATGGTGGCCGCACGGTCACGGCGACCAGCCGCTGTACGACCTGGCCGTCCGGCTCACCGCCCAGTCCGGCGGCGCTGCCACCGAGCTGGACTCCTGGACTCGGCGGATCGGCTTCCGGACCATCACGATCGACACCTCGCCGCTGCCTGACGGTTCCCGGTTCGCCCTCGTCGTCAACGGCCGCCAGATCTTCGCCCGCGGCGCGGACTGGATCCCCGACGACTGCTTCCCGACCCGGGTGGATCGCGCCCGGTACCGGACGCGGATCCGGCAGGCCACCGACGCGAACATCGACTTCCTGCGTGTTTGGGGCGGCGGCCTGTACGAGAACGAGGACTTCTACGACGCCTGCGACGAGGCGGGCGTGCTGGTGTGGCAGGACTTCCTGTTCGCCTGTGCGGCCTACCCGGAGGAGGAACCGTTCGCGTCGGAGGTCGCTGCCGAGGCACGGGAGAACGTGGCGCGGTTGATGCCACACGCCAGCCTGGCCGTCTGGAACGGCAACAACGAGAACGTTTGGGGCTGGTACGACTGGGGGTGGCAGGACCGGCTCGGGGACCTCAGCTGGGGAAAGACGTTCTACTACGAGGTGCTGCCGCGCATCGTCGCCGAGGTGGACCCCGGCCGGCCCTACGTCCCCGGCAGCCCGTCGTCGGCCACCTTCGAGCAGCACCCCAACGACGACAGCGACGGTGTGGTGCACGAGTGGGAGGTGTGGAACCGGGTCGACTACACCCACTACCGGGACCGGCACCCGCGGTTCGTCTCCGAGTTCGGCTTCCAGGCCCCCGCGACCTACGCGACGATCCGCCGCGCGGTGTCCGATCCGGTCCTGGTGCCGGACTCGCCAACGATGCTGCACCACCAGAAGGCCGAGGGCGGACAGGACAAGCTGGCCAGCGGGATGAAGACACACCTGCCGGCGCCACGGTCGGGTGAGCACGAGTTCGACGACTGGCTCTGGCTGACCCAGCTGAACCAGGCGCGGGCGATGGCCTTCGGCATCGAGCACTTCCGATCCCTGTCCCCGGCGTGTGCGGGAACCGTGGTGTGGCAGCTCAACGACTGTTGGCCGGTCACCTCGTGGGCGGCGATCGACGGCGACGGCCGGCGCAAGCCGTTGTGGTACGCGATGAAGCGCGCGTACGCCGACCGGTTGCTGACCGTCCAGCCGCGCGGCGGCGAGCTGGCGGTCGTTGCCGTCAATGACACCGACGAGCCATGGTCCGGGACCGTCGAGCTGCAGCGACGGGGGCTGGACGGAAGCGTCCTGGACCGGGTGGGACAACCGCTCTCTGTTCCGGCACGGTCGACCGGTGCCGTCGACGTGCCTGGCGGCCTGGCCGTGGCCGGCGATCCCGCGACGGAGCTGCTGACCGCCGAGATCGGCGGTACCCGGGCACTGTGGGTGTGGGCGGAGGACATCGCGCTCGCGCTGCCGGAGCCGGTCGTCGACGCCGGGGTGGAAGCCGTCGCCGGCGGGTACCGCGTCCGGGTGACCGCTCGGACGTTCGTTCGGGACGTCGCGCTTTTCGTCGATCGCCTGCATCCCGACGCAGAGGTGGACGACATGATCGTCACCCTGTTCCCCGGTGAGACCGCAGAGTTCGTTGTGACCAGCCCGGTACCGCTGGACGAGGCGGCCCTCGCCAGCGCGCCGGTCTTGCGCTCGGTGGCGGACCAGGGGGTTGGTGTGCGAGCAGGCTCCTCCTGAGCGCCACCGGAAGCGCTCGACGCCAGCCGGCCGGGCGCTCTGCGGAGAACCTTAACCGGTTCGGCTTGACACCGTCGTGTGGAGCTACGGAGGGTGGAGCCCCCGTCACGGTCGACGCGGCGGACACCGGCGTCCAATTCCAGGAGGAACCATGACCGAGCCCCAAGGCGGCTCTGCCCGCCCGGTTCGACCGTCCCGCCGCGCCATGCTCGCGGGCGCTGCCGCGGCGACGGGCGGCCTGGCCGCCGCGGTTGCCGGCGGCGACGCGACCGCAGCTGCCGCACCGAGCTCCGCGGCCCGCCGGGCACCTGGCCCGTTCCCGCTTCAGCCGCGCACCTTCGTCACGCGCCGAGGTGGTGAGTTCGTCCTCGACGGCGCCCCGTGGCGCTGGGCCGGCATCAACAACTACTACCTGCACTACTCCTCGCATTACATGATCGACAGCGTCCTGAACGACATCGCCGCGATGCAGCTGAAGACCGTCCGCGCGTGGGCCTTTCTCGATGGCAACGCCTCGAACGGCGTCGTCCTGCAGGCGAAGCCCTATGTGTACGACGAAAACGGCTTCGAGCACCTGGACTACGCCGTCTACAAGGCCGGTCAGCTGGGTCTGCGCCTCGTGCTGGTCCTGACGAACAACTGGGACGACTTCGGCGGGATGAACCAGTACGTAAAGTGGTTCTCCGCCGCGGGCCACGACGACTTCTACACGAACCGGCAGATCCGCAAGGCGTACCGGGCCTACGCGAAGCACGTTCTCAACCGGACCAACCGGTACACCGGCCTGGCATACAACGCCGACCCTACGATCATGACGTGGGAGCTGGCGAACGAGCCGCGCTGCTCCTCGGACACCAGCGGCGACACCCTCGTGTCCTGGGCTGATGAGATGAGCCGCTACGTCTCCCGATTCGCCCCTCGCCAACTGGTCAGCGTTGGGGACGAGGGCTTCTTCGGTGACCCCGCGGCCACTGACTACCCGTACACCGCTTACGAGGGGGTCGCCTGGAAGCGGCTGGTGTCGCTGCCCGACGTCGACTACGGGACCGTCCATCTCTACCCCGTCGGCTGGGGCGAAAGCGCCGACCCGCAGGCGTGGGGTCACACCTGGATCACCGACCACATCCGGGATGGGAAGACGCTTGGCAAGCCGGTGGTGATCGAGGAGTTCGGGCTTCCCGACGCGACGCAGACCAAGGGCTACTCCGAGGCGGAGCAGGTGGCGACCTACACCGACTGGACAGCTGCCGTGGAATCCGCTGGTGGCGCGGGCGACAGTGCGTGGATCGTCACCGCCCGCACCGACGACGGAACCTTGTACGGGGACTACGACGGCTTCCGGATCGTCTATCCCAGCGCGACCGCGGCCGTGCTCACCGCGCACGCGAAGCGGCAAGCCGCGTGGTCACCGGCGACTGCAAGTACAGCGAAGCGTGCGGCGGGCTAATCCGGCCAGCTGACCGGGTAGAGCCGGACCGGTCCCAGCGTGCTGCGGCGCGCTGGGGGCGGCCCGGAACACCGGGGACTGGCCGTGGCGGCGCGCCCAGCCCGCAAAGGGACGATCGGGAACCGTGATTGAGCGTCTCGATAAGAGTTTGTCGCCACTTCAAGCGCGGACGTACGTGCGGTTCGCCGCTCGGGCGTGCCAGGCGGTCCTTCGGCGCTTTCGGCGGTGAGGCTGATGACGGTGTCGGCCACCAGTGGCGGTCCCGTCCCGAAGGACTCGTTGAGGTCGTCGACCGTCGGCGATTTACCGGAGCCGCAGCCGCCGGTAGGCCGCAGGTGCCGCCGTGATCGACGAGTCAGGCGAGTGGCCTAAGACTCCGGAAGCACGAAAATCCAACGGGCGCAGCGCGCGATGCAAGCAGCCCACGGGGACGTCTCGCCCGTTCGTCAAGCATAATTAGTGTTATCCATCAAGGTTGGGCCGCTCCCTGTGCGGGGCCCTGGGTCAGCTCCCCCCAGATCCGGGCCGCCATCTATGCCTACCGCACCGGCCTCGTCGGCGGCGGAGACCGAGCCTGGCGGGCGGGTAAGCCCGTCCGAGCGACCGGAGTGTCCCGCGCCGCGGGACGCGCCGCGTCGGCTTCACCTGACAGCGTGGTCACACGCCGAGGGAGTAGGCCCCGGGCGTCACCACGTGACCGGAGGACCACCGATGCCGCCGACCGCTGTTCGCGATACCGCCGATGACTTCGGGGCGCCCGTGGGGACGGTGCCCCGGTCCCGCCGTCGCTGGGCTACCGCAGCGATCGTCACCAACGTGATGTTCGGGGCGACGTTCATCGTTTCTGCCGCTTGGCAGGGGCCGCACTACAGCGTCCTGCGCCACTCGATCAGCGACATGTACGCCGACCACGCACCCCATGCGCTCCTGCTGATCGTCATCCTCACCGTGGCCGGGGTCCTGACGCTCGGCTTCTGCCTGACGTCGCTGTGGCCGGCACTGCGACCGTCGGGACGGCGTGGCGCGGCCGGGGCGGCCGTTCTGGCCGCGTCAATCTTCGGGGTGGGTGACGCGCTGACCCCCTTTGAGCGGCTCGGCTGCCGCCTCGCTGACGCGGGTTGTACCGTCTCCGACCAGCTCGCGACCAGCGGTGGACAGCTCGACAGCGTGCTGAGCACCGCAGGAGCGGTCCTGCTGACGGCGTCGGCGTTCCTGTTGGCCTGGGCCATGGACCACACACCCGGCCTGGCCAGATGGGCGAGTCCCACTCGATGGGTCGGCGTCGCGTTGGTCGCAACCTTGATCGCCGACGCGAGCGCAGCATCGGTCGGTCTGCAAGGCCTCGCCGAGCGGCTGTTTGCGATCGTAGGAGTCGCTCTCATCGCCGTTATCGCGCTCGCCACCCGGGCCAGCTCATCATCCGTCCACCGGCGGTCTGAGGCGTAGCGCTACTCATCCACCAAGAGCCGGCGTCGGAACGTCCCGCAGGTGGTCGCGCAGCCGCTGCCGACCCCGATCCCGCGGCTCCTTCTCTCGACCAAGTGGCGCATAACCCCCTCATCATCCACCAAGAATGCGCGGTCCCCGATCTCTCCTGGCGCTTGCCGCCCGCCGGCCGCCGATGACCACACGGGGATGTGAGACTGCGTGCATGACGACATCTCTTGTCACTGGAGCGACACGCGGCGTGGGCCGGGAGGTCGCCCGCCGCTTGGTCGAAGCCGGACACACCGTCTACCTGGGCGCCCGCGATGAGGTCCGCGGCGCCGACGCCGCGAGCGCGGTCGGTGCCACACCGATCGCGCTCGACGTCGCGGACGAGACATCCATCGCTACCGCGGTCGACCGTGTCCGGGCCGAGGCCGGCTCGCTCGACGTGCTTGTGAACAACGCGGGCATCTCGGGGCAGCAGCGGCCGCCGACCGAGTCGACGATCGAAGATCTGAGAACTGTGTTCGAAACAAATGTGTTCGGCGCTGCCGCGGTGATCAAAGCCTTCGTGCCCCTACTGGAGGCGAGCGCCACTCCTGTCGTAGTGAACGTGTCCAGCGGAGTCGGGTCTCTGACACTGAACTCCCGACCCGAGTCGCGGTGGAAGCTGCTCGCCTACCCGATGTCGAAAGCGGCACTAAACATGTTGACCATTCAATACGCTCACGCCTACCCGCGCTGGCGGATCAACTCGGCGACGCCCGGTCTCACTGCGACCGAGTTCACCGCGAACACAGCAGACGGTGTGACCGCCGAGCAGATGGCGGCGGCCGGTGTGCACGTCAATACCGTCGAGGAGGGCGCGGACATCATTGTCCGGATGGCCCTGCTCGGTCCAGACGGCCCGACCGTCACCTTCATTGGAAACGGCGGCCCGATCCCCTGGTAGGACGGCAAAAATTGCCTGACCAGAACGCGACGTCACCGGCCTATGGCCGTCACCATCCGAGCCGGGGCCGATCCTCACGGGCCTCAGCGTGCGACTGAGCACGAACAGCCCGGCCCCGCTCGGCGCGCCCGGCACCAGGGCTTCCAGCTGAGCCGCTCGATGCGTCCACGGCAGCCCTCAGGGCTGGTGCCATGGCACCGGCGGTGGGAACCTTCCGTCGTGGCACCGGTCGAGGTGGAGCCGGTTCGCATCGACGCGGCCGGCTCGGTGGCCGGCGTCTCGACCGCCGTGGCGCTCCTCCTGGCCGCCGCGATGGCCGTCAAGGGGGGGCTCGGCGGCCGCCTACTTCGTGTTCGTGTGTGTCGGCTCCGCGGCAGTCATCGTGATCACGATGATCCGCAACCGCCACGACCACGTCCTGGCCACGCCCGACGGGCTGGTCGTCGTCACCCGCCGGGGACGAGCGGTACACCCGTGGACGGACACGCTCGAGGTCGGCTGGATGAGCCCGTTGCCCGTCTTCCCGCCGCAGCGCCCCGGCGTCGTGATCCGTCCCGCTGCCGCAAGCTCATGGGCCGTGCCCGGACCGAACGCCCGACTCGCGCCGCGACCCTCGCGGTGTACGGCCGACGCGGGCGTCGACGCGCCTGCGACCTGCTGGCGCGGGAGTGCTCCCGGCACGGTGTCCCGTTCACCACCAACGGGATCACGATGCTGACCAATGCCCCACCGCGAAGTCCTTACCGGGTGGCGACCCCGCGCCACAGACGGTGAGCGTTCGACGACAACGACCGCCTAACGGATCGCGCTGCCCGACTGCTCCGGTGGCTAACCCTCAGCTCCGAGCGTCGCCTCCTGTCCGGGCGTGCTCGGGCTGTCAGTAGGCCCCGACGTAGATGCGGTACCGGGTTCCGGGCCCGGTGTCGACCTGCCATCGTGTCGTTCGGGCGCTTTGACCGGGAATGTCGGCACTGAACCCGACGGTGGCCTCTTCGCGCCTCGAACAGTCGGCCATGACCCGTTTCTGCCCCGCGGAGTCGACGAGGTCCAGTTGGCCACCGCCGGCGCACACCCACGCGAAGACCAGATGCGTCGCTCCGGCTGGCATCCGGGTCATCGACAGCGGACGTCGACCGGTCCCTTCGACGTCCAGGACCGCTGTGCTCCGGCGCAGGCCCTCGGACACCGTCTCGTCGCCGAGACGCGGACGAGGGTCCGGCAGCAGCGCCGCGGTGCGGGTCGCTACAGCACTGGACGCCACTGTCGAGGACGGTGGCGGCGGAGCGTCGATCGACCTCCCGGTGGGGGTCGGAACCTTGGCCGACGGTGCGCCTGTACACGCCGTCACCAGTCCTCCGGCCAGCACCACCGTCACGCACAGAACGGACGCTGCGATCAACCTCACCGTGAACACCCTCCCGGCCTCAGCTCGGAGGTCCCTTCGGTTCGGTGACCCACGCTGGCCGCCCTACGAGCGGGCGGGGCGTGGCTACCGGCTGACCGTAGGAGACGAGTCCGACACGCCATAGCGCCTCCGGTGCGGCAGAGCGTTCATTGTCATGATCGACGACGTGGCGCGCGTAGGAACGAGACCTGGTGGGTCCGGTCAGAAGCCGAAACCCCGTGGAACCAGTGGTCCGTCACAACCCGCCTACCCATGAGCTCGAAGCGCTCGTTCGCGGACGAGCATCTGCACAGGGACTCTCGTTCAGCGACGTGATGGCCAACGCGATCGCCGTGTCGTTCGACCGAGAACCAGTGATCGAGCCACGTCACGACCAGTTCGACGACGACCAGGAGCACCTGCTGGCGTCATAGCCCCGCCGGGCCCTGACGAGGCTCCGGACAGCGCGAAGCCACACACTCCAATCCAGCGCGTGGCCGGTGCGGCCTGCTGCGGTGACCGCCCGGGCGGCCGTCGGCCGCCTGACCAGCGCTGTTACCGCTGCGAGCACCGTGGATGCTCGTGCCCGGGCGGCGACTGCGCGTGACCGGGTGGAGTTGCTCGCCGATCGCGGATGCGTGTCCGGGTCAACGGTGGCCCGGAGCCGGGTCTGGGGCCGGGCCGGGCAACGAGGCCGCGCGCCGGGCTGCCCTTCCGGCCTGCTCTCGGAGGTTCCCCCGGGCGCGTCGCGGCGCCGAACGGGGTCGTGGGAGGTCCGGATCCGTACCCTCGGCGCATGGCGCAGTCGCACCCGGTTCCCGTTGCGGGCGCACGCCCGTCGACCCCGCGCCCGACCCCGACCCCGCGCCCGACCCCGACTCCCACCCCGACCCCGGGCCGGTCCCGGTTGCGGGCGGCCCACGTCCGCCGGACCCGGACGCTCCGGCTGTCCGTGCTCCCGTTGCTGCTGGTCGCGACCGCCGCCGCGGTGGCTGCCGGGATCGCCGGCGGCACCGGCCTGCTGCGGGTCACCACGTTCGTCGTGCTGCTGCTCGGGGTCGCTGCCGCACTGGCCGCCGACGCCGACGCGCGTGCCGAGCGCCGCGAGCTGCTCGCCGAACGGGCCCGGATGTCGGCGGCGTTCGCCGACGCCCACGAGCGGCTGGTCCGCGCGCACGCCGACCAGACCGACGAGGTGACGGCGCGGCTCGGCGGGCACCTCCGGCACCTGCGTGAGCGCCTCTCCGCGGTGAACGTCATGCTGGCCGCCGGCCGCACCGAACTCGTGGCCGGTCGGGCCGAGCTGGCGGCGATGGCGGGCGAGCTGGTGGTCGTGCGCGACGAGCTCGCCCGGGTCACCCGGGCCCGCGACGCGCTCAAGGCCGACGTCGATGCCTACGTAGCTGTCGAGACGGCGCGATTGGCCCGCGAGGAGCTGGCGGCGGCCGATGCGGTGCACGCCGACGTCGCCCGCGCCGAGGCGGCCCGCGTCGACGTCGGGCCCGGCGGCGCCGTCGTCGACCTCGGCACGTGGGGACGACGAGCCGCCGGCTGACTGACCGTGTGGCCCCCGGCGATCTGTTCAGGCGGTGACGGGTAGGCCGATGACGGCGGCTGCTGTGCCCAGTGCCCCGGCCAGCAGGAGTGCCGGGACGACGTTGCGTCGTAGTAGCAGGAGCCAGATCGCGGCGCCGATCAGGACGGCCACCTGCCAGCGGTGGGCGAGACCGCCGGCGAGCGGGACGGCCGAGCCGCCGATCGCGCCGATCACAGCGGGTCCGGCGCCGGTGAGGAACGTCTGGACGCGCGGTTCGGCGCGCAATCGGTCGAAGCGTTGGGCGCCGAACAGGACCAAGACGAAGGACGGGACGAAGGCGACGAATGCGGCGAGCAGTCCGCCACCGAGCCCGGCGGCGGCGTAGCCGACGACGGCCACGGTCTGGACGACCGGTCCGGGGGTGACCTGGCCCAGGGCGACGGCGTTGAGGAACTGGCCGTCGCTCATCCAGTGATAGCGGCTGACAGCGTCGGCCTGCATCAGCGGGATGATCACGAACCCACCGCCGTAGGACAGCAGCCCGACCTTCAGCGCGACCCAAGCCAACCCACCCAGTCCGCCGGCCCCGGCGATCCCGGCGGCCGGCGCAGCGAGCAGCGGGAGCACCGACACGGCGGGCCGTCCAGCAGGCGCGCGCGATCCGGGGGTGCCGGGCCTAGGGGCGCCGGGCCTGGGGGGGCGACGGGCGGCGACCTCGAGCAGCCCGCAGCCGACCAGCACCAACACCAGGTAGGGGCCGGCCGCGGCACCTGCCGCCAATCCGGCAACCAGGTAGGCCAGCCAGCGGTTGCGCGCACCGAACAACGGGCTGTGTCCGGTGGCGCCGGTGGTGGCCCGTCGCCAGCTGCCCGGAACCAGTCCGGCCGCGGCGTGGACGGCGACGGCCGCGACCGCCGATCCGGCGCCGGCGGCTGCTCCCTGCACCCAGGTGGGTGGCGAGCCCAGGAACAGTGCTGCGAGCGCCAGGATCAGCGCCAGGCCGGGCAGGATGAAACAGGTTCCACCGAGTAGCCCGCCGACGGTGCCGCGCAGCCGCCAGGCGCAGAAGATCGCGAGCTGGGTGGACGCCGGTCCGGGCAGCAGGTTCGTGGCGGCAATACCGTCCTCGAACTCGGTGTCCGACAGCCACCGCCGCTCGGTGACGCACAGCCGGCGCAGCAGACTGATGTGCGCGGGTGGGCCGCCGAATCCGACGCACCCGATCCGCGTCCACTGCGCGGCGATCGTGCTCAGCGGCACGCGCCGGACGTGTTCCGGCCGGTCAGGGCTGGTGTCGATCACAGGGCGAGGATGCCCGCCGCGGGTGCCCTGAAGCTCCACCGGCCCGGCAGCGGGCCGCCGATAGGTTGCCCCGGTGCTGCTCGCGACGTGGAACGTCAACTCCCTGCGCGCCCGGCTACCCCGGGTCCTGGACTGGCTGGCCACCCGTTCACCGGACGTGGTCGCCATGCAGGAGACCAAGTGCACGCCGGAGAACCTGCCGCGCGCCGAGCTCGAGGCGGCCGGTTACGAGGTCGCCCACGCCGGGGTGTCGCAGTGGAACGGCGTCGCGGTGCTGTCCAAGGTCGGCCTGACCGACGTGGAGGTCGGCTTTCCGGCGGTGCCCGCGTTCGAGGGGGCCGTGGAGTCGCGGGCCCTGGGCGCCACCTGTGGGGGAGTGCGGGTGTGGTCGCTGTACGTCCCGAACGGACGGGTGCCGGACGGCCCGCACTACGAGTACAAGCTGACCTGGCTGGCGGCGCTTCGCGACGCGGCCGCCGACTGGCGGCAGACGGCGCCGGAGTTGCCGACGGCGCTGGTGGGCGACTTCAACATCGCGCCGACCGACGAGGACGTCTGGGACATGGCGGTGTTCGCCGAGTCGACGCACGTCACCGCGCCGGAACGGGCCGCCTTCGCGGCGCTGGTCGACACCGGGTACGCCGATGTCGTCCGGCCGTTCACACCAGGCCCGGGCGCCTATACCTATTGGGACTACCAGCGCCTGCGGTTCGCCCATCGCGAGGGGATGCGGATCGACTTTGTCCTGGGGTCGCCGGCGCTGCAGGCCCGGGTGACCGGGGCGCGGGTCGACCGCGACGCCCGCAAGGGCAAGGGCCCGTCGGACCACGCGCCGGTGCTCGTCGAGCTCACCTGAGCTGACTCAGCGGCCCCACCCGGTTGAGCCGACCCGGTTGAGCCGACGCGGGGCCGGACGGGTCAGGCGCGCCGCCGCGTGCGCACGGCGAGCCAGACGGCCAGGCCCATCAGCGCCATCGCCAGCGGGATGTGGACGACGGTGAGGGAGTCGTCGCCGTTGTCCACGATCCGCCCACCGAGATAGGCCTCCAGAGCGATCAGGACGGTCAGTGCGGCGCTGCCGACCCACAGGTCGCGCCGGCTCCGCGGCCGGACGAACGCCACGATGGTCGCCAGCGCGGCAAGGGCCAGGGAGACCTCGGAGCCGCGGCTGTGCACGGTGATCCAGCTCTGCGCGGCGTTCCGCCCGCCGTCGTGCTGGAGGAAGAGACCGGCCCACAAGCCCTGCAGCAGCACCGCGAGCGTCGCCAGGCCGATCAGGACGGCGAACAGGGTCTGCCCGCCGGTCCGGGGCGGGGTCGTGTCGGTCGTCAGGGTGTCGTTCGTCACGGTGGCCATCGGGTCTCCTCGTCGTCCGGTTCGGCAGGCGCTCCCCGTCGAGACCCGCGCACCTGTCTACTAGTGACCGCGTAGTAGCGCGCGCTGGACCGGCGGGCCGCCGCTCGACCCTGATCGGTGGCGGCGCGTGCCGTTCGGTTGGGGCGGGGCGCCCCGGGTCGTACCGTGATTGGCCCGAACCGGGACAGCAGGAACCGGGACACCCGGGACCGACACCGAGGAAGGATCCGATGCTGGCGTCGCCTCACGGCCGTCGATCGGCGGGTCGACTCGAGCAGGCCGTGCACGCCGCGGTCGCCGCGGCGGGGCCGGACGGGATCCCGGTCGCCGAGGTCACCGCCGCCGTCGACCCCTCCCTCGCCTACACCACGGTCGCCACCACCCTGGCACGGTTGGCTGATCGGGGTGTGCTCGTCCGACGGCGGGTGGGCCGTTCCTCGGTCTACGCGGTCCTCGGCGACAGCTCTTCGGTCGTCTCGACGTCGACGGCCCGCCGGATGCACCGGCTGCTCGAGTCCGCCCCGGACCGGTCGGGTGCGCTCGCCCAGTTCGTCGCGGGGCTCAGCGCAAACGACGAGGCCCGGTTGGCCGAGCTCCTCGCGACGGTGGCGGCCGACCCTGCCGGGCCGCACGATCCCGGCGGGACCCGCGGGTGATCTGGGCGCTGCTCGCGCCGCTGGCGGCCGGCGCGTTGCTCGGCGGGCTCGGACCGCGGTGGGCCCGGGCGACCAGCCCCGGACTGGTCGCCCGGGTCGTGCCGGCGACGTGCGTCCTTGTCGCCGCCTCGACTGGGCTGTCGCTGTCCGTGTTCGCCGTCCTGGTGACCGCCCGGGCCCGCCCGTTGGCCGGCTTGGGTCACCTTTCGACCGCGGCGTTGCCGTGGCCCTACCCGCAGATCCCGGCCCAGGTCGGTGTCGCGGTCGCCGTCGTCGTCGTGGTCCTGCTCGGTGCGTCGCTCGCGGCGTCGGCCTCGACCGGCCGCGAGCTGGCCGCGGCCCAGCAGGCCTGCCGGGAACTCGGCCACCGACCCGACGGTGTGCACGTGCTGGCGGACAGCCGGCCGCGGGCGGTGGCCGTGCTCGGCCTGCCCGGACGGGTGGTGCTCTCGACCGGCATGGTCGCGCTGTTGTCTGCCGGCGAGCTCGATGCCGTCGTGGCGCACGAACGCGCCCACCTGCGGCGGCGCCACCACCTGGGCGTGGTCGCGATGCGTCTGGCCGCGATCGCCGACCCGCTGCTCCGGCCGATGGTCGCCGTCACCCAGCACGCCGTGGAACGCGAGGCCGACGAGGACGCCGCACTGGTGGTGGGGGACCGGCGCACCGTTGCCCGCGCGGTGATCCGGGCGTCGCTGGCCGGCGCGGGCAGCCCCCGGCCCGGCGGCCCCGAGGACCGGTCGGCGCTGGCCGCCACCGCCGGGGACGCGCCGCGTCGGGTCGAGGCGCTGCTGGAACCGGCGCGCCCGCCACGCCGCGCAGCGCTGATCCCGCTGCTCGCGTTGGCGTTGGTGGCCGGCGGGGCCGGCATCAGCAACGCCGTCGCGACCGACCGCCACCTGGACGCCGCACGCTCGGCGTGGATGGCGACTGCACCGGTGCAGACCGCGCCGGGCAAGACCGCGCCGCGGCAGGCCCCGCCGGGCGAGATCGACGACTGAGCAGGACGGTGCGTCCGGTTACTATCTGGCGAGTAGTAACGAATAATCGTCCAAACGAGGTCCGACCGTCGGGAGTGGAATGGCAAGCATCAGCTGGGTCGAGGCCGGGGTCATCGGGCTCGTGCAGGGCGTCAGCGAGCTGTTCCCGGTGTCGAGTCTGGGGCACAGCGTGCTGATCCCCGCGCTGGTTGGCGGCAGCTGGGCCCGTGACCTGTCGGTGTCGGCCCCCGAGTCGCCGTATCTGGCATTCATCGTCGGTCTGCACGTCGCGACCGCCATCGCGCTGCTCGTGTTCTTCCGCCGTGACTGGGTCCGAATCATCGGGGGGATACTCACCAGCATCCGGGACCGCCGCGTCGAGACAGCCGACCAGCGACTGGGCTGGATGCTCGTCCTCGGCACGATCCCGGTCGGCCTGGTCGGCCTGCTGCTGGAACACCCGATCCGCACCGCGCTCGGTCGCCCGGTGCCCGCTGCGATCTTCCTCGTCGTCAACGGCCTGATGCTCGCCGCGGCCGAACGGATGCGCCGAGCCGGAACCCGGCCCGGCGCCCACGATGTCCCAGACGGTGCTGGCGGTGGGAACGGTGCGGACAGTGCGGACGGGCCCCACGGTGCTGTCGCCGCCGACCGACGGATCGCGGGGATGACCTACCGCGAGGCAGTCCTCATCGGATCGGCGCAGATCGCTGCGCTCGCGCCGGGCATCAGCCGGTCCGGTGCGGCGATGGTCGCCGGGATGGCCCGGGGACTGCGCCACGAGGACGCGGCCCGGTTCTCCTTCCTGCTGGCGACTCCGGTGATCTTCGCCGCCGGGGTGCTCAAGCTGCCGGACCTGTTCGGCCCGCTGGGGAACGGGATCCACGGGCAGGTCATCTTCGGCAGCGTCCTGTCCGGGCTCGGCGCGTACGTGTCCGTCCGGTACCTGACGCGTTATTTCCAGACCCGCAGCCTCAACCCGTTCGCCGTGTACTGCGTGGCCGCGGGACTGGTCAGCCTCGTCGTCCTCGGCATCCGCTCCTTCCGGTGAGGGTCGCCGCACCGGCCCGCTCGAGGTCGGTCGGCGTCGGTTGAGCGGAACCGGGCCGGGTCGACAGAGCTAGGCGTCAGAGCGGCGGTTTGGCGGCGTCGAGCCGGGCGCGACCACCATCACGCCCGGTCGGTCAGGTTGGACTGAGCAGTTCGGGATGTTCCGGCCGACCGGCGCGGCCAGCGACCAGGACAGCCCCGCCGACCGCGCCCGCCAGTGCCAGCAGCACGGTCGCGGCGACGCCGAGCACCCCGGGCAGCTGCAGGACGGCGTCGTAGCCGACATGGCAGACCATCAACGGGAGCACCGCTCTGGTCCGCAGGTACACCAGGACGGTGAGCACCGCCCACGGCAGCAGGACCACCACCACCTGCCCGTAGTAGAGGTGGTAGCTCAGCCGCGCGACGACCATCAGCACGACCAGTGCGACGGTCGCGGCGCGGCCGGCCACCGGTGACCGGCGCGCGGCCAGGCCGACCAGCGGGCTCAGCAGCACGACCGGCACGACGACGACGAACACCTCCTCGCCGATCCCGGACGACAGGGACGCGGTCAACCCGACCACCGTCGACTGCCGGGGGCTGTTCGCCTGCGGTGCCGCACCGAACGCGGCGATGAGCACGTAGGCGGTCGTGCACACCACGAGCGGCACGTAGACAGTGGCCGCGCTGCCGACCAGCAGCCGGCCGAACGCACGGCCCGAACCCTGCGGGAAACCGGCACCCCGCCGGCCCGCGACGCCGGCGGCCGCGAGCAGTGCTCCCCCCGAGCCGGCCAGGAGCAGCAGGTAGGAGGCCACCTGCAGCTCATCGGAACCGCCGTCGCCGCCACCCGCCGCGGGATCGGCCAGCGCGACCAGCGCCGAGCTGATCGTCACCCAGAGGAACAACGCGGTCAGCACGACGACGGCGACACCGCAGGCGAGCCGAGCGGCCAGCGACAGCGGGCGCGGCTGGCGCAACGCCGCGAGGGCGACCCTGGGGGCGAGCGCGTCGGCGACCGACCCGCGCGGCCCGGGCCGCCCCACCGGCTGGAGCGGTCCGTACGTCACCCGGACAACCCTCCCACCGCGGTCACCCGCCCGACCTGTCCAACAGGGCGCGGACCGCATCGATGGTGTCCGCCTGCGCCGGCTCCTTGTCCGGCCGATAGCGGACCACCCGGGCGAACCGCAGCGCGACACCGCCCGGGTACCGAGAGCTGGCCTGCGCGCCGTCCAGCGCGATCTCCACCACCAGCTCCGGACGGACCCGCACGACCCAGGCCACGTCAGCCGGCCCGCTGGTCTCTGCGCCCGCCGCCCCGCCGGCCACCCCACGCGTCTTGCCGGTCTCGGCGGTCTCGCCCGTCTCACCCGGCTCCCCCACGGCGAGCTCGCGTAGCCGCGCCGTCTGCCACTCCAGCAGCTCGTCGGTGAGGCCCTTGAACGTCTTGCCGACCATCACCGGCGGCCCGCCGGCCGGGTCGCGCGCCCCGAGATGCAGGTTGGACAGGGTCCCGGTTCGCCGGCCGGAGCCGGGCTCGACGGCGAGGACGACGAGGTCCAGCGTCGCGACCGGCTTGACCTTGCGCCAGGCCGCACCGCGGCGCCCCGCCGCGTAGCCCGAGTCGAGGTCCTTCACCACCACCCCCTCGTGCCCAGCGGCCAGGCTGGCGGCGAGGACGTCGGCGGCGGCCGCCGGATCGTCGGTGACGGTGCCGGGGACGACCAGGTCACCGGCCACCCGGACCAGGGCCGCCCGGCGCCGGTGCAACGGTTCGTCGAGCAGGTCCGCGCCATCCAGGTGCAGGCAGTCGAAGAAGAACGGCCGCAGCACCTGTGCCGGGTCCGGGGCCGATCCCGGTTCGGCGGCGGACTGCGGGACCGGTGGCCGCACTCCGGCGCGGGTGCCGAACCGGGCCATCGTCTCCTGGAAGGGGCGCGGGCGGCCGTTGTCGCTCAGCGTCAAGGTCTCCCCGTCGAGCACCACCGTCCGGCACGGCATCGACCGGACCAGTGCGACGAGGTCCGGGACGCGGGCGGTCACCTCGTTCAGCGTCCGGGTATAGACGGACACGATGTCGCCGTCGCGGTGCACCTGGATCCGGGCGCCGTCCAGCTTGTGCTCGACGCTGACCGTCCGCGGCGGGTCTCCCAGGGCTTCGGCGACGCTGCCGGCCGGGCTGGCCAGCATCGGCCGGACCGGTCGCCCGACCCGCAGCCGGAACGCCGCCAGCCGGTCCGCGGCCGCCGTACGCGGATCGGCCAGCGCGGCCGACGCCGTCACCGAGAGGTCGCCGGACAGCATCAGCGCCCGCCGGGCGACGGCCCCCGGCACACCGGCCACCCTGGCGACCGCGTCCAGCAGCAGGGATTCCTGAGCGCCCTGGCGGACCTCGCCGCCGAGCAGGCCCCGCAGCAGCCGTTGGCCGGCCGAGTCGCACCGCGCCAGCAGGGAGCGGACGACGGCGGCCCGTCGCATCGCGGATCCCGGGCCGGACAGCGCGGCGAGCTCGTCCACGGCGGCGTCGAACTCGGCGACCGTCAGGTCCGGCGCGGCGGCCGGCGGGACGCCGCCGCTGTCGCGCAGCACCGCGTACCCGACGCCGACCCGGCCCTGCCGCAGCGCGCCGGCCAGCATCCCGGTGACCGCGGGAACCAGCTCCGGACGGGTCCGGTCGAGCAGCGCCGCCAGCGCGTCGACCTTCGCCAGCCTCGACCGGGTCGCGGTGACAACCGTGGAGGTGGCGGCGACCTCGGCGAACAGCATCGCGCCGCCGACGTCCGCGCCCGGGCCGGTGGTCAGCGGGCCGCGGTGTGCGCGCCGGTACCGCCTGAGCCGCCGGCAGCGCCTGGACTGCCTGCGCCGCGTGGACTGCCCGCGCCGCCTGGACTGCTTGCGCCGCTGGCGCTGTCCGCGTGCTCGTCGACCGGGCCTGGCTCCACCGACGGCAGGCCGGCCCGGTCGAACACCCCGACGTACCGCTCGCCCTCGCAGACCGCGACCCAGCCCTCGGGCAGCGCCAGCGTCCGCGACAGCGTCTCCAGGACCGGATCGTCCAGCTGCGCGACCCCGGGCGCCGGCCGCGCGACTTCGCCGACATTGCCGGCGCCGGCGTGCTCGCGCAGGTCCGCCGCCGTCACCCAGCCGGCCAGCCGCCCGTCGTCGGTGACGACGATCCCCCAGCGGGCGCCGACGGTGCCCAGGCGCGATCCGGCGAAACCGGGCCGGTCGGAGCTGCGAACCGTCGCCGGCCGCAGCAGCTCGGCCGACCGCAGCGGCGTCACCGCCAGGTGCCGGACGCCGCGGTCGCGCCCGACGAAGCCCGCCACGAACGGCGTCGCCGGCCGGCCCAGCACCGCGGCCGGGGTGTCGAACTGCTCCAGGTGACCGCCCTCGCTGAGCACCGCGATCCGGTCGCCGAGCGTCACCGCCTCGTCCAGGTCGTGCGTGACCAGCAGCACCGTCTTGCTGACCTCGCGCAGCAGGTGCAGGAACTCCTGCTGCAGCCGGGCCCGGACCACCGGGTCCACCGCACCGAACGGCTCGTCCATCAGGAGCACCGGCGGGTCGGCCGCCAGCGCGCGGGCGACGCCGATCCGCTGCTGTTGGCCGCCGGACAGCGCCGAGGGGTAGCGGTCGCGGTAGGTGCCGGCATCCAGCCCGACCAGGCCGAGCAGTTCGTCGACGCGAACGGCGACCCGTCTGCGGTCCCAGCCCAGCAACTTGGGCACCGTGGCGATGTTCTGCCCGACGGTGCGATGCGGGAACAGTCCGCCGGCCTGGATGACGTAGCCCATCCGCCGGCGCAGCTGGACGGGGTCGATGGCGGTGACGTCCTCACCGTCGAGCAGGATTCGCCCCGACGTCGGCTCGATCAGCCGGTTGACCATCCGTAGGGTCGTCGACTTGCCGCAACCGGACGGCCCGACCAGGCAGACGACCTCCCCGTGCCGAACGGGCAGGGTCAGTTCGTCGACCGCGACAGTCCCGTCGTCGTACCTCTTGCCGAGGCCCTCGAGGCTGATCGCGAGCTCACCGTCTGCGGTACGTTCCACGCCGTGGCTCTCCTGCCGGTCTCGGTGTTGCCTGCCGTGACGGCGATGTATCCCGTCCCCGCGGCAGCCGGAGAGAACTGCCTCGCGGCCAACGCCTGGATCTGCGGAACCTACCTGCAGCGCCGGTCCGGGGTCATCGCCGCCGCGCTCGAGCAGCACATCGTGCTGACCGTGGTGAGCGTGACCCTCGGCCTGCTCGTCGCGTTCCCGCTCGCCCTGTTGTCCCGGCAGGCCCGGGGCTGGGACGTCGGGGTCACGACCGTCACGACCATCGTCTACACGATCCCTTCGCTGGCGCTGTTCGCGCTGCTGCTGCCGTTCACCGGACTCAGCCGCACCACCGTCATCGTCGGGCTGGTCCTCTACAGCCTGGTCATCCTGGTCCGCGGGATCACCGACGGCCTCGACGGGGTGCCGGCCGAGGTCCGGGACAGCGCGCGGGGGATGGGGTTCTCGCCGCTGCGACAGCTGTTCGCGGTCGACCTGCCGCTGGCGATCCCATCGATCATGGCGGCCTTGCGGGTTGCGCTGGTCTCGACCATCGCCATCACCACGATCGGGTCGCTGGTCGGGTACGGCGGGCTCGGCAACCTGATCAGTCAGGGCCTGGCCACCCTGTTCCGGGCGCAGATCCTCACCGCATCCGTGCTGTGCGTGCTGCTCGCGGTCGTCGGTGACCTGCTGCTGCTCGGGCTGGGCCGGTTGCTGGTGCCGTGGCGTCGCCGGGCGGCGCGGTGAACGTGGCGTCGCCGGGCGGCGCGGTCAACGCGCTGCCGGCGGAGCCCGGCCGATGAACGCGGTCACCGGCGCCGTCTCCTGGCTGTTGGACGGTGCGCACTGGCGCGGCCCGGTCGGCATCCCCACACTTCTCGCCCAGCACATCGGTCTGTCGGCGCTGGCGGTGCTGATCGCCTGCGTGCTCGCGCTGCCGCTCGGGGTGTGGCTGGGGCACACCGGCCGCGGGGGTGCGCTCGCGCTCAACGTCGGCAACATCGGACGGGCCGTGCCGACGTTCGCGCTGCTCAGCGTCCTGTATCTGCTGTTTGCCAGCCGGGAGACGGACACCCTGATCGCGCTGGTGTTGTTCGGCATTCCGCCGGTGCTCACCAACGCCTACGTGGCGGTCCGGGAGGTCGACCCGGTGTTCGTCGACTCCGCCCGCGGCATGGGCATGTCCGGCGGTCAGGTGCTGCGCCGGGTCGAGCTGCCGTTGGCCACCCCGCTGCTGCTGGCCGGAGTCCGGCTGTGCGCCGTCCAGGTCATCGCGACCACCACCATCGCGGCGCTGATCGCCGGGCCGGGGCTGGGCCGGATCGTCACCGACGGGTTCGCGATCCAGGACCAGAACCAGGTCGTCGCAGGTGCCGCGGTCGTCGCCGTGGTCGCCCTGGTCGTCGACCTCGCGCTCGCCGGAGTCGTCCACCGGACGCGTCGGGCAACCTGAGTCCCGGGCCACCTGAGTCCCGGGCCGGCGATAGCCCGTTGCGAGCCGGCGGCAGCCCCTTCCCGGCCGGCGCCCTGTTCCCGGCGGGCATGGTGTCGGGGTCGCGACGCAGGATGGTCCGACCACGACCCCGTCGGCCCCCCTCGGGCCGTCACGAGAGGAACCCCCCCATGGAACTGACCCTCGCCCACACCGGCCGCCGCCGGTTCACCCGCACGTTGGTCGCCCTCGGCGCCAGCGTGCTCGCGATTGGGGTGTCCGCCGGCTGCGGCGGTGGCGGCAACGCCTTCAGCCAGGCGACCAGCTCGGGCAGCACCGCGGCCACCGCGTCCAGCGGCTCCGGCGGCTCGGGCGGCTCGGGTAAGACGGTCACCGTCGGCGGCGCGAACTTCACCGAGCAGCTGCTGTTGACCCAGATCTACAGCCAGGCACTGCAGGGCGCCGGGTACACCACCAAGGTGCAGAACGTCGACAGCCGCGAGATCTACCTGCAGGCACTGCGCGCCGGGCAGATCGACGTCGTGCCCGAGTACGCCGCCACCCTCACCTCGAACCTTGCCGACAGCCTCAAGGCGCCCGGAACACCGTCGGCCGACATCGCCAAGACCGTGGCGACGTTGCGCCCGCTGGCGGCCAAGGCCGGAATCACCGTGCTCGAACCCAGCAAGGCCACCGACCAGAACACGTTTGTCGTCAGCCAGGACTACGCGACGAAGAACAACCTCAAGACGTTGTCCGATCTGGGCAAGCTCGGGAAGCCGATCAAGATTGCCGCCGGGGCCGAGTGCAAGACCCGGCCCTTCTGTGCGCCGGGGCTGAAGAAGACCTACAACATCACCGCGACGGTCGACCCGACCGGCTCCGGCACGGCCCCCTCGTTCCAGGCGGTGAAGAACGGCACCGACCAGCTGGCGCTGGCTTTCACCTCCGACGGAACCTACAAGAGCTTCGGGCTGGTCGAGTTGGCCGACGACAAGAAGTTGCAGGCGTCGGACAACATCGTCGGGGTGGTGAACACCAAGAGTGTCGGGTCCGACCCGAAGCTCGTCGACACGATCAACAAGGTCGACCAGGCCCTGACCACCGCGGACCTGCAGACCCTGAACGGCCGCATCGGCACCAACCGTGAGGAGCCGGCCGCCGTGGCGAAGGACTGGTTGACCCGACACAGCCTCGGGTGACCGGCCCCGCCGGACTGCCCCGAGCCGGCTCATCGGGCGGTGGCGGGCGGACGCCGGGCGGGCACGATGAGCCGCACAGCCTGGCGTCCGCGCAGCCCGACGTCCGCGCAGCCCGACGTCCGCCCAACCTGACGTCGACCGGGGAGGACCGGCAGATGAGTGGACACGCCGCCGGGCCCGGCGGTGCGACCGACGTCTTCGACGACCCGTCCGTGAGCTGGAACCGGGTGTCGCCGAAGCTGAAGGTCGCCCGCCGGGCTGGGGTGGTCGTCATGGTGGCGTTGCTGGTCGGTGTCGTCGCGGTGCTGGCGTTGTTGCTGTCGCCGGTCATCTGGGTGGCTCTGGTGGTGCCGCCGGTGGTGGGCGGCTGGGGGTGGTGGCTGGTCGGGCGGAACTGGTCCAGCTGGGGCTGGGCCGAGCGGGACGAGGACCTGCTCGTCCGCCGCGGTTACCTGTTCCGGTCCCTGGTCGTCGTCCCCTACGGGCGGATGCAGGTCGTCGACGTCCAGGCCGGCCCGGTTGCCCGGGCGCTCGGCTACGCCTCGGTCGCCCTGGTGACCGCCTCGGCGCATACCGACGCGCACATCCACGGGGTGCCGCACGACCAGGCGACCCGGTTGCGGGACCGGCTGTCGGCCCGCGGGGAGTCCCAGGCGGCCGGGCTGTGACGGCGCCCGATGAAGACTCCCCGGTCGTGAAGGCTGCCCGGTTGTGAAGGCTGCCCGGTTGTGACGGCGACGGCGGTCGACGGCGACGGACCGGTGCGTCCGGCGGGCCCGGGCGCGGTCATCGAGCCTCGCCGGCTGCACCCGATGTCGATCGTGCTGGGTGCGTGGCGGGCGGTGCTGCTGCTCGCCGTCGTGCTGGTCCGGCCGGCGCTGGAAGGCCAGGGCCAGTGGCTCACCGACGCGGCACCCGCGCTCGGCCTGGCGGCAGGGGTTGCGGGGGCGGCCGTGCTCGGCGCCCTGCTGCTGGTGGCCGTCGTGATCGGCGGCATCGTGCTGTCCATCGTCCCGTGGCTGTTCCGTCGGTTCGGAGCCGACGGATCGGAGCTGGTCGTCACCTCCGGCGTGCTCAGCAGGAAACGCCGGCAGGCCCGGCTCGACCGCATCCAGGCCATCGACATCGACGAGCCGGTGATCGCCCGGCTGTTCGGGCTTGCCGTCCTGCGGATCACGATGGCCGCGGGCAACGAGGCCAGCATCCGGCTGGCCTACCTGTCCCTCGACGATGCCGTCGCCCTGCGGAACCGGTTCCTGGCCGGTGCGGCCGGGCTCCGGCACGACACCCCGGCCGCGCCCGAGCGGGTGATCACCCGCGTCGGGCCGCGCATGGCGGCCGGCGCCCTGGTGCTGTCCGCGTCGACCGTGTGGCTGGTTGTGCTGACCGTCGCGGTGCTCGCGGTCGGTATCGGTTTCCGGGCCTGGTACGTGCTGCCGTCGTTGGTGCCGGTGCTGCTCGGGCTGGGCACGGCCGTGGTTCGGCAGCTCAACGGGACGGTGGGATTCACCCTGGCGGAGAGCCCCGACGGTTACCGCATCCGCGCGGGGCTGCTCGACCGGCGGTCCCAGACTGTGCCGCCCGGCCGCATCCAGGGATTGCGGTTGCGCCGCCCGCTGCTCTGGCGGCCGGTGCGCTGGGCGCGCGTCGACGTCGACGTGGCAGGGCTCGGCTCGCGGGACAACGCGGCGGGTCGGGACCAGGTGCAACGGACCGACCTGGTCCCGGTCGCCGACCGGGCCACTGCCACCGACATCGGCACCCGGGTCCTCGGTGTCGACCTCGCGACGGTGCCGATGACGCCGGTGCCCCGGCGCGCCCGCTGGCTGGACCCCCTGGCCGCACGGGTGCTGGCCGCCGGCGTCACGGAGCGGGTCGTCGTCGCGCGCGACGGGCTGCTCTCGCCGACGCTGACCGCCGTGCCCTACGGCAAGGTCCAGTCGGTGCGCGTCACCCAGGGCCCGCTGCAGCGCCGGCTCCGACTGGCCACCGTGCACGTCGATTCCCCGAAGGGGCCGGTGGACCTGTCGCTGCCGCACCGGGATGTCGCCGAAGTGCTGCCCCTGGTGGCCGACCTGCTCGCCCGGGCCCGCGCCGCCCGCGCGTCGGCCGGCCCGGACCGATGGATGACCGATCGGGGCGCGGCGGGACCGGCCGGCCCGTCCGGCGCCATCCCGGCGTCTCGCTAGGGTCGGCGCCAGCGGCGCAGTCGGGCCGCATCGACGACCGAGGAGACCAACGTGGCGCGCGCAGGCAAGGTCACCGTGGTCGGCGCCGGCTTCTACGGCTCGACGACCGCCCAGCGCCTGGCCGAGTACGACATCCTCGACGAGGTCGTTCTCACCGACATCGTCGACGGCCGACCGGCCGGGCTCGCGCTGGACATCAACCAGTCCCGGCCGATCGAGGGCTTCCAGACCAGGGTGACGGGGGTGACGACGGGCCCCGACGGGTCCGGTTACGACGCCATCGCCGGGTCCTCGGTCGTGGTGATCACCGCCGGACTGCCGCGCAAGCCGGGGATGAGCCGGATGGACCTGCTGGCCACCAATGCCGGCATCGTGCGCGCGGTTTCCGAGCGGGTCGCCCGGCACGCGCCGGACGCGGTGGTGATCGTCGTCTCCAACCCGCTTGACGAGATGACCGCGTTGGCCCAGCTGGCGACCGGCTTCCCGAAGAGCCGCGTGCTCGGCCAGGCCGGGATGCTGGACACCGCCCGGTTCACCGACTTCGTCGCCGACGCCGCCGGCGTCCCGGTGACGGAGGTGCGGACGCTGACGCTGGGCAGTCACGGCGACACGATGGTGCCGGTGCCCAGCCGGTCCACCGTCGGTGGGCGTCCGCTGACCGAGGTGCTGCCCGCCGACACGATCGCGCAGCTGGTGGCTCGGACCCGCAACGGCGGCGCCGAAGTGGTTGCCCTGCTGAAGAGCGGATCCGCCTACTTCGCGCCGTCGGCGGCCGCCGCCCGGATGGTCCGGGCCATCGTCGAGGATGCCGGCACGGTGATGCCCGTCTGCGCGTGGGTGGACGGTGAGTTCGGTATCTCCGGGGTCTATCTGGGGGTGGAGACGGAACTCGGGCGCGAGGGCGTCCGCCGGGTCGTCGACACCCCGCTCACCGCTGGTGAGCTGGCCGCGCTGCGGGAGGCCGCCGAAGCAGTCCGGGCGAAGCAGGGCGACGTCGCCGACCTCTGACCGCCTGCGGTGGGCCAGGCGCCGGCCGGGCAACAACGGGTCGACGTCGGCACAGTCTGCGAAAGGGAGGTACCGATCGATGACTGCCATCGCGGCCGAGCGTGAGTCCCTCCGCGAGATCGAGGAGTTCGCCCGATCGACGCGGAGTGGTGATCTCGGCGTCGAGACGGCCGCGGCGAATGTTGCCGGGGACTTGGACGACGCGGACAACCACGACAGCGGAGCCGCGTGAGCGGCGCCCGTCGCATCCGGCCCCTTGAGCTGCTGAAAGTGGCGGACTGCCTGTGTGAGCAGGCCGGTCCGGGATGTCCCCGGAGGTCGCGGCTCGGGCGTGGAGTTTCCACCGCCTATTGCGCGCCGTTCAACTCATCGATCTGAGCGTCACCGGCACGGTGCGGTCCGGGGTCGAGCACGGAGTCTTGCTCCTCGACGACGCGGCCGGGCGCACCTGGCAGCTGGTCGGGCCGCCGGTCCGGGCATTGCGCCCGGGCCAGCGGGTCCGGGTCACCGGTCGATCCGACGACAGGGGCATGGCCGGAAGCGCGCAGCAGGGTCACCGGTTCCTCGTCGTCGCGGTCACGGTCGAGGACGAGCCTCCCGGCTGATCGCCCCGATGCCCGTCGTCGCGATGCATCGACGGCCTTCTGTCAAGCGCGGCAACGAGGTTCCCGTCCGGTGTCCGATCGACCGGACGCGCGGGCCGGGCTGGTCGCGGAGTGTGGCTGCCCACTTGCCGGGAGAGACCACGCCCCGGATAGTGCCTGCCACCGGTGGAGCGCCGGCCAGCCCCGACCCCCATGTCCCGGAGGACCAACGTGTCGCCCTCTTCACCACGAAGCCGTCGCAGTGCCGCGACCCTTGTCCACCGTCGCAGTGCCGCGACCCTTGTCCACCGTCGCAGCGCCGCGACCCTGGCATCGGTCGCCGCCGTCGGCCTCGGCCTGACCGCCCTCGTCGGGCCGGCCATGATCGCGAGCGCAGGCCCGGCGCCGGAACCGTTCACCACCCCGGCGGACTCGGCCTTCAGCCCGGCGCCGGTCGCGCTCGGGCCGGCCCAGCAGGCGGCGGTTGCAAAGGCGAAGGCGGTAAGTTCGAAGAACCCGTCCGGCGCCTACATCGTCCAGCTCGCGGGCGACCCGATCGCCACCTACACCGGCGGCATTCCCGGCCTCGCCCGGACCGCGCCCACCGGTTCCGCGTCGGTCGACACCCGCAGCCCTGCGGCAGCGCGCTATCGGACCTTCCTGGCCGGCAAGCGCGCGTCGGCGCTGGCCAGCGTCGGCGGCGGAACGAAGCTTTACGACTACACGGTCGCGTTCAACGGCTTCGCCGCGAAATTGACCGCCGCCCAGGCCGCACTGCTCCGCCACACCCCCGGCGTCGTGGCGGTCGCCAGGGATGAGAACCGCAAGCTGGACACGACCAGTACCCCGGACCAGCTCGGCCTCACCGGTCCCACCGGTGTCTGGCAGAAGCAGTTCGGCGGCGCCGCCAGGGCCGGTGACGGCGTGATCGTGGGAATGGTCGACTCCGGCTTGTGGTCGGAGAACCCGAGTTTCGCCGCGCTGCCGCCCCAGGCATCCGATGCCGCCGTCAAGGCCCGGTTCAAGGGCGTCTGTGACGCGGGCACCGAGGCGCCGGCATTCACCTGCAACAGCAAGGTCATCGGCGGCCGCTACTTCGTCAAGGGTTTCCAGTTCAAGAATCTGATCCCCGAGGAGTACGTGTCTCCGCGCGATTTCGGCGGCCACGGCAGTCACACCTCCGGCACCGCGGCCGGCGACAACAACGTGCCGGTGGTCATCAACAACACCGACTTCGGGCGCGCATCCGGCATGGCGCCGGACGCCCGGATCGCGGTCTACAAGGTGTGCTGGAACGGCGGCTCGGGATCGTGCGCGAACACCGACATCGTCGCAGCGATCGACGCGGCTGTCTCCGACGGCGTCGACGTCATCAACTTCTCCATCTCCGGCTCGTTGACCACCGTGTACGACGCGACCGAGATCGCGTTCTACAACGCGGCGAAGGCCGGCGTCTTCGTCGCCGCCTCCGCCGGGAACAGTGGTCCCGACCCGAGCACCGTCGCGCACAACAGCCCCTGGCTGACGACCGTCGCGGCAGGCACCAAGGACGTCGCGCCGATGAAGAGCACGACTCTGGGCAACGGGGCCACCTATACCGGCGTCGGGCAGGGCGGCGCCGTCGCCTCGTCGCCACTGGTCGCCTCGACGGCGGTCGGTGTCGCCGGGAAGCCCGCCGACGAGGTGCGGCTCTGCTTTGCCGACGCCCTGGACCCGGCGAAGGTGTCCGGGAAGATCGTCCAGTGCGACCGCGGGGTGAACCCGCGGACCGACAAGAGCGCTGAGGTCAAGCGCGCCGGCGGGGTCGGGATGCTGCTGACGAACGTGGGCCCGAACAGCCTCGACGCCGACTTGCACGCCGTGCCGACCGTGCACCTGGACGAGGTGGCCGGGGCCGCGGTCAAGGCCTACATCGCCTCGACCCCGGCGCCGACCGCGTCGATCGCCGCGACCGTGAACTCCAAGGTCGAGGCCCCGCAGGTCGCCGGCTTCTCCTCCCGCGGCCCGGCTCTGGCCGGTGACGGGAACCTGCTGAAGCCGGACATCATGGCGCCCGGTGTCAGCGTGCTCGCCGCGGTCGCCCCGCCGGACAACAGTGGCCGGAACTTCGACTTCTACTCGGGCACGTCGATGGCGTCCCCGCACATCGCCGGGATCGCCGCGCTGATCATCGGCAAGCACCCCACCTGGAGCCCCGCCGAGGTCAAGTCCGCGCTGATGACCACGGCCACGACCACGGACAACCGCGGGAAGCCGATCACCGACGACAACGGTGGCCCGGCCGGTGCGTTCGCCTACGGTTCCGGTTTCGTCGTCCCGGCGAGGGCCTTCGACCCGGGCCTGGTCTACCGGGCGGGAGCCGCCGACTGGGACCGTTTCGGCTGCAACTACGCCCCGGTCACCCCCGCGCTGACCAGTTGCGCCGGCGTCAAGGCTCTGGACCCGAGTGGCCTGAACTACCCGTCCATCGCGATCGGTGCGCTTGCCGGCTCGAAGACGGTCACCCGCACGGTGACGAACGTGTCGTCGACGACGTCGACCTACCGGGCCTCCGGGAAGGTCGCGGCCGGCTTCACCGCGACGGTCCGCCCGACGACGCTGCGGCTCGCCCCCGGAAGCAGTGCCACCTACACGCTCACCGTCACCCGGACGTCGGCGCCGTTCGACGCCTACGCCGAGGGCTCGGTCAGCTGGTCCGACGGGTCCCACGTCGTCCGGACGCCGGTCGTCGTGCGGCCGGTGCTGGCGAGTTCGCCGGAGGAGCTGACATTCACCGGCGGCAACGGCAGCCAAACCGGGACCATCACCGCCGGCTTCACCGGCACGGCGACGACTTCGGTCCGCGGCCTGGTCCCCTCGACCGTGAGCCCGTTGGCGCTCGCGCCCTCCGGTCCGCAGTTCGACCCGGCAGCTCCACAGGTCGAATCGCCGCGGACGAAGAAGGTGACGGTGACCGTGCCCGCGGGCACGACGCTGCTCCGATACGCCACCTACGACGCCGATGTGGCGCCGAACACCGACGTGGACATCTACGTCTACCAGGCCGGCACCGCCAAAGAGGTGGCTGCGTCCGCCGCCGGCGGGTCGAATGAGTCCGTCACGGTGCCGGCGCCCACCCCGGGGGCCTACGACGTCTACGTCAGCCTCTACGACGGGCCGGCGCAGACGGTGCCGTTGCACAGCTACCTGGTCGGGGCGACCGCGGCGGGCAATCTGCGGGTCACCCCGCAGAGTCAGCGGGTGACCGTCGGACAGCCGTTCCGGTTGACCGTCACCCGGTCAGGGCTGGCGCCCGGTAAGCGGTGGCTCGGTTGGGGCGCCATCTCCGACGGCAAGCAGCAGCGGACCACGATCGTCTCCGGCACCAGCTGAGTCGACCGGCACCCGCAACCCGCCTGCCCGCGGCCTCCACCCTCGGAGGCCGCGGGCAGCGCCGCACCACCGCGGGGGCTGCCGGTCCGTGAGCCGCTGCCGACGCCGGGTATCTTGACGTCAAGACACATGCACGGATATCCACTGCCGGGTCCGGCGGTGGCGCGACGAGGAGGACGGAGCCGTAGCGGTGCCCAAGATCAAGGTGACCAACCCCGTCGTCGAGCTCGACGGCGACGAGATGACCCGCATCATCTGGCAGTCGATCCGCGAACAGCTCGTGCTGCCCTACCTCGATGTCGACCTGCGCTACTACGACCTGGGCATGGAGAACCGCGACGCCACCGACGACCAGGTGACCGTCGACTCGGCCGAGGCCATCCTCACCCACGGCGTCGGGGTGAAGTGCGCGACGATCACCCCCGACGAGGCCCGCGTCGAGGAGTTCGGCCTGAAGAAGATGTGGAAGTCCCCTAACGGGACGATCCGCAACATCCTCGGCGGTGTCGTCTTCCGTGAGCCCATCATCTGCGACAACGTTCCGCGGCTGGTCCCCGGCTGGACCAAGCCGATCGTCATCGGCCGGCACGCGTTCGGCGACCAGTACCGCGCCACCGACACCCGCATCCCCGGCGCCGGCGCGCTGACGCTGACGTGGACGCCGAAGGAGGGCGGCGAGCCGATCGAGCTCGACGTCTTCGACTTCCCGTCGTCCGGTATCGCGATGGCGATGTACAACCTCGACGACTCGATCCGCGACTTCGCCCGTGCGTCCATGCGTTATGGCCTGCAGCGGGGCTACCCGGTCTACCTGAGCACGAAGAACACGATCCTCAAGGCCTATGACGGCCGGTTCAAAGACCTGTTCGCGGAAGTGTTCGAGTCCGAGTTCAAGGCCGACTTCGAGGCCGCGGGCCTGACGTATGAGCACCGGCTCATCGACGACATGGTCGCGGCCGCGCTGAAGTGGGAGGGCGGCTACGTCTGGGCGTGCAAGAACTACGACGGCGACGTCCAGTCCGACACCGTCGCCCAGGGGTTCGGCTCTCTCGGGCTGATGACGTCAGTGCTGCTCACCCCGGACGGGCGGGTCTGCGAGGCAGAGGCCGCGCACGGCACGGTGACCCGGCACTTCCGCCAGCACCAGCAGGGCCAGCCCACCTCCACCAACCCGATCGCGTCGATCTTCGCCTGGACCCGTGGCCTGGCCCACCGCGGCAAGCTCGACAGCACCCCGGAGGTCACCGAGTTCGCCGAAACCCTGGAGCGGGTCTGCGTCGAGACCGTCGAGGGTGGTCAGATGACCAAGGACCTGGCTCTGCTGATCGGCCGCGACGCGCCGTGGCTCACGACGCAGGATTTCCTCGCCGCGCTGGACGAGAACATGGGCCGGGCGATCGCCGCGGCCTGAAGCCAGCCAGCTGCCCGAAGCTCCCGCGCGGCCGGAATCAGCGCGGCCGGAGTGCCCGGGCCGGACGTTGTGAGGGAGGCCCCGATGTCCGACCCCGTCAGCGCGGACGGCCGACGGCACAAGTCCGAGGTTGCCGCCGCCCGTCGCCGCGTCACCACCCCTGCGTCGATCGGCCTGCTGCTGATGCGCCTGGGCTTCGGGGCACTGCTGGTCATCCGCGGCCTGCAGCACGCGCGGGACATCGACGGGTTCACCGCGATGATCCGGCAAGCCCACGTGCCGTTCCCGGTTCCGGTATCGGTGGCCGCGTGGATCACGACGGTCGGTGAGCTGGGTCTGGGCATCCTGCTGGCCGTCGGCTTTCTCACCCGGGTGGCCGGTGGCCTGGTGGCCGTGCTGATGGGACTGGTCTATGTGTCCTGGCACGTCCCGCGGGGCAATCTCCTCACCCTTTCGCAGGCGGTCGGCGTCGAGGGGGAGAACGCGCTGACGATCGGGCTGGTCGGCCTGGTCCTGGTGTTCACCGGGCCCGGTCGCTTCGCCGTCGACGCGGGATTCCGGCGCGGCCGCGGCGTCGATGTGGATGACGTGCACGCCGGGTCGGCCACTGGGCCTCCGGCACGCCAGGTCGGCTCGAGCGTCGGCCAAGGCCGCCCGGCCGACCGGGGGAGCGGTGTCCCCGGCCGCTCGAAGAGGGACCAGCCGCTGCCCGACGACCCGAAGGACTGGACCGACGCCGACATCGAACGGCTCTGAGCGCCCCGACGGTCGATCGGCGAGACACTCAGCCCGTTGCGGGCGGTGCACCCATTGACACAGTGCGTTGGCGGCTGTTTGCTCCTGACCAGAGTTGACCAACTCCGATCGGCTGTGGCGCCGAAGGGCAGCCGATTCGAGTCCCCACAGCTCTGGTTCGAGCCTGTCCCGCTCGGCCCGGTCCCGTCCCACACCCCGGAGGCCCCGTGCCCGTCCTGTCCCGACGCCGCCGTCGGAAGCCGCTCGTCCTCGTCCCAGCCGCGGTCGCATCGTTCGCGTGTGCCGCCGCCGGATTGGTCTGGGCCGGTGCGCCCGCCGGCGCCGCGCCCGTAGCGCCCGCTGCCACAGTTCCCGCCGCAGCACCGGTCGCGGTGGGCGCCGCTGTCGGCACGTCCACCTGGAGCGGCAAGACCGCGCCGCTGGCCACCCCGTGGACCAACCTGGTCAGCCCGACCAATGCGCTGCCGGACTATCCCCGTCCGCAGCTCGCCCGGCCCTCGGTGGCCGCCCCCCGCTGGGCCAACCTGAACGGGTTGTGGCAGTACGCGCCCACCGACGGGTTCAGCGCGCCACCCATCGGCCGTGACCTCGCCGGGAAGATCCTGGTGCCCTACCCCGAGGAATCCGTGCTGTCCGGGGTGCAGCAGCACTCCGACTTCGCGTTCTACCGCCGCGTCGGCACGCTGCCCAAGGGCTTGCTGAGGCCGGGCGAGCACCTGCGGCTCAACTTCGGCGCGGTGAACTACGACGCCACCGTCTGGGTCAATGGCGTTCAGGTCGTCCGGCACCGCGGCGCCTACGACGCGTTCAGCGTCGACGTCACCGCCGCGCTGCGCTCCGGCGGCGCCGGGCCCCAGGAGATCGTCGTCGGCGTGCACTCACCGGTCGACAGCGCCAACATCCCCGTCGGGAAGCAGCGGCTGGACCCGAGCGGCATCTTCTACACCGCAGCGTCCGGCATCTGGCAGTCGGTCTGGTTGGAGCCGGTGCCGGCCACCAGCATCGCGTCCGTGACCGCCACTCCGGACTCGACGCGGAAGTCCTTCACCGTCACCAGCACCACGAACGGCGACCCCACCGGCGCGAACCTCACGGTGGACGCCTACGCCTCGGGCCGCAAGGTCGCCTCGGTCACCGGACGGCCCGGCGCACCGCTGACGCTGCCGATCCCCAGCCCGCACCTGTGGAGCCCACCGGACCCGTTCCTGTACACGTTCGCCGCGACGCTCAACGGCCGCGGCGGCAAGGACCGCGTCGAGACCTACGCGGGTATGCGGACGATCGCGGTGGCCGATGTCGGCGGCAAGAAGCGGATCGTGCTGAACGGAAAGCCGACGTTCCTGCTCGCGACGCTGGACCAGGGCTACTGGCCGGACGGCATCTACACCGCACCGACCGACGCGGCGCTGAAGTTCGACATCGCCAAGACCAAGGACCTCGGCTTCAACACCATCCGTAAGCACATCAAGGTCGAGCCCGCCCGCTGGTACTACTGGGCGGACAAGCTCGGCCTGATGGTGTGGCAGGACATCCCGGCCCTGCCGACCGGCCGCAACGGCTCGCTGACGACGGGTGACAAGGCCAACTTCCGCGACGAGACCCGGCGCATCGTCGACCAGCACTCCGGCGTGCCGTCGATCATCGGCTGGATCCCGTTCAACGAGGGCTGGGGTCAGTGGAGCATCCCGGCGGCCAGCGAGGTCGGGGCTCAGATCAAGGCCCAGGACCCGAGCCGGCTCGTCGACGACCGCAGCGGGGCGAACTGCTGTGACACCCCGGGTGATCCCGGAACCGGGGACATCATCGACTGGCACCAGTACCAGGGCCCGGCACTGCCGGCGCCGGACGCGACGCGGGCATCCATCGACGGCGAGCACGGCGGTCTGACCCTCCCCATCGAGGGCCACACCTGGCCCACCGCGCCGATCAACCCCTACGGTGCGGTGCCGGACCAGGCGGCACTGAACGCCGGCTACGAGGCGAACAACGCGGTCCTGCGCGACCAGGGCGCCGCATACGGACTGTCCGGCAGCGTCTACACGCAGATCACCGACGTGGAGGGCGAGCTGAACGGGCTGTTCACCTACGACCGGAAGGTGGAGAAGGTCGACCAGGCCCGGGTCCGCGCATCCAACCTCTCGGTGATCGCCGCCGGACAGAGCACGGCCACGGCGCCCCCCGGAAAGCCCGGACTCACCGGCATCGACCACTGGACCTTCAACGAGGGCAGCGGAACGACCGCGGCCGACTCCTCCGGCAACAACCCGCTCACCCTGCTCGGTGGTGCCGGGTGGACGGCGGGTCGTTCCGGTTCGGCGTTGGCACTGAACGGCGCCGGGCAGTCCGCCGAGGCCGGGAAGACGCTGGTGAACACCGAGGGCGCCAACTACTCGGTGTCCGCGTGGGTGCGGTTCAACCGTATCGACGGCGCCTTCCAGACGATCGCCAGCCAGGACGGCGACCAGGTCAGCGCGTTCTTCCTGCAGTTCTCCGGCGCGGACCAGCGGCTGGCGTTCAGCTTCGCCGGGGCCCGGGCGCTGGCGAGCGACGTGGGCGTGCCGAAGACCGGGCAGTGGTACCACGTCGTCGGCGTCCGCGACATCAATGTCGGCAAGCTGTCGATCTACGTCGACGGTCAGCTGGCCGGCAGCCTCGGCGTCCTCGGCAACGCCGACAAGTCGACCGGCACATTCGCTGTCGGCCGCGGGAAGTTCGGCGGCAAGCCCGTCGACTTCCTCGACGGGGCCGTGGACGACACCCGGGTGTTCGACCGCGCGCTCTCGGCCAGCGAGGTCGCCGCTCTCTACCAGGGGGGCGCCGCACCGACCCCGTGACCACGGGTTGACAGCATGAATCGGGCAGGCGCGGTGCTCACCGCGCCTGCCCGGTTCTGCGTCGAGAGCGGGCGCGGACGACGGCGGCGAGCCGTCGTGGCGGCGTTGTCCAGTGGTGCGGTGTCACGGCGGGCGGGTGCGCGCCTATTCCCGCCGGTCAGGTGGAACGATGCGGGAATCCGCTGCGCGGACCGTCCAGGTCGATCAATGCCCGGCGGTCGATCACGACCGCCGGCGAGAGCGTCCACCGCACGGACAGCCGGCAGCAGGTCGAGCCCCGTCCGCCGCCGGGTGAGCCGGACCGCGGGCCGGCCGATTCACCTTCCTTGCGGATCCCGGGCCATCGACCAGGTGCCGATCGTCAGCGGCGCCGGAGAGCAGACGGCCGAACCCTTGCCGACGTAGGCGGCCGGGGGCATGTCGTCCGCTGCTCGGGTGAGCGTGAACTGAAAGTCGCCGAGTGCGCCGTTCGTCCCGTTGAACCCGAACGACAGGATGCTCACCCGCTCGCCACTGACATGCCGGCGGGAGAAGTAGTCGCCGAGCCCCGCGCGGTCGCGCGCGACCTTGTCGACACGCTCGCCGGGTGCGTCGGTGGAGTACCAGTCCCAGCCTTGACCGGACTGGGCCCACAACTGCTGCAGGGCCCGTCGATCGCCAACGTTGAACGCGGCGACGAAGCGGTCCACCACAGCACGCACGCTCGCTGCTGTGCAGTTCGACGGAGTCCCAGGCAGCGCGGTGACGTCGGGCTCATGCGTTGCTGTCGACCCAGGCTCTACCGCGACCCTCGCCGTACAACCACCTACCGCAGCAACCAACATGCACACGGACGCGATTGCCACAACGGGTCGGCGACCCCGGACGCCACGCGCAGGTCTGCGCGTCATCGACGCTCCCTCCTGTTGACGTCGCGTCGTCCGGGTCGAGCGCCAAGCGGGAATCAGGCGAGTCGTTGGGCCCGGCTCAGCGAGGTCTGGATGAGCACCACCAGCGCCAGGAACAGCCCGTTCACCGCATCCGACGCGGCCGAGCCGTACTGCGAGAGGTGGACACCGATGAGGTTCTGGATCACCGCGAGCAGCAGCACCCCGGCGACGGTCCCCGACACCGAGCCAGCGCCCCCGGTCAAGATGGTCCCACCGATGATCACGGCGGCGATCGCGGTCAGCTCGTACCCCACGCCGATGTTGGTGACGCCGGACTGCAGGCGCGAGGCGTTCAGCGTTCCCGCCAGCCCGGCCAACAGGGCGGACAAGGTGTAGACGGCCAGCTTGGTTCGGGTGACCGGGAGCCCCATCAGCGTGGCCGCGTTCTCGTTCCCGCCGATCGCGAACAGCGCCTGGCCGAACCGGCTGCGCTGCAGCAGCAGGGCCCCGAGGGCGAACAGCACGACCGCGGTCCCCACCGGCACCCAGGTGCCCTGCCCCAGCCGCCCGAACAGCGAGCCCGCCGGGACCAGGTTGGTCGTCGTGCCCTGGGAGGTGATGGCCTGCAGCAGACCGCGCGCGCCGAGCATGCCGGCCAGGGTCACGATGAACGGGGCAAGGCCGAGCCGCCCGATCAACCAGCCCTGCAACAGTCCGATGCCGCCGCAGACCAGCAGTGGCAGTGCCAGCGCCCACACCGTCCCGCCGTGCCCGGCGCCGTACGCGGCCAGGACACCGCCGAGCGCGAACACCGATCCGACCGAGAGGTCGATGCCGCCGCTGATGATGACGAAGGTCATGCCCAGCGCCAGCAGGGAGGTGTAAGCGTTGCCGACGAGCATCGAGGTGATGTTGCCGCCGGTGAGAAAGCCCGTGGACGTGATCGCCGCGGCGACCACGACGACGAGCAGGACGACCTCGCCGCCGTGCTGCTGCACGACACCGGTCACCCGCTCGACGCCGGTGGGTCGCGCGGCGGCGGCCACGACGACGTCGTCGCCGGCCCCGGCTGGTGGAGCCATGATCGCGCTCATCGGCTGGACCTCCCGCGGGCCGCGTAGACGGCCAGGATGATGATCGCCGCCTGCACGATCATGGAGTAGGCGTTGGGCACGTTGTGCTGGGTGAGTGTCGCGGTGATCAGCTGCATGAGCACGGCCCCGGCTGCGGTCCCGATGACCTTGACCCGGCCGCCGGACAGCGGGGTACCGCCGACGACGACCGCGGTGATCGCGAACAGCTCGTAGTTCAGCCCGTAGGCGGCCGGGTCGGCCTGGGCGCCGTTGCCGACGATCAGCACACCGGCCGCCGCCGCAAGGACCCCGGACACGACGTACACGGTGACCAGGACCCGACGGACCGGCAGCCCGGCCAACTGGCTCGCCGCCCGGTTGTCGCCGATCGCGACCAGCTGGCGGCCGAACGTCGTCTGGCGGACCACCAGGGCCACGATGACGACCGCCACCACACCGATGACCGCCATGAACGGGACGCCGCCCACCCCGCCGATGCCGAGTGAGTCGAACAACGGATCGTCGACCTGCTTGGCCGTCGCGCCGTTGATGATCACCGCCAGCCCGCGCAGGCCGATCATCAACGCAAGGGTGGCCACGATCGGCTGCACCCGGGCTACGGCGACCATCAGCCCGGACAAGCTGCCGGACACCGCGCCGAGGACGAGGGCGGCCCCGATCGCCGTGACGGCGCTGTAGCCGAGGTACAGCGGGATGATCGCCGAGCCCAGGGCGATGACGGCGCCGACGGACAGGTCCACCCCCTCGGTGCCGATCACCAGGGCCATGCCGAGGGCGACCAGCAGAATCGGTACGACCTGGAGGATCTGCACGCGCGCGTTCGCGGCGCCGATGAACCCCGGCGTGATGATCGCGTTGACGACCAGGAACACGGCGATCGCGGCGTAGACGCCGTAGGTGTTGAGCAGGCCGAGCACGCGGTCCCGGTCCAGCGTCCGGGTCTGTCGGACAGCGAGGTCGCTCACCTGACGTCCTCCGCCGATTCGGCTGCGGCGTGCGCGCCCGGCGTGGCGTGCGCATCGAACGTGGCGTGCGTATCGGGGGCGCCGTGCGCGCTGGGAGGAGCGTCGGCTGGCGCGCCGGCCAGCATCTGCACCAATGCCTGCTGGGTCACCTGGTCACCGGTGAGGTTCCCCACGACCCGGCCGTCGCGCAGGACGACCACGCGGACCGAGCCCTCCAGCAGTTCGTCGATCTCGGAGGAGATCAGCAGGACCGCCATGCCGTCGGCTGCGAGCTCGTCGACGAGCGACTGGACCTCGGCCTTGGCGCCGACGTCGATTCCCCGGGTCGGCTCGTCGAGCAGCAGCACCTTCGGGTTCAGGCACAGCCACCGGGCGAGCATCACCTTCTGCTGGTTGCCGCCGGACAGCTCGCCGACCTTCTGGTCCCGCCCGGACGCCTTGATCTGTAGCCGCTTCATGTAGTAGTCGACGATCTCGTCCTGCTTGGTCGCGCTCATCAGGCCACCGTGCGACACCCGCGAGAGAGCAGCGATCACGATGTTGTCGCGGACGGACAGGCCCGGCAGGATGCCGTCGGCCTTGCGGTCCTCGGGCAGCATCACCACCCCGGACCGGATGGCCGCCGCGGTGGAGTGCCGCAGCGTGCGGCCGCCCACCGCGACCGTCCCGGAGTCCAGCGGCAGGGCACCGGCCAGCGCGCGGGCCGTCTCGGTCCGGCCGGCACCGAGCAGGCCACCCAGGCCCACGATCTCGCCGGGCCGGATGGACAGCGACACGTCGTCCAGCTCGTGCCGGGCGGTCAGGTGCTCCGCGCGCAGGACCGGTTCACCGGTCGCGACCCGGCTGCGGTCGAAGGCGGTGGATCCGGAGTGGCGGACCTCGTTGGCGTCCCGGCCGAGCATGAGGGAGATCAGCCGCAGCTGGTCGACGTTCGCCATGTCGTCCACGTGCACGACACGGCCGTCGCGCATGACGGTGACGCGGTCGCAGACGGCGTACAGCTCGTCGAGGCGATGGCTGACGTAGACGATCCCGATCCCGGCCTGCTTGAGCCGGGCGATGACCCCGAACAGCGTCTGCACCTCGCGGTGCTCCAGGGAGGAGGTCGGCTCGTCCATGATCACGACGCGGGCGTCGATCTGCACCGCGCGGGCGATCGCGACCATCTGCTGGGCGCCGAGGCCGAGCGTGCGCAGCGGCCGGGAGACATCGGTGTGCACCCCGTACCCGGCCAGGATGCGGGTCGCCTCACGCTTCATCCGCGCCGTGTCGATCAACCCGAACCGACGTGGCTCGCGATTGAGGAACAGGTTGCGGGCGATGCTCATCAGGGGGACGAGGTTGACCTCCTGGTAGATCGTCGAGACACCGTGCTCCTGGGCCTCCAGCGGGGTCCGGAACACCGAGGGCTGCCCGGCGAGCCGGATCGTGCCGCGGTCGGGCTGGTAGACCCCGGTCATCACCTTGATCAGCGTCGACTTACCGGCGCCGTTCTCCCCGATGAGGGCATGGACCTCGCCGGAGCGCAGCGAGAAGTCCACGTCCTGCAGGGCGTGCACGCCGGGAAAGGTCTTGTCCACGCCGGTCACGCCGAGGATCTCCGAGCCGGTCCCCGCGGCCACGGGGCGGTCCTGCGTCTGCTGGGTCAACGGATTGCTCCTTCGGCGCGACGATCACGGTGGCCGGCGGTGAGCGCACCGCCGGCCACTGCCATGACTCGACCAGATCCTGTCCGGCCTAGTAGACGCTGCCGTTGGTCAGGGCCTGCTTGGCGTTGGCGGCCGTGAAGTGGCCGTCCTTGATGATGACCTTCGTCGGGGCGCCCGCCGGGGTGTAGAACGCCGCCAGCGTGGAGAAGGCCAGCGGACCGAAGCGGGGGTTGGTCTCGATGGTGGAGACCATCGTTCCGTCCGCGACGTTCTGCACGGCCTGCCGGATCCCGTCGATACCGACCACCTTGATGTCCTTGCCGCCCCGCTTGCCCGCCGCGCGGATCGCCTGCAGGGCGCCGAGGGCCATGCCGTCGTTCTCGGCGTAGACCCCGGCCAGATCCGGGTTGGACTGCAGGATCTGCGCCGTCACCTTCTGCCCGGTCGCCTGGTCGAAATTGCCGGTCTGGGACGCCACGATCGAGATGCCGGGGTACTTGGCCTTGATCTGGTTGACGAAACCGCTGGTCCGGTCGGCCGCGACGTTGTTGCCGGGCGTGCCCTGCAGGATCGCAACCTTGCCCTTGCCGCCCAGCGCGGTGCCCATGTCGTCGGCGGCGATGACGGCCTGGCCGAGGAAGTTGCTGCCGATGAAGCCGATGAAGTCCGAGCACGCCTTGCCCTGCACGGTCCGGTCGATCGTCAGCACCGGGATCTTCTGCGCCTTCGCCGCCGCCAGGCTCGGCGCGAGGCCGTCGGAGTTCTCCGGCGCGACGATGAGCACCTTGGCGCCCTGGGCGATCATCGCCTGGATGTCGGAGTTCTGTCGGCTGACGTCGGCGTTCGCGTTACGGGTGATGAGCTTGATCCCGAGACGCTTGGCCTCCGCCGTGATCGAGGCGGTCTCCGTCGCGCGGAACGGGTTGGACTCCGCCTCGGACTGGGAGAAGCCGACGGTCGTCGTCTTCAGGTCCAGCTTCGGTGCCCCGTAGGTGGTGTTCGTGCAGCCGGCCGCGGCCGGGCTGGCGGTGGCGCTGGTGCCTCCACCGGCGGCAGGCGGGGTCGCCGTCGGCGTCTCGACCTGCTGTGCGGCGCCGGTCGACGAGGCCGAGCTGGTGGCGGTGCTCCCGCTGGTCGGACTGGCTCCGGTATTGGCGGACTTGGCGCAACCGGCCAGCACGAGCCCGCCGGCGACCAGGCCGGCGAGCGCAATGTGTCGGCGCCGTGAGCTGACTGCTGACATCGGCACTCCTTCGTGTCAAGGTCCGGGGTCGGTCCCACCGGGACGGCTCGGCGAGCCGTCCCGGGGCGGATCTCGGCGGCTCTCGCCGGCCCGGACGCCCCGGCACCGTCCGGAGGACGGGCGAGAGCGGTATGTGATCGATAGTGAACGGCTCACGATCGGTTGAGTCAACACTCGTGACCGTGTCGGGACCTGGTGTTCGAGATGTGACCGGCGCCGGGATCAGACGCTCTCCAGAGCAGCGCTCACACTCGCCGTCCGGACGTCCACGCCCATGGTGGTGAACTGCTCGACGATCTTCGGATCCGCGCGGTCGTCGGTCACCAGGTGGGTGATCGACCCGGGCGGCACGGTCTGGAACATCGTGTCGATGCCGAGCTTGGTGTGGTCGACGAGCAGGACGACCTGCTGCGCCGCGGCCGCGATCGCCCGGTCGACGCTGGCGACCATCATGTTGGGCGTCGACAGGCCGCGGTCGACCGACAGGCCGTTGCCGGAGATGAAGGCCCGCGCGACGCGCAGCCCCGCCAGGGACTGCTCGGCGGCGCTGCCCACGAGCGCGAAGGTGGCTCCCCGCAGGATCCCGCCGGTCAGGACCACCTCGGCGGGCGCGGCCGCCAGCGACTGGGCGACCAGGATCGAGGTGGTCACCACCGTCAGGTCGACCATCCGGGTGAGCCGCCGGCTCAGCTCCAGCGTGGTCGTCCCAGAGCCGACCACGATGGCGTCGCCCTCGCTGACCATTGTTGCGGCGAGAGCGGCGATCGCTGCCTTCTCCGCTGCCGCGACCACCCGCTTCTGGGAGTAGCTGGCCTCGTGGCTGAGTCCGCCGGTGCGGACCGCGCCACCGTGCCGGCGGTCGATGAGCCCGTTGTCCTCCAGCGCCCGGACGTCGCGCCGGATCGTCACCTCGGAACTGCCGACCGCCGTCGCCAGATCCCGCAACGAGACCGCACCGTTGGCCTGGACGAGTTCCAGGATCAGCTGGCGTCGCTCGGGGGCGAACATGACGGTCGGGGCTCCTCGACACGCGGCTCCCCGCGACGTCGGGAGGGCAGGTGGGCATGGTCGGTGCCAGCGTCCTCTGACCGCTCTGGCCAGGTCAACCTAAGGCCCGGCCGGGGTCGCGGTGCGCGACCCCGGCCGGGCCAGTTCCAGACGGTTGGTGCGCGGGTCAGGGTGCGGGGTACTCCACGACGTTGCTCGGCGAGGTCGTCGTGTCGGTCGCCGGACCGAAGTCGTTGATGACGTGGTCGATCGTGCCGGCGTTGTTGAGCGACACGGTGACCAGGTCGTGCATCTTCACTCCCGGCGTCACGGGCACCTCGAAGGCGCGGGCCGCATGGATCGTCGGGTTCACGTTGAAGAAGCAGTAACTGCCCAGCCCCCAAGCCTCGTGGGTCCGGACGGAGTCGGCGACCTTGTAGGCGGCGTACCCGTTGACCCCGTCGTGTCGCCATGCGGCCTGGTTCGGCGGGTCGTAGGGCATCTCGTTCTGGAACATGACCGTGCGGCCGCGCTCGCCGTTCCAGATCGACTGGTACTTCTGGTAGTGCTCCACGAACAAACCGGTCGCCGTCACGTCGTCCCCGTTGACGACGACGCCGTTGGTCCCGGTGTTGACCGTCCATCCGAAGCCGGTCCCGTGGTCGGCACGCCAGGCCCAGATGTCGTCGAGCACCACGTCGTCGCTGTTCACGACCAGGCTGACCACGGCCTTGCCGACGTGGGCGCCGCCGATCCGGAAGAAGACGTCCTGCAGTCCGGTCGGGTTGGCCGGGTCGCTCTTGCCCCCCCGCCGCTTCCGGTCGTTCCGGTCGTTCCGGTCGTCCCGGCCTTCCCGGTCGTCCCCATGACCTGTGCCGACGACCAGTAGGGCCGGGGACTCGACCGGTCCGGCGTCGAAGATGATCCCGGAGATGTCCACACCGGGGACGTCGGCGACGGTCATCGGTACAACCCCGCCCACCGGCTCGATCGTGGCCATACCCATCCCGAGCACGATCGTCCCGGCACGCTTGACCTTGATCGTCTTGTTCACCCGGTAGAGCCCCGGGGTGAGGATCAGGTGCCGTCCCCGGGCGAGTGCCGCGTTGATGTCCGACACCTTGTCCGTCGGCTTGGCGATGAAGAAGTCAGCGATCGACAGCGACGTGCCCTTCGTGGGCCCGTTCTCCCAGGTGGTGCCTCGGCTGTCGCGGCGGGCGGCCGGCACGAAGACTCGGAAGCGGCCCTGTGCGTCCACGTAGAGGTAGGGCTTCTCCCGCGACGCGGGCGTGGTCGCCAGCGTCGTGTAAGGCGGACTGGGGAACGACTGGGCCGGTGCTCCTTCGACCCCAGAGAACACCTGGTTCCACACGCCGTTGGACCAGCTGCCGATGCTGCTGTCCCGGGTCAGCCACTGCTGCTGCGGGGCATTGATGACAACCGTGTCGATCTTGGAGTCGGCGATGAATCCGCCGCTGGCGTAACCGCCGAGGTAGTCGAACAGGCCGAGCTGACCACGGACGTGGATCCGCCGCAACGGGGCAGCCTGGGAGACCGCCCACCAGTCGGTGCCGCCGCTCGGGAGGATCGACAGGTTCTCCGCCGAGCGCCAGAAGTTGGTCAGCGACGAGCGAGTGTTGCTGAACCGGTTGCGCGCCCAGACGATGACCCCGCCGTCGATGACGACGTCATCCGGCGACGAGCCGAGTCCGGCCACCGTCGTGTAGTACCCGAGCTCGGCGGTCACCTTGTAGGTGCCGGGCTTGAACAGGAACGCGTAGCGCTGGGTCCCGAACTCGTTGTCCTTCATCTCGGCCAACGTGCGATCGAGGATCGCCTGGATCTGTGCGGTGGGCGTGGTCGGCTCGAAGACCAGGACGTTCGGGCCGAAGTCCGGCGCCGTCGGGATCGGCCGGTCGCGCCGGGGCCCGGCGGCGGCCAGGTCTGCCCCGGCCAGGTCCGTCGCGGTTGCGACGGACGCCACGACGGCGCCCGCCAGGACGTTCCGTCGGCTCAGACGATGGGAAGCCGGAACTGTGCCCGCGGATGCGGTGGATTGCTTGACATTCGGTGTCACCGGTGACTGCCTCTCGTCGATGGCCGCGGTCGATGCAGCGACACCGGAGGGTGCCGGGGGGAAACCACGGCTGCTGGACCACGTTGCCCAGCTCATCGTTTCTACGTGGTCACACCCGGTCAGTCAAAGTCGCGTCGGCGTACGGCCGGTCACCTCAGTCGGCGGCAAGAACGGCGCCGCCGCGACCGTGGGTGACGCAACAGGCGGTCGGGTCCGGGTCCTCGAACGGGACCACGGTCGCGTCGCGGGCCGGTTGCACGGTGAGTTCGAGCCGGCGGCCGACGCGGAGCGGGCGGACGAAGTCGCGGGTCCGGATCACCACGGACGGGTCGACGTCGGCACCGGTGACGTCGACGACCCGGTCGACCGCGCAGCGCGCCAGCAGGTCAGCGGCGGTCAGGTCCCCGTAGAGCTGGTCACTGCCGGGGAACACCACTGCGCGCCCGCCGGCCCCGGTCAGGGTCTCCGCGACCGCGAGCCGCGCACCGGCCGGCACGTCGGCCTCGCCGATCCGGACGCCTTCGTCGGCGAGGAGCTCCACCACCAGCGGCCGGGAGCCGAACGCCGCCGCCACGTCCGCGTGCGCCGCCCGATCCAGCCGACCGGGCAGGTCGAGTGAGACCGAGACGTGTGGCCGCTCGTCGCGGACCAGGTGGGTGGCCGCGACCGCACCGCGGGGCAGGACGGCGGCGAGGCCGGCGATGAGGTGGTCGACGTCAGCGGTGCGCGTGAGGTCGGTGTCGACCCCGACCACCGTCCGTTGCACGGGCTGGTCAGGTGCCGGCTGGTCAGGTGCCGGTCGGTCAGGTGCCGGTCGGGCCGCACCGGCCACCCCCGAGGGGGTGGCCGGTGCGATCTGCGTGCCGGAGGTCACGCGCCGGCACCCGCCAACGCGCGGGCGGTGCGGACCGATGCATCCAGCGGGCTGGGCGGGAGCACCCAGATGGGGTTCGTGTAGAACCACAGGTCGGTCCACGGGTCGGCGTCGCCGATGACGTCCAGGACCGGCCCGGACGGGTCCACCCGGCGACCGAGGTAGCCGGTTCCGAGCCGGTTGCCGTCCGAACCCCGCAGCCGGAAGTAGAACGGCTCCTGGACGTTGCGCTGTGTGTAACTGAGCGTGAACGAGTCGGTGCGGCCGCTCACGTCGTAGCTCTTGAACACGCGGGTGTTCGGCGTCGTGAAGGCGTCCCGGTCCGCGACCGGGCCACGCACCGAGCCGGCGATCACGTCGACCTGGGCGAGCCTGGGCTGGAACTGCGCCCAGTTCGGGCCGGACGCCGGGGTGATCGTCACCGTCACGGTGACGTCGTCGCCCGGGCGGATCGACAGGACACCGCCGAGTGTGGTGCCCGGACCGGGCGTGCCCGCGACCTTCGCCCGGACCTCGATGGAGTCCAGCAGGCCGCCGTGGTCGACCCACACCCGGCCCGCGCGCAGGCCCTTGAGCACCGACAGGTAGTTCCGGTAGCCCGCCCCGACGTTGGTCCTGCTGTAGTAGCCGGGCCAGTAGTCGCCGTAGCTGGACTGGGAGCCGCCGGCGTAGACGGGATCCCCATACCGGCCGAAGTTGTTGAAGGTGTGACCGGCGGTGTCCCAGGGGGCGTCCCGGACGTTGCCGACCGGGTTCTTCGACAGGTCGTTCCACACCTTGTGCGAGTCGGAGTTGGCGGTGATCCACCACGGCTTGCCCTCGGCGAGCAGGCTGTCCCACAGGCCACCGACCGTGGAGGTCATCCAGTCGAAGCCGCCGAAGGTCCGGTAGCTGGCCAGCGGATAGCCCGCGAAGGAGTTCGCCGACGGCGGGTTGTCGTAGTAGCCCCGCCCCGAACCCGGTCCGGCCGGCGCGGCGATCCCCGCTGCCTGGTGGCCGGGCGCACCTTCCATCCCGATCGCGACGCCGCCACCGAGGTCGCGCCAGTTGCGGATCTCGTGCGGGGAGTCCACCCCGCGCCGCGCCGGGTGGTTGGCCAGCATGACCGCGTCCTGCACCCGGCCGGAGCGGACCGCTCGGGCCAGGAAGGTGAGCCCGGAGATCGCCAGCGCCTCGTTGGCCGGGGTGGAGTCGCTGGTGCCGGTGACCGTCCCGTCGTAGGCGTTCTCGAACTCCTTCAACGTCGAGACCTCGTTCGCGCCGGGGGTCACGATGACCGTGGCGTGCTCGGCCGCCGGGATGTTCCACTCCAGGCCCTGGTACACGAGCATGTCCGGGGTCGCTGCCCGCGCCCGGCGGATGTCGGGGTTGACCTTGTCGACACCGAGCTTGGCGTGCGCCACGCTCCCGTGGTCGGTGATGACCATCCAGTCCAGTCCGTACTGGGCCGCGTGCCGGACCTGGTCGGTCACCCGGTACTGGGCGTCCGGGCTGAACTGGGTGTGGATGTGGTGATCACCGGACAGCCAGGTGTAGGACCCGGCGTTGGACGATGCGGCCCGGGGGGCGGCCGCGCGCGGGGAGGTGGCCTCGGCGGCGGCCGCAACCTGCTGGTCCATGGCGCCGGCACCGAACAGGCCCGCGCCGAGCAGCCCGGCGCCGCGGAGCATGCCCCGGCGGCTCAACGCCGCCGGCGAGAGCTCGGAGTCGGGAATCGACATGTCCAGTGCCGGTGAATCGGTCGCGGCAGCGTCGGCGCTGCCGTGGTCGTGGGGGTGCTCGTGACCGTGCAGGTGGTCGGGATCGTGCAGGTGGGCGTGGCTCATCATCTTCTCCGCCTCGTCGGGAACCTGGCCGCCGACGCTGCAGGACGGCGGGTACGGCCGCGTGGCCGCCCGGTGTACGGCAGGCGAACAGGGTCGGACCGTCCGGGATGGGTCCGGTCCACCGGACTATTGATCGGCACCGGCGCCCTGCCAGCCACCTGGTGTGATCGAGCGCGCGCGGGCTGTCACCACTACGTGTCTGGTCCGCAGGCCCGTTCCGTGCTCGCGGCGGCCGTCGGCGCCGCCACCCACGGCCCGACGGCGCTCGACACCGAGCCGCTGCGGGTGCTCGCTCAGCCGATCCGACGGGCCCCGGCGGCGGGGACCGCGCGGTAGGCGACCGGCATCGCGTGCCCGGCCCCGACGGCGGCGGCCGCCATGGCGGCCGCCACCCGGTCGGCCGAACCCTGCTCGACCAGGGCGATCACAGAGCCACCGAACCCGCCGCCGGTCATCCGCGCCCCGTGGGCCCCGGCGTCGACGGCGGCCTGCACCAGCACGTCGACCTCCGCAACGGTGATCTGGAAGTCGTCGCGCATCGAGGCGTGGCTGGCGGTCAGCAGCTGCCCGATCGACCGGATGTCGCTGGAGCCGGCGGCCGCGTCCCGCAGGAGCCGGACGGTCGCGAGCACCCGGGCGTTCTCTGTCACCACATGCCGGACCCGGCGCCGCAGCTCGTTGGTGGACAGCTCGGAAAGCCGATCGTCGAGATCGTCGACACTCAGATCACGCAGCGCCTCGACGCCCAGCTCCGCGGTCGCCTGCTCGCAGCTGCGCCGTCGGGCCGCGTACTCACCGTCGGCGTGCCGGTGGGGGGCGTGGGAGTCGACGACCAGCAGCGCGAGCCCGGCCGCGGGGAGGTCGAACGGCACCGGCTCCGCGGCCAGGGAGCGGGTGTCGATGAACAGTGCGGCGCCGTCGCGGCCGAGCATGGACGCCATCTGGTCCATGTACCCGGTCGGGGCGCCGAGGAAGTCGTTCTCGGCCCGCTTCGCGGCCAGCGCGATCCGCATCGGGTCGGCGAGCACGTCCTCGCGGCCGGCCAGCGCGGCGAGCGCCCCGCCGACCGCGCACTCCAGGGCGGCGGACGAGCTCAGCCCGGCTCCGGTGGGGAGGTCGGAGTCCACCGCGATGTCCAGCGCCGGGACGTCCACCGCGGTCTCGCCGGTCCGCAGGGCCCACGCCGTGCCGGCGACGTAGGCCGCCCAGTCCGCGACGTCACCCGGGGCAACCGTCGCGGCGTCGAACCGGACGACGTCGTCCTGGCTGGTGGAGGCGACCGAGCTGGTCGGACCGGTGGCGCGCGCCGCGGCGACCGCGGTGCCGTACGTCAGGGCGAGCGGCAGCACGAAGCCGCCGCTGTAGTCGGTGTGCTCCCCGATCAGGTTGACCCGGCCAGGCCCGAACCAGACCAGCTCCGCGTCCCGGCCGTGCGCCTCGCGGAAGGCGGCCCGCGTCCGCGACACCCACTCGTCCGGGCTGCGGGCCGGTGCTGCGAGCAGGTCCGCCGCACCGGCGGCGGGACCGTCCGCCGGCATGGCGGCCGGGGTCGCGGCTGGCGTCACGCCTGCCCGTCCCGCTGCATGAACTCCCAGGCGTCGGCGACGATCGCGTCCAGGTCGCGCTCCGGCACCCAGCCGAGGACCTCGGCGGCCCGGGCGTTGCTCGCCACCAGGACCGGCGGGTCCCCGGCGCGGCGCGGGAGCTCGTCGGCGGGCACCGGGTGGCCGGTGATCCGCCGGACCGCGTCGAGCACCTCCGCGACGCTGTAGCCGGTTCCACTGCCCAGGTTGATGATCCGGTGCACGCCGGGCTCGAGCCGACCCACCGCGAGCAGGTGCGCCGCGGCGAGGTCGACGATGTGCAGGTAGTCCCGGACGGCCGTCCCGTCCCGCGTCGGGTAGTCGGTGCCGAACAGCGCGGCGCGCTCGGCCCGGCCGGCAGCCACCTTGAGCAGGTTCGGCACCAGGTGCGTCTCAGGGACGTGCCGCTCGCCGTACCGGCCGTAGGCGCCGCCGACGTTGAAGTAGCGCAGGCTGATCGCGGCCAGACCGTGCGCCGTCGCCTCCGCGGCGATCATCCGGTCGATCGTCAGCTTGGAGACGCCGTAGGGATTGACCGGGTCGGTGGTGGAGTCCTCGGTGATCGGGTCCTGCTCGGGCTCGCCGTAGGTCGCGGCAGAGGAGCTGAACACCAGCCGGTGCACGTCGTGGTCGCGCATGGCCGCCAGCAGGGCGAGGGTGCCGACGACATTGTTGTCCCAGTACAGCTCCGGCCGGGCCACGGACTCGGCGACCAGCGACTTGCCGGCGAAGTGCAGCACCGCGTCGTAGGACGGGTCGAGCACGCCGGCCGCATCGTGGATCCGCCCCTGCACCAGCGACGCTCCGTCGGGAACGTTGTCGGCGTAGCCGGTTGACAGGTCGTCGAGCACCACGACCTGGTTGCCGGCCTCGACGAGGCGTGCCGCGCAGACCGAACCGATGTAACCGGCGCCTCCGGTGACCAACAGCTTCATGACCGACCGACCTCCCGTAGACGGGCCGCGACCGCTTCGGGGACCACGTCGCTGATGAACGCGCCCATCCCCGACTCCGATCCGGCCAGGTACTTCAGCTTCTCCGCCGCCCGCCGGATCGAGAAGACCGCCAGATGCAGTCCCCAGGCGTCGCGGCCGACGCGGACCGGCGCCTGCCGCCACGCGGCGATGTACGGCAGCGGCTTGTCGTACAGCGCGTCCAGTCGGGTGAGCACGTCGAGGTACAGGGGGCCGAAGGCCGCGCGCTGGTCTGCGGAGAGGGCGGGGATGTCCGGCACCGCCGCATTCGGCGCGAGATGGACCTCGACCGGCCAGCGCGCCGCGCCCGGGACGAACGCAGTCCAGTGCTCGTTCGCGGCGACGACCCGGACCCCGGCCGCCACCTCGGCGGCGAGCAGGTCGGCGTAGAGCACGCGGCCGGTCGCCGCCAGGTGCGCCACGGACGCGTCGAGGATCCGCTGCGCGGTCGGGGGGATGAACGGGTAGCCGTAGATCTGGCCGTGCGGGTGGGTCAGCGTCACGCCGATCTCGACGCCCCGGTTCTCGAACGGGAACACGTACTCGATCCCGTCCATCCGCGACAGCGCGGTGGTCCGGTCCGCCCAGGCCTGGACGATCGTCGCCACCCGCTCCTGACTCAGCTCACGGAAACTCTGTGCGGCGTCGGAGCTGAAGCAGACGACCTCGCAGCGCCCGCGCCCGGGACGGCGGGGGACAAGGGCGCTCCGGTCGTCGCTGCCCCCGTCGGCGTCGCCCCCGTCGTCGAGGACCCCGTCGCCGGCAACGGCGGGCGGGACCGGACCGGTGCTCATCGAGAAGGAGGGGAAGCGGTTCTCGAAGACCACGACGTCGTAGCTGGACTCGGGAACCTCGGTGAGGTGCCCCGGTCGGGTGGGCGCGAGCGGGTTGTCCTCGGCCGATGGGAGGAAGGTCCGGCTCTGGCGGTGGGAGGCGACAGTCACCCACTCCCGCGTCAGCGGGTCCAGGCGCAGCTCGGAGGAGGAGGAGAACGGCTCGAGCGGCCGGGTGTCCTGCGCGACGCGGGGCGTGCCGGCGCTGACGTCGTCGAAGTAGATGATCTCCCGGCCGTCGGCGAGTCTGCTGGCCGTCCGGGTCGCCGTCACCCGGCGATCCTCGCAGACACGGCGCCGTGCACCGGCCGATCGGCTGCCTGCCCCCGCGCTGGCAGACTGACGCCTATGAGTGACGGCGCCGCCGACCGCCCCGTGCGGATCCTGTCCGGCATCCAGCCGACCGCTGACAGCTTCCACCTGGGCAACTACCTCGGCGCGATGCGTCAGTGGCCGCTGCTCGCGGAGGGGCGCGAGGCCTTCTACTTCGTGGCCGACCTGCACGCGCTGACCGTCGCGACCGACCCGGCCCTGCTGCGGGAGCGGACCATGCTGGCAGCGGCCCAGCTGATCGCCGTCGGCTGCACGCCACAGCGGTGCACGCTGTTCCTGCAGAGCGCCGTTCCGCAGCACACCGAGCTGTCCTGGGTGCTCAGCTGCCTGACCGGGTTCGGTGAGGCCAGTCGGATGACCCAGTTCAAGGACAAGACGGCCCGCGGCGGTGCCGAGGCGGCGAACGTCGGCCTGTTCACCTACCCGGTCCTGCAGGCCGCGGACATCCTGCTCTACGACGCCGACGAGGTGCCGGTCGGCGGCGACCAGCGCCAGCACCTGGAGCTGTCCCGGGACCTCGCGCAGCGCGTCAACACACGCTTCGGGAACACCCTGCGCGTTCCGCGCCCGCACATCCTCCCCGGGGTCGCGAAGATCGCCGACCTCACCGAGCCGACCGCGAAGATGAGCAAGTCCTCCTCGCCGCCGTCCGGGATCGTCCGGCTCCTCGACGATGCGAAGGTGACCGCGAAGAAGATCCGATCGGCGGTGACCGACACCGGGCGCGAGGTCAGCTACGACCCGCTGGGCAAGCCGGGCGTCTCCAACCTGCTGGCGATCCTGGCCGCGCTGACCGGCAAGGGACTCGACGAGCTGCAGGCGGCCTACGTCGGTGCCGGTTACGGGGACCTGAAGAAGGACGTCGCCGACGCGGTGACCACGACGTTCGAGCCGATCAGGGACAGGACGCTGGAGCTGATGGCCGACCGCGACACCCTGCTCGACGTCCTCGCCGACGGCAGCGCCCGGGCCCGCGAGGTCGCCGGTGTCACCCTGGAACGGGTCCGGGACCGGGTCGGTATCGCCGCCCTTCCCGCCCGGCTGCCGCTGCCGGCGGGTCGGGCTTGACATCGGCGGTCGCGTGCATCGGGGTCCTGATCACCATTCCGGACCCGGTCGGCGCGCAGCTCTCGTCCTGGCGGAGGCGGTTCGTGGAACCGACGCCGGCCGGGGTCCCCGCCCACATCACCCTGCTGCCACCGACCCTCGTCCCGACCGACCGGCTGGACGAGGTCGAGGGGCACCTGCGCGAGGTCGTCACCCGGACCGGGCCGTTCGGCGTCCACCTGCGCGGCAGCGGGACGTTCCGGCCCGTCTCGCCGGTCACCTTCGTCCAGGTCGCCACGGGGATCGGTCCGTGTGAGCTGCTCGAGGCCCGGGTGCGCAGTGGGCCCCTGGACCGGCCGCTGCAGTACCCCTACCACCCCCACGTCACCGTCGCCCAGAACGTCGACCCGGCTGTGCTGGACCGGGTTGAGGCCGACCTCGCCCAGTTCGACGCCCGGTTCGACGTCTGCTCCGTCGACCTGTACGAGGCGCCCCCCGCCCCCGGTACGACACGCACGGACGCCCACGCCGACGGGGACGGGGCGGACGCGCGGCAGGTCAGCGGTCCATGGTCGCTGCGCACCGTGTTCGCGCTCTCGGCCCAGCCGGACCCGGTCCCGGCCCGTCTGCCGGTGTCCCGCCGCCGTCCCGCCGTCCGCCCCGCGGAGCGGGCTGCGCCGTCCGGCGCCTGAGCCGGGTGGCCGACCTCGCCCGGCCCTTCGTCGCCGGCTGGGACCGTGCGCACCGGGTGTGGACCCGCGCCCGGCGGGCGTCGAGCTCGTTCGACCACGCGGTGCGGGCCTGGCAGCGGTTCGACGACACCCGGGGTGACCGACTGGCCGCCTACATGAGCTACCTCGGGGTGCTGTCGCTGTTCCCGATCATCGCGCTTGCCTTCGCGGCCGGCGCCCTGCTGGTGGCGAACGTGCCGTGGTTCGGTAACGCCTTCAACGACCTGATCGCGACGGCGTTGCGCAACTTCCTGCCCGGTCTGGAGTCCGGGACGACCGACCTGTTCGACAACCTGCGCCAGGCCACGCGCACCCGGCTCGGGCTGCAGACCGGGGGGATCGTCACCGCCATCGGCGGGGTCGTCGTGCTGCTGTACACCGGCAGCGGCTGGATCAGTGCCCAGCGGGAGGCATTGCGGACGATCTTCGGGGAGGAGCCGAGGTACGACCGGTTCTTCCTCATCGCCAAGGCCCACGACATCGGGGTCCTGTTGCTGCTGGGTGTCCTGCTGACCGTCTCCGTCGCGGCATCGGTGCTCACCCAGTCCGGCCGGTTGCTGCGGCTGTTCGGGATCGGCCCGGACAGTGCCGGCGAAGCGCGGGTGCTCGTCGGTATCGCGACGGTGGTGGTCGCCATCCTGACCGGCGTCGGTCTGTTCCTGGCCCAGCACGTCACGTTGGCCGGCGTGCCGGGGCGGCCATGGCGGGCCTACCTGTCCGGTGCCGTGGTCGCCGCGATCGGCTTCGAGGTGCTCAAGCAGGGCGCGACCCTGCTCATCGACCGGCTCACGACGAACGCGGTGTCGGGCACCTTCGGCGCCATCATCGCCGTGCTGGTTTGGATCAACCTGACCTCGCGGGTCACGCTGCTCGGCGCCGCCTGGACCTACACCGGTTGGCCGCCGGCGATCCGAACGGCCGCCGAGTCCGGCACGGTCGACGGGGCGGGCCTGGTTACCGACTTGGCGGCGCCGGATCCGCGGGAGCCGTCGAGACCGTCCCGCGTCGCCGTGACCGCGGCGTCGGCGCTCTCGGTGGGGCTGGCCGTCCTCGCGACTGCCGCTGCCGTCACCGGTCTGCGCCACCACCGCAGACGCTGACCTGCCCGGGCCGTCGGCACGGGCAGCTGCGGGTCAGCGGATCTGCACGACACGGTCGTCGTTCGGCCACGCCCGATCGGCCGTCAACGCCTTCGACCCCAGGCGCTCGGCGACGGCCAGGCAGAGCCGGTCGCCCAGCGAGAGTCCGCTGCCGACGGTCCACAGCTCTGCGGCGCGTTCGGCGTCCGGCTGGCCGACGGGTTCGACCCGCAACCCCGTAGCCGATCAGTAGCGACCGGGCCAGCGGCCAGTCGGCCCCGCGGGCACGGACCTTCTGCGCCGTCTCCGACCAGTTCACCGCCGCGCAGACACCGTCGTCCTGCAGAACCGCCTCGACGACATCTGCCCCCGCTTCGCCCTGGAGGAAGGCGAGCAGCGCCGACGCATCGAGGACGGTCATTCGTCCTCCGCGGCGGCAGCGCGACGACGCTCGTCGATGAGCTCCTCGACGAGGGACGGACCGTCCAACTGCGCCCGGAGCCGCTGTCGTGCCTGCTGGCGGGTCAGTACGACGATGCCGTTCGCGGTGGCGAGCAGCAGGAGCGGGCTTCCCGGCCCGAGTCCCGCTTCAGCGCGAAGCTCAGCTGGTACGACGAGGCGACCACGGTCGCCCATCACCGCAGTGAATGTCCCACTCACGGCCAAACCGTACGCCGGCCTACAGCTCGGTGGGAGACGCCCGAAGCCCCGGACACCCGGTTCGCTCCGCCGGATCAGGGTCCGGCGGTCAGCCGCGGGAGTAGATGAGGGCCTGCTTGACCTCCGCAATCGCCTTGGTCACCTCGATACCTCGCGGGCAGGCGTCGGTGCAGTTGAAGGTGGTCCGGCACCGCCACACGCCCTCCTTGTCGTTGAGGATCTGCAGGCGCTGTTCGCCTGCCTGGTCGCGGCTGTCGAAGATGAACCGGTGCGCGTTGACGATGGCCGCGGGCCCGAAGTACTGCCCGTCGGTCCAGAACACCGGGCAGCTGGTGGTGCACGCCGCGCACAGGATGCACTTGGTGGTGTCGTCGTAGCGGGCGCGCTGCTCCGGGGACTGCAGCCGTTCCCGCGAGGGGGCGTTGCCGTGCGCGACCAGGAACGGCATGACCTCCTTGTAGGAGTCGAAGAACGGCTCCATGTCGACCACGAGGTCCTTGAGCAGCGGCAGGCCCTTGATCGGCTCGACCGTGATGGGCTTGGCCGGGTCCAGGTCCTTCATCAGCGTCTTGCAGGCCAGCCGGTTGCGGCCGTTGATCCGCACGGCGTCGGAGCCGCACACCCCGTGCGCACAGGAGCGGCGGAACGTCAGCGAGCCGTCCTGGTAGCCCTTGACCTGATGCAGCGCGTCCAGAACCCGGTCGGTGGAGTGCATCCGGACCCGGTAGTCCTCCCAGTGCGGGGCCTCGTCGCGCTCCGGGTCGTACCGGCGGATCCGCAGCGTGATCTCGAAGGACGCCGGAAGCTCACGACTGCTGGCCTGGTCGGCCGCGGTCCGCGGGTCCGGCTCGACCTGCGGGCTCAGCGGCGCGGTCCCGGTGGAGTCCGAGCTGACGTCGACGGTTCCTGGAGCGGTGCTCACCTCAGTACTTCCGTTCCATCGGCTGGTAGCGGGTGACGACGACCGGCTTGTAGTCCAGTCGGACCTCTGCCCGCCCGGAGCTGTCGGTGGTCCGGTAGGCCATCGTGTGCCGCATGAAGTTGACGTCGTCGCGGGAGTCGTAGTCCTCGCGGAAGTGCCCGCCACGACTCTCCTTGCGCGCCAACGCCCCGGCGACGGCGACCTGCGCGAGGTCCAGCAGGAAGCCGAGCTCGACGGCCTCCAACAGGTCGGTGTTGAACCGGCGCCCCTTGTCCTGCACGGAGACGCGGGAGTACCGCTCGCGCAACGCATCGATGTCCACGCCGGCCTGCTTCAGGGTCGTCTCGGTGCGATAGACGCCGGCGTTGAGGTCCATCGTCGACTGCAGGTCTGTGCGGATTGCCGCGACCCGCTCCCCGGTGGGTCGGTCGCGCAGGGTGTCGACCAGCTCGCGGACTCCGGACTCGACCCCGACCGGCACCTCGATACGCGCGGCGGCCGCGGCGTACTCCGCGGCGAAGGTGCCACACCTGCGGCCGAAGACGTTGATGTCCAGCAGGGAGTTGGTGCCCAGCCGGTTGGCACCATGCACGCTGACGCAGGCGACCTCGCCGGCCGCGAACAAGCCGCCGACGATGCGGTCGTTGTCGGCGAGCACCTGTCCGCGCACGTTCGTCGGGACCCCGCCCATGGCGTAGTGCGCCGTCGGGAACACCGGCACCGGCTCGGTGTAGGGCTCGACGCCGAGGTAGGTCCGCGCGAACTCGGTGATGTCGGGCAGCTTCGCGTCGATCTGCTCGCGTGGCAGGTGGGTGAGATCCAGGTGGACGAAGGACTTCTCCGGCCCGCAGCCGCGGCCCTCCCGGACCTCGGACACGATCGCCCGGGCCACCATGTCGCGCGGGGCCAGGTCCTTGATGGTCGGGGCGTAGCGCTCCATGAAGCGCTCACCCTCGCTGTTGCGCAGGACCGCGCCCTCGCCGCGCGCGGCCTCGGACAGCAGGATGCCCAGCCCGGCCAGGCCGGTCGGGTGGAACTGGTAGAACTCCATGTCCTCCAGCGGCAGGCCTCGCCGGAGCACGATGCCCATTCCGTCCCCGGTCAGGGTGTGTGCGTTGGACGTCGTGCGGAACACCTTGCCGAAGCCGCCGGTCGCCAGGACCACCGAGCGCGCCGTGAACACGTGCAGCTCACCGGTCGCCAGCTCGTAGGCGACGACGCCGGTGGTGTTCTCCCCCGACTCGTCCAGCAGCAGGTCCAGCACGTAGTACTCGTTGTAGAACTCCACGTCGTGCTTGACGCACTGCTGGTACAGCGTCTGCAGGATCATGTGGCCGGTCCGGTCCGCGGCGAAGCATGACCGGCGGACCGGCGCCTGCCCGTGGTCCCGGGTGTGCCCGCCGAACCGCCGCTGGTCGATGAGCCCGTCCGGCGTCCGGTTGAACGGCAGGCCCATCTTCTCCAGGTCCAGCACCGCGTCGACCGCCTCCCGGCACAGGATCTCCGCGGCGTCCTGGTCGACCAGGTAGTCCCCGCCCTTGACCGTGTCGAAGGTGTGCCACTCCCAGTTGTCCTCCTCGACGTTGGCCAGCGCCGCGCACATCCCGCCCTGCGCCGCGCCGGTGTGGGACCGCGTCGGGTAGAGCTTGGTCAGCACTGCGGTGCGGGTCCGGATGCCCGACTCCAGCGCGGCGCGCATCCCCGCACCGCCCGCGCCGACGATGACCACGTCGTAGTCGTGGACCTGGACCATGTCGGATCCTTTCCTGGTTCGGGTTCGGGTTCGGGCGCCAGAGCGGTGCTCGCGTCAGCGACCGGTGCACACAGGCAGGGTCGAGGACGGGTCCAGGCACGGGTCGAAGGTGAAGATGGTCAGCGTCCCGGTCACCATCACCACGACCGTGGCGGTGTAGAGGATGCCGAGCGTGATGAACCGCCGGCGGGGGGTGTCGACGTAGTCGTTGATGATCGTGCGGAGCCCGTTGGTGCCGTGCAACTCGGCCAGCAGCAGCATCAGCAGGTCCCACACCTGCCAGAACGGGTTGGCCCACTTGCCCGCGACGAAGCCGAAGTCCAGGCGGCTGATGCCGTCGCCGACCATCAGGTTGACGAACAGGTGGCCGAACACCAGCACCAGCAGCAGCAGCCCGGACCCGCGCATGAACAACCAGCTGTACAGCTCGCCGTTCGTCCTGCCGCTGGGCCGGGCCTGCCGCGGCCGTTCGATCAGCGCCGTCACGGGGGCGGCCATCAGCTGCCGTGCCCGAAGACGTTGGCCAGATGGCGGATCGCGAACGGGACGAACAGCACGAACGAGACGGCCACCACGGCCCAGCTGAGCTGACGCTGGTAGCGCGGCCCCTTGCTCCAGAAGTCGACGGCGATCAGTCGCAGTCCGTTGAATGCGTGGTAGAGGACGGCCGCGACCAACCCGGTCTCCATCAGCCCGACGACCGGGTTCTTGTAACTGTCGATCACCCGGTTGTAGGCCTCCGGCGACACCCGGACGAGTGCGGTGTCCAGCACGTGCGCGAACAGGAAGAAGAAGGTGGCGATCCCGGTGATGCGGTGCAGCACCCAGGACCACATGCCCTCGCGGCCCCGGTAGACGGTGCCGGCCGGGCGGATCCGACGGGTGGCGCCCGTCGTCGCACCGCTGCCCGGCTTCCGGCGGGCCGCGTCGGCGGTCCGCTGCGGCGGGCTCATCACCATCTCAGCCCCCTCGACGGCCGTGTCGGACAGATGCCAGGCAGATGCGCGGTCCCGGGCAGCGCTGAGCTGCCGACCCCGGGGTCCCTCCGGCGCCGGACGTGCGCTGCGATCGTAGGGTCGGCCAGCGGATCGTTGCTGGTCAAGGACGTGTGAGGAGCGTCTCCCAGCCGCCGGTTGCGGCACCGCCCGCCAGGCTTCGGCTGGGCATCGCGGGGACGGCCGGCCGATTCGGCGCCCGCTCCCGTTACAGTCACCTGCGCTGTGACCGCCGACCCGCGTCGCGCGGCGCGCACGACGGTCCGGTGACCCGTGCCGACGGCAGCTGGTCCGCCCGTACCCGAACAGCCCCTTCCCGCTTCGCGTGGGACGACGTCAGGAGACCCACCGGTGACCGCTTCGCCAGCCTCCGGGACCGTCCGGTCCCGCCGCCGTCGGGCAGTTCCGGCAGCGGCGTTCACCGCCCTCCTGGCCGTCGTCGCGGGTTGCGGAAGTCCACCGGCGACCACCGGCGGCGCGACCCCGGCGCCGAGCGGTTCCGCGTCGCCCGCGGTCCCGGACACCGCCGGCGCCACGTCTGCCGCGGCCGGGGGCGCCACGACACCGGCGACCGGCGCAACCACCGCCGCGGCCGCCGGCGGCGGGGCGTTCAAGGCGTGCATGGTCCTCGACGTCGGTGGCGTCGACGACCGCTCGTTCAACCAGTCCGCGTGGGCCGGGATGAACGCGGCCAAGAAGGCGAACCCCGACCTGGCCGTGAGCTACGTGTCCTCGGCCAGCCAGAACGACTACACGCCGAACCTCGCCAACGAGACCAAGCAGGGCTGCAAGACGACCATCGCCGTCGGCGGATTGATGACCGACGCCGTCACCGCGGTCGCCAAGGGCAACCCGACCGCGAACTACGCGATCATCGACTCGCTCATCCCCGCGCCGAATGTCTACTCCCTCGAGTTCAACACCGCGCAGGGCGCATTTCTCGGCGGGTACCTCGCGGCCGGGATGACGAAGACCGGCAAGGTCGGCACCTTCGGCGGGCTGAAGATCCCGCCGGTCACCGTCTACATGGACGGCTACTGGGAGGGCGTGCAGTACTACAACAAGGCCAAGGGCAAGAACGTCGCCGTCCTCGGGTGGAACGAGACGACACAGAACGGCACGTTCAGCAACTCCTTCACCGACTCCGGCGCCGGCAGCACGGCCACGCGCACGCTGCAGCAGCAGGGCGCCGACATCGTGTTCCCGGTCGCCGGCGGCTCCGGGCTCGGCGCGGGCGCCGTCGCGCAGAGCGCGGGCGGAAAGCTGAACCTGATCTGGGTGGACACCGACGGCTGCGTATCCGCGGCGCAGTACTGCAAGTACTTCGTGTCGACCGTGTTCAAGGACATCACCGGGGCGGTGCAGACCTACCTCGGGCAGGCGACCAAGGGCACCCGGACGGGCGCTTTCGTCGGCAACCTCGCCAACAAGGGCACCGGCCTGTCCCCGTTCCACGAGTTCGACGCCAAGGTGCCGGCCGATCTCAAGTCCGAGCTGACCCAGCTGTCGGCAGACATCGCCGGCGGGAAGGTGAAGGTCGGCTCCAAGGCACAGCCGAGCAGCTGAGCGGACGGTACGCCGGGGCGGGAGGCAGGATCGCGTGCGGCTGGAACTGGACGGGCTCACCAAGCGGTTCGGAGCGCTGGTGGCGAACGACGCGGTCGACCTGACGGTGGAGCCGGGCACGGTGCACGCCCTGCTGGGGGAGAACGGCGCCGGCAAGTCGACGCTGATGAACGTGCTCTACGGGCTGTACCGGCCCGACGGCGGACGGATCCTGATCGACGGGGAGCCGGTCCGGTTCGACGGACCGGGGGACGCCATGGCCGCCGGCATCGGCATGGTCCACCAGCACTTCATGCTCATCCCCGTCTTCACCGTCCTGGACAACCTGATGCTCGGCCGCGAGGATGCCCGCGGCGGTTGGCTGGCCCGTCGGCGAGCCCGCCGCCAGATCGAGGCGACGGGCCGCCGGTACGGCCTGGACGTCCCGCTGGACCGGGTGGTCGGTGACCTGCCGGTGGGCATGCAGCAGCGGGTGGAGATCCTCAAGTCGCTGCTGCGCGACGCCCGGCTGCTGGTGCTGGACGAGCCGACCGCGGTGCTCACCCCGCAGGAGGCGGACGACCTGATCGCGATCATGCGATCACTGGCCGCGGGCGGGACCTCGATCGTCTTCATCACCCACAAGTTGCGTGAGGTCCAGGCGGTCGCCGACACGGTCACGGTGCTGCGCCGCGGGAAGGTCGTCGGCACGGTTGCGCCCTCGGCGACACGGGAGGAGCTGGCCGGGCTGATGGTCGGCCGCGAGGTGCGGCTGACCGTGGACCGGGACGTCGCCGACCCGGGTGCGGTCGTGCTCGAGGTCGAGGGCCTGCGGATCGTGGACCCGCTCGGCCACCTCACCGTCGACGACGTGGCGCTGACCGTGCGCGCCGGGGAGATCGTCGGCATCGCCGGCGTCCAGGGCAGCGGCCAGACCGAGCTGACCGAGGCCGTCCTCGGCCTGCGTGAGCCCGCGGCGGGCGCGATCCGGTTGGACGGTCGCGACCTTGCCGGGGCGGGGGTGGCCGAACGGCTGCGCGCCGGGATCGGCTACGTGCCGGAGGACCGGCTCGACGACGGGCTGGTGGGGGAGTTCAGCATCGCGGAGAACCTCGTGCTGGACCTGGTCGGCACCGACGCGTTCCACCGCGGCCCGGCGCTGGACCTGTCGGCGATCGGGTCCTCGGCGACCGAGCGGATGGCCGAGTTCGACGTGCGTGCGCCCTCGCCACGGGCGGCGGCGAGCACGCTGTCCGGCGGCAACCAGCAGAAGGTCGTGCTCGCACGCGAGCTGTCCCGCCCGCTGCGGCTGCTCGTGGTGTCCCAGCCGACCCGGGGGCTGGACGTCGGATCGATGGAGTTCGTGCACGCCCGGCTGGTCGCGGAGCGCGACCGGGGCACGGCGGTCCTGCTGGTCAGCTCCGAGCTGGACGAGATCCGCGGGCTGGCCGACCGGATCGTGGTGCTGTGCGGCGGCCGGGTCACCGGGCAGCTGGCCGCCGGGGCGAGCGCGGCCGACTGCGGGGTGCTGATGGGCGGCGGGATCCTGCCGGTCTCGGGTACGGCGGCGGCCGCGGGTACGGCTGGGGCTGCGGCCGCGGCGCCGGTGCACACGTGACGGCAGCGTGGCGGTGGCTGCGCGAGGCCAACGGCGTGGTTGTCACGGTGCTGGCGCTGGCCTGTGCCGCGGTGCTCGGTGGACTGCTCGTCGCGGTCGCGGACCCGGCCACCCAGGCGGCCGCCGGCTACTTCGCCGCCCGGCCGCTGGACACCGTCACCGCGGGTCTGCGCGCCGCCGGGTCGGCCTACCGGGCGCTGTTCGAGGGGGCGGTGCTGAACCCCTCGACGCTGTCCAGCGGGAGCTTCTCCGCCATCGCCGGCTCGCTGTCGGAGACGGTGACGCTGGCCACGCCGCTGATCCTGGCCGGGCTGTCGGTCGCGATCGCCTTCCGCGCGGGCCTGTTCAACATCGGTGCCCAGGGCCAGATCGTCCTCGGCGCGATCGCGGCCGGCTACGCCGGGTTCGCGTGGCACCTGCCGGTCGGCCTGCACCTGCTGGTCGCCCTCGTCGCCGGCATGGTCGGCGGTGCCGTCTGGGGCGGGCTGGCCGGGCTGCTCAAGGCGCGGTTCGGCGCCCACGAGGTCATCACCACGATCATGCTCAACTACATCGCCGTCGCCCTGCTCGGCCTGCTGCTGTCGACGGCGGGCTTCCAGCGGCCGCCCGGAACGCAGGCGATCTCCCCGGTGGTCGATGCCTCGGCGCGGCTGCCCCACCTGGCCGGTTCCGGCCTGCGGGTGCACGCCGGCATCCTGCTGGCGGTGCTGGCCGCGGCCGGGGTGTGGTGGCTCACCGAGCGCAGCGTGGTCGGGTTTCGGCTGCGCGCGGTCGGGGCCAATCCGTCGGCGGCGCGGACCGCGGGCATGCACGTCGGCCGGGTCACCGCCCTGGTGATGGCCCTGGCCGGCGGGCTCGCCGGACTGGCCGGCGCGTGCCAGGTGCTCGGCACCAACTCCGCGGTCACCGGAGACATCGACGCAGGCATCGGTTTCGACGGCATCACCGTCGCGCTGCTCGGCCGCGGCCGGCCCGGCGGCACGGTCGCCGCCGGCCTGCTGTTCGGCGGGTTACGCGCGGGTGGGTCCTACATGCAGTCCGCGACGTCGGTCCCGCTGGACCTGGTGACCGTCCTGCAGGCACTGATCGTGGTGTTCGTGGCCGCCCCGACGTTGGTCGCCGCGCTGTTCCGGCTGCGGGCGGTGCGGTCCGAGGTCGGCACGCCGCAGCTGGCGAAGGGGTGGGGCTGATGGCCACCGCCCTGGTCGCACCGGACACCGACGCCCCGTTCGGTGGCGGTGTCCAACGCACGGAGGTCCCTGCTGCCCGACGGGACCGGCGCGGCCGCGGGGTCGCGCTGCTCGTCTTCGCCGTGCTGGCGGTGCTGATGGCGCTGTCGGTCGGCCCGGCGCCGACCACCAGCTTCGAGCTGTCCGGGCCCGACGATGCCGTCCGGCTGCCGGCGGTCCCCGTCCGCGTCGCCCCCTTCGCCTACGTGGCCGCTCTTGTGCTGGCCGCGGCGGGGATCGCGGTCCTGCTGCGGTCGGTGTCGCGGCGCGTCACCACAACGGCGCTGACCGCCGGGCTGGCACTGCTGGTCGCGGTCTTCGTCGCCTGGGCGGGCACGACGACCGCGGGCTCGTCCTCGATCGACCTGCTGGGGTTGCTGCAGAACACCGTCTACCTCGCGGTCCCGTTGGCGCTCGGCGCCCTCGGGGGGGTGCTGTGCGAGCGGTCCGGGGTCATCAACGTGGCCATCGAGGGCCAGCTGTTGGTCGGGGCGTTCGGCGGCGCGCTGGTCGGCACCGTGGCGCACAGCCCGTGGATCGGTTCGCTGGCCGCCGTGCTCGCCGGGGCGGCCATCGGAGCGGTGCTCGCGGTGCTGGCGATCCGGTTCGGGGTCAACCAGGTGATCATCGGCGTCGTCCTCAACGTGCTCGCGCTGGGGCTGACCTCGTTCCTGTTCAACGCGGTCATGCAGAAGGCGCCGGACACCCGCAACCTGCCCGAGGTCTTCACCCCCGTCGCCATCCCCGTGCTTCGGGACATCCCGGTGCTGGGGCCACTGCTGTTCCAGGCGAATGTGCTGGTGTACGCGACCTACGTGCTGGTCGTCGTCCTGCAGGTGACGCTGACCCGGACCCGCTGGGGGCTGCGGACGCGGGCGGTCGGGGAGTACCCGCGCGCGGCCGACGCGGCCGGCATCAAGGTGTTGCGGATCCGCTACGTCAACACGATCCTCGGCGGTGCGGTGGCCGGGCTGGGCGGTGCCTACCTGACGCTGGGCAGCGCCGGCTCCTTCTCCAGCAACATGACCGCGGGGAAGGGGTTCATCGCCCTCGCCGCGGTGATCTTCGGCGGCTGGCGTCCGCTGGCCGCAGTCGGCGCCGGCGCGTTCTTCGCGTTCGCGTTCGCTCTGCAGCTGCTGCTGACCGTGGTCAACACGCCGGTGCCGATCCCGAGTGAGGTGTTCACGATGCTGCCCTACCTGGCGACCCTGCTCGCCGTGGCCGGCCTGGTCGGGCGCGTCCGCGCCCCGGCCGCCGACGGCGTTCCCTACCGCCCGTGAGCACCGCTCCGGGTAGGAGGGACCGCCCTGCGGACGGGGTCGTCGACTGGGCTGCGCTGCGGCTGGCCGCGCGGGAGGCGATGACCCGGGCGTACGCGCCGTACTCGCAGTTCCCGGTAGGTGCTGCCGCACTGGTGGGCGACGGCCGGGTGGTCGTCGGCGCCAATGTGGAGAACGCCAGCTACGGCGTCGGTCTGTGCGCCGAGTGCGGATTGGTCTCGGCGCTGCAGGCGTCCGGCGGTGGGCGGCTGATCGCGTTCACCTGCTGCGACGGGCGCGGGGCGCTGCTGATGCCGTGCGGGCGGTGCCGCCAGCTGCTGTACGAGTTCGGTGGCGACGCGCTGATGGTGGACACCCCGACCGGAGTGCTGGCGATGTCGGCCGTCCTCCCGCAGGCATTCGGCCCCGCCGACCTCGGCCGGTAGAACGGCGGCCGACCTCGGCCGGTAGGCGGCAGCTCGACCTCGGCCAGTAGACGGGTGGTGCTCGAGCTGATCCTGAGCCGAGGCTGATGATCTCGCGGGTGTGCGGCTGTTCTCAGTCGGGTTTCAGGACGGACGCCGATGGTGTGGGAGGGCCACCGCCGGGGCGGCCGTGAGGAGGCGGATCTGTGTCCGGTACTACTGAACCGACCGAAACCGAGGCCGAGGCCAGCGGCGGCTCGGCGGCTGTTCGTCGCCGCAGGCGGCTGCCGGTGGTCGTGGTGACCGTGGCGGCCGCCGTGGGCGTTGCCGCCGGCGGTTACGGCATCGCATCCGCCGCCAGCCCGACGCCCACCCCGTCCCCGACCGGATCGACCGGTTCCCCGACAGCGCCGTCTGCACCGGACACGCCGTCCTGGCCTGGTGGGCGCGGGCCGGCCGACCGGGCCTGGAACGCCGGAGTGGGCGGTCGGGTCACCGCGGTCGGGACCGGGTCGATCACGGTGACCCCCGACTCGGGTCCGGCGACGACCTATCGGGTCGCGTCCACCACGCGGGTGCACCAGGGCCCGGACCAGACGTTGACGGTGTCGTCGTTGCGGGTCGGCGACCGGGTCCACGTGACCGGCCAGAGCGCGGCGGCCTCGGGTACCCCGACGGCCGCCGACATCTACGTCCAGCTGCCGCACCTGGCAGGCACCGTCACCGCTGTCGGGCCCGACTCGGTGACGATCGGTGACCCCGAAGGGTTCACCCGGGTGATCTCGACGTCTGGCGGAACGGTGTACCGCTCGGACGGTGCGGCCGCGACCCGTTCGGCGGTGAAGACGGGGGCCCGCGTCCGTGCGCAGGGCCGGGTCGCCGCAGACGGCACGACGCTGGACGCCAGCCGGGTCCAGGTGGTCACCAGGGACGCTGCCCGCCCCGGCGGCTTCATGCACCGGGGACCGGGCGGTCATCACGGAATGCGGGGGCGCGGCGGAATGGCGGGTGGGCAGGCCGGCGGTCCGGGAATGGCCGCTCCGGATGTGCCCAGCAGTCCGTCGACCCCGTCCACTCAGCCCAGTGCCAGCTCGGGCGCTTCGAGCAGCGGAGTCTGACCCGTCAGGCTCGGGTTCCGCGGCCGCACTCCCAACCGCGGGACCCGAGCCGGGACATCAGCCGATGGCACGGGCGCACCGATCCCCCGTCCCCGCAGACGGGCCGGGTAATGGGTCGACCACGGCCCCATCGGCACCGGGGGACGAGTCCTGGCCGGGCTGCCGCCCCCGGGTAGCCCCAACGCCAACAGCGCAGCGGACCACATCACTGTCCCGGACAGCGGCAGCGGGACGATGCGTTGCTGACCCGGACCACCGACCTCGGCTTGCACTACTGGATCGGGATCGGCACCGCGATCGGTGTCGACCATCCACTGCTGCCGCAGCTGACCGGATGCGGGTGACAAACCTCCGGGAACGGTGCGTTAGGCCCTGCTCGAGGCCAGCTCAGCGCTGAGCACGGACGGCTCCGGCACCCGAAGCAGGAACGTCGGCGTCGGCACGGGCGTGGGAGCACCCGTTGGCCTCGGAAGGCCTTCGTCGTCCAGCCGGAAGCTGGTCACGGTCCCCGAGCGCTCATTCGCCACATGAAGCAGACCGCCATGCACGACGTGGTGTCGTGGCCAGTGCCCGCCGCTCGGCGTGGTCATGAGCGGCGACGGGATCCCGTCGCCGCCGACCGTGAGCACGGCGATGCGGTCGCTGCCACGCAGACCGGAGTAGAGCCGATCGCCGCGCAGTGTGAGGCCCGCGGCCTGGCCGGGCGAGTGGAGTGCCCTCGTCAGGGGCACCGAGGCGATCACGCGTCGCTCGCCGGGGTCGATGACATGTACGCGGCAGTCGTGCTCGCCCAGCACGAGCAGCAGCCCAGTCCGGTGCCACACGAGGTCGCGAGGGCCCGCTCCCGGCGGCAGGGCGATGGAGGCCACCGCGTCGAACGCGCCGTTCCGGTACCGGTACTCCTGGAGCCGGTCGGTTCCCAGGTCGGTGACGTACACGCTGTCGGCGACCTCCAGGGTCGCGTGCGCATGCGGGCCGTTCTGTGCCGCGTGCGGGCCGTTGTCCGCGGGCGGCGGGGCGGGCAGGGCGACACCTTCGGATGGAATGCCCCGCTCGTCGAGCTGGTGAGCGCTCACGACCCCGTCGGCATAGCAGGCAGCGAGTAGTACGGCGCCGCCCGCCACGACCGACAGGTGGCATGGCGACGTGCCGGCCGTGCTCGCCACTGCGAGCCGCTCGAGCCGGCCCTCGGATCGGACGCTGAACGCGACGACGCCGCTCGCTCCCTCATCCACCGCGTAGCACATGCCCGGGCGAGAAGCCGGGGCGAGGAGGTAGGACGGGTCTTCCGCGGTGCCCGCGCGGCGCTCCCAGGCGAGGTGGCCCTCGGAGTCGATGGTCAGGAGGCCGATCCCGCCTGCACCGGGTCGACTGTAGGAGCCGGTCCAGTAGCGGACGGGAGGGTCGGACATCACTCGTCAATCCTGCTCCGCCTGGTGCTCCTGACCCGGGGTGCCGGAGCCACGGCTGGCATCAAAGGGCGATGACTGACAGTCGGAGTGTGGTCGTCAGCACTGCATGGGGCGCGATCACCAGCGGCCCGAGCTCGGAGGAGTCCGTGCGGTAGGGGCGGGAGGCTGGCTCGACACCCATGGTGGATACCCGACCAAACCAGAGGAAGCCGGGGCTCGCGCGGTGCTCCTGCCAGAAGAACAGGAATGGGAACACCGCGGCGTCCCACTCGAGCTCGACGGCCACGGCCCGCTCAGGATTGCTGACGCGGCAGCGCCCAGCGACGAAATCGGTGACCGTCGTGAATCCGCCGTGCGCGCCATCCGCTGACGGGATCTCGATTGGCACCGCCCGCCCATCGACTTCAACCGTCGTGGAAGGGCTGAGTAGGTCGGCGCCGAGGGCAGGATGCTCCGTCCAGGTGAAGGACTGCGCCGTTGTCGACAGGTTTCGTACCACCTGGGTGACCCGCACGCTCCCGTCTCGCAGGTCGACCGTGCGCCGGACAACGAAGGGTACGGTGCGCAGCTCGACTTCCAGGTCGCACGACCGCTGGTCGACGTGCTGCACGCGCCAGGTGCGCCAGGCAGCCTCGCCATGGAATGGGTGGCGGACTCCCGCGACGATTCGAGCGTCTCCCGCGCTCGGCAGCAGCGAGTGCCAACCTCCCGGGTATCGCCGATGCCATTCCTCCGCCGAGTCGTCCGAGGTCGGAGCGCCGGACCAGTCCTCGTCCGCCCAGGGTGTCACCAGCAGGAGCTCGCTTCGCGTCGGTTCGTGGCGGAGCGAGGCGATGCGGCCGCCCTGCGTGTCTACCTTCGCCAGGACGGTGCCGTCCGCTGAACCGAGGGTGAGGGGATCAGGCATTCGGCTCGGCGTTCTGGAGGGACCGATGGAGGGCGTGGATCGCCGGGGCGGGCAAGCGCATCAGGGAACCTCCCATGCCCACGGCGATTGCCCCCGCCGCGAGCCACGCGCCCGCGGACTCGGCGGTGACGCCACCGGTCGGCATGAAGCCACGCCCGGGAAGGACGTCGGCGAGCGCGCGGAGGTAAGCCGGCCCGACCGACGAGGCGGGGTACACCTTCGCGAGGCCGGTCGCCTCGGAGGCCGCCGCGATCTCGGCGGGGGTCATGCCCCCCTCGACGAGGGCGATACGCCCCGCGGCGGCGACTCGCGCCTCGGGCGCGAGGTACGGCGACACGAGGAACTGTGCGCCGGCCGCCAGGGCCACCTCAACCTGGTCGGCGCTGGTGACCGTGCCCGCGCCGATCACCATCTGCTCGTACTCGGGATCGGAACGAACCCGGCTCAGCACAGCCGCCCAGCCCGGGCTCGTGGTCGTGATCTCGAGCAGTCCGAGACCTGCTTCGAGGGCAAGGGACACGTGACTCTGCAACTCCTCCTCGCTCGCCGTGCGCAGGACCGGCACGAGGCGCTCCCGGCGCAGCACGGCGCCGAGCGCCTCGGCGGACAGTGGCGTCCGGGGAGCCCGCGACGAGTCGGTCATCCGGCGGTCTCCTTGTTCATGTCTCGACCGGCACGCGCCGCGAGCCAGCCGTCCGTCGTCCGCCGGTCCGGGAAGCCCTCGTAGTCCCCCGGATGCTGCACCACTCCGGCAGTCACGAAGGCGGCCAACTCGATCGCCGTCGCTGGTCCCAAGCCGTGCAGCCGCCCGTGGATCCAGCCGGCGTTGAAGGCGTCGCCTGCACCGACCGGGTCGACCGGCGCAGGCGCGGGCGCGGCCGGCACTGCGAGGAGGGCGCCGTCGACCAGTGCGATGGCGCCGGCCACCCCACGTTTCACAATCACTGCACCGGGCCCGCGGCGAGCGAGATCCACGGCGGCCTCCCGGGGATCCGGGCGTCCGGTGAGTAGCTCGGCCTCACTCTCATTGCAGAGGAAGTCGTCCACGAACGGCAGGATCTCGTGAGTGAACCGGCGAGCACCGTCCGCCGAGGTCAGTTTCGGACGGAAGTTGAGGTCGAACGTCACCCGGCTTCCCCCTTCGGAAGCACGCTCCGCGGTCTCGATCGCGAGCTGCCGTGGGGCCTCTCCGAGCGCGAGTGTGACCCCAGTGACGTGGAACAACCGGCTTTCCCGCACTGCGTCGTCCGGAACGTCGCCTGGCTGAAGAGCGGAGGCCGCGGAGCCAGCGCGGTAGTAAAAGACGCGGACCTCGTGCTCGTCGACCCGTTCCTTCAGCATCAAACCGGTCTGCGCGTCCTCGACGGCGACGACCCGTGACACGTCGACGCCTTCGGTCCGAAGCGCATCCAGTACCGCCTCACCCAGTGGATCCGTCGAGACGCGAGAGATCCACGCGACGGAATCGCCGAGGCGGGCGAGGCCGATGGCGGTGTTCGCCTCGGCGCCACCCACCGATCTCCGGAAAACCCCGACAGCACCCGTTGCCGCCAGGTCGGGGGCGAAGCACGCCATGACCTCACCGATCGTCAGCACATCCATCAGGCCGGCGTTCGTTCACATACGTGGAGACGGTTCACTCTCTGGAACAATAGCCGACTCGGTCAGCGGTGAGCAATCGCTGCGCCTCCGCACGGGGGCGCCGCCGAAAGCGCAGCGATCAGCGACGACGTCGCCGCCTCGCCGCCAACGGCGAGGTCAACGACCAGCTGGAAGTTGCGGTGACGGGGCAGATCAGCGGGCAGGGCAGCGGCAAGCAGGCCAGGCACGCGGTCAAGCGGCTGGTCGCCGACCGCGCAGGCACAGGACCATGCAATCGCGGATACGGGCTCTCGGTCGGGAAGGCGTCAGCACCCTCATCCTCCCGTAGATGAGCCCGTATCCGTCCTCGCACCATGATCAAAGACCCGTCGTCGCCGGTCACGCTACGCAGACACGATTCTACGGAGGCCCACAGCGTGGCCTCTAGACCGACCCAGGGTCACGGACCGCCCGCGCCTGCGCTGACCAGCAACGGTGTGTCATGAGTGGCGAGCCCTGGTGAAAGTGCCCTCCTAAGCTCAGCACATGACACAGCGCTTGGCCGAGGTCGCACGCAAGGTGGGTGTGAGTGAAGCCACGGTGAGCCGCGTGCTCAACGGCAAGATGGGCGTGTCCGAGCCCACCCGGCGTGCGGTGCTGGCCGCGTTGGACGTGCTGGGCTACGAGCGACCGACGAAACTGCGCGGGGAGCGCCGTCGCCTGGTCGGCCTGGTCCTGCCTGAACTGCAGAATCCCATCTTCCCGGCGTTCGCGGAGGTCGTTGGCGGAACGCTCGCCCAGAGCGGCTACACCTCGGTGCTCTGCACGCCGGCCAGCAGCAACATCACGGAGAGTGACTACGTTGATCTGCTGCTCGAGCAGCGGGTCTCGGGCATCCTCTTCATGGGTGGCAACTACGCGCAGGAGCGAGCTCCGCACGAGCACTACGCCCGCTTGAAGGACCTTCAACTGCCGACCGTGTTGCTGAATGCGCGGAGCGAGGAGGTGGACTTCCCGACCGTCTCGTGCGACGACACCGTGGCTATGGAATTCGCCGTCGGCCATCTGTACCAACTGGGCCATGAACGCATCGGCCTGCTGCTCGGTCCCGAGGACCACGTGGCATCGCAGCGCAAGCTCGCGGCCGCGAAGCGCTGGGCTGCTGAGCGGGGAATAACCATCAGCGATGGCGACGTGGCCCACTCGCTGTTCTCGTTGGAGGCTGCTCAGGCCAGCGCCTCCCGGCTCCTGACCGGAGGGGTCACCGGGATTGTGTGCGCCAGCGATGTGATGGCACTCGGTGCGATCCGTGCTGCGCGACGGCTCGGCCGCTCCATCCCGGGCGAGGCGTCGGTCGTGGGCTTCGACGACTCCGCTCTCATGAACTGCACGGATCCTCCGCTAACGACCCTTCGGCAGCCGATCGAGCCGATGGGCCGAATGATGATTGAACTGCTGGTCCGCCAGATGGGTGGGTTGCCTGCCCCCCTCGACGAGTTCGTCTTCGAGCCCGAGCTCGTTGTCCGCCGCTCGTCCGGCCCCCGCTCGCGGTAGCGCTGCCACTTCCGAGCAGAGTCGCAACGGGCTCGCGTTCTTGCGCGGACTCCTGCAAGCCAGTTTCAATTCGTCGGCTTTTTGCATCATTCGACCCCACTGTCTACGTTGAGCCCCTGGCGCCCGCTCCAACCGGCGCTCGCTGAACTCCGAGGTAGCCGGATCCCGATGATGCGAAAGGAACTGCTCATGAGTTCCGTCACGCTCAGCGCATCCTGTGAGGTAAATCCGTTCGAGATCGCGACCGGCTCGCGGCTTACCGATGACACGTGGTGGCGCGATGCCGTCGTCTACCAGGTCTATGTCCGCGGCTTCGCCGGTAGCGACGGCGACGGCGTCGGTGACATCAACGGCGTCCGGAGTCGGCTGCCGTGGAGGACTGCCGCCGCGTCCGCCCATTCTTCGGCGACCTGGAGCAGGCCGAGCCGCTCATCGCCGAGGCTCGGGCGTTCGGAATGAGGACCGTCCTCGACATCGTCCCAAACGTTTCGGTCCAGCATCCTTGGTTTCGTGCGGCGCGCACCTGTCGACGGCGGCCGATCTGCCCCTGACTCCACCGTCTGGCTTCGCACGTAGCGAAGTACTCGCGGAGGAGCCAGCGGATCACCGCAGCACACCACCCCACCCGCACACAGCATTGGAAGGACTGACGATGATGTCATCACGACGATGGGTCGCGTTCGCCGCGTTCGCCGCAACCGGAGTTGGACTGCTGTCCGGCTGTTCGAGCGCGGGAGACAAGACCGCCGCCAACGGCAAGACCACGATCACGGTTGCGAGCCTGATCCCGGGCAGCACGAAGGAGGCTGTCGCCGCGTTCAACGGGCGGGTGACAGCCTTCGAGAAGGTCCACCCCGACATCACGGTCACGCCGCAGGAGTACCAGTGGACGGGACCCACCTTCGCCTCCCAACTCGCGGGCGGCACCCTGCCCACAGAGTTCAGCGTGCCCTTTACCGACTCGCAGAGCCTGCTCCAGAACGGCCAGTTGGCGGACATCACCGACCAGGTCAAGCAACTGCCGTACGTCTCCCAGTTCAATAAGAACGTGTTCGGTGTGGCGCAGGACTCCTCGGGCAAGATCTTCGGACTCCCTTACGGGCCGTACGCCATGGGGCTCTCGTACAACCGTGCGATCTTCAAGAAGGCCGGCCTAGACCCGGACAAGCCGCCGACGACGTGGGACGAGGTGCGCGCCGACGCGAAGACCATCGCCCAGAAGGTCCCGGGGGTCGCGGGCTACATGCAGATGACGCAGGGCGGCACGGGTGGCTGGGAACTGACCGCGGCGACCTACTCGCGCGGTGGCCGTGTGCAGTCGACGTCGGGGGGCAAGACCACCGTGACCACCGACAACCCGCAGACCAAGGCGGTGCTGCAGCAGCTACATGACATGCGCTGGGTAGACAACTCGCTCGGCAGCAACTTCCTGCTCGACTGGAGCGGCATCAACCAAAGGTTCGGCGCGGGGCAGATCGCGATGTATCCGAGCGGATCGGACGTCCTCGGCGCGCTCGTGCAGCAGGACGGCGTGAAGCCGGCGGACTACGGCCTCGCACCGCTGCCCACCGAGGGCACCGACGCCGGCGTGCTGAGCGGCGGCAACGTCGCGGCGGTGAGCGTCAAGGCGACGCCTGAGCAGAGGGCGGCGGCCGTGAAGTGGATCGACTTCTACTACATGCAGCCCCTGACCGACAAGGCCCAGGCGGTTTCCGCGGCCAAGGTGCTGGCCGCGAACAAGCAACCGGTCGGTGTGCCGACGCTGCCGGTCTTCAACCAGGCGACGTACAACCAGTCGCAGGAGTGGATCAAGCCCGAGGTGAACATTCCGCTGAGCAACGTTGCGCCGTTCACCGCGAAGATCTTCGACGAGCAGGTGGTCCCCGAGCCGGCGAAGGCGTCGCAGCAGCTCTACGCGGCGCTGGACTCGGTGGTGCAGGCCGTCCTCACCAACCGGAACGCGGACATCGACGCGCTGCTGAAGGGCGTCGACGCGAAGATGCAGCCTGTCGTAGACACGGCGAAGTGATGACGGATCCGACCGGCTCGTGCGGCCGAGCCGGTCGGATCCAGCCCCGAAGCCGCCCGAGAGGACCAGTCATGGCCGTCACGAGTCGCGCGAGCACCCTCCGCCGCAAGCGCCACGCCCGGCGTTCGGTCACCGGCTGGGTCCGCGGTGGCGGGCTCAGCAGCCTGCTGTTCCTGCTTCCGATGCTCTTCATCTTCGGCCTGTTCTCGTGGTACCCCATCGTCCGCGCCGTCGTCATGAGCTTCCAGACCACCAACCTCGTGACCGCCCCGACGTTCGTCGGCTTCAGCAACTTCGTCCGGGTCGTGAACGATCCACTGTTCTGGACCGCTGTCGGCAACACTGGATGGTTCGCGCTGCTCGCGCTCGTGCTCGGGTACCCGATTCCCCTCGTCGCGGCCGTCCTCATGTCGGAGGTGCGCCGCTGGAAGGGCCTTTACAGTGCGCTCGCCTACCTGCCAGTCGTGGTCCCGCCCGTGGTCGCGGTGCTGCTCTGGAAGTTCTTTTACGACGCGAGCCCGACCGGCGTCTTCAACACGATCCTCGCCTGGGCTCACCTGCCCCCCCAACCGTGGATTCAGAACGAGCTCCAGGCCATGCCCTCACTGGTCGTCGAAGCGACCTGGGCCGCTGCCGGCAGCACGATCATCATCTATCTGGCCGCCCTCACCGGTGTCGCGCCCGAGCTGTACGACGCGGGGGAGGTCGACGGGGCGTCCGTCTGGAATAAGATTTGGCACATCACGCTGCCGCAGCTTCGCGGCATCCTCCTCGTCACCCTCATCCTGCAGATAATCGGGACGGCGCAGGTGTTCCTCGAGCCGTTTCTTTTCACTGATGGTGGACCGGTCAACTCGACGACGACGATCCTGCTCCTTATCTACAATTACGCGTTCCAGAACAGCCTGGGCGGTGACTATGGTGCGGCGACCGCGCTCAGCGTGTTGCTCGCCGTATTCCTCGCCGTCCTGTCCCTCGTCTACTTCCGACTCACCCGATCTTGGAGCTAGAATTGAGCACAGGGAACATAACGGGGGGCCGGCCCGGCTTGGGAACCGACGCCGCACCGCTGGTAGGAAACCCCACCGCCCCTCGAGTCGCTCGCCGCCAATCGAGGAAGTCGGAGGACGCACCCGACCGGCGTCTGCTCTCGAGCGCCGACTGGCGCAAGGGCCGCATCAAGTGGACGGCCCGGGTGGCGCACACGCTGCTGCTCATCCTGCTGATCGTGTTCGGCACCGGGCCGCTGCTCTGGCTGGCGAAGTCCGCCGTCACCCCCACAGCCGATACGCTCCAGCAGCCGTTCGCGCTCTTCCCGCACGGCGTCGCTTGGTCCAACCTCGGAACGGCCTGGTTCACTCTCAAGCTCAGCGTCCAGTTCCTCAACACGGTGTGGGTCGCGGTCGGCTCGTGGGCCGCGCAGCTCATTGTCGCGACAACGGCCGGATTCGCGCTATCGGTCCTGAAGCCGAGGTACGGCAAGGTGCTGTACTCGCTCGTGCTCGGCACGCTCTTCGTCCCGGCAGTCGTGCTGCTGGTTCCGCTCTACCTGACGATCCTGCACCCGCCGATCATCGGAGTGTCGATGATCAACACGTTCTGGGCCGTGTGGCTCCCGGCGGGCGCAAGCGCGTTCAACGTCGTGCTGGTCAAGCGGTTCTTCGACAACCTGCCCTGGGAGGTGTTCGAGGCGGCGAGGACCGACGGCGCGGGCTCCTGGCGCCTCTTCGTCTCGATCGTGCTGCCCATGTCGAAGCCGATCCTGGGCGTGGTATCGGTGTTCGCCGTACTCGCGTCCTGGAAGGACTACCTCTGGCCGCTGCTCGTGCTGCGTGATCCGGCAATGCAGCCGTTGTCCGTGCGCCTGCCCACCCTCCAGGACGCGATCCCGCTGGACGTCTACCTGGCGGCCCTCGCGATAACGACCCTCGTACCCGTCGTGGTGTTCATCGTGTTCCAGCGGATGTTCCTTCGGGGCGCCGGCCTTGGTGGGGCGGTCAAGGGATGACGGGGCCGACTCCCGCGCCCGGTCGTGTGCTCGTCACTGGCGCGGCAGGCAGGATCGGTCGCGCCGTGACGAGACTGCTCACCGAGCGCGGCGTCGCGGTCACCGCCCTGTCGTTGGACTACCCCGACGGGTTCACAGCGGACCGCGTCCTCACGGCTAGCGCAATGGACGAGCGGGCCGTCGTCACGGCGCTGGAAGGGGTTGACGCCGTCGTGCACCTCGCCGCGATCCCCCATCGCGACCTCGGCACACCGCACGACGTCTACGTCACCAACGTGACCTCGACGTTCACCGTGCTGGCTCATGCGGCCGAACGAGGGGTGCCCCGGGCGGTCGTGGCCTCGAGCATCAACGCGTTCGGGGTGCCGCTGAACCCGCACGATGTCTTGCCGCTGTACTTTCCGATCGACGAGGAAATTCCGACGGACCTCGCGGACTGGTACTCCCTGTCGAAGCGCTCCGACGAACTGACCGCAGCCATGGTGGCCCGTCGGTGGGGGATGGCGGTCGTGGCGTTCCGATTCCCCCGCGTCGACACCGAGGCCGCGCTCCACGTCGCTGCGCGGCGGTCGGCCGAGCGACCGGAGGACGCGGTCCGCGAGGGCTGGTCGTACCTCGACCTCCGAGACGCCGCAGAGGCGGTATACCTGGGTCTCGTCGCACCATTGGACGGCGCCGTCGTTCTCGGACTGTCCGCGGAGGACACATTGCTCGCCGAGCCGACAGCGGACCTCCTGGATCGCTACGCGCCACGGGTACCGCGCCGCTCACCGATCCGCGGGCGGCAGTCCCTGATAGATACCAGGAAGGCCGCCGGCGTGCTCGGCTTCACCCCTCGCCACTCCATCCACCGGGCCACTCCGGGTGCGTTCGACGACCTTAGAATGGGAAAGACGAATGCTTGACGAGACCGAAACCTTCGCGCCTCCGATCCCGGGGTTTGCCCCGCCGTGGCCATCTCGCGAAGACGTCCGGATCAGCGGAGTGCGCACCGTCGTGACCGCCCCCGAGGGCATCGCGCTCGTCGTGGTGCGGGTCGACACGAACGTTGACGGGCTCTACGGGCTCGGCTGCGCGACCTTCACGCAGCGCTGGCACGCCGTCGTCGCGTTCGTCGAGCAGCATTTGGAACGGCTGGTGGTCGGGCGCTATCCGGGCGACATCGCCGACCTGGTCCGGCTGGCCAGGTTCTCGGCATACTGGAGGGAGGGACCGGTCAGCAACAATGCCATCTCCGGCTTGGACATGGCCCTGTGGGACATCGCGGGCAAGCGGAGCGGCATGCCGGTGCACGAACTCATCGGGGGCAAGGTGCGTGCGGCGGCCGACACCTACCTGCACGCGAGCGGCGGCGGCGTCGAGGCCACACTGGATCACGCGGACGAGCTGCGCGAACGCGGACTCCGGCACGTCCGCCTGCAGACAGCGCAACCGGGTACGGGAACATATGGAGCCCCGGCACTGCCGGGCCTACCCGACTCCGTCTACCCGCAGGGGTGGAGCGTGGAGCAATACCTTCGCACCACGCCCGCGCTGTTCGACGCGGCCCGGGAGCGTTTCGGCGATGAGCTGGAGTTGCTGCACGACGTTCACTCCCGCCTCACCCCAAAGGAGGCAGTCGTGCTCGCCAGACGACTCGAGCCCTATCGGCCCTTCTTCCTCGAGGACGTGCTGGCCCCCGAGAACTGGAACCGGCTCGCCGAGGTCCGCGCGGCGTCACCCGTCCCTATTGCCGTGGGCGAACTCGCGACCTCCGCGACCGACGCCGCCCGCCTCGTGCTTGAGGGCGGTGTGGACTTCATCCGCTGCCACATCTCGGCGATCGGTGGATTCGGACCGGCCAGGACGATTGCCGCGCTGAGCGAGGCGCGGGGCGTGAAGACCGCATGGCACGCGCCGGGCGACACGTCGCCCATCGCGGCAGCGGCGAACGTGGCGCTCGACGTGACCTCCTCCGCGTTTGGGATTCAGGAGGGGCACGAGTACAGCGACGCGGTGCAAGAAGTCTTCCCCGGCACCCTCGTGGCGCAACGGGGCTGGCTCTACCCGAATGAGGCCCCCGGTTGGGGCATCGACCTCGACGAGCGGGCCGCGAAGCGTTTTCCGGCGCCCCTGTCGCCGCACGACGAATGGGCTGCCACGGTCCGCGGTCGCGACGGAGCCCTCGTCGCCCCGTGACACTGCGCTCTCGTTCTGCGAGCACAGCCGCTCCGGGAGCGAAGAATCGGACAGTTCCGTTCAGCGTGGACGTACCTGCCCAGATGAGCGGCCGGCGCTGTCGGGCTTCGAAGAATTCGACCTGATCGCCGAGGACGCCAGCGCCGGGGCCTATCAGGTGACGCGCGCCGCGTCAGGAGGCGGTGGGAGGTGGCTCACCGTTGCGGGTCTCGTTCGCCGGGACCCTCGCGCTGGCCGCGGCCAGCGCAGCGCTAGGACGCCGGTACACCAGCGTGACCGCGACCGGGATGCTCGCCAGGCCCGCCAATCAGCCGTCGTCCTCGACATCGTCAGCTGACCTACAACGCCTTCGGCCCGCCTCGACGACGGGGTGGTCGCAGGCCCAGGAGCGGCGGGTCAGTCGGCCGCGGGTCCGGCGCCGAGGGTGGTGCCCGGCAGCATCCGGGTGCTCGCCGCGACGAGGAAGCCGATCACCAGCAGCGCAGCGGCCACCGACAGGCTGCGCTGGATGCCGACGTGCTGGCCGAGGAAGCCGATCAGCGGCGGGCCGGCCAGGAAGGCCGTGTAGCCGATCGAGGCGACGACGCTCACCCGAGCGGCCGAGCGGGCTGGGTCGTCCGCGGCCGCGCTCATCCCCACCGGGAACCCCAGCGACGAGCCGAACCCCCACAGCGCCGCGCCGGCCACCGCGAACGGCAGCGACGAGCCGAGGACGACGGCCAGCAACCCGAGCACCGCGATCCCTGCGGTCCCGCGGAGCACCACCACGCGGCCCAGCCGGTCCAGCAGCGGCGTGCCCACCAGCCGGCCGACCGTCATCGCGGCCACGAAGACGGCGAAGACCAGGGATCCGACGGCCTGCGACTGCCCGTAGTCGTCGACGGTCGCCAGCGCGAGCCAGTCGTTGCCGGTTCCCTCGGAGAACGCGAAGGCCAGCACCACCAACCCGATCAGCAGGGTCCGCGGCTCCCGCCACGCCCGGCCGACCGCGCCGGCCGGCGCGGGCTCGGCCGCCTCCGGCGACCCCTGCGCGACGGACGGCAGGAAGGCCCGCGCCGCCAGCGGGGCAAGCACGGCGATGACCACCGCGACGATCACCAGGTGCGTCCGGACGGGCAGCCCGGCGCCGGCCGCACCGGCACCGAGCAGTGCACCGACGACGGTCCCCACGCTGAACCCGGCGTGGAACCTGGGCATGATCGCGCGCCCGAGCCGCTGCTCCACCGCAGCGCCCTCCACGTTCATCGCAACGTCCCACGACCCCTGCCCGAGGCCCATCGCGAACAGCCCGACGACCACCGGCAGCACACCGATGCCGGTGCCGACGGCGACGGTCACCAGCCCGACGGCCATCAGCAGCGAGGTGACGGTCACCGTTGCGGCCGCACCGAACCGGGTGACGATCACCCCGGCCAACGGCAGGGAGAGCACGGCACCGAACGACAGCCCCAACAGCACCAGGCCGAGTGGGCCCGACTGCAGGCCGAGCTCGTCCCGTGCCGACGGGATGCGGCTCACCCAGCTCGCGAACCCGAACCCGTTGAGGGTGAACACCCCCGCCACCGCCCACATAGCGCGGCGCACAACCGGGTCCGGCCCGACGGCCCCTCGCCGGTCCGTCCCCCGATCCGGGACCCGCGTCGTCCGTTCGGTGGAGGCCATGACGGGAAGTCTCCCAGTCGGAAGTCGGCCGGGGGGTCGCCGTTACCGTCGCGGCGTGACAGCGACCGGGGCGTTCGACGTGGTGGACCTGATCCGGGCCAAGCGGGACGGCGGTCGGCTCGACGACGACCGGATCGACTGGGTGGTGGACGCCTACACCCGGGGCGAGATCGCCGAGGAGCAGATGGCTGCGCTGGCGATGGCGATCGTCTGGCGGGGGATGGACCGCCCGGAGGTCGCCCGGTGGACAGCGGCGATGGTGGCCAGCGGACGGCGCGCGGACCTGTCCGGCATCGACCGCCCGACCGTGGACAAGCACAGCACCGGCGGGGTCGGGGACATGATCACGCTGCCCCTGACCCCGGCCGTCGCGGCGTGCGGTGCGGTGGTCCCGCAGCTGTCCGGTCGGGGTCTCGGGCACACCGGCGGAACCCTCGACAAGCTGGAGTCGATCCCCGGGTGGCGGGCCGCCCTGACCCCGGCCCAGTACGACCGCCAGCTGACCACGGTCGGTGCGGTGATCTGCGCGGCGGGGGCCGACCTGGCCCCGGCGGACCGCAAGCTCTACGCGCTGCGCGACGTCACCGGCACCGTCGAGTCGATCCCGCTGATCGCCAGCAGCATCATGAGCAAGAAGATCGCCGAGGGCACGGGAGCGCTCGTCCTCGACGTCAAGGTCGGGTCCGGGGCGTTCATGAAGACGCTGGACGACGCGACGGCGCTCGCCCGGACGATGGTCGACCTCGGGACCGATGCCGGCGTCCGCACCGTCGCCCTGCTGACCGGGATGGACACGCCCCTGGGCCGCACGGCGGGCAACGCCCTCGAGGTCGCGCAGGCCCTGGAGGTGCTGGCGGGCGGCGGGCCGGCCGACGTCGTCGAACTGACCGTCACCCTCGGCCGGGAGATGCTCGCCGCGGCCGGCCTCGGCGCCGCCAAGGATCCGGCCGATGCCCTCGCCGACGGGTCCGCGATGGACACCTGGCGGGCGATGGTCACCGCCCAGGGCGGCGACCCGGACGCCCCGCTGCCGACGGCCCGGCACACCGACACGGTTGCCGCCGCTGCCGACGGGGTGCTCACCCGGCTGGACGCGCTGGCGGTCGGCGTCGCCGCGTGGCGGCTCGGGGCCGGGCGTGCGCGTAAGGAGGACACCGTCCAGGCCGGTGCCGGGGTCACCTGGCACGCCCGGCCGGGGGACCGGGTGCGGGCCGGGCAGCCGCTGCTGACCCTGCACAGCGACGACGAAGGCCGGTTCGCCGCTGCCCGGACCGCCCTGGCCGACGCGGTCGACGTCGGGCAGCGATCGCCAACGGTCCCGCCGCTGATCCGGGGCCGGCTGGCTTGAGACTCAGCCGTCTGGATGGAGAAGCGGCCGGCTGGATGGAGAAGCGGCCGCCGGGTTCAGCCGGACTTTCCGGCCGCGGTGCTGTCGATCATCCGCACCCACAGTGCACGGGCTGCTGTTTGGTTCCCCGGTGGGGCGGACACGAAGAGCGCGACGTCGGTCGAGCCGACCGGGGCGAACCAGTCCAGCGCCTGTAGCCGCACCCCGCTGTTGTCGCGGTAGCTGTACTCCCAGGTGGCGCCATTGCCCGGCCCCGGGGTGACCCGCCCCGACCCCTGGACGTACCCGCCGCTGCCGGAGGATCGGCGTTCGGCGTCGTGCCAGCGGGCGATGGTGAGCGGGTCGGTCCCGCTCGCGTCGTTGATCTCGACCAGCACCAGGACCGTCCCGTCCGGCTCGGTCCACTGCGTGCGGTTCCGTTGGCTGGTGAGCAGGGGGGTAGTGCGGACCCAGCCGTCGGGAGCGGACAGCCGCAACGAGCGGTTCCCGTACCCGATCTCGGTGGCGGACAGGCTGCCGATGCTCGCGGCGCTCCCGTTCCCGGACGGCGCCGGGACGCCGGTCGATCCCCCGGTCGTGGTCGCCGTCGGGTCGACTGAACCGCTGGAGGTGGAGGTCTGCGTCGGTGCCGGCGTGAACAGCGGTGTCCCGGTCGGCTCCGGTGTTCCGGTCGGGTCCGGCGTCGCTGTTGCCGTGGCGGTCGGGATGTCGGCCGAGGGCCGGGTGGACGCCGTCGGGACGGCGGTCTGGCCCGGAGCGTCGCTCGGCGCCTGCCCCGGACCGTCGGTCTGCCGGGGGGCTCCGCTTCCCGACGAGGTCGGCATCGCCGGAGAGGTGGTGCGCGATGGGCCGGTGCCGGGCGCCGCGGCACCGGCCGTCGCCGGGCCGGGACCCAGCGCCGGTCCGGCGGCCCCGGAGTCCGACTGCGGGACGCCGCAGCCACCGACGAGCAGGCCGACAGCGAGCACGCCGGCGGCGAGCACGCCGGGGGAGAGCATCCGCCCGTCGGACGCCCTGCCGGTCGATCGAAGTGAATGTCGGCGGATGGGCTCAGCCATGGACGACCAACCAGGTCCGAAGGAGCTTGCGGGCGTCGTGGATCCGGGACTTGACGGTGCCCAGCGGGATGCCCAGTCGCTCGGCGATCTCCGAGTACTCCAGGCCCGCTACATCACGCAGTACCACCGGCTCGACCAGGTCGTGGCGGCGCTCCTCCAGCTGCTCCAGCGCGTCGAGCAGATCGATGCGCGAGCCGGCGATGATCGAGGTCCGGGCGGGGTCCGGGCGTTCGGGCGGGGTGTCGTCGTAGCCCGGCTGCTCGGCCGCGCGGCGCTTGAGCGAGCGGTACGTCTGGCGGGCGCAGTTGGCGTTGACCTCGTAGAGCCAGGTGGAGAACTTCGACCGGCCCTGGAAGCTGGTGATCTTCCGGGCGACGATCAGCAGCGTGTCCTGGGCCGCCTCCTCTGCGTCCTGCCGGTAGGGCAGGAAGCGGGAGCAACGGCGGAGCACCTCCGGCTCGATCCGCCGCAGCAGCTCCGGCAGGGCGGCCGTGTCGCCGGCCGCGGCACGGCGGGCCAGCTCCTCGGTCGTGTCCTCGGCACTCATGACTGACATCTCCCATGGGTCCGGGCACACGCGGGACGGGCTGTCCCGGTCGTCGCGGCAGGCAGCTCCGGAGCCGGTCCCTGCTGTCCGCCATCATGGGAGCGTGGCCGATCCCGAACTCTTCGGACGCTATCGCGTCGTGAAGCGGATCGGCTCCGGCGCGTTCGCCTCCGTCTGGCTGGCGCACGACGACGTGTTGGACGGTCCGGTCGCGGTGAAAGTTCTGGCCGACAACTGGGCCGGGCGCGCCGATGTGCGCGAGCGGTTCGTCGAGGAGGCGCGGATGCTGCGCCGGGCGGACTCGGACCGGGTCGTGCGCGTCCACGACATCGGCGACCTGCCTGACGGGCGCCCGTACTTCGTCATGACCTACGCCGACTCCGGGACGCTGGCCGATCGGCTGACGGGCGTGCCGATGAGCCCGCCCGAGGCGCTGTGGTTCGCCGTGGAGACCGCCCGCGCCGTGGCCGTCCTGCACGGACGCGGCATCATCCACCGCGATATCAAGCCGTCGAACGTCCTGCTGCGCGCCGGGCACGACGGGCAGGAGGTCCTGGTCTCCGACCTCGGGCTGGCCAAGGCCGCGATCGCGGCGTCCGGGATGACGCTGGCCGCCGGGACCCCCGGTTACATGCCACCGGAGCAGGCCGAGGGGTTCGGGCTGACGTTCGCCTCGGACGTCTACGCGCTGGCCGCGCTGACCTACCGGCTGCTCGCCGGGGAGACCCCGCGGCGGGCCGACTCGCCGGTCAGCGTGCTCAACCGGTCCGCCGAGCCGGTCCGGCCGGTCGGGCACTACCGGTCGGACCTGCCGCCGGGCGTGGACGCGGTGCTGCAGCGCGGCCTCGAGCCGGACCCCGTCGACCGCTACCCCGACGCACGGTCGTTCGGGCGGGCGCTGGTCGACGTCGCCGGGGCTTTGCCGGCCAGGCCGGGCTCCACGATCGGTGGCTCATCCGCCCGCCGCCCCGTGGCACGGCCTGCGGACCCGCGCCCGACGGCACCCGAGGTGCCTGCTCTCGCCGGCGCTGATCAGACGGTCCTGATGCGCGCCGCGCGGCCGGCACCGAACCGGGACGACCGGGCACCGGACCGGGATGACAGGGACGACCCGGCGCAGGCCCGCGCCGCCGTGCCGGACCGGCGGGCGGTCGGGCTGGCGGCGGCAGCCGCGCCGGACAGTGTCCCGGTTGGCGCCGGGGTCGGGTCCCGGACAGCGGTGAGCGCCCCGACAGCGGTCGAACCCCCGACATCGGTCGGCCCAGGCCCCGCGGTCGCCGACCGGTTCCTGGACCTCCCCGCCCCATCGGAGGCCTCGGCGGCCCCCGCCCGGCGGCCCCGGCGGCATCCCGGACGGGTGCTCGGCCCGATCCTGCTGACGCTGGCCGTGCTCGCCGCCGCCGCGACGCTGGCCGGCGTCCTCGAGCCCGGCCTGCGCGACCGGGCGTTCGCCGTCGCCCGGGGGGACCGGTTCGTCGAGAGCGGGGGTCTCGCGATGAGCGTGCCCGCCGGCTGGGCCGGTCGGTACTCCGCCGGCGCACAGCGCGTGACCGGACTGCCCATGGGAACGGCGCTTACCGTCAGCAACCAGCCCGCGCGGTTCGCCGACCGCGCGGACACGGGGCCGGGTGCGGCGGTCGTCGTCTGGCCCGGGGACGTCGTGCGAACGGTCCGGCCGCTGGCCGCCCGTGCCGGATGCAGCTCGCAGCAGGTCCGCGGTCGCACCGTCGGCGGGTTCCCCGGCACGGTCACCCGGTGGACGAACTGCCCGGGCGGTGGTCCGGACCGGTGGGACGACTTCCTCGGTACCCGGGCTGGCCGGACGCTGTTCGTCCAGGTCAAGTCCGCGATGAATAGCGGCGAGGCCGACGCGGTCCTGGACTCGGTGCGTGTCCAGGCTGCCGCGGCAGGGGGTCGATGACCGGCCGGCCGGTGCCGGCGGCCCGGCCGGCCGGCCCGGCCCGTGGCGAACGGGCCGTCGAGGTGTTCCGGTCCGGCGGCCCGCGTGCGCTGGCCGTGGTGTGGTGGGCGTTGTCCGGGTTCGCGCTGGTAGACATCGCCGTCCGTGGGCGTGACCGCGAGTCCCTGGTCGTCGCGCTGGCCATCCTCGCCAGTGACGCCACCGTGTACCTGGGCGCGTGGCGGCCCGGGGTCCGGCTGCACAGCCGCCATCTCGTGGTGGTCGGGGCGTTCCGCGACACCGTCGTCCGGCTCGGGGCGGTCACCGGCGCGGACACCCGCGGCGCACTGCGCATCCGGGTCGGCAGCCGGGTGCTGACCACCGCGACGGTCACCGCGTCGGCGCGGCAGAGCAGCCGGGCTGCGGTCCAGGCCCGGCAGATGTCGGCGGCGCAATTCGGCGGGGGCAGTGCCCGGGGGCGGGGCGGGCGGCGCGGCACGCTCGGCGACCCGGAGCGGCAGCGGATGGACCCGCAGACCCTCGACGCGGCCGTGGGGGCGACCCAGGCCGGTTACGCGGCGTCCCGGATCCGGGAGGAGGCCGAGCGGGTCAGGCGCGCGGGCGAGGTGCCCGACCCGGGGCCCGGCGTGGTCACCCGGTGGGTGTGGTGGCCGGCCGTACTGGCCCTGGCGCCGACCGTCGCCGCGATCGTCGTGGCAACCCGCTGACGTCCCGCTGTCCGGGCGGCGGGCAGCGCGGTCAGGCGGCGGACAGCGCGGTCAGGCGGGCAGCGCGGTCAGGCGGCCGGGCCGCGCAGGCCGAGGCGGTCCAACAGCGGCCCGGTCGACGGGTCCGCACCGGTGACCGCGCGGTACGCGGCCGCTGGGTCGACGGTCCCGCCGCGGGCGAGCACCTCCCGGCGGAACCGGTCACCGTTCTCCCGGGTCAGTCCGCCGTGCTCGCCGAACCAGCGCACGGCGTCGGCGTCGAGTACCTCGCTCCACAGGTATGCGTAGTACCGGGCGCTGTAGCCGCCACCGAAGATGTGGTTGAAGTACGTGCTCCGGTACCGCGGCGGCACCGCGGGCAGGTCCAGCTCGTGCGCCCGGAGTGCTGCGGCCTCGAACGCCTCGACGTCGTCCGGACTTGGGACCTGTCCCGCGCCGAGCTGGTGCCACGCCAGGTCCAGCAGGGTGGCGGCGAGCATCTCGGCCGTCGCGTGGCCCTGCGGTCGCGAGCGGGCGCCGAGCACGTCCTCGGCCATCGCCGGCGGCAACGGTGCCCCGGTCCGGTGGTGGCGGGCGTACCGGGTGAGCAGCGTCGGCTCGTAGGCCCACATCTCGTTGACCTGGCTGGGGAACTCGACGAAGTCCTGCGGTACCGACGTCCCGGACAGCCTCGGGTAGGTGACGTCGGACAGCAGCCCGTGCAGCGCGTGCCCGAACTCGTGGAAGGCGGTGATCACCTCCTCGAAGCTCAGCAGCACCGGCTGGCCGTCCGGGGGGCGGGCGATGTTGAGCACGTTGACGACCACCGGGAGCGTGTCGAGCAGCCGCGACTGGTCGACGAGGTTGGTCATCCAGGCCCCGCCGCGCTTGGACTCCCGCGCGAAGGGGTCCAGGACGAACAGGCCGCGTGGTGACCCGTCGGCATCGGTGACCTGGAACGTCCGGGCGTCGCGGTGGTGGGCGGTCAGGTCGTGCCGTTCGGCGAAGCCGAGCCCGTACAGGCCGGTCGCGGCGGCGAAGACCCCGTCCCGGTAGACGGTGTCCAGCTCGAGGTAGTCGCGCAGCGATCCCCCGGCTGATGCGCCACCGGCCGCCGAGCCGGCGTGGCCGATCCGTGTCCGCTCGGCGTAGTAGGCCCAGTCCCACGGGTGGAGCTCGCCGTCCACGCCGTCGGCGTGCAGCTCTGCGGTGAGCCGGCGCTGCTCGGAGCGGGCGTTCGCCGCGGCGGTCGGTGCCAGCGGGCCGAGGACGGCCAGGACCGCGTCGGCGCTGCCCGCGGTCTGGTCGGCGATCACCCAGTCCGCGTGGGTGGGGTAGCCGAGCAGTGCGGCCCGCTCTGCTCGGGCCGCCGCGGTCCGGGTGAGCAGCGCTCTGGTGTCGGTGTCGTTCCCGCGCAGGCCGCGGGTCGTGGCCGCGCGATGCAGCTGTTCCCGCAGGGCCCGGTCGCGCAGGGACGCCAGCACCGGCTGACCGGTCGGCAGGACGAGCGGCAGCAACCAGCCGGCCGTTCCCCGCGCGCCGGCTGCGGCGGCGGCCGCGGCGATCTCGCCCGCGCTCAGTCCTGCCAGTCGAGCCACGTCCTCGACGTGCACGGCCAGGTCGTTGGTCTCGTCGAGCAGTGCGGTCCGGAACGCTGCTTCCAACTCGGACAGCTCCTCGTTCAACGCACGCAGGCGGTCCCGGCCGGTCTCGTCCAGGCCGGCACCCGCCCGGACCCGGTCGCGGTGGTGCCGGTCGAGGACGGCGACCTGCTCGGCGTCCAGCTCGGCGTCCAGCGACAGCCCGTCGCGTGCGGCGTGCACCGCACTCAGCCGGGCGAACAGCCGGGGCTCGAGCAGCAGGGCGTCCGCGTGGGCGGCGAGCTCCGGCGCCAGCTGTGCCTCCAGCGCGCGCAGGGTCGGCGTCGAAGCCGCACTCACCAGTGTGTCGAAGACCTTGCCCACTCGCGTGAGCATTGCTCCGGATCGTTCGAGCGGTTCGACTGTGTTGGCGAACGTCGGCGTGGACGGGTCGGCGGCAATCGCCTCGACCTCGGCCCGCTGCTGGGCCATGCCCGCCTGGAACGCCGGGCCGATGTGCTCCTCGCGGATCCGGTCGAACGGCGGGAACGCGAACGGCAGCGTGCTCGGCGCGGCGAACGGATTGTCGGCTGGGAGCCCGCTCATGCGCCGAGCACCGCTCTCAGCTCGTCGGTGACCGCGGCCAGCGACAAGCCCGCCGAGGACCGGGCGGCAACCAGATCGCCGGCGTCGGGCACGACCACCTCCAGGTAGCACTTCAGCTTCCGTTCGGTGCCGGACGGGCGGACCACCACCCACGCGCGGGTTCCGCCGTTTCCGCGCAGGCCCCCGTCCCCGCACAGCCACAGCCGCAGGCCGGGGGTCGGCGGCAGGCCGTCCGTCGGCTGGGCCAGGTCGTCGGAGCCGGTCACGTCCAGGCCGCCGAGAGCGGTCGGTGCCGCGTCCCGCAACCGCTGCAGTGCGACGTCGCGCTCGGCCAGGTCCGCGACCCGGATGGACAGCTGTCCGGTGGCGTGCACGCCGTGGGCGCGGGTCAGGTCGTCCAGTGCGTCGGCCAGGGTGGCGCCGTCGGCGGCGAGCCGGGCCGCGAGGTCGAGCACCAGCAGCGCCGCGGAGATGCCGTCCTTGTCCGCGACTCCGTCCGGGTCCACGCAGTAGCCCAGCGCCTCCTCGTAGGCATAGCGCAGCCGGGGGACGCGGGCCAGCCACTTGAAGCCGGTGAGTGTCCGGACCACCTCGACCCCGTGTGCCGCGGCGATCGAGTCCAGCCAGGTGGAGGACACGATCGTCCGCGCGAAGACGGTCCGTGCCGGATCCACCCCTGCCAGCGGGCCCGCCTCGCCGACCAGCCGGGAGGCCAGCAGGACGCCCACCTCGTCACCGGTCAGCCGTCGCCAGGCCCCGGGGGCGGTCGGGTCCGGGATCGCGACGGCGCACCGGTCCGCGTCCGGGTCGTTGGCGACAACGAGGTCGGCGGCGGTCCGGCGGGCAAGGTCGAGGGCGAGGTCGAGGACGCCCGCCTCCTCCGGATTGGGGAACGGTGTCGTCGGGAAGTCCGGGTCCGGCCGGGCCTGCTCGGGGACCTGCAGCGGCGGCGCGAACCCGGCGGCCACGGCGGCTGCGGCGAACACCGGCCCGCCGACACCGTGCACCGAGGTGTGCACCACCCGCAGCTCGGCCCGACCCGGCCCGCAGGCGCCGACGAGCCCGGCGACCCGGTCCGTGTAGGCCGCCAGCAGACCGGTCCCGCTGCCGGTCCGCTCGACATCGGGCGCGTCGAGATCGGGCGCGGGGAGATCGGGCGCGTCTAGATCGGGTACGTCGATGTCGGGGACCTCGACGTGCGCGTCGTCCGCCGCGATCGAGGAGACCGGGCCGACCTCGGCGATCCGCGCCGCGACGACGGCGTCGTCGGGGGAGACCAGCTGGCTGCCGTCGCCGAGATAGACCTTGTACCCGTTGTCCGGCGCGGGGTTGTGGCTGGCGGTGACCATCACCCCGGCGTCGACCCCGAGGTGCCGGACGGCGAACGCGAGCACCGGCGTCGGCAACGGTCGTGGCAGGAGCACCGCTCGCAGTCCGGCGGCGGAGGCGACGCGGGCGGTGTCGCGGGCGAAGTCGGCCGAGCGGTGCCGGGCATCGAAGCCGACGACGATCCCCCGGGCGCCCCGCTGCACCAGGAACGCGACCAACCCGGCCGCGGCCCGCAGCACGACGGCCCGGTTCATCCGGTTCGGTCCGGCCCCGAGCTCCCCGCGCAGGCCGGCGGTGCCGAACTGCAGGGACCCCGCGAACCGGTCGGCGAGGTCCGCCGCCGCGCCGGCCGCTTCGGCACCGTTGCCGACCGCCCGCTCGAGCAGGTCGGCCAGCTCCGCGCGGGTTGCCGGGTCCGGGTCGTCGGCCAGCCAGGTCCGTGCCTGCGCCAGCAGGCCTGCCCGGGCCACCGGGTCGCTCGCGTCGGCCCGGGCGGGGACCGTCGGGGGGGCGGCCACCTCAGCCGTCCTCGCGGACGGGCCGCGCGCGCAGGGCCTCGACGTAGTCCGGCGGGGCGCCCGCGGCTCCGGCGGCCGTGGCGACCTGATCCCGGGTGCGCGCGGAGGGCAGGCCGCCCTCGAAGTCGTCCAGCACGTAGACGAACGCCGTGCTGTCGCCCTCCAGCGTCTGCACCCGGACCCGGATCTTGCGGAACAGGCCGGTGTCCGCGCTCTCCCAGCGGTCCAACGAGGCCTCGTCGGCGGCGGAGATCTCGTACAGCGCGACGTAGACCTGACTGGCCGCGTCCTCAACCACGGTAGGCAGCGGACCGTCCCAGCCGACGTCCTCGCCGCCGAAGGTGAGCCGCCAGCCGGTCAGCCAGCCACAGTCGCGCAGCGGGGACTCCGGACAGCGCTGGCGCATCTGGGCGGGGTCCAGGTTCGACCCGTAGGCGGCATACAGGGTCACGGCGGCAGAGCGTATCGACAGGCCACGTTCCGATACCCCGCGTCGGTCCGGCGGCCGGCCGGGACACTGGCCCGATGGTGTCCGAGGCAGCCGATGCTGCACCCGGCGCCGGGTCCGCTCCTGCTGCACCCGCCGCGCCTGCTGCAGCCAGCGCCGGGTCCGCGGCCGCCGCCGCGTCCGCCCCTGCCGCAGCCGTGGTCGACCGGCTCCGGGTCGCCGGGTGTGTGTTCGCCGAGGACGAGGCGCGGCTGCTCGTCGCGGCGTCGTCGAGCCCGGCCGAGCTGGACGAGTTGGTGGCGCGCCGGGTCGCCGGGACGCCGTTGGAGCAGGTGCTCGGGTGGGCGGAGTTCTGCGGTCTGCGGATCGCGGTGGAGCCCGGGGTCTTCGTGCCCCGCCGCCGGACGGAGTTCCTCGCCCGGTTGGGGATCGACCTCGCCCGCCGGGTCCGCGACCCCGTCGTGGTGGACCTGTGCTGCGGCTCCGGCGCGGTGGGCGCGGCGGTGGCTGCGGCGGTGAGCGGGGTGCAGCTGTACGCCACCGACGTCGACCCCGCCGCGGTCCGCTGCGCGCGCCGGAATCTGAGCGGTTCGAGCGTCGTCGTCGAAGGCGACCTGTTCGCACCGCTGCCGGTCACGCTTCGCGGACGGGTCGACGTGCTCGTCGTCAACGCTCCCTATGTCCCGACCGAGGCGATCGCGACGATGCCGCCGGAGGCCCGCCGGTACGAGGCCCGGGTGGCTCTGGACGGCGGTGCGGACGGGCTCGACGTCCAACGCCGCGTCGTGGCCGGCGCACGGCAGTGGCTGGCACCGGGGGGACACGTGCTGGTCGAGACCAGTCAGCGGCAGGCGCCCGGGACGGTCGAGGTCTTCGCCCGCGGCGGCCTGGCGGCGCGGGTCGCCCGGTCCCCGGAGCTGGACGCCACGGTCGTCCTCGGGACTGTCCGACAAGGCGATGCGCCCCCGCCACTCGGGCGTGTCGGCGATGCGGTCGAGCCACTCCCGCAGCAGGCCCCGCTCCCGGGTGGCAACCGCCCACTGTCCGAGAAAGGCGGGTCACCTCAAGCTGCTCGAGGGTGAGCGTCGGCAGCGAGGTGGGGGTGCCGCAGGTGCCATGCGGGATGTGCCCGGCCAGGTGCGGCAGCAGCTCGCTGGTCACGGTGCCGTAGAACGCGCTCGATCTTGCCCCGGCCCTGCGGAACCCGACCCGGGAGTGGATTAGCCGGATGTGAGTGTCCAGGCACACCCGCTCCAGACGGGCGCTGGTGAAGTCTGATCTGCCCCGCGTTTCTCGGACAACGTCTTTTGTGCTTTCAAGCTGCTTTTTGGTAGCCGGCATGGGTCTCGCTGGGTGTCTGGTAGCCCAGGCCCGAGTGCAGTCTTTCGGTGTTGTACCAGCT
>JAABVA010000108.1_pt1 | contig 102701 bp, 82 predicted proteins | sample 5560331 | NCBI WGS metagenome assembly JAABVA01 (sample SAMN12812661, study PRJNA571458) | rock metagenome | isolation source: Antarctica rocks | place: Antarctica: Victoria Land, Mt New Zealand sud | collected 2016-01-07
GCCCGCGCGAGAGCATGCGGCTCCGGGCTCCGCCCTCCGCCGCATCCTCCCGCATCACCGCAACCCGCCTCAGACTGGGGAATATTCAAACGCCCCAAAGTGGGGAATTTTCAGTTGACGATGACAGGAAATCCCCTCCCCTCGGAACCAGAACCGCAGAATGCGTCACTGCCGCCACAAGGCCCAGGACAAGGAGGCTGGGGCCGAGCATCAGGATCAAAGAACGCCTGAGCGGCGACTCTCGCATAGCCATGTGCCCGAGGCAGCTTCCAACCGCAATCGACCCGACCGCCCCCACCAGCAGCAAAGCGGAGACTGGCTTGTCGAACAGCAACGCAGGATCAGCTGGCAGCAGTAACAAGGCCCCGGCGAGCCCCACGAGGGAGCTTCCAAGTAGTCCCAAAAAATCGCCCCCATCTCCTCGGAAAGCGGACGAAACAACCACCACAAACGCTGGAACCAGAGCCAGAAGCGAGACTCGAACCAGCGTCGATATACCTTGGCTGCAATCCGCCAGCAAGGTAGGCAAGCCAAACAGCAGTAGCCCCGATGCTACTGTCCGCCACCTTCCTACACCTCGATACCAAACTAGACGCGGGCCTGAGAGCAACGCAGCTCCGAGAGCAAGCAGCAATACCAGGATCTCGGCCTCGCGATCTCCTATCGAGGTCGGGTAGGCGAGCTGGAGCATCCAGCTAGAAGCCGCCAAAGCCACGTACGCGGAGAAGGCGAGGGTCGTGCTGCGCATATCCATCTCACCTGCCAGAAGCTGCGATCGGCCCAGGAAGTCTCGGAGGAGTCTTCACTGAGCCGATTGCCTCTGTCTCTACGAGGCGTGCGCATCGATCAAAGCTATCAGAGCGGGACAGAGCGGACGTTCCCACCCGCTACTGCCCGCCGTTGCCCCGGGGTGGTCCGCCTGCTGCTGGGCCCCCAGGCCGCCGCCCGCCCCTTCGCCGCCGTCCTGTGCCCCCAGGCCGACGCTGGCCACCCTCGGCCCCTCCCCCCTGCGGCGCACTGACCACGCCTGCAATGGGGGAAGCAGGGTCGGCTCGGTTGAAGTTAGGCTCTTCTTCCTCCGACTCGACCTCGCTATCCTCGATCTCGTCATCATCTTCAAGAAGTTCAGGCTCTGCCGCCGCCGGCGATATAGGAGCCGGATCGTAGGGCGAACCGGCCGAGGACGATTGCTGCTCCGGAAGTCCGAGCTTGGCGCGCTGCTCCCGGAGCACCGCTTTACGTGATAACTTAATTCGGTTCCCCTCGATCGCAAGCACTTTGACCAGAATCTGATCGCCTTCCCGAAGTTCGTCTTTTACTTCCTTCACACGATGGTCTGCTATCTCCGACACATGGAGAAGTCCATCTGTTCCCGGGAATATCTCCACAAATGCTCCGAACTCGGCGATTCTTACGACCTTGCCAAGGTAGGTCTTGCCCACCTCGGGAACTGCCGTGAGATCCGAGATCATCTGAATCGCACGAGCGAGGCCATCAGCATCGCTCGAAGCAACATTGACGCGGCCACTGTCATCGACATCAATCTTGACTCCGGTGGCATCGATGATGCCGCGAATCACTTTGCCGCCAGGGCCGATGAGATCGCGAATCTTATCCGTCGGAATTTGCAGGGTGTGAATGCGAGGAGCAAACGCCGACTTCTCCTGGCTTGCTCCGGAGATGATGGCATCCATCTGATCCAGCAGGTAAAGTCGTCCTTGGCGTGCCTGCTCCAAAGCCTCCCTCATGATCTGTGGAGTGATCCCCATGATCTTGATGTCCATCTGCAATGCCGTAATTCCCTTGCGCGTACCTGCGACCTTGAAATCCATGTCGCCATAGTGATCCTCCGCGCCGGCAATGTCTGTGAGGATTCCGTAGTTCTCACCCTCTTTGACCAGCCCCATCGCGACTCCGGCTACAGCACCTTTGATCGGGATGCCTGCCTGCATGAGGGCGAGCGAGGCGCCACATACAGTAGCCATGGATGACGAACCATTCGACTCCAGGATGTCCGATACCACGCGAAGGGTATAGGGCGACTCCTCTTCCCCGGGGAGGACGGCTTCTATGGCACGGTAAGCCAAGGCTCCGTGACCGATCTCCCGGCGCCCAACCCCCGTCATTCTCCCGACTTCACCGACGGAAAAAGGTGGGAAGTTGTAGTGCAGCATGAACCGGCGCTTTTGTTCACCCTCGTAGCTTTCCAGACGCTGCGCGTCGTCGGTGGTGCCCAGAGTCGCAGAGACGAGAGCCTGGGTCTCCCCCCGGGTAAATAGGGCGGAACCGTGCACCCGAGGAAGTACGCCGACCTCAATCGAAATGGCGCGAACTTGATCAAAGGCTCGATGATCGGGGCGAATCCGCTCCTTCAGCACCTGCTCACGAAAGATGTTCTCCCGCAGCAGTTCGTAGTACTTGCTGAGCTTCTTCGCCGCTCCTGCATCCCCTTCCGGCAGATCTCGTTTCAGCTCGTCTTTGATCTCCTTTACCAGCGCGTAACTCTCAAACTTGGGATGCTTTCGTGTGTCAAGAGCATTTTTGAGGCGGTCCCCGACCCTGCTGCCTAGCTGGTTCAGGTATTCATGATCTGTCTCAAGCGATCCAGTCACTCGCTTGGTCTTACCGGCACGGCTCACGAGATCTTCAATGGCTACGCATATTTTCTTGATTTGCTCGTGAGCGAACTCAATCGCATCCACGACACGGGTTTCCTCAATCTCTTTTGCACCCGATTCGATCATCACGATGCCGTCTTTCGTGCCCACAACCATGATGTTGAGCCGGCTCAACGCCCGCTCGCCATAGGTGGGATTTACCACGAACTCGTCGCCGATGACACCGATCCGAACTGCTCCAACAGGGCCGTGAAACGGGATGTCACTCAAAGCCAACGCACAGCTTGCGCCGTTAATCCCGAGCACATCGGGATCGTTTTCTTTGTCAGCCGAGTAGACGAAGGCGACTACCTGTGTCTCGTTGCGAAACGCTTGCGGGAAAAGCGGCCGAATCGGCCGATCAATCTGGCGACTTGTGAGGATCTCCTTCTCACTCGGTCGGCCTTCACGTTTGATGAAGCCACCTGGAATCCTGCCGCCAGCATAGGTGAATTCCCGGTATTCCACAGTGAGCGGAAAGAAGTCGATGCCCTCCTTCGGGTCAGGTGAAGCCACGGCGGTAGCGAGGACCACGTTATCGCCGCTCGTGGTGAAAGCAGCTCCCGAGGCTTGCTTTGCCATACGTCCGGTCTCGAATCGAATCTGCTTGCCCCCGGCAAGCTGTACAGTGACATCCTGCATGTTATGCGTCCTCTTCTCTCTTCTTGTCTAGTGTTTCTGATTATTGCGGCGGATACGCAGAAAGGCAGCTGGCATGGGCGCGCGGCCGGCGCACCATGCAGCTGCCTAAGGTAGAGGTAGAATCTCCGCGCGTCGCGACTGCAGCCAATAACTCTGGTCCGATGCCGTAAGGATTTACCGGGCTGCTACTTGCGAATGCCAAGCTTGCCAATGACATCGCGATAGCGATCCGCATCGCACGTCTTCAGATAGTCAAGCAGACGGCGACGTTTGCTCACCAACATGAGCAGTCCACGCCGTGAGCCATGGTCTTTCTTGTGAGTCTTGAAGTGTTCCGTAAGTTCACCGATCCGCTCACTCAGGATCGCAATCTGAACCTCGGGGCTTCCTGTATCCGAATCGTGGGTTCGGAACTTCTCTATAATGTCCGTCTTTCTTGCGGATGCCAACACAGCTATACGTTACTCCTGATCTCTAAATCACTCGGGTAGTGTTGCTGCAAGGATAGCACCGCAAGGACGCACCAGCAATTGAAGGGGCCGGATGCCCAAATGACATCGCGGACCTAGGGCCGACCATATCCTTTTATCTCCTGTGTCCAGCGAAGGAATCGCATCAGCTGGCGCTTCTCCTTCCAAAGGAGGCGAAGCACGATTGCCGCTGTGAGTGCGTTTGCGTTTGTGCCTGAGAATGTCTCGATCCGCCATCGAAGGTAGGGGCTAGCCCACGGACGCAGGCGGTATCCTTTTGTCGCGTTCCATACAAATCTAAGCCCTTCAGCCATCTCCAGAGAGTTTCCTGGTTTGCGTTCGAGACAGTGAAAGACGGAGACCTCTGCTTGAACCCTCGGACATCGTCTTGATGAGCTTTGTTGCAACCCGCTCGGAACTGACGTGGTAACAACCAGTTTTCAAGGCAAGCCGGATCTGTTCCATTTTTCCTTGCTGGACGGTCAGCTTTGCTTGACCGAGCGGACTACCCGCCTTGTCATACCCACCAGATACCAAGTCAGGCTCACAGCTGTCGTCGTCAGGGGTCTCGTTCATCGAAGCCTCCAGTAGGTCTCCAGTTGGCAAGAGACTAGATCCGTCAAAGCTCTCCGCCCTGCATCCCCGCAAAAAAAGATTATCTACCTACTTGACAACGGACTGGAACAGGGGCGAACTCAGCAGGCTGGCGAACTGGCTGTCGGAGGAGGAGTATGCGACGGTCAAGGTGCCCGCATTTGAGTCGATGATCGTGTCGTCTAAAGCCGTCTTCTCAAGAGGTGTTCCAGAGGTCTTCTTCAAAAGGACAACGCCTTTCATCAGAGTTGCAGCCGTCGCCGCAGTAACCGTGTCAGACATAACAACGGCCAGGTTGAACTTGACACCGTTCTGAAAGTCCATGGTGTACCTCGAACTCCTCATCCGATTGCGAACAGTATCGTAGTCGGCCAGACCAGAAGCTTCCCCGAGGACACCTTTCATCATGGTTTGGGTTCCCTTCTGATCAAGAAGACTCCACATCGCTTTCTGGTCGACAGAGATCATCTCGTTCACCATGTCGCCATTCGAAAGGAAGTTCGAGGCCATGCCATCACGGGCGTCAATGGACGCTTTCACCGCATCACGATCACCAAAGACCATGGTTGTCTGATTCAGGAAGACGACGCTCATGCCAGCCGATCCCATCGGGTAAACACTATTATTTCGTACCATCACAGGCTTCGTCTTCTGCTTTGCGAAGCTTGCCAGGATCTCTCGCGTGTGGAATTGTCCTTGCGCGATGCCAATCGTTCGAGTGCCCTCGCCGGTTGCAGAGCGGAACGCCGCGAAAGCCAGAATATCAGCATCTTGATCGACCTTCAGCCCGGAGGTCTTCAGCGACGTCTCAAGGCGCTTCAGCTCCGGTGGAAGCGTGCGATCCTTCAGGCTCATGGCGGCAGGAGAGTTCTGCATCGCTCTGTAATCCACGACAATGATTTGCTGCACATCACGCGGAATCGCCGCTTTGGCATCGGTCGAGAGCTGGGCGGAATGCGCCGCTGTTCCCAGAAACATGAGAGCAGCGATGGAAAGAAACTTTTTTGAAGCAATTAACAAGGCGAACTCCAGGACAACGTCATGCCGTTGAGGGGCGGGTTTGAACCTATCAGACCGCCAAAACGGGTGAGAAGCAAGCAAAATGGCCAACTCTTTGACGTAAGTTGTAGACGAAGGTCGCGCCATCGGCCGTAAAGCCAATTCGCCGATCAAAGGACCTCACCTCAAGTCCTGGACTGAGTCGGGCCAGGGCAGCCTTTGCTCCAACCGGCGTTCAAAGATTTTGAGATCGGGATCGAAGTTCAATGTCTTCTTTGCCCAGACAGCCCCCTCGTCCACGGCTTCCTCGGGAATAAGACCGACCAACTCACCTTCTCCCGCAGCCGCTCCGTGGCGTGCGGCGAGGTCGCGCACGGCTTCGTAAACGCGCCCGAGAGAGGTTACCCGAAAATCGGTGATGTTCATGCTCACCTGGGCTCGGCCGTTTGCGACGACCCCAATCGCTTTTACACCGTGCAACCCGCCCGACGAGGCACGGATATCGCGGGCGACCGCCCGAGCAGCTCCAATATCGGCTGCCGAGGCGGGCACTGCTGACGAAGCTGAATCAAGGTACACGTTATAGGCGATTAGGAAGCTTCGCGCACCAACAGCGCTCGCACCGGCGGTGGGATGCAACTCCGGACCGCCAATGTCGGGACGTCGCGATGCATCGTTCAGAGCGGATTTCCGGAGGCCCTCAAACTGACCCCGTCGTATATTCTCGAGCTCGATACGGTCGGGACGTGCTGCGGCAGCACCGTAGAAATAGACCGGGACGCCATAACGACGCCAGATTTGCAGACCTGCCTGACGTGCGAGCATAGCGCATTCCGCCAACGAGATGGAGCTTACCGGCACGAAAGGGATAACGTCAGCAACTCCGATCCGAGGGTGTACCCCGGTCTGACCGGTAAGATCCAGCAGTTCCGAAGCGCGACCGACAGCGCGTACCGCGGCTTCGACGACAGCCGCAGGCCGGCCAGCGATGGTGACCACGGCCCGGTTGTGATCGCGGTCAAGCGAAAAGTCGAGAAGCCGGACGCCATCCTCCCGCATCGCCCGGATAATCTCCACAACTTTGAAAATGTCGTTGCCTTCCGAGAAGTTGGGGACGCATTCGACAATCGGCTCGTTCGTCATGATGCGGCACTCGGCGACGTTTGGTCGTTCAACTCTTGGGAATATCGGTCGTTGTAAGCAAGGAAGAGGTGATCTGTCATCTGCGGTCGGCTGGCTTCCACCAGGTGTAACCAATCGAGAGATGCACGCTGGAGTTGACTCCGGGGTTTTTGTCCCCCAGCGATGCCGACGAAATATGAACGGCATTGGCACCGAAATCGAGAGACCGTGTGCTACTTAGGAAATAATGCAGACCGATGCCCCCCTGGGGGGTGAAGTTCCAGATGCTTGCGTCCGTGTTGGGGCCGTCGTTCCCGAGATTCAGGACGGGCGATCCAAATGCCGGGAACTTGTGATTTGTCCAGAGCAAGCCGCCCGCCGCTTGCACCCAGGGCGTGATCCGTCGATTTCCAGAGAAGTTCCACCGCAGGATGATGGGAGTGATAGAAGCACCCGTGAAAGTTCCGCCGACGGTATACAAAGGCGAACACGAGATGCGCTGTGGAGCCGAGGTCGGGACACAATTGGCACGTTGAAATTTGGGCGTATAAGCCTGCCATAGTGGGAAAACTTCGACCGCATACTCGAAACTGCCTCGCAGCAGGCCGGATCCGTGGTCGGAGGTGAGCGTCTTTCCGACATGAACTCCGGCCATCAGAAACTTGAAGCCGCCCCGATTGTCCGTGACCCCATTTCCGCCTTGTGCGATAGCCCCAAGCTGTAGCGGCAGACTGGAGGAGCTTACCTTCATGACTTGACCTGCCGTCTGAGCATGCAGATATCCCGTCGATTTGATAAGACAGGCAACGCTCGCGCCCACGAAGGCGATCGTCAAAATACTTTTACTTTTCATCAGCCACAGAGCATTCCCTTTTCAGCAACTTATCGGCAAAAAGAAAGCCGCCGTACCCGGCGGCTCGTCCTCCGATGTTTAATACTCAGCCGACGACCTCAGACATTTCCATGTCGAAGTTCGAATAAACGTTCTGAGTATCATCAAGGTCTTCTAACGTTTCAAGAAGGCGTATCATCGCGTTTGCTGGTGCTCCCTCCAATTTCTGGTAGGTGGAAGCAATCATGGTTACCTCAGCCACCTCTGGTGTGATTCCGGCTGCCTTGATGGCATCGCGAACCGCATCAAAATCCTTGGGACTGGACGTTATCTCCCATGTGTCGCCATCGGCCGAGAGATCTTCCGCCCCGGCGTCGAGCACGATCTCGGTAAGCCTATCTTCATCCCCCGAAGCCTTCGGGACGACGATGAGCCCCTTCTTTGCAAAGAGGTACCCGACTGAACCGGACTCACCGAGGTTGCCATTGTTTTTCGAAAACGCGTGACGGATCTCACTTACGGCGCGATTTCGATTGTCGGTCATCACTTCGATAATGACGGCGACACCTCCGGGACCATAGCCCTCAAATGTGATCTCTTCATAATTGACACCTTCGAGTTCTCCGGTGCCGCGCTGGATTGCACGCTTGATATTGTCCGCAGGCATGTTCTCCGCTTTGGCTGCCACAATCGCTCCTCGAAGACGAGGGTTGCCGTCTGGATCGCCGCCCCCCCCCTTCGCGGCTATCGTGATCTCCTTGATCAGGCGTGTGAAGATCTTGCCTCGCTTCGCGTCGAGAGCACCCTTTTTATGTTTAATGGTGGCCCATTTTGAATGGCCGGACATGGACACCTCTGGAGCGGGGATTGAAGTAGCTTCAGCCGGGATGGCGGGGTACGCTAAATCGCGACCCTGCGAGTTTAGCACGGAGCTCCGCCTGGATATTGCCTAGTACGCATCACAGATTCAAGGTGAACTCCGGGGCCAACAAGTCGTCCATTGTCTCCCGACGGCGGATCAGTCGAGCCGCTCCACCAACGACCAGGATCTCGGCAGGACGCGCTCGTGTGTTGTAGTTCGAAGCGAGGCTCATGCCGTAAGCACCCGCGTCGAGGAGCAGGGCAAGATCACCAGCCTTCATGCGTGGAAGCTCTCGGTCCCGCGCAAAAAAGTCTCCGGACTCACAGACTGGCCCAACAACATCAACCGTCTGACTTGGCTCCTCCAAGGACTCGAGCACAGGCCAGATCTCATGGTGGGCTTGGTACAGGGAGGGGCGAACAAGGTCGTTCATACCGGCATCTGTCACGACAAATGTCTTGCTGCCGTTACGCTTGACGTTAAGAACGCGGGTAAGCAGACCGCCCGCCTGCCCTACGATGAAGCGCCCGGGCTCGAGCAACAGGTGCGCATCCAGTGTGGAGAGAACAGGACGAAGCGCCTCGGAGTAGAGCTGGACCTCCAAGTCAGGGTCGAAGCTCTCTGCTGGCCCGTAATCGATCCCAAGCCCACCTCCGATATCTACATACCGGATCTCATGGCCGTCTTGCTTGAGTTCCGCGATCAGATCCGCAACGCGGGCAAGGGCGGCCGCAAATGGCTCGACTTTCCGTATCTGAGATCCGATGTGTACGCTCACGCCTGCAACGTCGAGCGAAGAATGGACTGCCGCGCACTGATAGAGAGCACGAGCTCTGCCGATCTCGACTCCGAACTTATGCTCGCGAAGGCCGGTGGAGATATAGGGGTGTGTTTCGGCGGAGACGTCGGGATTGACGCGAAGCGCAAAACGAGCCTGTACACCCAACGCTGCCGCTCGCTCGGCCAGTAGATCGATCTCAGCCGCAGACTCGACATTGAAGAGCAGAATATCCGCTTGAAGGGCCGCATCTATCTCCCATGCCTGCTTCCCAACACCTGAAAAGACGACCCTTTCAAGGGCCTGAGGACAGGCCCGACGGACCCGCTCCAGTTCTCCCCCCGATACAATGTCGAAACCGGCGCCATGCCGGCCCAACAGAGCTAAAACTGCAAGCGATGAGTTTGCCTTGATGGCGTAGCAAACGGTGTGGCGATGGTTGGCGAACCACCGCTCAAAGAGAGCGAGTCGGCGAAGCATCTGGTCGGCAGAGTAGACATAGAGAGGCGTGCCGAATTCTGCTGCAACATCGCTGAGGTTCACACCATCACAGCCCAGTGTCGATTTCGCATAGCGAAAAGGTCGTGGGTAGCTCTGTGCTGCAAGTTCTTGGACGGACGCTCGATTGGCCTTCAGCAACTTACCTGCTTTGCGAAGGAAGCGCATGCTGCGCCTCTGGGATGATGATCCAGCAGATTAGGTAGGCAAGGATACCGAACCCGTACAGCAGTCCGAAGACCGCGACCACGATACGAACAACGGTCAGGTTCCAGCCGTATTGAAGAGCAAACGCGGCACAAACACCGCCGATCATGCGTGGAGACCGCGGACGGACAAGCCTCGGCGGCGGCTGGTTGGCGCTGGCCCATCGGCTCTTTCCATCATCTGCCTGAGAGTCGCTGCCCGCCGTTCGCGCGTAAGCGGACGTCTGCTCGTCTGGCGCCACGGTCTCCGCCGCAACCCTGGTACCACAAGCAGGGCAGAAGTTGATCTCTTGTCCGATTTGTTTACCACAGTTCTTGCAGAACATAGACACCCTCCAAGAGCTTTCATTCTGTCATACGCAGGACCGGCGACTACTGTTCCGTCTCGTCGCATCACTTCCCTGTATAGGGCATCTTCAGGTAACGGCGGGCCAAATCGGCTTGGGACTGATCACCTCCACCCGTGCTGGCAAGCCGATACTGCGCAATGGCCTCATCGCGCCGCTGCAGAAGGTCAAACATCTGTCCCGCATTGAGCTGCGCCCGCTTGCGCAACCATTCACTGCAGTTCGGCTGCGCGGCAGCTATCTCATAGTTTTGAGCAGCTGCCCCTAAGTCATTGTGCCCCCTTAGCGTATCCGCCAAACCAAAATAAGTGAGTTGCAGTCGCGGATCAACGAAATAACCGGGCTTCCGGGCATCTTCAAGTACCCGTTTGTAAGCCGAGATTGCCGCGGCTCCGTTTCCTCCATCCTTCGTAAGGTTCGCCTCTTCCAGGCGAAAGAGGTAGTCATGGGGAAACTCCTCAGCCAATCCGCGCTGAACCGCGAGGGCTTCAGGATATCTCCCGTCATGTCTCAGAAAAAGCGACAGCGCCGTCCGCGACTCGATGTTGTTGACGATGCCGTGCGCGGCACATTCACGCAGAAGATCCAGTCCTTTCTCTTTGCTTCCGCTGACGCCGGCTATGCCGATCATCATTCGAATGATCCGAGGCAGGCTAGCGACTGCGAACTGCTGAATCCCAACCGCCATCTTCGCATCGGCGTAATCAGGATCGAGTTCTAAGACCTGCTCACTATCATTGCGCGCTGCCAGTCCCTGACGAGCAGCCGCAACGAAGCTGTGATCGGCGAGTGTGATGAAGGCCGCATGCATGCCCCGGGCGTAGCCGCGAGCAAACCATGCGTTCTTGTCATTGGCGTTGACTCTGATCTGCTGGTCGCAGAGGCTAACAGCAGAGTCGGTCAAGAACTCGATACGTTGCCGGATAGCCTCGGGAACCGGGACCTCTCGCTTTGAAGTGAGGAAGTTGTCGTGAGCGTAGTACGTCGTATCGAGCAGGTCCTGGTGATACAACTCGCGGAAGATCAGAACCATCAGCACATAATCCGTTGCTAGGGCGCTCTGCGGATTAGCCTGGTGTACTGCCTCGAAATCCTTGAGTGCCCCATCGTAATCCAAGTTATAGAAGCGAGTGTGGGCTTGCCTCACCTGAGGTGTGAGATTGATCGGATCAGTATGGGCTGAGGAAGGCTTGGGCGATTGTCCTGCCAGAGTTCCGGCGGCGGCTAGGGAGCACAGGATTAGCGCAAAAAACACCCAGTGCTGGCTATTTGCTGTTTGCATGAAGATCCTGTGCGTTGGACGAGCCTGACGCACGGTTAGTCTCGCGAGCGTAAGCTAACTTTAGATGTACGCTGCTAGTGTCCCTCTTCCGGCTCTGAGAATGCTTTTTAAGCACTCGCGTCACGCTTGCCAAGCCGGAGTGTTGTCGCGATGACTCGACTCGAACTTCTGCAGTTGATCCTAGGACAGGCCCGGAACAACGGATTTCAGTACCGTCGGTGGTACGCAGGGTGGCTGGGCGTACCTTGGGAGAGCGCACGGCAGGCAACCGAGTCTTTATGTGAGGGGCGTCGCTATTATGCGCTTCTCTTCTCACGGGAGTTTGCTGAGAGCTTTTGGAAAGGTGGGGCACAGATGACCCTTCAGATCCCGCCCCAAAGCTTCCAGAGAAAGCTGGCGGATGGATCGATCAGCACTGTCGTTCGAAAGGCATTTACGCGCAGAATAACCCGTCCCGACGCCTGGCGCTACCACCTGCGAGAGATGGCTATCGCAGAGGATGCTCTTCGGTACATCAGACGCTTTGTGCGCGTGGAAGACGAACTCGAACCGGAACCGCCCCCCATAGGGAACGGCGACGTCCCAGATCCCCGCTTCATCGTCGATGAGCAGGATCTGCTGATTGACGATGAGATTTGCCGCTGAGCCTTCGCCGCAGGCTGTGGATCTGGTTGATGTGGTGGAGACCATGGGCCAGGTGAAAAAGCCTCCATTGTCTCGGAGTTAGTGGTCCGAGTATCACATGGCTCGCGAACCTATTGCGCTCTCCAAAGATCGATGCAGCTTTGCCAAGCATCGCGTCGAGCGTGCAAAGTTGTTCCATGGTGGTCCATGCGAGTTGTTCACCCGAGAGCGGTATTGGATCCGTTGATGGAGTTACGCTGGCAGGCGCCTGCACGCCTCCGGGAAACAAGCCAAAGTGGATGACGTATACCTGACCACACCGCTGCATAAAGCTCGGCGAAGCCTGCGTTGCCCGCCCTTTGGCGATGCGATTGGCGATCAGTGCCTCCGTCGAGGAATAGGTGAGCATCAGATGTTTTACGATCTGCTGGATGCTCCACTTCCTCGGGGACCGTACCTGGGTTTCGATCGAATCAAGATCGCTGATGGATTGCGTGAGCCTCGCGGCAAGGGTTTTGAATGTCTCATCCATAAGAGCAGAAGCAACTAGCAAGAGCATGCCCAGAGTAGCGCAGGTAGACTGGCTTTATTTGATTGAAGCGAGCGCCTTCTGTGCTGCCTTGACCCGGTCTCCATCCGGATCAAGCTTGAGATAAGCGCGAAACTCCGCCTCTGACTCCGCTTTCTTGTCCAAGCGTTGCGCGACCTCCGCAAGGGCGAAGTGCGCCTCAGGATCGTCCGGCTGCACTTTGACTGCATCTTTTGCCCTCAGATAGGCTGCCTGCAGGTTGCCGGATTGGCGGTAGAACTTTGCGACGGTCAGATCTTCCGCTTCGCGATCCTCGTCGCTCTGAATCCGTTGCGGCTTCGGCAGCTTGCGCCGTACGCTCCCCTCGCTCCCTGCTTCGTCGGGTGCCGGGCTCTCCGGACCAGAGGCACGACTGGAGGATGAGGACGATGAGCTTGAATCACTGTTACTGCTGCTCGGTATAGAGGAGTCACCGGGGTAAGGGAACCGCTTCGCTGTGGGATCCGGTTGAGGAGCAGGTCCCTGAGAGGGAGGGAGCTCCTCTGGAGCGGACGAGCCTGGAGGGGACGAAGGTGCTTCTCCGGGATAGGGAAACCTCGCCGGTGCCGAAGCTGGATTTTCAGGGTGGGAGGGGCAAGGGCGGCGCTCGGGGGGCTTCCTAGGGTTCGCGCCCGCAAGGTGACAATCTTGACTGTCTGGAGCGTTTTGCGCAGAAACGGGTGGAGTCATGCCTCCGGTGACTACCAGGGCGACCAGAGCGCATCTCAGGGCGAAACTCATTACGTAAAGTTTACGCCTCTGATCTATCTCTGACGCAAGTTCTTGACCGAGAGCCGGCTTAACCGTGATATCGCGTATGCTCGTCGACGGAGATGCAGCAATGAAACCCAGGTTGATTGTTCGTTCATCCTCAATCCATGCGGCTGGTTGCTACACGATGCAGTTCATCCGCCGAGGCGGTAAGGTCTGCGAGTACGACGGCCCTCGTTACCGCAAGGAGGAGGCGGATGAACGATACAAAGATCGTTCCGTCACATACCTCTTCAGCTTTGGTGAAGAAGAGACGGTGATCGATGGTTTCGGCACTGCCATGTTTATCAATCACTCCTGCGATCCGAATTGCGAGTCGGAAGAGAAAGGCGAACGAATTTTTATATCCGCCATCCGCGACATCGCTGCTGGAGAGGAACTAACTTATGAGTACAATCTCCATGATTCCGACGATGAGGCCGGCGATTGCTATTGTGGCACTGCCAAGTGCCGAGGGACAATGTTCAGCGGGGCAGAGGTAAAACGCCGGGAGCGACGAAGCCGAGCAAGGCTCCGATAGGCCGCAGCACGGAAACCCTGGGGATGTGCAGCTAAGCGTTGCCAGCGATGCCGGTCTGCCCGATACAATCGGGGTAGCCCAGCAGCCTGTAGCTCCTGGCACAGCCCCTATGGCTCACCTCGTCCTTGCTCGAAAATACCGCCCACAGTGCTTCGCCGACGTCGCCGGTCAGCAACACGTGACGGTCACACTCATGAATGCGCTCACCCAAGGACGCATCGCGCACGGATATATCTTTAGCGGACATCGCGGCATTGGAAAGACGACCGTCGCCCGAATATTGGCTATGGCCCTGAACTGCCGTAACACAATTGGCAGCGATCTCCGCCCTTGTGCGGAGCCATGTGAGCGCTGCGAGAGCTGTGCGGAGATACGGGCTGGCAATGCGGTGGACGTGATCGAGATTGACGCCGCGACCAACCGCGGCATCGATGAGATTCGCGAACTTCGAGACGCTACTCGTTACCGGCCTGCGCGCGATAAATACAAGATCTACATCTTGGATGAGGCCCACCAGATTACCGACGCGGCTTTTAATGCTCTTTTGAAAACTCTTGAGGAGCCTCCAGATCACATCGTTTTCATGATGGCGACAACCCAACCGGAAGATATTCCGCAGACCGTCCGGTCGCGGTGCCAGCATTTCAGCTTTCATGCGGTAAAGATGGCCGACATCCTCCGTGAGTTGCGGGCCATAGCCGAGCACGAGGGGGTTGCAGCTGATGAGAAAGCTCTGAATTTGCTGGCCGAAGCAGGTGATGGATCGATGCGCGACGCTTTGAGCATCATGGATCAGGCAATTGCCAGCGCTCCTAGGGAGGCTGACCGACCACGATTGGACGCAGCACAGATTCGTGAGTTGATGGGATCCGTATCAAACGCGGTGTTCGAACGGATACTGGATGCCGTTGATGAGGGTCTCAGCGCAGAGGTGATTACGGTAGCCAATGAGTTGCTCGATGCTGGAAACAGCCCATCGCAGCTATCTCGGCAATGTGTTCGCTATTTGCGCAACTGTCTGATGGCGAAGATATCTGGACTCTCTGCTGAGAGCGCCGGTTCCGATGTCACAATCAGCGAGCTGTTGCAGACCTCACCCGATGAGCAACGACGGGTTTCCCGAACCGCAGCAAAGTTCTCGGAGGAGGAACTCACTCGCTTCCTTCAGGTAATGCTTCGCACCTTCGATGAACTCGGGTATCGGCAGGAACAGCGCTTCCATTTCGAGCTTGGGCTGTTGAAGCTGGTTCATCTCAGGCGGCTGTTGCCGATCGAAGAGGTGCTAAGTCAGCTTCCCCGGCCATCTATTTCACAAGTTCAACCCCGCAGGGATGACCGGGTCAGGAATCTTGCCCCGGCGAAGGCGGTGTTCCGCTCTGACCAGGCGACCCCCCCCACAGTAGCCGTTGCTCCTGGCACGAAGGCGAGAGAAGCGACTGCGGTCTTTTCACCATTTCAACAGAGTGCTGCTCGGGAGGAGCCTTCGCCTGCTGCATCCCCGCTTCTTCAAGCAGCTTCGGTCACGGCTCCTTCTGATGCTCCTCTTCCGAGTGCGGGCGGACACCGGGATGCAGCGAGTGAACGAGGGCCCGGCCACGGCTTCGAGCACAGTCAAAATACTGCGAGTCACTCCGCTGAAGAGCTTCAGGAGATTGTGGTTAGAGCGCTTTCTGAGCTGCGAGGCCAGGGGTCGGCAGCCGATGCCATCTCTGGCGCTGAATGGACAGTGGGAACTGACACTATTCGGATCCAGACCACACTCTCTCCGACGATGCTTCCGATCGTGGTGAATATGGCGGCAGAGAGGATGGTCCGAACGGTGCTGTGCGAGGCTGGCGGTGGGAAGATGAGGGTTGAGCTTCTGCCGGGTAAAGCTCGTGCAGGCGATGAGGTGAAGAGGCCGCCGCGCGCAAGTTCCGGATCGGCACAGGCGAAGGCGGAGCAGCATCCTATCGTTCAGCAGGCTCAGAAGTTGTTCCATGCAGATATTCGGAACGTGATCGACCTGACGGAAGACAAGTGAAGGAGGGGATCAGATGGACTTTGGTGATCTGGGCAAGATGCAGGAGATGATGCAGCAGGCGCAGCAGATGCAGGAGCAGATGGAGAAAAAGCTGGGGGAGACGATTGTTGAAGCCGCTACCGGGGGCGGGGTGGTGACGGTTCGGATGAACGGGCGAAAGGAGGTTCTGCGGTTGAAGATCGACCCGGCGGCGGTGGGTAGCGCGGGGAGCGACCTGGAGCTTCTGGAGGACCTGATTACGGCTGCCGTGAATGAGGCGGGGCGGCGGGCGGATGATGCGATGAAGAGCAGTGTGCAGGGGATGATGGGTGGATTGAATCTGCCAGGGTTGACTTAGGTGGCCCGTTTTGCCGAGCCGATGACTCGGCTGATCGACGAGCTAAAGAAGCTGCCGGGGGTGGGAACGAAGTCTGCCCAGCGGCTAGCTTTCCACGTGCTACGGGCGACGGACGCGGACGCTCGCGGGCTGGCGGAGGCGATCCTGACGCTGCGCGAGCGTCTGACCTTGTGCAGTGTGTGCAACAACATCACGGACGTGGATCCTTGCGGCTACTGCACCAGCGCCGTGCGCGATCAGCGGCTGGTCTGTGTGGTGGAAGAGCCTACCAACATCGCGACGATCGAGAAGACCCGCGGATATGCGGGGGTGTATCACGTCCTGCACGGGACCCTGTCGCCGGTGAACGGGGTTGGACCGGAGCAGTTGCGGATTGCGAACCTCATGAAGCGTTTGCCTGAAGCCGAGGAGGTCATTCTCGCGACCTCGCCGACGACCGAAGGCGAGGCGACCGCGGGGTACCTGGCGCAGGAGCTTCGGCGAGCCAGACCGGAGTTGCGGGTGACGCGGATCGCGACCGGCGTGCCGGCTGGAAGCGATATCGAGTATGCGGACGAGGTGACGATGTCTCGGGCCATGGATGGGCGGCGCGAAGTTTGAGGAACCCTCCCCCCACCCCGTACCTTTTCTGCAAGGTCTTTGAAAGAGGGTGGTTAGGTCTCAAAGTAGGGGGGGTACTTCTACCTGGTCCGACTCACTCCCGTTACCTTGCAACTCACTCCTAATAAACCTCTGCAACCACCCCTATATGCCATCTGCAACTTACGTCCCGAATCCATATGCAACTCACCCCTAATACCATTCTAGTGAAGTGGCGCGGAGTTTACGCCAAACTGAAGTACCTTCCTCGAGGCTGGCGTAATCAGCTATCTCCGCAACGTAGAATGAAAGCAGGGTGAAGCCCGGGTCAAGTTTCAGCTAATTGAGACGAGGCTCTCGCCGGTCATATCTTCTGGCTGATCGAGGTGGAGGAGCGAGAGGATGGTGGGGGAGATGTCGCGGAGGCTGCCGCCAGCCCGGAGGGTGGTGGGGGGCTTCCCTGCCCCATCGGTGATGAGGAGGAAGGGGACGGGGTTGGTGGTGTGGGCGGTGTGGGGGCCGCCGGTGACGGGGTCGATGAGGAGTTCAGCGTTGCCGTGGTCGGCGGTGACGAGCAGGCTGCCGCTACGCTGGCGGACGGCCTGGTAGATGCGGCCGAGCTCTCGGTCGACGGTCTCGACGGCGCGGATGGTGGGCTCCATCTTGCCGGAGTGACCGACCATGTCGGCGTTGGCGAAGTTGACGATGATGACGTCGAAGGCGGTGTCGCCGACGGCCTTGATGACGGCGTCGGCGATGCTGGCGGCGGACATCTCGGGGGCGAGGTCGTAGGTGGCGACCTTTTGCGAGGCGACGAGGGCGCGGTCCTCGCCGGGAAAGGGCTTCTCGATGCCGCCGTTGAAGAAGTAGGTGACGTGGGCGTACTTCTCGGTCTCGGCGACGCGGAGGTTGCGAAGGTTGGCCTGGGCCATGAGGTTGGCGAGGAGGTTGTCCATGGACTCCGAGGGGATGACGACGGGGAGTTTGTACTGCTTGTCGTACTGGGTCATACAGACGTAGTGGAGGTCTTTGGGGGCCTGGCTGCGGGGGATCTCGGCTTCAAGTTCGGCAGAATTCGGCAGGTCCAATGCGTTGCCGGTGGTGAGTCCGACGGGGACGTTGGAAGTGCGGGCGAGGACGCGGGTGATCTGGCGGACGCGGTCGGCGCGGTAGTTGAAGTTGATGACGACATCTTCGTCGCGGATGAGGCCGACTGGGTTGCCGAGGGGGTCGACGATGGTGAAGGGCGGGATGAACTCGTCGGTCATGTCCGAGTTGTAGAGATCCTTTATCCGCTCGACAGGGCTGGCGTAAGAGCCGCCTTCAGAGGTGCCCGTGACCATGGCGTCGAAGGCCTGGCGCTCCTTCTCCCAGCGGAGGTCGCGGTCCATGGCGAAGTAGCGGCCGGAGACGCTGGCGAGCTTGCCGACGCCGATGGCCTGGAGTTGCTGTTGGAGGGCTTCGAGATGGCCGAGGCCGCTGGTGGGCATGGTGTCGCGGCCGTCGAGGAAAGCGTGGACGAAGACGCGGGTGAGCTTGTGCTGGGCGGCGAGGCGGAGGAGGGCGTAGAGGTGGCGGGAGTGGGAGTGGACGCCGCCGTCGGATAGGAGGCCGATCAGGTGAAGCGATCGGCCGTCCTGCTCGTTCCCGGCAGCGAGGTTCATGGCCCGGAGAAGGGTGGGGTCGGAGAAGAAGCTGCCGTCGGCGATGGCGGTGTCGATGCGGGTCATGTCCATGCGGACGATGCGGCCGGCGCCGAGGTTGAGGTGGCCGACTTCGGAGTTGCCCATCTGGCCGTCGGGGAGGCCGACGAAGTGCTCGCTGGCGCGGAGGAGGGTGTTGGGGAAGTCGCGCAGGAGCCTGTCGTAGACGGGTTTGCGGGCCTGGGCTATGGCGTTGCCGTGGATCTCGGGGCGGTAGCCCCAGCCGTCGAGGATGGTGAGGACGATGGGTTTGGGCATGCAGAGGTCAGGATAGCAAGAGTGATTGGGGCGCGGTGGGGTGAGGGTTCCAGGGCACGTTTGCGGCTCCTGAACCCACCTTTTCCGGTGAGGCTGGAAAGGATGGGCCACCCGGCGGTGGGGGCGGCGTAGGCCTGGAGGCTGGGGAGGGTGGTGGGCTGCTCGGGCTGTGCGGGCGATGGGTGATCGGCGGCGCGGTGGAGGTCTTCGAGGAGGCGGGCGATGAGGCTGTTGGGGCGGGGGGCGTCGGTGGGGAGGAGTTCGGAGCGGGGGGCGACGGTGCCGAGGTCCGGGTCGGCGATGACGTCTTCGATCATGGGCTGCTCGGCGGTTTGGGCGAGGGCGGGGCGGGCGTGGGGGAGGTTGAGCGAGGCGATCTGGAGGCCGTAGAGGAGAAGGCCGGCGCGGCGGGGGTCGAGCTGGTTGGAGGCGAGCCGGTTGAGAATCTCTCCGATGGCGAGCTGGATGGCGCTGCGGTCCTCGGGAAGGGGGAGGGTGAAGGGGGCGGCGCCCTGCTCGCCCTGGGACATGTCCGACATCTGAACCACGGGGGTGGGGACGGGTCTGCGGGCGTGGGAGGTGTGGTGGTAAAAGCAGAAGTCCTCGGAGCGGAGGCAGGGGCTGCCGCAGCGGCGGCCGTCGGTGAAGATGTGACGGCATTGGAAGCGGCGGGGCTGGGTGGCGGGTTGGGTGACGGTGATGGTTTGGTACATGGTGGGTACCCCTCCCCCTGGGTACTTTGCGGTAAAGTCTTCTATTGTTGTGGGTTAGGTCTGGGGTACTTAGAGGTTTGACCAGCGGGTGTCCGCGGTTTTGCGGCCTTGGGGTGCGGGTGGGTGGGTCGGACGGGCGGCCTTTCTGGCAAGGGGGAGGGCGGCTACGGCGCGGCGGTGGCGGGCGGCGATCTCGTGGGTGGGGAGGTGGTCGGGCGGGGGTGGTGGATGCGGACGGCGTGCTTCATGGGTGTGGCTCCTTGTGTTCTTATGGCTGGCTCGCAGCTTTAGTTGGTTAAAGGAAGAGAGCCCGGCGTAAGCCGGGCTCTTTGTATGTCTATCTCTATTCTAGCTGGTCTGGTGAGGAACTACGCCAAAGCGTGCGAGGAACAGGGGGCATCTGATTCACCGGCTTCGGGAAGCTGGAGTGCGGGGTGAAGCGGTTCGCGCGTACCCGCGCGAAGGCCCACCTTAGCGACGATGAGACCGTCGCGAAGATGGGGCACCCGGTGTTGTGTCTCAATTTGAGACCTGGGCCACCCGCCCACCCGGGTTGTGTCTGGATTGAGACCTGTGCCACCCGCCACCCGGGTTTGTATCTGGATTGAGACTTGGGCCACCCGCCTGGGGATTTAAGAGGCCGACCTTGACGACTAGGAGTCCGCATCTCAGAAGCGAGCTGTGGGGCACCTGGCATAGATGGAGATCTGACCCCTTCAACGCCGGGTCTGTGTCTGGATTCGAAGCTTGCCGAGCGCCGACCCGATCTCATCGATATGGAGCAGAGATGAAGATCTCAGCGTCGAGCTTGCCGTCATTCATAAGCGCGTCAATACTCTGCTGAGGGTAGCCAGCGGCTGCTTTTCCGTCTGATAGCTGTGGGACAGCACGGGGGAATTTAATGTACTTTGACGCAATGACGGAAATGTCTTTGGCACTCTCTAAGAAGGAGGTTTTGAAATAAACAACTGTTGACTCATTGGTGTTACCGGATGTCGCCCTCCAAATGCCGCCCGATGCCCGTCCTCCAGCGATCAAGTTCCCTAGAATGGGCGTATACCCCTTTCTCGACAGTTCGGACAACATCTGTTCTAACTGTTGCGCTGAGATTACTCCCGCACCCACAGCGGTGGGAAAAATACACACACTGACCCACTTCTCACCCGGTTTCTTGATTGCTCTGTCGAGCCGAACGTTACCAGCCTGCACGTATGGCGCTTCGGTTAAGCTCGGGTATTGTTCTGCGATTGCTTGGTTCGTGACCGTCTTTGATATCTGACTAAGTTGGGTGTCATAGCGCCGTGTCAGCTGGTCAAGGCGACGCTGTGAATCGTTGACTTGCTGCTCAAAATGCGAACTCATCGAATCAGCTTTGTTTGCAGCAATCTGGAATCTACTAAGCTTTTCAGTGATCTCGGCGCTTTGGCCCTCGATTCGTTGCCTTTGTTGCTCTGCAAGGTCGGCTGTATTGTTCAAAGACGTCGTGACCGTTGGGAGACGAGCTTCGACATTTGCCACACTGCCCTGAGCCGCTAGAGATCTTTTCTCGACATCTCGGACGATCGGTTCTACTCGACTCCTTGCCTGTTCGATGATCGCCTGCTTGGCATCTTTGATCGAGGAGATTCCATACAAGGTTAGCAAGACGGTCGCTATGCCAACTATCCACGTGTAGCGCTTTAGACGGGCCCACACCTCATCCTCGACTTTGTTGCTCAGTTCACGCACAACAGATGGTTCGTCCTGAGTGCGAAGTGCAACCTCTCGATTTACTCGCGCGACAATATAGCTGTCCACAGCGCCTCTCTGTTCCACTGATGGAACAGGAAGACCACAGCTTGCACAATACGGTTTCTCAGGTGTTAGTGCTTCATGGCAATGCGGGCATTTGCCTTTTGCTTCAATGTCATTCATACGGGTTGCGCGGAAAGCTGTACGACCGGATCAGGTTCATCAGATTGGAATGCAGGCTCTTCGTGTAGACTATCGCTCTTCACCTCCAAAGACGCGACGACCTCGAAGAGATTCGAGTCACCCGCCGTAGTTCACGCTCTCTATTCCCAGAAATTCGGCGGATTGGCCTAGTTCTTCTTCGATGCGGAGGAGCTGGTTGTATTTGGCGATGCGGTCGGTGCGGGAGGCGCTGCCGGTTTTGATCTGGCCGGCGCCGGTGGCTACGGCGAGGTCGGCGATGAAGGTGTCTTCGGTTTCGCCGGAGCGGTGGCTGATGATGGAGGTGTAGCCGAAGCGGCGGGCCAGGTCGATTGCTTCGAGGGTTTCGGAGACGGTGCCGATCTGGTTGACCTTGATGAGGATGGAGTTGGCGACCTTTTGCTCGATGCCCTGCTGGAGGCGCTGGGTGTTGGTGACGAAGAGGTCGTCGCCGACGAGCTGGATCTCGGAGCCGATCTGCTCGGTGAGGTACTGCCAGCCGTCCCAGTCGTCTTCGGCGAGGCCGTCTTCGAGGGAGACGATGGGGTATTGGCGGGTCCAGGCGGCCCAGTAATCGGCCATCTCGGTGCTGGACTTTTCGGATTTGTCGGATTTTTTGAAGACGTAGCGGCCGGTCTCCTTGTTGAAGAACTCGCTGGCGGCGGGGTCGAGGGCGAGGGCGATCTGTTCGCCGGGCTTGAAGCCGGCGGCGGTGATGGCCTCGAGGATGAGGTCGATGGCTTCTTCGTTGGACTTGAGCGAGGGAGCGAAGCCGCCTTCGTCGCCGACGGCGGTGTTGTATCCCTTTTTCTTGAGGACGGACTTGAGGGTGTGGAAGGTTTCGACGCCCCAGCGGAGGGCGTCGGAGAAGGTTTCGGCGCCGACGGGCATGACCATGAACTCCTGGAAGTCGACGTTGTTGTCGGCGTGGGCGCCGCCGTTGAGGATGTTCATCATGGGCGTGGGGAGGATGCAGGCGTTGACGCCGCCGAGGTAGCGATAGAGCGGAAGGCGGAGGGCGAGGGCGGAGGCGCGGGCGCAGGCCATGGAGACGGCGAGGATGGCGTTGGCGCCGAGCGAGGACTTGTTCGCGGCGCCGTCGATGGCGATCATAGTGGCGTCGATGAGGCGCTGGTTGGCGGCGTCCATGCCGGCGAGCTCGGGGGCGAGGATGGACTCGATGTTTTCGACGGCTTTGAGGACGCCTTTGCCGAGATAGACGGATTTGTCTCCATCGCGAAGTTCGACGGCTTCGTGCTCGCCGGTCGAGGCGCCACTGGGAACGGCGGCGCGGCCGCGGACTCCACCTTCGAGGACCACGTCGGCTTCGACGGTGGGGTTTCCGCGGGAGTCGAGGATTTCGCGGGCGTTGATTGAGACGATCTCGGTCATGTTGCTCCTGTTCTGTTGCGGTGCGGAGGATGGGAAGACGACGCGGTGGTGGAGGCGGTCGTGAAGTCTGGGGCGGCGGTCTATGCTGACGGCTTCGCCGGTGGGGGTGGTGATGGAGTGGACGAGTTCGGTCTGCGGTGCGGCTGGCGGACGGCTCACCTGTCGGATTCTAGCAAAGCGAGGGGGCGGGAGTTGGCGATGCAAGGGCTGGCCACGGAAGGCAGACGGTGGGGCGAAGGATGGCGGCCGGGGTTAGTGACGGGCTCGATTCCTGGCCGCCGAAATGCGGTCGGGAGCGGGGGCGGACGACCTAAGCTCTGGGACAGGGGCGGTTCGGGATTTTGCGCGGACTGACACCCTGGAGGTTTTCGGTATGAAGGTTTGCCTCACCACTGTGACGATGGCTCTTGTCTCTGTTCCCGCGCTCTCCCAGGGCGCACACACCGGGGTATCGAACCCCGATCCGGTGATCATCTCCGCGCAGGCGGACGAGGCCGTACCGGCGCGAGCGGCTGGAACGAAGCCGTCGGCAGCGATTCCGGAGACAGCCGCGGATCCGGCGAGGCCGCTGCCCAGGCCACTGGCCCGGCCGCCGGCGAAGCAGGAGCCGTCGAGCAGGACGGGCGAGGTGTATGGGGCGTATGTCCCGTATCGCGGGGCGTCTGCCGGGGCGAATGCGGACGGAGTCAGCGGGGATGGAGCGAACGGGGCGGCTGCGGCGATGGCGGCGAATCCTGACGCGATGGTGGTGACGAGTGTGGAGGATCATCCGGGGGAGGTGCGGGAGGGGACGCTGCTGCGAGCGCGGATCCGGCAGAGCCTGTCGACGGTGACGGCGGTTCCCGGAACGATGTTTACGGCGACGCTGAGCGAGGCGGTCGAGAAGGATGGGCGGATCGTGCTTCCCATCGGATCGACGATCGAGGGACGGGTGACGCAGGTGCATGGGGGACGGCGCATCACGGGAGCGGCGACGCTGCACCTGCAGGCCAAGAACGTGACTCTGCCGGACGGAACGCATTACGTGATTCGGGCGCAGCTGATCGACACGGACCAGATGGCGCACACGCTGGTGGACCGGGAAGGCACGCTGGTGCGGCGGGATCATCCGCGGCAGACGCTGGCGGCGCTGGGGCTGACGACGGGCGGAGCGGCGACTGCAGGCGGGGTGATGGGCGGCGGAGTTGGGGCGGCGGTTGGAGCGGGAATAGGAGCAGGGGCGGGGGCGATCTGGTGGTTGAAACAGGATCGCCAGGCGGTGCTGCCGGCGGACTCGCTGCTGGTGTTCAGCCTGACGGCACCGATGCCGGTGATGCCGGTGAGCTCGAACCCGATCAGCAGGGTGGATGCGGCTGGGGTGTCGCGGCCCGGGCAGCTGTAGAGAGACGGGCAGTGTGTTGGCCTCGGCTGAGCGAGGGTGGGCTCAGCGCTTCGGCGGGGCAAAGCGGAACGGATTGAAGTCTTCCTGCGTGTCGAAGGCGTCGGCGTGTTCGGCGCGTTTGAGCGCATGGATGACGACGTAGGTGAGCGGAGTTGCGACGACCTCGTAGCCTACCTTGAGCAGGTAGCCGGTCAGGATCATGTTGGCGAGGGTGCGGGGGCTGACCGTGCGGCAAAGGTGAGGGTGATGACGAGGACGGTATCGACGGCCTGCCCGACGACGGTGGAGCCGATGGTCCTGGTCCAGAGAGCGCGGCCGGAGGTGAGGAGCTTCATGCGGGCCATGGTGTAGGAGTTGGCGAACTCGCCGGCCCAGAATGCGATGAGGGAGGCGGCGAGGATGCGGGGGATGATGCCGAAGACGGTGGCAAAGGCCTGCTGGTTGCGCCATCCGGGGGCGGGTGGAAGGGCGATGGTGACGGCGCCGACGAGGTAGAGCAGAGCTGTTCCGAAGAAGCCGAGCCAGATGGCGCGGCGGGAGGCGGCGAAGCCGTAGACCTCGGTGAAGATGTCGCCGAAGATGTAAGTGATGGGGAAGAGGAGGACCGCGCCCGAGACGGCGAAGGGGCCGATGAGGCAGATCTTCTGAGCGAGGAGGTTGGAGACGAGAAGGATGACGACAAAGGCGGTGGTGAGGGCGTCGAGATAGCGGAAGCGGGGGCTGCCGGGAGGTTGAATGGGAGGTTGACTCACTCGCTTGCGTCTCCTGGGAATGGATATTGCGGCTCTTGGGAACAGATGTTGCGTCTCTTGGGAACAGATCGGAATGGGAGGGGTCGCTTCCGATTGTGACACGGCCGGACGGTGTGTTAGCTTGAACTTCGGGGCGGTCGGGTGTGACTGCGCCCCCAGGCTGTGCGTCCCCGTCGTCCAGTGGCCCAGGACACCGCCCTTTCACGGCGGTAACACGGGTTCGAATCCCGTCGGGGACGCCAAATTCAGACCATGGGTTTCGAATACGAGCCGGTTTCCCCTATTTCCATCCACATCGTTTGCGAATCCGGTTAGTTTCCTGGAGGGAAATGCTGGGAGAGACGCGGTGCGGATCTTGTCTCCCCGATGACTAGGGGCGGGCGGCCTGGGGAGTGCGACGATCGATCGTGAGAAGGCGCCAGGAGGCGAGTGGAGCGGTATGGATGAGATTGTCAGATTTGCGTCTCCTTCCGAGTTTCGCCAGTGGCTCGCATTGCATCATGAGGAATCCGATCGGATCTGGTTGCAGATCTCGAAGAAGGACTCGGGACAGCCCTCGATCACCTATGCCGAAGCGTTGGATGAGGCGCTCTGTTTTGGATGGATCGACGGTCAAAAGCAGCGCCATGACGAGTCTTCGTGGATGCAGCGGTTTAGCCGAAGACGACGGCAGAGTGGATGGTCCAAGGTCAACACGCAGCATGCAGAGAGGCTGATACGGGCTGGCCGGATGGAGCCGGCAGGGCAGGCCGAAGTGGACGCCGCGAAAGGCGATGGCCGATGGGCGCGGGCTTACGATTCACCGAGCGCAGCAGAGGTTCCCGAGGACTTTCTGGCGATCCTGCGGAGGGACGGGAAGGCGCCGGCGTTTTTTGAATCGCTCAACAAAGCGAATCGGTATGCCATCGCCTACCGGTTGCAGACCGCCAAAAAGCCGGAGACGAGGCAAAGGCGCATGGACGCGATTCTGGCGATGCTGGCCAGAGGCGAGGCGCTTCACTAGGCGCTTTGCGAGGGCGCCAGCGGGAGACGATTAACTGACGTGGACGATTGGGCGGTGGCGCGGGTCGGGGATGGCGCGGCGCAGGACCTCGTGGGTGAGCGGGGCGGTATCGCCTTCGCCGAAGAAGACGAAGCGCACCATGTTCGCGACGGGATTGCCTTCTTTCCACTTGAAGTAGACGTGGGGGGTGTGTCCGGTGTGTTTTTCGAGGTGGATGAGAAGGGCGGCGATGGAGTTGGCGACGACCGGGCTCTTGGCGCGGAGGATGCGGTTTTTGCCGATCCTTTGCCCTTCGACGCAGAGGGTGTGCTCGAAATCGGAGGCGTCGGTGCGTTCCACCTGGAGGAAGTAGATGCATTCGTCCGGGGTGAGACCGTAGCGGTTGCGAACGAAGGCGTCGACCTGCTCGAACTCGAGGGGATCACTCTCGTGGGAGCGGTCCCTGGGGTTGCGCGCGATGAGGCGGATAACCTGATCCTCGTCTTCGGCGAGCAAATGCTTGGCTTCGGCGGAGAGTTCGACCTCACTGATGCGGAGTTCGGTGGAGCGCATGGCGCGGGACAGGAGCGAGGTGACGATGATGGTGAGGATAAAGAACGAGGAGATCTTCAGACCTTCCGGGCGCTCATAGATGTTGAGCGCGGTGGTGTAGGTGAAGATGACCGTGATGAGCGCGAAGGCATAACGCAGCCAGCCTTTCCGCCAGACGTGAATGGTGACGGCAAACGCGGCGGAGGTGATGAGGACGAGGACGCCGGTGGCGTAGGCGCCGCCCTGGGCGTCGACATCGGCGCGAAAGAGCAGGGTGACCAGGACCGCGGTGGCCATAAAGACGATAACCAGTGGACGCGAGGCGCGGGCCCACTCCGGCGCCATGCCGAAGCGGGGCAGATAGCGCGGGATGAGGTTGAGGAGGCCGGCCATGGCGGACGCGCCGGCGAAGGCGAGGATGAGAATGGTTGAGACATCGTAGAGCGTGCCGAAGCCGTTGCCGAGGTATTGATGGGCCAGGTAGGCCATGGCGCGACCGTTGGCGGGACCGCCTTCGGCAAAGGCTTGCGCTGGGATCAGAAGGGTGGTGACGATACTGGTGGCGATGAGGAAGACGCTCATGGTGATGGCGGCGGTCGCCAGGAGCTTGCGGGTATTGCGGATGCGGTCTTCGAGTTCCCTGCCCTGGATGAGAGGCATGACGGCGACGCCGGTTTCAAAGCCGGAGAGGCCGAGGGCGAGCTTGGGGAAGAGGATGAGGGTCAGACCGATGATTCCGAGGATGCTGGGGTGCTGGGTGAAGACGGCGTGCTTCCAGTTGGGGAACGCCTCCGGGTGATGGAAGAGCGCGGCAAAGGCAACAACGGTGACGACCGCGTTGAGAAGGAGGTAGACGCCGACGAAAACGACCGCGATGCCGATCGCTTCCTTGAAGCCTTTCAGGAAGATGGCACCGAGGCCAAGGAGCAGGAAGAGGGTGACGAACATCTGGCTGGAGAGCCAGTGGGGCGTGAAGGGATTGTGCACGAAGTGGGCTGCGGCGTCAGCAGCGGAGAGGGTCATGGTGATGATGAAGTCGGTGGAGGCGAAGCCGAGGAGGACGAGGACGAAGGCCTTGCCTCCCCACTTGGGAAAGAGATTTTCGAGCATTGCGATGGAGCCCTGGCCGTTGGGGCTGACACCGGCGACGCGGTTGTAGAGCGGAAGGGCGGCGAAGAGTGTGACCAGAACGAGCACAAACGTTGCGATGGGCGAGAGCAGGCCGGCGGCGAGGAAGGCGATTCCAGGCTGGTAGCCAAGGGTCGAGAAGTAGTCGACTCCGGTGAGGCACATGACGCGCCACCAGGGGTGCTCCGGCTCGGGATGGCCTTGAACTCCCTTGGGGAGACGAATATCAGAGAGGAGCCAGTCGGCGAACGAGGATTTGGTCACAGCACCTTCCACAGTAGAGTACGTGGTTGGGATGCGGTTTCCCGGTTCGGTGTGTGCCGGAATCTTTGAGCAGAGGTGGGGGGCGTCCCATTGCTGCTTCGGGGCCCCCGTGCTGGAAGAGTTGCCGAGACGGTGGATGTGGAAGCTGGCGAAGTTTGTCACCAGATCTGGACGGTTCGTGCCAATCAGGTGGGTAGCGATAGCGGCTGGCGGGTGCTGGGGGCGCCCACGAGAGGGTGGGGCACCCGGAAGGACGAGAAGCAGGTTCCTCGGCTCCGCTCGGAATGAAGTAGGAAGAGCAAAGGAAAGGCTAGGACAACGGCCGATACGGGGATTCTTCGCTGCGCTCAGAAGGACAACTGCAGAGTAACGCGGGGGTTCAGGCGGGAGTTGGCTTGCGGGTGAGTTCGTCTTCGAGGGCGGAGAGGTCGAGGGGGGCACCGGTGGTGCTTTCGACGCGGACGCGGGCGATGCGGTGGGCCTGCATCTCGGCGATGATGTAGCGGCGGCCGTCATCTTCGATGGTTTCGCCAGTAGCGGGGATGTGGCCGAGTTGGGCGAGGAGGAAGCCGGCGAGGGTTTCGACGCCGGCCTCGCGGGGAAAGGTCCAGCGAAGCTGGGTGGTGAGGTCGCGGAGGGAGGTGGAGCCGTCGAGGGTCATGACGCCGGCGGGACTGGGAAAGGGCATTTGGGGCGTGACGTCGAACTCGTCGTGGAGCTCGCCGACGATCTGCTCGAGAGCATCCTCGGCGGTGACGATGCCGACGGTGGAGCCGAACTCGTCGACGACGATGGCGATCTGCTGGCGGCGCTCCTGAAAGTCCTGAAGGAGATCGATGGCGAGCTTGGTCTCGGGGACGACGAGGGCGGGGCGCATGACCTGACGGAGGGTGAGGCCGCTGGCGCCGGCGCCGCCGAGGGCGAGCGAGGCGGAGCGGAAGTGCATGAGGCGGGAGATGTCCTTCGAATAGACGATGCCGATGATGTGGTCGTTTCCGGCGTTTGGGCCGGCGTCGGGACCTAAGTAGGCGCTGCCGGCCGGATCGTAGACGGGAATGCGGGAGTGCTGTTCCTCGATGATGCGGGCGCTGGCTCGCTCGACCGGCGTGTCGGCGGGAAGGGAGAAGATCTGTCCGCGAGGCGTCATGATTTCGCGGACGACGACGTGGTTGAGCTCGATCGCGCGGTGGATGATCTCCTCCTGAAAAGGCGGGAGGAGGCCCATGCGGCGGGTAGCGGTGGCGATGAGCTTGAGCTCCTCGGGCGAGTGGACGGCGCCCTCGCCGCGAAGGGGCGCGCGGAAAAGCCGGAGGACGAGGGTGGCGGAGCCGTTCATGAGCTTGACAGCGGGGCGGGTGATGCGGATGAAGACGTCCATGGGGCCGGAGACGGCGAGGGCGATGCGCTCGGCGCGTTGAAGGGCGAGGGACTTGGGGACGAGCTCGCCGAGGAGAACTTCGAAGTAGGTGATGAGGCCGAAGGCGAGGGCGATGGAGGCGGCGTGGAGGGCGCGGCTATCGGGGTTGATGCTCACCCGATGAGCGATGTGGAGGAGGATGTCGGTGATGGCGGGTTCGCCCAGCCAGCCGAGGGCGAGGGCGGCAAGGGTGACGCCGAACTGGACGGCGGGGAGGAATTCATCGATGTTGTGTTTGAGCTGCAGGGCGGTGCGAGCGCCGGGGCGGCCGAGGGCAATGAGCTGCTGGACGCGGGTTTCACGGACGCTGACGAGGGCGAACTCGGCTGCGACGAAGAAGGCGTTGGCCAGGATGAAAAAGGCCACCATGATCGCGCGGAAGAGGATCTGCTCGAGCATGACAGTGAGTTTAGCAATCGGGGCTTCGGGGCGCTGTGCCGCGCGGGAGTCCCGGTAAAACAAAAGGGCCGCCGCAAACCACACGGCGGCCCTCCGATGCTCAGCAAACGTGGACGGTTCAACCCTGGTCAGGGTGAAGGACGCGATAGCTTTCTCCGCCTTTCGACCAGACCAGCAGGAGCACATCCTGTCCGGCCGGAATCGCATGGACGCTCGCTACCGCCTGCTTGGCGGAATCAACGTCATGCCGGTTTACCTGCACGATGATGTCGCCGGGCTGCAGGCCAGCATCTTCCGCAGGACTGCCGGGCAGAACGCTTTGGACGGCCGCGCCCACCACCCCATCGGGGAGATTCAGCTGCTGCCGAACATCGGCCGTCAGATCCGACATCGCAAGGCCCAGCTTGCCGCCCGGCCCCGCGGCTCCGCTCACACCGCCATCGTTGCTGGCAACCTGACCCTTGGCGTTGTACTCACCCACGGTAAGATCGACGGTTTGCGGATGGCCATTGCGCAGAATGCCCAATCGCACCTTGGTTCCGGGCGTCACCTCCGCGATCGCGACCTGCAGGGCACTGCCGTTCAGCATCTTCTGTCCATTCAGCTGCTCGATCACATCGCCGTTCTGCAGACCGGCATGTCCCGCTGGCGAGTTCGGCGTGACCTGCGCCACGATCGCGCCGGTCGCATCCGCGAGGTTGAAGAAGTGAGCGTTCTCCGGCGTGACATCGTTCATGCTGATGCCCAGGTAGCCGTGGTGCACGCTGCCGGTCTTGATGATCTGGTCGGCGGCCGCCTTGGCGATCTGCGCCGGAATGGCGAATCCAGCACCGGCAAACGAACCGTTATTGGAGATGATGAAGGTGTTGATGCCCACCAGTTCACCGTGCGAGTTGACCAGCGCGCCGCCGGAGTTACCGGGGTTGATCGCTGCATCTGTCTGGATGTAGCCGCCCGGCTTGCGCGCGTCGTCGGAGTACGGATTCTGGCGGTTCACCGCGCTTACGATGCCGCGGGTCACCGAGAACTGGAAGTAGCCGAACGGGCTGCCAAAGGCGAGCACCGTTTGACCCGGCTCCAGCTTCGCCGAATCGCCCCACGAGATCGCGGGCAGGTCGTGCGCATCGACCTTGACCACGGCGAGGTCGGTCAGTTTGTCGACGCCAATCACCTTGGCGTTCAGCACGCGGCGGTCGTGCAGCGTCACCTTGATCTGCGTGGCTCCATCGACGACGTGATTATTGGTCACGATGTACCCGTCCGGCGAGATGATGACGCCGCTGCCGATGCCGTGCTGCAGCTCCGGCTGTTGTGGAAGCTGCATATGCCTGCCGCCCCCGTTGCCGAAGAACTGCGCGAAGCCGGGAGGCAGGTCGCCCTGCTCCATGCCCTGCATCTTCGCCGGCTGCTCTTCGGCTTTCGAGGTCACCGCAACATTGACGACCGCGGGGGTTACGCGGGCGGCCAGCGACTCCATCGCATGGTCCATCGCGGTGAGTGCGGCAACGCTGCTGTCATCGAGCGGAGAGGCCGTGATCGCCGCTGCGTGCACGTGGTCTCCATGGAAGAAGAAGGAGGAGCCGAGGAGGGCGACGGCAGCGAGACTGGTGGGCAGAGCGAACTTTCTGGATGGTGAAACTAATTGATTAGTTGATCGAGACATAGAGCTCCTTTGAGGCAATCGGGTTGGCGGCTAAAGTTGAATAATCAGCCAGCCGTCTGCGAACGGAACGGCGGCGTAGGACGGCGAGAACACGGTTGACAGCGCATACACAGGGCGGGGGGAGTTGCGACGTTGCAATCTCGCAGACACCCTTCCAGATCGCTCCGTTCCAGATGGCTCCCTTGCGGTCGTCAGTAAGACGCGAGGCTGCTGGAGCAGCCTGGCCGCATGTCCGCCGCGCAACTCGGTGGGTCTCGCCTGGCTGGAAGGGGACGTGCGCGCCTGGGGGGTGCGCGGCGTCTCGGCAGAAGGAAGAACGGCCTTCAACAGGGTTGCATGAGCCGGGGTCGCGTCGCGGTCCGCCACCGGCACGGCCTGCTGCATGGCAGACGAGCTCAGCGCGGGCTCGGCAAGCTTAGCAACGCGCGCGGGGGCTGCGGCTGGGGCTGGATCCGCAAAGGAGATGAAAAGAGGAACTCGCGCCATCTCCACAGCTCCGCCGGCCAGCCCCAGGCTAAGCAGGGCGACCAGTGATTTCGCCTGCAGCGAAGAGACCTCGTGCACCGGTCGCAGCAGGCTGGCCACTCGCCGCGCCAGCTCCGACTGCCGGCTCCATGCAGAGAGCGAGAGCGCGACGTTTCGGCAGCGTAGCCGATGCTCGGCCAGGCGTGTGAGGCAGCTGGCGTAGACGAACGGGGCCACTGTCGAAGCAATCACGCCAGCATCGCACGCCAGCTCACGCTCAAGGCTCAGCCGGCGATCTACCCACAGCAGCGCCGGGTTCAACGGAAACAGTACGATTCCGATCTTGAGCAGCAGGTTCGTCCAATCGTCGCAGCGGCGCAGATGTTCGCACTCATGCAGGACGATCTGCTGTAGTTCTGAGTGGGTAAGCTTTCGAAATAGCGATTCCGGTATCAGGAGGCGCGGCGAAAAGAAGCCGATCACGCTGGGGGAATCGACATCGGATGATATGCAGAGGGCCGGAGCGCGCCTGCTATTTTGCAGCAGCTCTAGAGTCGCGCCCTCGGCGGCAACCCGCCTTGCATGCGTCCAGATGCGGCGCAGGCGAATCGCGTGCATCAAAAACTGGACGCCATGCACAGCGGTGAGCAGGGCCCAAGTACCGGCGATGACAAATCCCCAGGCCGCCCCCAGGTGGACCGTTGCGGACGGTGCATACGGCTGCCGCACGGCCACCGTTCGCAGATGCAGCAGAGGGACGGCAACCACCAGGGCGAAGGCGAATGCCCAGACCGCGAATCGGACCGAAGCGCTCACCCGGGACAGCAGACGGAGGCAGAGCGCCACTGCCAGGATCAGCAGGAGCCCTTGCCAAAGACCTGCGATGAACGCCTGTGCAGTGAAACGTGAGATGTCGAGAAGCAGGTCCGTCGCGGCGCTCTGCATGCTTATGCTCTCTCTGCTTTGGCCGTGGCTTCGGCTTTGGCAATGACGCTTTTGAGACGCTTGAGTTCCCCGGGTGTAATCTCTCCGTCGCCCAGCAGCGAGAGCATCAGCCGCTCGCGCGAGTTGCCGAAGAACCGGTGCAGGACATGCCGCACCTCCGACCGGCTGGCGTCGTGCTCGGCAACGCAGGGGCTGTACAGAAAGGCGCGCCCCTCCTGCCGGTGCTCCACATAGCCTTTCTGCTCCAGGATGCGCACCGTCGTCAGAACGGAGGTGTACGCGAGCGGCGTGTTCTCCGGCATGGCCGAGACCAGATCGCTCACCAGCGACTCCCCGCGAAGCCACAGGATTCGCATGATTCGGAGTTCGGCTTCGGTCAACGTATTGGAGCGTTTGGGCGGCATCGCTTCCCTCGCCCGGGAGACCGGGACGCTTCGGTATGACGAGCAACTAGAAGATTAGTTAGCAAGCCGAAGGAGGTCTCGAGCCGAATCCGCGTGCAGGCCAGGAGCTTGATGGTCAAGCCTCCAAAGCAGATCGCGACTGAATGAGCCGTGCTGATACCAAAGCCTAGGCTCGAACCCTTTAGACTTAGAGCAGGCGAGGTATCCATCGTATCCGTGGCACCATCGGAAGAGATCGAGAACGAAGCCCCATCGATCACCCGGCGGAGGTTGATCCTTCGAGATTCCTTGACCTTTCTGAGCCTGACTCTGGTCACCGTCGCGCTCTTTCTGGTCACGCTTTTCCTGTTCCGAACCTTTGCCGCCCATCGCACGGAACTGGGCAGGCGATGGTCGGACCGGGGCCGTGCCGCGCTCACCGCAGGGAAGCCGGAGCAGGCGATCCGAGCGCTGCGGACGGCTCTCTCCTACACGCCGGGCGAACGCACCTATGAGCTCCTACTCGCGCAGGCCCTGGCCGAAGGCAGGCACACCGATGAGGCGTACCTCTACTTCACGGGCTTGTGGGATACAGAGCCCGGTGACGGCTTCGTCAATCTGCAACTCGCCAGGCTTGCCGCCGCCAGGAAGGAACAGGGGCAGGCGGTCAACTTCTACCGTGCGTCGATCTTTGGCACATGGCAGGGGGACGGAGTCCTCCGGCGAAGAAATGTACGCCTGGAGCTAGCCAGATACCTCCTGGATCGCGACGACCTCCCCGCGGCAAGAGCCGAGCTGCTGATCGCCGAAGGAAACGCCGACAACGATCCGGCTCTCGACCTGGAGCTCGGCCGCCTGTTCGAGCAGGCCGGAGATCGTGCGGACGCTCTGGAGGCTTACCGGAAGGCCGCCGAGGCTGGCCCCGTGGACCCTGCTCCGCCAGCGGCTGCAGGCCGGCTCGCATACAGCATGGGCGAGTTCGCAACCGCACAGAAATTCCTCGCGCAGGCAGTTCGAGCGGAGCAGGCCGTTCGAGCGAAGGGCTCCCTGCAGCAGCAGTCACCGGCCACATCGCCTGCATCAACCGATGTGACCGAGCTTCTCAAAAATTCCGAGCGCATTCTGGCCATCTTTCCTTCGCGCAGGCTTTCCCCGGAACGAAGGGTCGCCCGGCTGCTCGACTTGAAGACCGTGGCGCGGAAGAGGCTCGAAAGCTGTGCCTCTTCCCTGCCAAACGGGCTGCCAGCGGAGTTGCAGGAGTTGAATGCGGCCTGGAACTCGACCGGGAAAGCAACCGGGAAAGCAACCCGTGCGCTGCTGCTGGGAGACGAGAACCGGCAGGATGACCTGCTACAGCTCATCTACGACACGGAAGTGAACGCAGACAAGCGATGTGGGACCGCTACGGGAGACGATGCTCTGGTGGTCATCCTCTCTCGTCATCCTGGGAGTGTGGAGAAATAGTGGCACCCACGTCCAACTCAAACCTCAAAGTGACTCCCCGGCTCCGAGAACTCTTGCGCCCCGGGCAGGCGGTCCTCGCCAGGATCGCTCCCGCACGGGAAGAGCGGCTATTTCTCCTGCTCTCCATCTTTATCGGCGTCATCTCCGGTCTGCTGGTCGTGTCCTTTCGGATGGCGATCGAGTGGCTGCAGGTCCTTCTGCTTGGGTCCTCGCCCCAGGGAGGTCAGCCTCGCCTCTTGATCGTGCCTGCGAGTGCCGGGCTGGTAGTCGCCGTCGCAACCCGGTTTGTCTTCCCGCAGGTACGTGGAAGCGGCGTGAACCAGACCAAGGCCGCTCTCTACATCCACAACGGATACATCTCCTTCAAGACCGTGATCGGCAAGTTCCTGCTCTCCGCGCTGGCGATCGGCGGCGGGCACTCCCTGGGGCCGGAAGATCCGTCGCTGCAGATTGGAGCGGGCGTAGCTTCGCTGATCAGCCGTCGCGTGGGTATGTCGCGCGAGAGGCTCCGCATCTTTGCTCCCATCGGGGCCGCGGCCGGACTGGCTGCCGCCTTCAACGCCCCCATCTCAGCCATTCTGTTCGTCATCGAAGAAGTAATCGGCCAGTGGAGCGCCGCTGTCCTCGGATCGATTGTCTTATCCGCGGTGTCGAGCGTCGTGGTGGCGCGCTGGTTCTGGGGGCCGCAGCCGATGTTCCGCATCCCGCCCGTCACCCTGCGCGATCCGCGCGAGCTCTTCGCATACGCCGTGCTGGGCCTGGTGGGTGGTGTCGCGGCTCTGGTGTTCGCGAAAGCTCTCGGGAACCTGAGGCCAAGGCTGCGGCGACAGCCGGCATGGGCCCAGATGCTGCACCCCGCGGTCGCCGGGCTGATGGTGGGCGCGATCGGCTACTTCGGTCTGCCGCAGGTGATGGGAGCCGGCTACCAGGCCATCGACCAGGCGATGCACGCGCAGTTTGCCTGGAAGATGCTGCTCGCGCTGGCTCTGCTGAAGATCGTCGCGACCACTCTCTCGTTCTCAAGCGGCACTCCCGGAGGCATGTTTGCCCCGACGCTCTTTATCGGCGCTATGCTCGGAGCGGCGGTCGGCTCCTTTGAGAAGATGTTCTTCCCCCACCTGACGGGGTCGATCGGGTCGTACGCGCTGGTCGGGATGGGCGTTCTCTTCGCCGCTTTCCTGCGCGCGCCGCTCACCTCCGTCTTCATGGTGCTCGAGGTAAGCGGCAACTACTCCATCATCCTGCCCGTGATCCTCGCGAACACCATCGCTTACCTGCTCTCGCGAGCGCTCCAGCCCCTTCCCATCTTCGAGGTCCTGACCCACCAGGATGGCCTCGATCTTCCGTCCATGGAAGAGCAGCGAGAGGAGAGCAACCTGCACCTTGAGGACGCGATGGAGCCCGTCACCGTGCCGGTGCTGCAAGGGTCGGAGGAGGTGCAGAGTGTCGTTCTCCTGCTGCATCAGTACAAGAACCTCAAGGACACTGACGCCCTCCTCATTCAGTGTCCAGATGGCCTCTGGTATGCCGCGCGAACGGAAGAACTTGAAGATCTGTTGAAGCAGGCCAATCCTGACGAGAAACTCTGCGACCGGCTGGGGGCCGAGCGGACACCGATCCTGTTCCCCGATCTCCCGCTCGCAAGCGCACTTCCCCACTTCCGGCGCTGGCCACTTCTGCCGGTCACGAATCGGGCTCTGCGCGGATCTCTGGAGGGTTCGGTTTCTCTCGACGCCGTTCTGAAGCGCTATCAGCAGCGATAGACGGATAGACGGATAAACGCGAATTGCTGCCACAGGCCGGGATCTCGAGCCGCAGCCGGGACCTCCAGCCGATCTCCGCTCAGTTATGTTCGCCCTGTCCTCCGTTGCGGCTGCTGAACAGGCTGAGCCGCTCCCTCTCTCGAACGACCGCCCGGCTGCGCCCCTGAAGCAGATCCTGAAGCGTGATCGCCCCACTGATCCTCTGCGTCGAGCGATCCACCACAGGCAGGCTGGCCACACCTTCCGTCGCCATCAACTCGGCTGCCCCGCGGCAGGTCGCGTCGGCATAGGTAAACAGCTCCGGCAAGGGGGAATCCTCGTCGCCAGCCTCCGTCACGGTCTCAACCAGGGGCGACATGAGCTGACGAACGATGACCAGTTCCAGCGGGTCGACTCCATACTCCCGCGTAAGGTGATACCCGCGGCGGCTCAGCTTTTCGGTCAGGATGGATCGAGGCATGATGAGCGCCGTTACCAGGTATGCGGAGATGCAGCCCATGGTCAGCGGAAGCAGTGCCGGCAAGCAATGCGTCACCTCCAGGCTGAACAGGATCGCCGTCAGCGGAACGCCCAGGGAACCCGCCAGCATCGCTCCCATTCCAATCAACGCCCAGAAGGCCTCCGCCTCGGTGGAGGCATGGGCGACGTGACCCGCGAGCGCGCCTACAGCTCCGCCGATCATCAGCAGCGGCGCGAGCACACCGCCCGACGTTCCCGACCCCAGCGAGAACGCCCACATCAACGACTTCGCGATCAGGATGCCGAAGATCAGCCGGATTGGCGCGCTTCCATGAAGGAGGTCGGCGATATTGTCGTAGCCCACGCCCAGACCGCGCGGGAAGAACAAGCCTCCCACACCGACGCCCAACCCGCCCAGCGCGGGCCACCACATCCAGTGCACCGGAAGCCGCTCGAATAGATCTTCGAACGCGTACATCATGCGGCTCATGCCGGCGGCGATAAGCCCGACGAGCGCGCCGAGCAACAACGCGCCCACCGCAAATGAGACGCGATGCATGCCGCCGATCACGGGCATCTGGAAGAGCGGACCGGAGCCGAGAACATAGACGCGAAGGATGCCCGCCGTCGCGCTTGCGATCGCGACCGGAACCAGGCTTCGCGGCCTCCACTCGAACAGCAGAAGCTCGACCGCAAGCAGGATGGCCGCCACCGGCGTCGCAAACGTCGCCGACATACCCGCGGCTGCGCCGGCCACCAGCAGCGTGGTTCGCTCCGCGTCCGAAAGCCGGATCCACTGCGCAATCAAGGAGCCGAAGGCTCCGCCCGTCATAATGATGGGACCTTCCGCGCCGAAGGGGCCGCCCGACCCAATCGCGATCGCGGCGGAGATCGGCTTCAAGATCGCGATCCTGAGGTCCACCCGCGCCCGATTCAACAGGATCGCCTCGATCGCCTCCGGTATGCCATGACCGCGGATCTTATCGGAGCCGAACCGGGCCATGAGCCCCACCAGAAGTCCGCCAACTACCGGCACAGCCACCATCCAGTGACCGAGCGCGCTGCCGGCCGGAGAGACGGACTCGAAGCTGAGTTGATGGTAGTAGAACAGGTTGGTGGAGAGCGCGATCAGCCGGAGCAGGGCTACCGCCAGAAGAGTTGCCCCGGCTCCAATGACCAGGGCGACCCCGGACAGCAGCCAGACCCTTCGGTCGACGGTGAAATCGCGGAGAGCGGATGGTTCAGATTTCAAAGCTTTTTCCTCTTTTGCTTTCTTTCGCCAATTTCGCTCTCCCGAATGGTGGATAGCGTTCTGACCAGCTGCGGCGCGAGCTCGTTCAACTCCCGCGCATGGTCGATCGAGAGCGCCTCCAGCAGGAGGCTTCCCTTTTCCGTGACCTCCAGAACGACGCAGCGACGGTCAAGGTCCTCGTGCCTCCGGGTGATCAGGCCGGCCTCTTCGCATCGTTTACTGAGCTCGACAACACTGTTGTGACGAAGGCCGAGACGGTCGGCGCTATACCCGATCGTCGGCGCCACGCCATCCGGTGCGCCCGCAAGCTGCAGCAGCAGCTGGTGCTGTTGCGACTGCAGCCCCAGCTTCGCCGCGGCCTCTTCACTGAAATGAAGAAAGACTCTGAGTTGATGGCGAAACTCCGCCAGCACCTGAAGTCTGCGAGCCGAAGGAGGTCGCGTCATAGCTGAATTGTATCGTAATGCGATACATCTAGGTTAGGGTGTCTCACCTGCATGAAGAGGAACGCCGCCTGCAGGCCCGCCGGATCGACTGCAGTGGAGTTTGATGATGGCGCGTTAGAAGCTAAACGCCAGTCCTGCCTGAAGACCGAACGGGGAGGAGGCCAGGTAGAGCGGTGTACCGGACTTCGCCGAGAAGCCCTGGTAGCCCTGACTCAGCAGGTTCGCGCCGTCCACAGTCAGGACCATGCCCGCAGGGAGAAAACCCGCCAGGCTCAGGGGCTGCTGCAGGTGCAGGCTCAGGAAATCCCCGCCTGCGAGTACATCATACGGATCGACCGAGGTCACCAGGAGCTCCGGCTGCCACCGGTAGGCGACCCGCACCTTGGTACCCGTCCGCGCGAGGCGCGCTTTCACGGACGCCGTTGCCGCCTGCGATCGACGCGTCTCGAGCGGCGGCAGACCGCCCGCAAGCGCGCCCGGACGCCCGGCGGAGGCGGCCAGCGCAGATCCGTTGCAATACTGCAGCGCAACCCACGTCCCATGGCCAAGAGCCTGGGTCACAAGGACGTTGAAGCCGGAATCCTGGTAGCCCGCGTGGAGCGCCTCGAACGAACCGCTGCTGCGATCCATCAGCAGGCCGTCCATATCCGAGCCTCCGCTATGCAGGAGCGCAGCCTGCTCCGCGACCGGATCCGCGCCGCGCTGATCCCCAACTCCGGAAAGGGCGATCCGATCCAGCGCATCGGTAAAGTAAGCGACGGAAAATGTCGTTGAGGCGGTCGTACGCGAGAGCGAGACCTCCTGGTGAAGACCTTTCTCGGTCTCGACCCGGCCATCCGCTCCGGCAACTGCCATGGGCAGATCCGCGTCCCGCCAGATCGCCGCGTCGTAGTCCTGGTTATCGCGCGAGGTCGCGAGGTCGTAGGTCACCGTCCACCAGGGCTGAGGATGGACACTCACCCGCAAAAAAGGACGGGTCACGATAGCCGTTGCCGGTCCGCTGATCGCCTGTACTCTGCTTCCCGCTTCAATCTCCGCGAGGTCCCCAACGCCAAACCGTTCGGCGGACGAGATTGTAATCACCTTCAGCCCGGCTCCTCCGCCAGGACCCACAATTTCCGGACGGGAGTCGTATTGGATCTTGCTCGAAAGCAGACCTGCAAAGCCCATCCGCCGCTCCAGGGTAGAGGACAGGCCGACCGGCATGCTTCCTCCCTCCGGGCTGCTCCCCAAAGCCGGGCTCCCGGCAGGTCCGGCGGACGCCCTGAACACCGTCCTTGATTGGTGTGAGTGGATCTTCTCCGCACTCACCGAAAGCCCGGCAGCCCCGCCGCCGAAGCTTCTCGACGACGAGGTGAGCGTAGCCCTGGCGTGGACCCGTTCCGCCGGAGAGCGCTCCCCTGCCCCGGACCCCGCAACCAGAACGCCGTCCTCATCTTCCAGCTTCAGGATGGGACGATTCGCCGAAGAACGCAGAGTCCAGTTCCAATCGTCGCTCAGCTCATCGGCGCCCTTGGCCTTGGCCGGCAACCATGCGGATTCATGCAGTGAGCCACGCAAGGTCAGATCGACCACTGCACGCCGGTCCGGTTGCAGGCGGAGGTTGTCCCGTGACGCAGGAAGAAACAGAGCCGCCGTGGCGCGGATCCCGTACAGCCCGGGAAGCAGGCTGCGGACCAGGTAACGCCCTTCGAGATCGGTGAACGCGGAAGCGCGGACCGACGCATCCGGCGAGAGGATCTGAACCAGCGCCCCCATCTGGGGGACACCCTTAGCGTCGCGAATCACTCCCGAGACCACCGCGCGGTGGTCTGCGGCGAGGCCCATCGGCGCGATGCCCAGCAGCACCGCCAATATCACGAATTCAACCCGAAGTCGTCGCACCATATCCAACCTGGGCGTCAATGGCCATATCCTGAAATGATGCGCGGCCTGGAGCCACGGCACCGGAGAAACCTCCCGCACCTCGTTGCAACCGTCACGGCGGCTCTGTGCGGTCCTGCCGAAGACATACGGGGCCTGTCTCAATCCACCACAAACGGCGCAGACTCTGCGATCTGCTGCTTGCTAATTCCATCATTGACCTTGATCGTGACCTGATACTTTCCAGGCTGCAGACTGGCCAGAGGCATGCTTTTTTCCAGGGTCACCTGGTCGGCGTTTGGGCTCAGCTTCGCGGTCAACTCCTGCGATTCAAGCACGGCCTTGTTGGTCGTCATGTCCATCACCTGGTAGTTGATCGTCGCGCCATTCTGCTTGCTCTTCTCATCGATCCCCAGGTTGTAGACCTGCATCCAGAAGTTCAGGTTCTGCGCGCGATGGAAGGTGACCGGGACTGCGATACCGGTCGGCACGCGGGGTCGAATGCGCGTGTTCCCGATGACGAAGTTGCCCGCTCCGATATCCTTCGAGGGGACGCGCTCCATCTGGTCGGCAAGGATGAGCGAAGAAGCCGAGAGACGATCATCGTCATACTTCGGCACGTTGATGCTGCGCCTCCACGTGCCAATGTGGTCCGGGTTGTTCACGTCCTTGATGACGATGTCGATCTTGTACAGCCCCGGGCGGATCGGAAGCGACTTCCAATAGACTGAAACATTGTTCTGGGTCCGGGCCAGAAGCTCACTCGGAACTTGAACGTTCACGGTATCTTCAAAGGTCTGAACCGCCTTGTGATTCAGGTTCGACACGCGCCCGAGGATGTTAACCGTCCCCATGGCGACGCCATCCTTGTTGCTGAACGTGATATCGCGGTTTCGGATCTGCAATGTGATCGGCACCAGAACGGTGTCGTTGGTCACCTTCACATAATCCGTTCGGACGTCGAAGAGAAAGGGTGGGCCGGTAAGGATCTTGGAGGTTGCCATGAACCCTTCGAGATCCTTGAACTTGATCACGGGTGGCGCCGACAGCCGTGCAAACCGGTCAAGCCGGTCAAATTGCTTGCTCTGGTTCATCGACGACATCGGACCGGCGCCCAGCTGCTCCAGGCCGCCGCCGCTGAACCGGTCGGCCTGCTTGGCCTGCCCCTGCTGCTCGTACAGCGTCTGCCCGGCGCCCGGCGTGTGCTTCAGCGCGTCCTTCTCGGAGCGATCGATGGTCATGTGGTAATCGCCGCACATGCAGGTGTCGACGAACTCGATGTCAATGTTGTCGCCGACGCCCTCGATGTAGCGATAGTGCCAGGTCTCGAAGGGAAAGGTCGACGTGTTTCCGCCACCCTCTTCGATCGGCCGCTCGTAGTTGCCGCCGCTCGGGTGCGAGTCGATGCTGTCTGCCTTGCCGTACGCGATGTAGATGTGCCCACGATCGGTACGCCATCCCGGCTTGCCAGCGGCGAAATGCTCATTGGCATAGGCGATGCGCTGGTAATGCTGCTCGCGAAATTCGTTCTCGGGGGAGTCTGGATTCGGGTTGCGCCTCTGCCAGAACGCTTCAATGAACTGATCGCGCTCCTCATCGTTGCTGAGGCTCTTGAAGGCCTGCAGCTCCTGGTCCGTGATGATCCAGCGAACGTCCTGGTCGACCCACGTCTTGTAGGAGCCCTTCAGCTCACGTTTGAGCTCTCTGCCCTGCTGCAGCTTCTCCTTGTCGGTCAGCCGCCGCTTGAGTGGATCCGGCTTCTCGATCTCGGCAGGAACCTTGGTCACACCGTCCGGTGTCGTGGTTGGGGAGCCGTTCTGCGCAAATGCAAGTCCCGTGCCTCCCCCCATCGCCAGGAAGAGAAGGCCCGTGAGTGCGGCAAAGCTACGCGCTTTCATGAGAGACAGCTCCAGTTTCCAACAATGTTTATTGTAGAGGGCGGGCAACCATTGGACAAGGGCGCCACCGTGCCCACTCGCATGAAACGGACCGCCGCGTACCCAATTTGGTTCTTTCGAGGCGGCGCAAGTCCCTGTACTCTCATCCATGCAGCGGCATGGATGAAACCTTTTCCTCTCCCATTCGTACAGTCCCCTAGATCCTCTCTGACGAGAAGAAAACCCGGCGCTCCGTCGCAGAAGACAAAAATCGAGACACCCCAAAAGATGAGCGCAAAAAAAGTCATTTTGCTTGTTGTCACCGTACTTGTGCTGGCCGGGATCGCTGTGGGAACGATCCTGCATGGACAATCGCAGGTAACCAAGGTTGCTACCGGCAAAGTCGTCCGGCAGGACCTCGTCTCGGTCGTCAGCGGCACCGGGCAGATCAAGCCCAAGACCTACGTCAACATTGGAGCGACTGCCTTTGGCCGCATCACCCACCTCAACGTGAAGGAGGGGGATCACGTCAAGACGGGCGCCGTGCTCGCAACCATCGAAAGCGTTCAGCCGGCCGCGACCGTGGCGGCGCAGCAGGCCACCATTGCCTCGTCCAGAACCGACGTGAACTCCTTCGTCGCGGCGGAAAGGACGGCCGAGGCCAACATCGTCCAGGCCAACGCCGATCTCGAGCAGAAGCGATTGGACTTCGAACGCGCGCAAAACCTCTATAACGAAAAATTGATCCCCAAACAGGACTTCGACAGCAAAAAGGCCGCATTCGACATGTCGTCGGCAACTCTGACGCAGCGGCAGGCGGCCCAGGCCCAGGCCCAGGCGCAGACCGCCTCCCAGCGCGGACATGTCAACCAGGCTATCGCAAGCCAGCGCTCTAACTACGATGCGCTGGATAAAACCATCAGCCGAGCTCCCTTCAACGGGCTCGTGACCAACGTCCCGGTGCGCGAAGGCGAGACCGTCGTCCTGGGAATCCAGAATGCCCTCGGATCGACCCTGATGACCCTGGCCGACATGTCCGTCATCACCGCCGAGGTGAAGGTGGACGAGACGGACATCGTCAACGTCCAACTGAACCAGCCCGTCGAGGTGAGCATCGATGCCCTGCCGGGCAAGACCTTCAAGGGCCATGTCACCGAGGTCGGCGATCAGGCGCTGCTGCGAACCACCGGAATCGCCACCAGCCAGAGCACGACTGGCACGGAAGAGGCGAAGGACTTCAAGGTCGTGGTCACCCTCGACGAGGTTTCCGACGACCTCCGCCCAGGGCTCTCGGCAACCGCCAAGATCACCACGGCGCACAAGCCGAACGCCCTGACCCTGCCGATCCAGGCGCTGGTCCAGCGGGACGTGGCCCAGGAGAAGGCCCTGGCGGACGCGTCCGGCAAACGCTCCTCCTCGTCCGCCACGGCATCCAAGCCCGCCGAGAAGGCCGCGAAGCCGCAACTCGTTCAGGGCGTCTATGTCGTCGCGAAACAGAACAAAAAGGTTCAGGCGCGCTTCGCCCCGGTCAAGACGGGGGTGACGGGCGCCACCGACATCGAGGTTCTCAGCGGTCTTTCGGAAGGACAGGAGATCGTTACCGGGCCCTACAAGATTCTGCGTACGTTGAAGAGTGGAACCGCGGTGAAGGTCGATAATACCCCTGAGGCGCCCCCTCCCTCCAGCTAGTCTCGAGCGTCGGTCCGGGCCGCTCGCAAGGCACGGACACAAGCTGCTCCCGGAACATTGCCCGGGATCCTGCGTAGGGTAAAGAAGCGTTCGTTGTGGAGAATCTGAATGGCGATTGAAACCGAAGTAGGCACACCTCCTCTGAGCTCCGCGGACCGGGACAACGAAGATGTCATCGTCGCGGAGAATCTGTGGAAGACGTACTCGATGGGCGATCAGGAGGTCCACGCGCTCCGCGGCATCAATCTCCGCATCCGCCACAATGAGTACGTCGCCATCATGGGACCGTCGGGCTCCGGCAAGTCCACCCTGATGAACCTGATCGGCTGCCTCGACTCTCCGACCCAGGGCCGCTACTGGCTCAACGGCCACGATGTTTCGGAGTTGAACGACGATCAGCTTGCCCGCATTCGCAACAAGGAGATTGGCTTCGTCTTTCAGACCTTCAACCTGCTCGCCCGAGCTACCTCCCTCCATAACGTCGAGCTCCCGCTTATCTACAACGGCACGCCCGCCGCCGAACGCACGGCCCGCGCCAAAGCAGTGCTCGAGTCCGTCAACCTGGGCGAGCGCATGATGCACAAGCCGAACGAGCTCTCCGGCGGCCAGCGGCAGCGGGTCGCCATCGCCCGCGCCCTCGTCAACAAGCCGTCCATCATCCTCGCGGATGAGCCCACCGGCAATCTTGATTCCAAGACCGGCGACGAGATCATGGCGCTCTTCGACGATCTCCATGCCGGCGGAAACACCATCGTCCTCGTCACCCACGAGCCCGATATCGCGGAGTACGCCCACCGCATCGTCACCATCCGCGACGGAGTCATCGCCAGCGACCACGCATCGACCAGGGTTCACACCACCTGATTCCACGTTTCGCACCACCTTATTCCAGGTTCGCAATACCTGATTCGATGTAGATCTGCGCTCCGTCAGGGGACGGGTCAAAGCTGCGGAACGATCTAAGATAGAAGCTATGGCCCAGTGCAATAGCCACTCACGGCTTCTCTCTGCCGCGCTGCTTCTCTTCAGTAGCCCCCTTCTGCCCGGGCAGGGTCCTCAGTCCGCCCCCTTCGACCTCACCGGACCCAGAATCGATGTCCGGGTCACCCGCGCGGGAAAGACGCTTCCGATCGCATCGGTCCCCAACCTCCAGCCAGGCGACCAGCTGCGGCTCCATCCCGATCTGCCCGCCACCCAGTCAGCGCGATATCTGCTCGTCGCCGTCTTCCTTCGCGGAACCACCAACCCGCCTCCGGACAACTGGTTCTATCGCATTGAAACCTGGGACAAGCACGTCCGCGCCGAAGGTGTGACCATCACCGTTCCCGAAGAGGCGCAGCAGGCAATCCTCTTCCTTGCGCCCGAGACCGGCGGCGGCTTCAGCACCCTGCGCTCCGCCGTGCGCGGGCGTCCGGGCATCTTCGTCCGCGCCTCGCAGGATCTGGCCGAGGCAGGGTTCGAGCAGGCGCGGATCGAGAAATACCTGGCGCAGATCCGCATGGTCGCACCCTCCGACGCGAAGGCGCTGGCCGAGCACTCGATGCTGCTCGCGCGCACGCTCAACCTGAAGCCGAGCGAAGATTGCTTCAAGCGACCGGTTGACATGCAGTACACCTGCCTCACGCAGAGCGGCAGTCAGACGCTCCTCGATGACGGCCACGGAGAGACGGTCGTCGCCAGCCTGACCAGCGGCGCCAACTCGGATTTCATCAACGCCGCCAGCGCCACCTCTCTCGCCGGAGGCGGGACCTATAGCGCCTACGTCGGCGCCGTCGTCGATCTGGTCAGAATCATGGGTGGCCTCCACACCGCGCAATACCAGTACATCCCCGCCATCGCCTTTCCGCAGGGCGCGGCTCTGAATCTGCGCCTGAATACGCCACCTTCCTTTCACAATCCGAAGTCGGTTATCGTGATCGGCCTCCCTTCCATCCAGGCGTCGGTCGCGCCTCCGCTTCGCCCGACGGACCCCAGGCACGTCGCCTGCCTGCTGAAGCCGGATGTTGTTCTCCCGGTCGAGGGCGCTCCCCTCGTCTTCTCGACCGCGTTCGCACACGATCTCGTCCTGCACATCGACAAGGTTGGCTCGACCGCGGATATTCCGCTCACCGCCGACGCCTTCCAGGGAGGCCTGGTGCTCAACTCCGCCCGGGCTCAAAAGCAGCCAGGCGCCGCCCCTCTGCCGCCCTCCACCCAGGCAGCCCACGCAGCCTCGCCAGCCGGTCCACAGCCCCCGGCTCCGGGTATCGTGACCGGGACAGTCACCGGCTTTTGGGGATTCGACGTCTTCACCGGACCGACGCTGCAGCTACAGGAGAGCCCGGGACAGGACTGGAAGATAGCCGCGGACGAGCCTTTGATCGCCGGCCGTGAAAACCACCTTCTGCTGACCTCCACCGGGAGCGCCTGCATCCAGAAGATCACGATCGAGGCAGCTCCCGGCAAGCTGGTCGAGGCTTCGTGGAAGCCCGCGGATAAGCCGAATCTCGTGTCTGTGGACCTGCCCCTCAAATCCGCCGACCCAGGCTCGCTCCACCTCGCCATTCACCAGTACTCTGAAAGTCACCCAGAGACTGTCGCGGCGAAGACCTTCTCCGAGCCGGCAACTCTCGCCAGTCTCCAGTTTCATGCAGGAGACACCTTTGCAACCCTGACCGGCGCCAGCCTTGATCAAGTAGAGCACGTGTCCTTTGGAGATATGATCTTCAGTCCAGTCGCTGCGGCGGCTTCCGCCGACACGGATCCGGGGCAGACGGGTTCCCAAGCCACTTCCGCGAACACCCTCCGTCTGTCTCTGCCCAACGGCGCGGCGCCCCCGAAGCTGAACCCTGGAGACCGCCTGGCAGCCACCGTCACGCTCAAGGATGGTCGCAGCCTGACGCTGGCGGAGACGGTCCTGGGATCGCGTCCGGAGGTGAACCTCATCAGCAAGAGCATGCCCCGCCTCGAGAACAGCAGCATCCACCTGGCGAGTGCGGACGATCTGCCGGTCAACCAGCAGCTCATCTTTTCCCTGCGCTCGCCCAAGCCGTTTCCACGCACCGGAAAGATCGAAGTAGCAAACGCGGATGGCTCTTTGCGCACCTCGCTCACGGTGTTGGCAGGAACGCTCGTGCTGCAGGATCCTCACACGCTGCTCGGCACCCTCGACCCGCTGAAGACCTTCGGCACCTCCGCGTTCGGTCCTTTGCGGCTCCGCGCCATCGCCCCGGATGGCACGGCGGGCGACTGGATTCCACTCGCGGTCCTGGTCAGGCTGCCCACGCTGACCGACATCCAGTGCACCGGGGCCGCCGCCACCCCCTGCACCCTGACCGGATCGAGCCTTTATCTCGTTGATGCTGTCGGCAGTGACCCCTCCCTAAGCAACCCAACCAGTGTGCCGGCCGGGTTCGTGGGAACGTCGATCAGTGTCCCTCGCCCGGCAAACCTGGCCGCCAGCGCCACGGCCGGACACCCCCAGAACACCACTCTCTATGTACGGCTCAGGGACGATCCAGCCGCTGCAAACTCCGTGGTGCTCCCCGTTCTCCCGCAGCCGTAATCTAACAACTCCCGCCGCCATATGGGTGGCCCGTCTCACAAATGGACGGCCCATCCTTTGCAGCCTCATCGCAAAGAGTGGGTTATCGGGCGAAGCCGGACCCCGCCTCTCTGAGGGAGAGCAAATCCTCTCGCGCAAACTCGGAATCGAGAGCTGCCTAAACGCCAGTCTTGACCAGCCCGGCCTTCTGCACCTCGCTGTGGTGCCGGCTGTAACCGAAATACACGGCCAGGCCCACCACCAGCCACACCACCAGCCGGATCCAGTTCCACTTTCCCAGCGTGTACATCATGTATCCGTTGAACAAGATTCCCAGGATCGGCACCAGCGGCATCAGCGGAGTTCGAAAGGGGCGATGCCGGTCGGGATCCGTCTTTCGCAGCACCATGATCGAGATGCACACGATTACGAACGCCAGCAGCGTCCCGATATTCACCATCTTGCCGATGTCGTCGATCGGCGTCACGCTCCCCACAATCGCAGCCAGGATGCCCGCCAGAATCGTCGCCTTCCACGGCGTCCGGAAACGCGGATGGATGTCGCCGAAGAACTTCCGGGGCAGCAGGCCGTCGTGCGCCATCGCGTACAGCACACGGCTCTGCCCCAGCAGCATCACCAACATCACGCTGGTCAACCCGGCCAGCGCACCGACGGTTATGATGTCCGCCGCCCAGCCCAGGTTATGGTCCAGAAACGCCCGCGCGATCGGCGCCTCAATATTGACCTCGCGCCACGGCACCATGCCCGTCAACACGGCGGCGACGCCGATGTACAGCAGCGTGCATATCGTCAGCGAGACGATAATCCCAATGGGCAGATCTCGTTGTGGGTTCTTCGCCTCCTGCGCCGTCGTCGACACGGCGTCGAAGCCGATATAGCTGAAGAAGACCAGCCCGGCCGCCAGGCCGATGCCGCCAAAACCCGCCGGCGCGAAGCTCGCCCAGTCCGTCCCCCAGTTCGCCCGGTTCACGTAATGCGATCCAAGCGCCAGCACGAACAGCACCACCGTCACCTTCACCGTAACGATCGTCGCGTTGAACTTCGCGCTCTCCTTGATTCCCACGACCAGCACCGCTGTCACCATCAGAGCAATGATGAATGCGGGCAGGTTGAAGCCCAGTTCCACACCGCCGATCGTCGGCGCATGAAGCAGAGCGTGCGCCTGCGCCGTCAGCTCCGGTGTCCCCGCGGCCTTCACCGCATCGAGCGCCGTGCTGAACGGAACCGACCCCGACACCAGGTCCGGGTGCGCCGTATGCACCATCTGCCGCGCCACGGTGTCGGTCGCCTGCTTCAGCCCCGTCCAGTGGTCATAGGCGAGCCATAGCGGAAACTTCAGGCCGAAGATGTTCAAAAACTCGACGAAATGATTCGACCATCCCGAACTCACCGTACTCGCGCCCATCGCGTACTCAAGCGTCAGATCCCACCCGATAATCCAAGCGATCAACTCACCCAGCGTGGCATAGGCATAGGTGTAGGCCGACCCCGCGAGCGGGATCATCGCCGCAAACTCCGCATAGCAAAGCCCCGCGAACGCGCACCCCAGCCCGCTCAGAACGAACGAGAGCATCAGGCCTGGTCCCGCCGTCTGCGCCCCCAGCCCACTCAGCACGAAGATGCCCGCACCGATCACCGCGCCGATCCCCAGTGCCGTCAGTTGCACCGGTCCAAGCGACCGCTCCAGCGTTTCGCTGCCGTGCTCCTCGGCCTGCGCCATCAGGGTGCTCATCGACTTCGTCGCAAACAAATTCGCCATGCCGTTCGCTTCCTCCATCCAGGGTTCCATACATCCAGGGTTTCGCTCTTTATCGCCGATCCGCGCCCCTGGAAAACATACTGATCGAGATCGCCACAGATGCGCGATCCGCGCCGTGCAAGCTGTATCGGCCTTCTTGTTGTCGCAATCAGTACCGCAATACTACTGTAGGAAGACAACCCCTGGACACGCCTTCTCTTGAACGGAAAACCCTCCGGTCCCGGACCGGTCAGGTTCCCCAAACTAGCCCGTCCGGTTCTCCGCTACCCCCACGAGACGACGCTATCCCGAGTCAACCCCCGACCGCGTCCATCAACCGCCGCGCCGCCTTCCCCACATCGATCCCTCTGCCGAACAACGCTGCCACGACCGCCACCGAATCGGCGCCGGCCTCCATCACCTCACGGGCATTCGCAGCCGAGATCCCCCCGATCGCAACCAGCGGCTTGCCGGTCAGTTCACGAGCACGCCGCACGCCCCCAAGGCCGACAACCGGCTCGGCGTCCGCCTTCGTGCTCGTCGGAAAGACGGGTCCGATCGCCACATAGTCCGCCACATCGATTGCAGCCGAGCGCAGCTGCGTCTCGTTATGAGTCGACACCCCCAGGATCCGCCCCGCGCCCAGCAGCCTCCGAATCCCAACCAACCCTCGATCCTCAATCATCCCAAGCCCCCCGGACGCGTCAAGATCGCCCTGGCCCACATGCAGACCGTCGAACCCGCTCGCATCCACCAGATCCGCATAGTCGTTCAGGATCAGCTGGCACCCCCGCGGTCTAAGGGCATCCGCAAGCCTGCGCGCATCCCCGAGAATCGCCTCCAGGTCAACCCGCTTGTCCCTGTACTGAAACAGCCTCAGGCCCTCATCCCGCAGACGCAGCGCAGTCTCCACCAGATCGAGACCGAGCCGGTCCAGGGTGTCGCGGTCCAGGATGGCATAGATGCGGGCGAGGCGGTCGAACCTCACTACGCATCCTTCTGACGTTCAAAGAAACGCTCCATGAACTTCGTATCGAACTGTCCCGCCCGAAACTCCGGATCCGCGAAGATCCGTTTATGCAGCGGAATCGAGGTGTGAATGCCCTCGACCACGAACATATCGAGCGCCCGCTGCATCCGGTTCATCGCCTCTTCCCGGTCCTTCCCATGACAGATCAGCTTGGCAATCAGGCTGTCGTAGTACGGCGGCACGATCCCCTCCGCATATTGCGCCGTATCCACCCGCACACCGTTCCCACCCGGCAGGTTGAACACCGTAATCTTGCCGGCCGAGGGGGTGAACTTCTCCGGGTGCTCCGCGTTGATCCGGCACTCGATCGCGTGTCCCCGGATCGCCGGAACCTCCGGAACGATCGCGCTCAGCCTCTCCCCGGCGGCAATCCTCAGCTGTGCCTTCACCAGGTCGACGCCCGTCACCATCTCCGTCACGCAATGCTCCACCTGGATGCGCGTATTCATCTCGATAAAGTAGATCTTCCCATCCTCATCCATCAGGAACTCGATCGTCCCCGCGTTCCAGTAGCCGATATCCTTCAGTGATCGCTGGATCGTCTTCCCCAGCTCCTCCCTTTGCTTCGGCGTGACCATCAGGCTGGGCGCCTCTTCAATCAGCTTCTGGTGCCGCCGCTGAATCGAGCACTCTCGCTCCCCCAGGCTCATCACGTTGCCATGCTCATCCGCAAGCACCTGAAACTCAATGTGTCGCGGACGCTCGATGAACTTCTCCATGTAGAGGTCGCCGTTGCCAAACGCGTTTGCCGCCTCGTTGGACGCCTGCTGATACATCCCCGGCAGCTCCGCCGCACTCCGGCAGATCCGCATCCCACGCCCGCCACCGCCCGCCACCGCCTTCAGGATCACGGGATACCCGATACTTTTCGCCCACTGAAGAGCCTCCCCCTCGCTCTCGATCACCCCATCCGACCCCGGAAGAATCGGCACCTTCGCCTTTTTCATCGTCTGCCGCGCCGTCGACTTCTCGCCCATCAGCCGCGTGACCTCGGGCGGCGGCCCAATGAACTTAATGTTTGACGCCCGGCATACTTCCGCGAAGTTCGCGTTCTCGCTCAGCAGCCCATATCCAGGATGGATCGCGTCCACATCCGCAATCTCCGCCGCCGAGATCACCGCCGGCACATTCAGGTAGCTCTCCGACGAGCGTGGCGGCCCAATGCAGATCGCCTCGTCGGCAAATCGCACGTGCAGCGAGTTCCGGTCGGCTTCGCTGTAGACCGCGACCGTGCGGATGCCCATCTCCTTGCAGGCGCTGATCACGCGAAGCGCAATCTCACCCCGGTTGGCAATCAATACTTTCTGAAACATAGCTGCAATGCCCTTCCCGGCCTCTGGTTCGCGGTGGTTGTCTCTTACCGAGGTCGAACCGCGAAGAGCGGCTGGCCATACTCGACCGGCTGTCCGGTCAGCGCGATCCGCTGGACGAGCTCACCCGAAATATCCGCCTCAATCTCGTTCATCAGCTTCATCGCTTCGATAATGCAAAGCACCTGCCCCGCCTCCACCTGGTCGCCGATCTTCACAAAAGGCGCAGCTCCAGGCGCGGAAGACTCGTAAAACGTTCCGACAATGGGAGACTTCACCAGATGGAAGACCTCCTCGACCGGGGCCGGCGCGCTCACGACCGCTGCCGGAGCCGCCGCATGAGTCGTCGACGTCGAGATCCCCGAGCTTGGGATCCCCGCCGCCGCGATCGTCGGGGAAGATGCCGCGTATGCCGCCGTCCCGCTCTGCGGCCGAAGCTCGTCCTCCGTCTGCATCCGTCGCGCACCGGCGAACTTGATGCGCAGCGTCACATCGGAGCGCTCCATGTCGAACTCGGCGATCTCATTCGCCTTGAGAAACTCGACCAGCTCCCGCAGCTCTTCCAGGTGTTCACGATCCATCATTGAGGTCCTCTAAAAAGTCTTTCAGTCACAGTTCAATCAGCGCCTTGGTGCTCGTCGTCAACAGCTCGTGTCCAACCTCCGTCACCAGCACCATATCCTCGATGCGAACCCCAAAGCGGCCCTCGAGGTAGACACCGGGCTCAATCGTGATCACCATTCCGGGTCTCAGCTCCTGCATCTGGTTCGTCCCGATTCGTGGCTGCTCATGGATCTCCAGACCCAGACCGTGTCCGGTCGAATGAGCGAAATATGCGTCCAGCTTCGATCTCCGCAATACGCTTCGGGCAGCCTCGTCGATCTCTCCCGCTCGCACCCCAGGAGCTACGCGCTCAATGGCCTTCGTCTGCGCTTCCAGAACGGAATCATACACGGCTCGGGCCTCGGGAGAGACACGCCCCAGCGACACGCTGCGCGTCATATCGGAGCAATATCCATCCCAGACGACCCCGAAATCAAGCGTCACAAACCCCCTTCGAGGAAGCTTCGCGGCAGTTGGACGCGCGTGCGGCAGAGCGCTGCGCGGGCCGCCGGCAACGATGGATTCAAAGCTCATCCTCTCTGCTCCGGCGGAGCGCGCCCGGCGTTCGAGTTCAAGCGCAATCTGCACTTCGGTCCTCGACGAGGTCAGATCCTGCAGCATCTCCTCGAACACCGCGCATCCCAGGCTCGCGGCGCGACGCATCGTCGTTATCTCCGCTGGCTCCTTGACCTCTCTCAGCCGGCTCACCATCCCCTTCGCCGCCTGGAACAGACCGCGACGGCGCTTCGGCGTCAAAGCCGCCCGCATCGCCCCAAGCGCCGAGACCGTGGTCTGCATCGGGTCGTATCCGCATCGGCCGGCTCCCGAAGCTTCGATCCATCGGCTGGCCGCGGCCAGCGGCGAACCCTTCGCGATGACGACCTTTGTGTCCGCTGCCTCCTGCTTCGCCTGCTCCGTGTAGCGGCCATCCGTAAACAGGACCGCTCGGCGTCCGGTCAGCACCAGGGCTCCCGAGGATCCGGTAAAGCCGCTGAGGTATCGGATGTCGGCAGGGTGCGTGACCAGAAGCGCATCGAGCTCCGCGGAACGGACAGACCTCATCAAGCTTCTCTTGCGCGAAGTTGTGTCCATTGCTTTCGATTCTATCCAAGCGGAGCTCTGGCTGCCGCTCCAGCCCCGGTATCATGGGGTATGTCCGGAAGTGGAACGTCCCTCTCCCCTCGCTCCACTCGTCGCGCCTTCCTGACCGGTGCCGCAGCCCTGGCGGCAGGTATGACGGTGTACTCGGGCGAGATCGCCAGGCACGAGATCGATGCCACGCACCGCATCATCTCGATCCCGAACCTCCCCAGCGGTTTCAGGGGGCTGCGCATCACCCAGATCAGCGATATTCATCTGGACGAGTACACCGAGCCCTTCTTCCTGGAGCGGATCGTCCGGCACGTCAACTCCCTCACGCCGGATGTGGTTCTGCTCACCGGCGACTTCGTCACGCGAGGTTCGCTCACCTTTGTCGCGACCCGGCACGCAACCCATCGCTGCGCCGAGATCTTGAAGACGCTGCACTGCCCCCAGCGGTACGCCATCCTCGGCAACCACGATGTCACCGTCGGCGCGGCTCTCGTGACGGGCGCCCTCGAGAGCCAGGGAATCCCCGTCCTCAGAAACAGCTTCGTCGTCCTCTCGCGCGGCGGAGATCGCCTCACCCTGGGCGGCACCGCAGATCCCGGAACCGATATTCCCGATCTGAATCTGGCGGTTCCGGCAAACCCCGGCGGGCCGGTCCTTCTAATGACCCACGCTCCCGACTATGCGGATACGGTCGTCGCCCATCCGCGCGGCCCGCAGGTCGATCTTGTGCTCGCCGGGCACTCCCATGGGGGACAGATCAAACTCCCGTTGGTCGGCCCGTTGGTGCTTCCCCCAATGGGTCGCAAATATTGGGAGGGGTTCTATCGGCTCGGCCGCATGCAGCTCTACGTCAACCGGGGCATCGGGACCGTAGGCCTGCCCTTTCGTCTGAACTGCCCGCCCGAGATCTCCACCTTCACCCTTCAGGCATAGAGATCCGTTTGTTCCAGCAGGCCTACAGGACCTCTGATCCTGAACCCCGATCCATTTTTGGCGTAACCGCTGGAAGAACTTGGTATGCTGGATCTAGGACTTCTATCAGGAGACAACTTGAAGGAAAAGGGCCCGCCTGCAACTTTGGCGCACTTTATCTTTGCACGACTTGTTCTTAACGCTCCAAATTGAATCGCTGCTTATGGGCAGCTAGTCCTTATATTGCAAGACTTTGTGTCTAACTTGCTCGGAATGATGACTTTAGCGCCCGATCGTTGGCTATATCGCTCAATCCAGAATCTTTAGGGCAATCAGGTGGGGGGGTGACCGGGAAAGGCATCTCATCCACATCGACCGGCTCTTCTGACCTCTAACATTTGTCTGCGGCAATCTTGCCCTAGAGCTTACCGGGCACGCGCCACAGGCTTCTTGTCCCGCGGCATAAGCGCAACCTGCGACGGCTTCTTGACGCCGGACTTCTCATCCATCCAGGCATCCAGCAGGCTCTTCTTGAAGCGCCATCGATTGCCAAGCTTGAACGCCGGCACAAAGCCTTCCGACGCGTAGCGGTACAGGGTGTCGCCGCTGATCCCGAGGTACTCCGAGGCTTGACGGATGTCCAACACCTCACGCAACACGCTCTGCACGGCGGTGGTCATTGTCTCTCCCTTGGGACCCCGGCGGGTTCACTCCCCGCCCCTCATCCTTTTACGCGGTTTGGACCATGGAAACAACAACAATCATCGGACCCTAACCTCCCCGTACCGGCTGCAGATCCTCGATCATGGAAAGCAGCCCCTCACTGACGGTCCGGGTCTTCGCGATCGCGTCGGCAATCGGTATGTCCGAGATCTCGGTTCCTCGCAGCACCACCAACCGCCCGAACCGCCCGGCATGCACCAGGTCGATGGCCGCCAATCCATAGCGCGTCGCCAGCATCCGGTCGTATGCAGTCGGCGTGCCACCGCGCTGGGTGTGCCCGAGATTGACGCTTCGCGTCTCAAACCCGGTACGCTTCTCAATCTCCTCAGCCAGAATCTGCCCGATGCCGCTCAGCCTCACATGCCCAAACGAGTCCGTGGCCGTACCGACCGAGGTTTGTCCGGCGTGCTCCGGCATCTTCGCCCCCTCCGCCACCACCACAATCGAAAACGACTTTCCGTGATCCCGGCGATACCGGATTAATCGGCAGACCTCCTCAATCTCGATCGGACGTTCCGGCACCAGAATCACGTCAGCGCCTCCGGCGACTCCGGAGGTGAGCGCGATCCACCCAGCATCCCGGCCCATCACCTCGACGACCATAACCCGGTTGTGGGCCTCAGTCGTCGAATGCAGCCGGTCCACCGCCTCGGTCGCGATACTCACCGCCGTATCAAAACCAAAACAGGCGTCGGTGCCACTCAGATCGTTATCGATCGTCTTCGGGACCCCGACACACTTCACGCCCCGCTCCGAGAGCGCGAGACTGATGGATTGGGTGTCGTCCCCGCCCATGGCGATCAGGGCGTCGAGCCGCTGCTTTGCGATCACCTCCATGCATCGATCGAGACCACCTTCGATCTTCCGGACATTGGTGCGGGACGACCGGAGAATCGTTCCACCACGGTGCAGTATCCCCGACGTGGTCTCCAGATCGAGCGGCATCGTCCGGTCATCGAGGACGCCTCTCCAACCCTCCAGGAATCCGATGAACTCGTCCTTGTGGTGCAGAATGCCTTTGCGCACTGCCGCCCGAATCACCGCGTTCAATCCGGGGCAATCCCCTCCCCCGGTTAGCATCCCTACACGCATCCTTGCTCCTCCTGTTTTTTAGGAATCATACGCTTTCGATCTCTGCCTCACATCCACAGCTCGAGTGTGGACTTAGGCGCTTGAAGCTAGCCGATCGGAACTTCCCTGGGAACTAGCTTCGTCGAGATAGAAGTCGTCGATCTGTTTTGCATATTTTGCCGCGATTACGCGACGCTTCAGTTTCATGCTTGGCGTCAGCTCTCCCGCATCGACAGTCCACTCCTCCCCGACGATGAAGACTCGCTTCATGCTCTCGAAGCTAGGCAGCTGGCTGTTTACCTGATCGACGATGCCTTGGTAGAGCTTGAGCACCTTCGGATCGCGGACCAATTCGCCTCTATCGGACGCCGGGATGCCCTGTTCTTTTGCCCAGCTCTCGAGCGTCGCGAAGTTCGGCGAGATCAGAACAGAGGCAAACTTGTGCTTGTCTCCCACGAGAGCAGCTTGCCCAACAAAGCTGCTTGCCTTGAGCTTGTTCTCGATCGGTTGCGGCGCAATCAGCTTCCCTCCACTTGTCTTCAGCAGCTCTTTCTTCCTGTCCGTCACGAAGAGGAACCCTGCGTCATCAATCCTGCCGATATCTCCCGTTTTGAACCAGCCATCCGGGGTGAAGGCTTCCGCAGTTTCGCGCTCTTTGTTCCAATATCCAGCGAAGACGGAGGGGCCTCGAACCTCGAGTTCCCCGTCCCCGGCAAACCGAAGCTCGATGTTCGGAAGCGGCTTGCCGACACTCCCGATCCTGTGTGCCTCTGGATAGTTGACCGCGATCACAGGGGAGGTCTCGGTCAGCCCGTACCCTTCAAAGATGCGAATACCCGCGTCTGCAAACCAGCCAGCGGTATCCATCCCCAGGGGCGCACCGCCGGAGTTAAACACCCGAACGCGCCCGCCAAAGGCATCGCGGATCTTCGAAAACACAAGCCTGTCCGCCAGCTTCCATATAAGGGAAGAGGGTTTACTTCCCTGAAGGATCTCTGTGCGATGCTTCTTTCCCGTGGCGAGAGCTGCTGCGAGCAACCTCTTCCGCAACGCCGAAGAGGAAGACTTTGCCTCGACAGCGTGCCGAACCTTCTCATACACGCGCGGAACTGCGATGAAAATTGTCGGCTGAACCGTCTTCATCGCCAGTGGCAGCAGATCGAATCGCGAACAGTAGGCGAGTTTCGCGCCATGGCACATCAAGGCATAGTCGACATGCCGAGCCGTCACATGGGAGAGCGGTAGAAAAGAGATACAGGTGTCCTGATCGCTGAAACCCAGACCGCCGGTCGAGATGTTGATGTTGCTTGCAAGGTTTCCGTGAGTGAGCATAACGCCCTTGGACTCGCCGGTGGTTCCAGAGGTGTAAATAATCGTGGCGAGGTCGTCAGATACGACGTCGCGAAGCATGGCATCGAACGCTGGGTCAGCCTGCTCGAGCTCCTCTGATGGGCGAAGTAAGCTGCTCAGGCTCTCTGCACCTTCGAACCTCCCATCGTCCATGACTACCATATGCTCGATGAGAGGCAGTTCCCCAGCGGCTCTCAACTTTTCGTATTGTTCCCTGGAGGAGACAATGGCAACCTTGGCGCCGGAATCGCGCAGCATGTAACCGATCTGGTCCGGCGTCAATGTTGCATAGAGAGGCACGTTGACGGCGCCGATGGCCAGAGTGCCGAAGTCACAGACGGGCCACTCCCACCGATTCTCGGAGAGAAGAGCGACACGATCCCCTTTTGACACTCCCCAGCTTTGAAGGGTTGAGGCAAACGCCCTTACGTTGCCGTACAGCGCACGCGATGTGATCGGCTTCCACTCGTCGCCGTCCTGCCGCAGCAAGATCTCCCGGCTGCCGCGGCCAGTGGCAAATACGAGTACATCGTTCATCGTCTTTAGATCAAACATCGCGATTCCCCGATCGAATGCCATTCAGAAGAACGTCAACAACCTGTGCCGCCGTAGCCACTGCATCATAGTTGCGGCCGGTAAAAACCGCAGAGCTGAGCAGCTCATCTATCGCACCGAACATACACTGAGCTACGACACCATCGGAGATATCACTCCGGAAGACCTGCTGCTGTTGCCCACTTCGAATGATCTCTCTTACTAACTGAATGTACTTGACGAGGTGGTGATGCGAAAACTCGGCGATGAACTTTGCGCTCTGACGCATCTCGGTTTGCATGATGATGGCCATGTTCCGGTTAATGGAATGGCTTTCAAGATGCACACGGGCAACGTACTCGAGCTGCGCGCGGGGATCGGTCAAGGTTCGAAACTCGTCCTGCACCTGACGATAGAACCGGTCGAACACGGAATCGATCGCGGTACGGAGAACGTCATCCTTGCTTTTGAAGTAGAGATAGATCGTTCCGTCGGCTACTCCCGCGCGTGCTGCAATCGCACTCACCGGGGATCCGAAGTATCCGTTCTCCGCAATTACTTCGACAGCCGCGTCCAGAATGCGCTGGTACTTGTCTCCCCCACCCGTGAAAGCAGCAGAGTCCGCCGGCTTCCTTGAGCCGTGTCCGTCGCTCTTATCTTTGCGTTTCAGTGCAGCCTCGTACCGGAAGCGTCCAGTGCGGCCACTGTAAAGAAACCACTCGGGTTTGCCAAGCAGAACCCCGGCAGGGCTCTGAAGATTATTGTGGCCCGCGAGGCTGTGCCGCTCAGGCCTGAAGCTTCGGCGTAAGCAGGATAAAGGGCTTTGCGGCCTCAGGCCAGTTGGATAGCATCGTCGCGGCAAGGCTGCTCGACGCTTCATGTGCATGCACTTCCACGGAACGCCTCAGGGCAGCGCGTGCTGCATCGTCAGCCTCCAGGAGCCGCACCGGAGTGACGAACTCTGAATGGAAACGGCCATCGCGAAGAAATGATCCGTCCGCATCGTAGACCCAGGCCAGGCCGCCCGTCATGCCGGCGCCAAAGTTAGATCCAACACTGCCCAGAATGACAACAGTGCCCCCGGTCATGTATTCGCAGGCATGATCGCCAGCTCCTTCGACCACGGCATGGGAGCCCGAGTTTCGTACGGCAAAGCGCTCGCCGGCGCGGCCTGCTGCATAGAGCTGGCCAGAGGTGGCGCCGTAGAGGGCTACATTCCCGAGGATGACATGTCGGCCGCTGTCCTGGGCAGCCAATCCTCGGGGACGAATGATGAGCTTGCCGCCCGATAGTCCCTTGCCCACGAAGTCGTTTGCACAGCCGTTTAAGATAAGCTTCATGCCCTCGACGGCAAAGGCCCCGAACGACTGCCCGGCGGTTCCTTCCAGGTTGATCGTGACATTGGCAGGCAGACTCCTCTGAGCTCGCCGCAGGGCGAGTTCCCCAGCCAACCGAGCTCCGACCGCTCTGTGCTGATTTGCGATCACGGAGGTCAACTCGAAGGGAATTCCCGACTCCGCCGCGGCCAGTGCGGGCGCAACCCAGGCCTCGTCCAAAGCCGGCTCGGACAGCGGCTGGTTATTCCGCAGGCCTTGCCAGGAGGGATCGCCTGCCTGGCTTCGACTGAGCATGGCCCCAAGATCGAGGCTGCCATCAAACCGGACCTGATCAAGCAGGTCCGTGCGACCGATTGCGTCTGCCATCGAGTGCAGCCCGTATAGCGCGAGCAGGCCCCGCAGCTCGTTTGCAAGCTCCGTAAAGAAGCTCACGACATGTTCAGGCCGCCCGCGAAACTTGGCCCGGAGCTCTGGTTTCTGCGTCGCAATGCCGGTTGGACAGGTATTCAAGTGGCATTGTCGAGCCATGTCACAGCCCAGCGAGACGAGCACGGCTGTTCCGAAGGCATATTCATCCGCCCCCAAGAGCGCCGCGATTAACACGTCTCGGGCTGTGGCCAGACCTCCGTCTGTGCGCAGCCGTACGCGACCGCGCATCCCGTTCTGCCGCAAAACTTGCTGGGCTTCAGCCAGGCCGAGCTCCCAAGGGTTGCCCGCGTACTTGATGCTCGAGAGCGCCGCAGCCCCGGTACCGCCGGTGTTTCCGGCGATGACGATGAAATCCGCATAAGCCTTTGCAACGCCCGCGGCGACGGTTCCAACGCCGCAGCTGGAGACCAGCTTTACTCCTACCGCGGCAGATGGGTTGAGGCGCTTCAGATCGTAGATGAGCTGCGCCAGGTCCTCGATCGAGTAGATGTCATGGTGCGGTGGCGGAGAGATCAGGGACACGCCCGGCTGCGCATGGCGGAGCCTGGCAATCATTCCACTCACTTTAAAGCCCGGAAGCTGGCCGCCTTCGCCGGGCTTCGCGCCCTGAGCGACTTTGATCTCGATCTCCTCCGCATGCGCAAGATACTCCGCCGTCACGCCAAATCGACCCGAGGCAACCTGCTTGATCTTGTTATTGAGAGAGACGTGAGCCGACGCGGTTTCGACAGAAACGTCGGCCAGCATCGTGCCCCCGCCAGAGTTCACGGGACGCGCGGCGTTCTCGATGGCCTTCGAAGGCACGCTTGCGCTGACGCGGTAGACCTCGCGATCCTCGCCGCCCTCACCAGTGTTGGAACGGCCCCCGAGCATATTCATCGCCATCGTAATGGTCTGGTGCGCTTCAGGACTGAGAGAGCCCAGCGACATCGCACTGGCCACGAATCGCTTGCACAGACTGGCTGACGTCTCGACATCTTCGACCGGTATTCTATGGGCCGATGGACGAATCTCCAGGAGGTCCCGGAGCGTCGCTGCTTCCCGCTTCTCAACTGCCTCTGAATAAAGTCTGAAGCTCTCTTTTGGATCGCTCGTGGGCGCTGTGCCTCGAGCGATCCCAACGACAGATTGAAGCGCCTTGACTGTTGAGGGCTGCCACGCGTGGGGCTCCGAGACTTCGGATTTTCGGAAGCGAACCCAGCCATAGTCCGGAAGCTCGCCTGCACCCTCAGTCATTGTTGGCGACCAGGTCTGTTTTAACTGGCGTTCAATCTCCGCGAAGCCAATTCCAGACAGCGGGGCGGGCGTACCGGGAAAGCAGCGGTTCACAACGCTTGCATGGAGGCCAAGACTGTCGAACAGATGAGCGCCCCGGTAGCTATCCACAACGGAGATGCCCATCTTCGACATCACCTTTGCGAGGCCAGCATCGAGCGCGCTGAGCATCTTTGTTTCGTTCGCGTCCGCCTCCTGGGGAGCAGCGAAGGACCGCGCCGTCTCCAGCGCCAGCCATGGACAAACCACGCCGGCACCGTAGCCGATCAGCACGGCTGCGTGGTGAATATCGCGGCAATCACCGGCTTCCACCGCCAGTCCAGCCAATGTCCTGAGACCAGCGGCAACAAGCGCCTGATGAACCGCGCCCGTAGCCATCGCCATGGGTATTGGGACTCCATCGGGGCTCGCGGCGCGATCCGAGAGGAGAAGAATCTTCGCGCCGTTGCGCACGAGATCGATCGCTTCAGAACACAGGTCGTCGAGAGCTTCTTCCAACGTTCCCCCGGGTTCGAAGACGCATCCGAGCTCTGCAAAAGCCAGATCGGAGGCATGCGGGTAGGCACCCTGACGCAGTGCCTCAACTTGGCCCAGTCGCAAGAACGGGGACGTCAGCGAGAGGCCAGGAAGCGGGGCGCTCCTATCTAGCAGATGAGGCCACGGTCCGAGGCGAGTGTGCAGCGAAACGACACATGCCTCGCGCAAAGGATCGATGGCCGGGTTTGTGACCTGCGCAAATCTCTGTCGGAAGTAGGCGTAAACCGGCCGTGGTGCTCGGGCCAGAAATGCCAAGGGCGTGTCATCGCCCATCGACCAGACTGCGTCCTTGCCATCCTTTGCCATGGGCTGGAGGACCATTTTGACATCCTCGCGTGTGTACCCGAAGCCCTTCTGCTTCGCTTCAATCTCGGTGATCGAGGGTTCGATTCGCCGAATCACCGGAAGCAGGAGCGTGTCCTCAGCCAGTTGGGCATACCCCGCATTCGCATCGAAAAGACTCCATAACTCCGCGTCTTCGTAGATTTTCTTTGCTTCGAGATCGACAAGGAGCATCTGCCCCGGACCGAGCCTTCCGCTGTGTACGACCTCGTCCGGATCGAGGTCGACTAAACCAGCTTCAGATCCGGCGACCATCAGCCCCCCCGTTGTAACTGCAAATCGGCACGGACGCAGGCCATTGCGATCGAGGGCAGCCCCTACAATCTTCCCATCCGTGAATGAGATCGCCGCCGGCCCATCCCACGGCTCGGCGCAATCGATGTGGTAGCGCAGAAAGGGCGAGCGCGGACGTTCGATCGAGGCTGGAGGAAGCAGCATCCTTACCGCCTCCGCGCACGTTCTTCCGTTATGCGATACAAGCTCAACCGCCTCGTCCAGACTGGTTGAGTCCGTTCCGCCATCCGTCAGAATCGGTTTACATTCGACGGGCAGCGTAGAGTCGCGCGCCGCCATGCGTGCACGATTTCCCCAGACTGTATTGATCTCGCCGTTATGTGCGAGTACCCTACCCGGCTGCGCTCTGTGCCAAGCTGGAAGCGTGTTCGTCGCGTATCTCTGGTGAAAGATGGCAAAAGGTGTGACGTACTCCGGGGAACTCAGATCGGGGTAAAACTCGGGCAGCAGAGCGCCCGAGCACATTGCCTTGTAAACAACCGTCTCACAGGAGAGGGAACACACGTATCCCGATGTGTCCCCATGCTGATGCATTCGTTCAAACTGCTTGCGCGCGAGATACAGCCTCCGCTCTCTCGATGCCGCCTCAAGCTCACGGAGATCCGTAAGCACCACCTGGCGGATCTTGGGCATAGTGCTGAGCGCAATCTCGCCTAATCGATCTACTCTGACGGGAACGTCTCTCCAGCACAGAACGTCGAAGTCGTGGGCACCGAGGCATTGCTCAAGCGCCAGTTCGGCCCGATGCTCTTCCAAGGGAAGGAACAGCATTCCGACACCGAGCATCTGATCCGCCGTGACGATGCGGCCCGAGATCTTCTGCACCTCCTCCGTGAGCAGGCGGCGCGGAATCGCTGTTGTGACGCCCACCCCATCGCTACTTTTTCCATCGGCCGCAGTCGCCCCGCGATGCGCGAGCCGGCTCAGGGCCGTCAACGCGGCGCGCAGGATCTCATGGGATGCCGGTTGCGGAGCAATCGAGGCAACGAAGCCAACTCCACAGGAGTCGTGATCGAAGCGATCATCGATCAGCGAGGCGGCTGATCCGGAGTTGCTGGGGCTTGAGGCACTCCGAGACGGTATAAGACTTGGGTCCATAGGTCACTATACTTTGGGTGATACAGAATGAGGGGCCGAATGGGCGGTGCTGGTTCGCTCCCATTGTGCATACTTATACACCATCATGTATATTTATACGAGCGTGAAACGGGCACCGCCCGATATGGCGCGAGGATCTCCGAACTTGAAACAGCAGCGACACACCGCAATCCGCGAGCTCCTCTCCAAGACATCGATCAACAGTCAGGATGAACTTAGGAGAAAGCTTGGTGGATATGGGTTTCACGTAACTCAGGCCACGTTATCGCGTGACATCCACGAGCTGCGGCTGATGAAGGGCCCCTCCGGTTACTCTCTTCCCGGGTCCGCCGAGGGTGGAGAGGACAACCTGCCGGGGATTCAGCAGGTGCTGGCGGGATTCGGTTTGGAAGTTCGACAGGCGCTGAACCTTCTTGTTCTGGTTACGACGACGGGAAGCGCCCAACCAGTCGCCGCGGGCATTGACTACGAGGACTGGCCCGAGATCGTTGGAACGATCGCGGGCGATGACACCGTTCTGATCATCTGCCCAGATGAGAAACAGGGCCGCGCCGTTAGGGTCAGGATCGAGCAGTACATTGGCTAGCACCTCTTCAACGCAAACCGCTATGACGGCCCCGCAGAGTTCTTTATCTGCCGATTCGCCGGTTCGGGTCGCCGTGGCAGGAGTCGGCGGGTATGCTGGCGCGGAACTCGCCCGTCTCCTGCTCCGCCACCCAAGATTCATTGCCAGATCGCCCCTGTTTCTGAGTCGCGCTGAGGCTACACAGATCCCGGTACAAGGTACGCTGGCAGATCTGCATCCGCAGGTGGCAACCAGTCAGGACGTGGAGGTGTCAACGTTCAGTTGGGAGCGGATGGAAGAGGATGGGACGGAGTTCCTTCTGCTCGCTACACCTCACGACCAATCCCGTGCATGGGTGCCGAAAGCGATGGAACGGGGCATCCGGGTGATCGATCTTAGCGGCGCCTGGAGGCTGAAGGAGGCCGGCAATCAAATCGCGTACCGGTTTGACGATGCGGATGTAGAGCTTGCGACGAGGCTGCAGGAGGAGGCCGTATACGGCTCACCAGAGTTACATCAAGATGCAATTGCATCTGCTCGCCTGATCGCGAACCCAGGATGCTATGCCACGTCAATCATCCTTGCTCTCGCACCGCTCATCGCATCAGGTCGGATCGACTTGGAACACGGCATCGTCTGTGACGCGAAGTCCGGGGTCAGCGGAGCGGGCAAGACGCCAACACCGGGAACTCACTTCATGTCTGCCGCCGACAACTTGTCTGCTTATTCGGTCTTTGGCCACCGCCACAGCGGGGAGTTGATGGAGCAGCTTCATTTGACGGAGATGCAGATCCAGTTCACACCGCATCTTCTGCCAATTCCGCGAGGCATTCTCTCCACCATCTATTTTCGCTTGAAGCGGCCTTCGGACGCGGAGACTATTCTGGGTGAACTTCGCGAGTTCTATCGCGATTGCCCGTTCGTGAGAGTACGTAAGCCGGGAACGCTGCCTCAGATTCAGCACGTTATCCGGACAAACTTCTGCGATCTTGGCCTGGCTGTCGACCGGACGGGCCAGCGTGTGGTGCTCGTCTCCTGCCTCGACAACCTTCTCAAAGGGGCCGCAGGTCAAGCGATCCAAAACCTGAACCTGATGTGCGGCTGGGGCGAAGCGGAGGGCCTGCTTTGAAGTTCGTCATCAAATTAGGGGGAGCAACAATTGAGAGCAAAGAGCTCCTTTGGCAGTGCGGCAAGGCGATCGCCGACCTGGTGACCTATGGCAACCGTGTTGCTGTGGTCCATGGGGGAGGTACACAGCTCACACAGACCCTTGCCCGGATGGGGAAGGAGAGCCAGTTCATCTCCGGACTTCGTGTGACAGATGAAGAGACCCGCGACACCGCTCTGATGGTCCTCGCCGGCCGGGTGAATAAGTCGCTGGTGGCGGCAATTGGATCGCATGGGCAATCGGCAGTGGGTCTTTCAGGGGGGGACGGACACGTCTTCCGAGCTCGCAAGAAGAAGACGAATCCAGATCTCGGATTCGTCGGCGAGATCGCCGCCGCAGATCCCAGATGGCTCGATGCCATTTGGACCATGAATGCGGTTCCTGTTATCTCGTCCATAGCGCTCGGTTTCGACGGCGAGTACTACAACATCAATGCGGACGAGATGGCCGCTGCCTGCGCCATCTGCACGGATGCTGACAATCTCGTCTTTCTCACGGATGTACCCGGCGTGAAAGATGCAAATGGCAACGTGATGCGCTGGCTCACGCTGGCGCAGATTCCGGAGTTGGAACAGCAGCGGATCGTCTTCGGTGGCATGTTGCCGAAGTTGAACGCATGCCGCGAAGCACTGATGCATGGAGTGAAGCGCGTTCGCATTCTTCCAGCGGAGTCGGCAGCGCGTCTTCCCGACCTCTGCTCAACACGGATCGAAGATGGAACGGAGGTGATGGTCGCATGACGCTCGAGATGGTTCAGGCAGCCGAACGCAACTTACTGGTGCAGACGTACGACAGAAATCCATATCTGTTCGTGGAAGGTCATGGGGTCTACCTCCGCGACGCGAATGGGAATGACTACCTGGATCTGCTAAGCGGGATTGGGGTTTCGGCTCTCGGCTACGGACACCCTGCCATTGAGGCTGCGATCGCCGAACAGAGCAAGCGCCTGCTTCACACGTCAAACCTGTTCTACCACCCAGGCACCGCAACGCTCGCGCGGCAGTTGACGGAGATCAGTGGCCTCGACCGCGTCTTTTTCTGTAATAGCGGAACGGAGGCATGGGAGGCAGCCCTTAAGATTGCTCGGGCACATGCAGGTCGTCTTCGCGCGTCCGGCCGAGAGATCGGTACCCGTTTCCTCGCCCTTGAGCACAGTTTTCACGGGCGAACCATGGGTTCCGTCGCGACCACGCACAAGGAGGGATACCGTGAGCCGTTCTCCCCGGTCATGCCGGGCGTCGACTTTATTCGGTTTAATGATGTAGAGCATTTACGAGAGAAGTTTAGCAATGAGATCTGCGCGGTTTGCATTGAACCAATCCAGGGCGAAGGTGGTATCCATTCCGTTACACCTGAGTTCTTCCGCGTTGCCAGGGAGCTTACGAAGTCGTCCGGCGCACTGCTGATCGCAGACGAGATCCAGAGTGGATTAGGCAGAACAGGGGAATGGTTCGCCTATCAGCACCTTGGAATGCTTCCGGATATAACCACCATCGCAAAGCCGATCGCAGGCGGACTTCCGATGGGCGCGATGCTATGCACGGAGGAGGTCGCGCTGGCCTTCAGCGCTGGCATGCACGGCACGACTTTTGGTGGAGGACCCCTTGCCTGCGCGGTAGCAAGTGCTGTGATCGACACGATGCGTCGAGATCATCTGCTCGAAAACATCCGCGATGTCGGAGGCTATTTCAAGCTGCGCTTGCAGAACCTCGCAAAAGAAAATGCGCAGATCATCGAGGTTCGTGGCCAAGGCTTGATGCTGGGGATGGAGCTCCGGTCAGCGGAGGTCGCGAAAGACGTTGCGCTGGCGATGATGCAGCGCCGCATCATTCTGAACCGGACAAGTGAAACCGTGCTTAGGTTTCTTCCGCCTTACATCCTCGAGCGCAAGCACGTCGATATTGCCGTATCTGCATTGGAAGAGGTTCTTACTTTATATCCGGTGCTTGCCACCGCATTGCATTCAGGAGGAGATTTTCATGAGTAGCAAAACGTGGGTCATCAATGAAAAGCCGGACATCGGCTCGGAGCCAGGTCACAGGCCTGCTCCACAGCTAGGCATACAGTCTGAGACATCGTTCCATGAAGCATCCAAGCGGCTGGAAGGGAGAGATCTATGTTCTATCGCCGACCTTTCCGTGCAGGAGATGGCCGCTCTGATGGAGCTAACGCATGCCGTCAAAACACATCCCGGAGATTTTAGGGACGCTTTGGACGCGAAACAGCTGGTCCTTTTTTTCGAGAAGGCATCGCTTCGTACGAGACTCACGTTTGAGGCGGCCATCAACACGCTTGGCGGAAATGCGATCTTCGTCGATCAGACACAATCTCCCTTGGGGGAACGGGAGTCCATACCGGATATCGCGAGAAATGTGGAGCGCTGGATGAGCGTGATGGTGCTCCGAACGTACTCACACAGCACGATCACGGAGATGGCCGCGGCATCCCAGATTCCCGTCATCAATGCCCTCTCAGACCTTGAACATCCATGTCAGGCGATTGCCGACTTTTTCACGCTGGAAGAACACTTTGGCTCAGCCGAAGGTCTTCGCTTTGCTTATGTCGGGGATGGCAACAACGTCTGCCATTCGCTGATGCTGACAGCGGTCCAACTCGGGGCACATTGCAGCGTAGCTACACCAAAAGGATATGAGCCGAAGTTGGAGATCATTCACAAAGCCATTGAGATCGGAGAGGTCACAGGGGGCAGCATCACTCTTTTGCACGATGTTGACAACGCCGTCAGTGGAGCGCATGCGGTCTATACCGACGTCTGCACGAGCATGGGCTTTGAGCACGAGGTCACAAAGCGTGCGCCGATCTTCAAGCCCTACCAAGTGAACGAAAGGTTAATGGCTCGCGCGGAGACCGATGCTGTCTTCATGCATTGCCTTCCGGCCCACAGAAACGCTGAAGTAACCGATGCTGTCCTGGACGGCCCTCAATCAGTGGTGTTCGACCAGGCTGAGAATCGCATGCATGCTCAGAAGGCGATCCTCCTCATGCTGCTTGGCGCAGCTCGACGAGTCTCGAACAGCCGCAGTAGGGCACAGCAGCAGCGCCGCCGATCCTAGGCTCGTCACCAGCAACGAAGAAACGGAGAAGACTTATGGCAGAGAAGGTTGTTCTTGCATATTCCGGTGGTCTCGATACCTCCATCATCATTCCCTGGCTGAATGAGAACTACGGTCTCGATGTGATTGCCTTCATAGCCGATGTCGGACAAGGCGATGACATTGATGAGGTTGTCAAGAAGGCTTACGCCACGGGTGCGAAGAAGGTGATTGTCCGAGATCTCCGGAGCGAGTTTCTCATCGACTATGTCTTCCCTACTGTTCGTGCTGGTGCTGTTTACGAACACAAGTACCTACTCGGAACCTCGATTGCACGGCCTGTGATCGCGAAGCACCAGGTGCAGGTTGCTCTCGAAGAGGGAGCGACGACACTGGCCCATGGGTGCACCGGCAAAGGTAACGATCAGGTGCGCTTTGAGCATTGCTTTCAGGCGCTCGCGCCAGAGCTCAGGGTTATCGCTCCCTGGCGAGAGTGGACGCTGACGTCACGTGAAGACTGTCTGGATTACGCGGAGGCGCACGGCATTCAGGTTGAAGCCAGTCGAACAAAGATCCACTCCCGCGATCGCAACCTCTGGCACGTCTCCCATGAGGGTGGCGAATTGGAATCAACGGAGAACGTCCCGCTGCCAACGACCTGGACCATGACGCGGTCGCCGCAGGATGCACCGGATCGCGAGGAGACCGTTCAGATCGGGTTTGAGCGCGGATCACCTGTGTCCGTCAACGGTCAGCACCTCGGGCCGGTTCAGCTGGTGGAACTGCTGAATGATATCGGTGCGCGAAATGCTGTAGGCCGTATCGACCTCGTAGAGAACAGGTTTGTGGGGATGAAGAGCCGTGGCTGCTATGAGACACCCGGAGGCACTCTGATACTGGCAGCACAACGGGAGTTGGAGGCACTGACGCTTGACCGCGACCTATCCCACTTCAAGGAGAGCATTGCTCTCAAGTATGCGGAGCTCGTGTACTTTGGTCTGTGGTTTACACCGCTTCGCGAGTCGATCGATGCCTTCGTCAATTCGACCCAGAAGAATGTGACTGGGTCGATCAAGCTGTGTCTTTACAAGGGCAATGTCTCTGTCGTCAGCAGGCATAGCGAGTTCTCCTTGTACTCGACGGATCTTTCGTCCTTCACGATGGGAGACACGTACGACCAGCAGGATGCTGCGGGTTTCATCAGGATTCTCGGCCTGCCTGCGCGGACCCGGGCACGGCTGCTGCAGAGGATCGAGGTCCATAAATGAAGATGTGGTCGGGGCGCTTCCGCGAGCGGCTGGATCCAGGCTTCGAACAGTGGCAACGGTCGTTTCCATTCGACTGGCGACTTCTACCGGCGGAGGTCAGTGCGAGCGCCGCACATGCTGAGGCGCTTCAGGCTGCAGGTGTGTTGACCCTTGTAGAGCTCGAAGAGATCAAGAGAGGTCTGATTGAGGTGGGGGGTGGGGCAGACTCCGGTGGGGCTGTTGTCTCAACGTGCCCGGAAGCCGAGGACATCCACCACTATGTGGAGCTTGAGCTGACGAGGGTCATAGGGACATTGGCTCTCAAGCTGCATACGGGGCGATCCCGGAATGAGCAGATCGCCACGGATCTCCGGCTGTTTGTGCGGGAATCGATCGACGATGCTGCCCGGCATCTCCGGAGCTGGTCGGGCACGCTGCTCGATCGTGCAGCGGGGGCGGGGGAGGCGGTGATGCCTTCCTATACCCATCTGCAGCGGGCGGAGCCAGTTCTGGTGGCGCATTGGCTGCTGGCGTATGCCGGGATGATCGAGCGCGACCTGTCGCGGTTGACGGATTGCCGGAGACGGATGAACCTGTGTCCGTTGGGATCGGGCGCGGTTGCCGGAGCGACGCTGGCGCTCGACCGGACGATCGCGGCGAAGGCGCTCGGGTTCGACGGGCCGACACGGAATAGCATGGATGCGACGAGCGACCGCGACTTCGCCCTGGAGTTCGCACAGGTCGCGTTGCAGATCGGTCTGCATCTGTCGAGGTTCGCCGAGGAGATGACGCTCTACTCGACGGCGGAGTTCGGGTTTGTGGATCTCCCGGAGCGCTTCTCCACCGGATCAAGCGCGATGCCGCAGAAGAAGAACCCTGATCTGACGGAGTTGGTTCGCGGCAAGTCGGGACGTCTGGTAGGAGGAGCATCGACGCTGGCGGTGATCCTGAAGGGACTTCCGCTGGCGTACAACAAGGACATGCAGGAGACGCAGGAGGCGGTGTTCGACGTCTCGGACACGCTGCTTGGGATGCTGCGGCTGATGGCTCCTTTCACGGCTGCGCTCGAGTTCCGATGGGCGCGGATGAAGGAGGCCGCATCGACGGGGTATCTTAACGCGATGGCCGCGGCGACTTACCTGGTGCACAAAGGCGTTCCGTTCCGGACGGCGCATGAGAAGACCGGAAACGCGGTTCGATTGGCGATCGAGCGGGGCGTGGAACTGAACGAGCTTCGGTTGAGCGACCTGAAGCAGTTTGGGGACGAGTTCGACGAGGATTTTTTCGACGCTGTTTCATTGCAGGCGACTCTGGATTGCCATGATGTGGAGGGGGGCACGGCTACCGGGCGGGTGCGGGAGGCGGTGAGGCGGGCGCGGGAGGCGGCGGCGGATGGGGGCTAGCCTGTTTCCGGGGGCGGTACCGGCCTTGGGGGAGGCGCGGGCGGAGGTGCGGGTGCGGAAGGCGAAGCTGCAGGATGCAATGCGCATCTTCGAGTTGGTGAACTCGCTCTCGCACGATGGGACGCTGCTGCGGCGGAGCTATGCCGAGATCTGCGAAAATGTTCGCGATTTCGCGGTGGCGGAGGGGGAGGACGGGGCGTTCCTGGGATGCGGCGCACTGCATCTGTATGGCCCCCACCTTTCCGAGGTGCGGTCGATTGTGGTGCGGCCGGAGGCGAAGGGGCGGGGCGCCGGGAGGGAGCTGCTGCGGGCGCTGCTGGGGGAGGCGGAGGAGCAGGGGGTCTCGTGCGTCAGCCTGTTTACGCGGATCCCGGAGTTCTTTACCCGGTTCGGATTCCGGGTGGAGGACCGGACGGCGCTGCCGGACAAGATCTACAAGGACTGCCAGACGTGTCCGCGGCTGTATGCGTGCGACGAGGTGGCGATGGTGTTGGGTGAGGTACCGCGGATCGCGGTACTGGGGCCGACGCGAATTCCTGAGCCGGAGCTGGTGCGGCTGCAGACGGGAACGGTTCGGCCGGGGTAGACCCCCTCCCCCCTTAGGTGATTACCTGTAAGTTCTTGGTTACGTGATGGATGGCAAAACATTGCTCGAGCAAAGTCTTCAAACGACGGGGGTTGCAAGCAAAGGTATAAATAGCGCAGGCTAACCCAGCGGGCAAATTGACCTGCTAGATCGGCCCTCAAGGCTGAAACGTTGACTAATTTACTTATTAGTATATTGTTAGTAATGCACGGACACACGTTTACGTGTGAAATAGTATGACCCCGGCGAGATTCGGACTCGCATCGGCAACTTAGTAGGGAGCTGCTCTATCCGGTTGAGCTACGGTGCCATATTGTAAAATCCGGCCACGCTCTAACGTGACCGAATTTGGGTTAGAAGTGAAAAGTTGTAGTGGCTGGTCCGAACACCGTACTCTGATCCCCTGGCAGGGGGATCAGAGCCTTGCAAATGTTATCGCCGCGCCCATTGTCAGACCGTTTATGGGTCAGGCTACAGATAACAACATGGCCTGATGCTATCAGGGAAAGGATGCAGCGTGAAGAAAACTCCCGAATCTGAATCTTATCGCCCCAACGCGGAAGTTAGATTCACTAAGGCTTTGGCTTCCGTCCTCTCCGTGTCCCGATCTGAAATCCAGGGTAAGATCGCGCAAGCCAAGGCTGAGAAGCCTTCACCTCATACGCGATACACTTACGCCCCCGAAGGGGACCGCTCTTAGCGTGAGGGCAACTCCTTACCCGTCAATTCCGCATACGTTAGCCGCTTGCCGCCCACCTGTGACAGAGCTTTGGCGAACCGATCCCCATCATTCATCCCGATACGGTTGTTGAAACGGAACATCTGTTCGTCTAGGTATCGCTCCATGTGGAATGGTTCGACGGCCACATAGGTTCCATTTAGAGTGCGCTTGAGGCAGGACCAAAAATTCTCGATAGCCTGAGTGCTCACCTGTCCGCGAACGTACTCTTCCATGTGATTCACGGTTTCGTGAACGAAGTCAGCACCCTTGAGGCCGTCGTATCCCGGCCAACCCTCCGTGTAGACCGTGGCCCCGAAGCCTACGTTCTCTAGGATTTTCTTCTGTAGCGTCTCGCGCTTGACGTTCGGGATCACCGTTGCCCGAACCTGACGGGAGCCACGCTCCAGCATCCCGAATACTGCCGTCTTTTCTGCGTAACCGTTCGTGCCCAGCTTGAGCTTCAGACGACGTGAGCGGTGCATGTTCTTCGGCTTCCCACCAATGAAGCACTCGTCCATCTCCACCGGGTTTGCTTCACCCGCGCCCATCGGAACGGGCTGCACATCTTTCAGAACCAACCGGAGCCGCTGGAGCACAAACCACGCTGACTTCTGAGCAATTCCAGTGGCCCGCCCGATCTCATAGCTGGATACGCCGTTCTTGCAATTGCAGAGCATCCAAAGCGCAATGAGCCAAATATCGAGCGACAGAGCCGAGTCCTCGAATACGGAACCAACCTTGACGCTGAATTGCTTGCGGCACGAATAGCACTTCCACCGCTTCTGCGTGTTCAGCCAGTAATGCTTACGCTCACCCTCGACCGTGTTGCACTTCGGGCAAACAGGCTTACCATCAGGCCAGCGCAGGTAAGCCACCGCATCGATGCAGGTTTGTTGGTTGGAGTAGTACCGGATGGCTTCAGTTAGCGTTTTTGGTTGCGTTTGCATGTTGCACCTTCACTAACCCAACTCTACCGATTTGCGGAGGGTTAGTCAAGATTATTATTGCCCAAGCAAAGTCTTCTATCTAAAAGGTTTATGGACCCGGTAGGAGCGCCTGATCTCGTAACTACTCTTTTGATGATAGCTGATTGGGAAGGGTGATTGCGCCAGGTCCAAACAGAGGGGTCTCTTCCAGTTCGGTCGAGATGACGGCGGAAAACTAGCAGCGGCTCGGGCAAGTGTAAGGCAAGTGCAAGTGCAAAAGGCAGGGGTCTCCACTGCGCTTCGCTTCGGTCGAGATGACGGCGTGAGACAAGCAACGGCTGGGGCAAGGGCAACTGCTAGGGCTAGGACTAGGGCAGGGGCAACCGATTTCGGCTACCAGGTGTAAAAGTAGCCGTCGCGTTCGGTGACGGTGATGGGGGTGTTGAAGAGGCGGGAGAGGGTGGGGGCGGTGAGGAGATCGCGCTTGGGGCCTTCGGCGGCGATGGAGCCGTCGCGGAGGAGGAGGACGCGGTCGATCTCGGGGATGATGTCGGCGGTGTGGTGGGTGATGAGGAGGATGGCGGTTCCCTGGCGGGCCAGTTGGCGGAGGAGGTCGCGGAGGTCGCGCTGGGCGGCGATGTCGAGGGCGTTGGAGGGTTCGTCGAGGAGGAGCATCTCGCCGGCGGCTTCGGTGGGGAGGATGGCGGGATCGGTGGGGAGGATGGCCGGGTGCGATGGGGCGCCGGTGCGGTGATGGAGCTGGGCGGCGGCGCGGGAGCCGGCGAGGGCGCGGGCGATCAGGATGCGGCGTTGCTGGCCGGCGGACATCTCGCCCACGGGTTTGTGGCGGAGGTCCTGGGCGCCGACCTGCTGGAGGAGGTCTTCAGCACGGGCGCGCATGGCGCTGGTGACGTGGAGGTTGGGCCAGAGGGTGGAGGCGGAGAAGAAGCCTGTGAGGATGGCGTCGAAGCCCGAGGTGTGGAGGAAGGGTTTGCCGGGGAGATCGGAGGAGACGACGCCGAGACGCTGGCGGAGTTCGGTGAGATCCCAGCGCTGGCGGCCGAAGATGCTGATGGAGGTTTGCGGCTTGATGAGAGGGTAGAGTTCGCCGGTGATGGTTTTGAGCAGGGTGGATTTGCCGCAGCCGTTGGGGCCGAGGATGGCGAGGTGCTCGCCGGCGTGGAGGGTGAGGTTGATGTCGTGGAGGACGGGGGCACCGCCGCGGGAGACGTCGACGTGCTGGAGGGAGAGGATGGTCATGCGGTGGAGACAGGATAGATGACGGGGACGGGGTGAGCGGTGGTAGGGGCGGCGGCACAATGCAGCGGCGAAATACAGGGGTCTCTCCACTGCGGCTTCGCCTCCGGTCGAGATGACGGCGGTAGGGCAACGGCTCAGAGGCAGGGGGCGGCGGCGTCGAAGGGTTGCTGGTGAGGGGGCACTCGTGGTCAGCGGGTGAGGCTATCGAGGAGTTTGCGGCTGATGGGGTAGCACTCGCAGGCTGAGTCTTCGAGATTTTCGCGGTCGAGGATCTGGAGGTCTCCGCGATGGTAGGTGATGAGGCCGCTGCGCTTGAGGACACCGGCGCTGAGGGCGACGGTGGATCGGCGGGAGCCGATCATCTCGGCGAGGAACTCCTGGGTGAGGAAAAATCTGGGCTGACCGATGCGATCCGCAACCATGAGAAGCCATTTAGAGAGGCGTTCCTCGACCTCGTGGAGGCGGTTGCAGGCGGCGATCTGGCCGGTGAGAAGGGTGGTGTATTGCACGTGCTGGAGCATGACCCGGCGCACGGGTTCGAGCGGGAAGAACTCCCGTTCGAAGCGTTTGTAGTCGATGCGGACGGCAGTGGCGGCAATCTGGACGAAGCAATCGTTGACGATGGGAGCGGGACCCAAGAGGTTGAGGGCTTCCGGAACTCCCTCCGGGCCAACAAGACCGACCTGGATACCCTCTCCGTTGGCCATGTAGGTGACGACCGAGGCGATGCCGGAGGTGATGAAGTGGATGTGCCTCGGGGGCTGGATCGAGTTGAAGAGAAAGGTGCGGACGGGGAGGTCTACGCGGTCCGCAGCGGCCAGGATTCTGGCGCAAAGGTCGGGCGGAAGTTTGTCGAGGAGGAGGTTGGAAGCTTGAGCCGGCATCGAGATCCCCTCAGGGATGAATCGCAAGGAAGGACTGCAGCCGATCGGGCAGAGCCATTGCGATGGGGCAGCAACGTGCGCTGCCCCTAGATTGCAAGAATAGAATCCGCGCAAGCTTTTCGAATGTCTTGTGCCGAACACTGGATAAAAGTTATTGCGGTTGGTATGTGCTTTGGAACGACCTGGAGGCAAGGCGTGACTGGTTAGAAGTTGATCCTATTTTTTGACCGGCCGCATGACCTGATCGGCCTGGGGACCTTTTTCGCCCTGGATGATGTCGAACTCGACGGGATCGCCTTCTTTGAGGGACTTGTAACCTTCCGTCTGAATCGAGCTGTAGTGCACGAAAACGTCCGCGCCGCCGTCCCGGCCAAGGAAGCCGTAGCCTTTGGCGTTGTTGAACCACTTCACTGTACCTGCGTACTGAGCCATGTCTTGCACCGTCCTAAGGTGACTTTACGGAAACGATTGAGGGGAGTCTGTTCGATGAGAAACAAAGTACTGCAAATTTCCGCACAGGTCCCGGTCGCCTCGCCTGCTTTGTCCGGTGATCCCCCAGCTGCAGAAAGTAGGCGTCTTTCGGCGAGCGAGCCTTGGGGAGTACAAGGACGATTGTGCCGGTGGAGGGTTGAACGGCGCTCTCCGATTTTCGACGTGATGAACGCTGCAAATGATTGTGAGTGGTGACATAAAAGTACATACTATGGGGGCGAAGGGGAACTCCCTTTCGGAGAACGGCAGGCTGTCCTTGTCAATCGCTACATACAAGAACACGATTTTGAAGCATCTGGATGCGGAGTCGATCGAACGGCTGCATCTGTGTCCGGTGACGCTCGAACTGCTGCATGAGATGGAGTTCCCGGGGAGCACGATCAACAATCTGTTCTTTATCGAGGAGGGGATCGGGTCGATCACGGTGACGCTGAACGATGGGGCGCAGGTGGAGGCGGGGATGTTCGGGTACGAGTCGGTGGTGGGGGTCTCGGCGCTGATGGGGGTGCGGCGAAGCCTGAATCGCGTGTACATGCAGGTGGCAGGGCGTGGGTACAGCTGCGCGACCGACCTGGCGCGGAAGGAGTTCGACCGGGGCGAGAGGTTTCACGATCTGGCGCTGCGGTGTGTGCAGGCGCAGTTGACGCAGAGTATGCAGTCGGCGGCGTGCAATGCGAAGCACAATGTCGAGCAGCGGCTAGCGCGATGGCTGCTGACGTGCGTGGACCGGACGAACCGGACTGCGTACTCGATCTCGCACGAGGTTCTGGCGGAGATGCTGGGCACGACGCGGCCGAGCGTGTCGATTGCGGCGGGCATCCTGAAGCATGAGGGGATGATCGAGTACAGCCGGGGAGCGGTTCGCATCCTGGATGTGAAGGGGCTGGAGGCGAAGGCGTGCGAGTGCTACCAGGTGGTGAAGAGCCATCTGGACGATGTGGCGAACTTCGATACGGGGTACGTGATTTAGGCGGCGATGGACGGGAGCGCGAAGCCCGGATTTGAGAGAGCGAAAGCGCTCGCGGTAGTATGGCCTTCTATGAAGGATTTGACGGAGTTGATGGACGGGCCAGGGGTGATGCGACGCGAGTTCGGCTCTTCCTCCGGGGAGATGTTCGAGGGCTACTTCAGGGGTGAGCGGAGGGACAGCTTCAAGAAGAACGAGCTGATGGATGCGCGTGCCCGGCGGGTGTTCGAGACGACGGCGCTGGCGTGCTCGATGGATGCGTATCCGTTTCAGGCTCCGCTGAGTGGACGGCCGGGGCCGATGGTGGAGGTGGATGGACACCGGATGCTGGCGCTGTCCTCGTATGACTACCTGGGGCTGATCGGGGATGCGCGGGTGGACGAGGCGGCGATTGCGGCGATCCGGCGCTATGGGACGGGGACGGGTGGGGTTCGGCTGCTGACGGGGACGCTGGAGCTGCACGGCGAGCTGGAGCGGTCGGTTGCGGAGTTCAAGGGGACGGAGGCGGCGATCACGTTTACGTCGGGGTATGCGGCGAACCTGGCGGTGATCAGCGCGCTGTTCGGGCCGGCGGACCGGGTGATCGCGGATGCGCTGTCGCACCGGAGCCTGATGGATGCCTGCCGGCTGGCGGGGGTGCAGGTGCAGCGGTTTGTGCATAACGATATGGTGTCGCTGCGGCATGAGATCGAGCATGGACCGGATGCGAACCGGACGCTGATTATTTCGGACGGCGTGTTTTCGATGGACGGGGATATCGGGGTGCTGCCGGAGCTGGTGAAGATCAAGAAGGAGTTTGGGTGCTTTCTGCTGATGGACGAGGCTCATGCGAGCGGCGTGCTGGGGGCGACGGGACGGGGGACGGACGAGCATTTCGGGATGGCGGCGGAGGAGGTAGATATCTGGACGGGGTCGCTGGCGAAGGCGATTCCGTCGAATGGCGGGTTTGTGGCGGTGTCGCAGAAGCTGGCGATCTTTCTGCAGCATGCGGCGGCGCCGTTCATCTTTTCGGGGGCGATGGCGGCTCCGGCGGCGGCGGCGGTGATGGAGACACTGCGGATCCTGAAGGAGGAGCCGGAGCGGGTGGACCGGCTGCGGCGCAATGCGACGATGCTGCGGGACGGGCTGAAGAGCCTGGGGTACGACACGGGGATGTCGGAGACGGCGGTGATTCCGCTGATGCTGCATGACGATGCGCGGACGGCGCTGTTTGCGCGGCGGCTGCGGGACTTCGGTGTGCTGACCTCGCCGGTGCTGTTCCCGGCGGTGGCGCAGGGGGCGGCGCGGCTGCGCTTGTGCGTGACGGCGGCGCATACGACGGAGCACCTGGAGTTTGCGCTGGGTGTGTTCGACACGCTGCGGGGTGAGTGACGGGTTGATGCGTGCGTTGGTGACAGGGGGCAGTGGATTTCTGGGTGGGCGGCTGACGCAGATGCTGGTGGCGCGTGGAGCACAGGTGACGGTGCTGGCCCGGGCGGGAGCGGACCTGCGGCATCTGGAGGGCCTGCCGGTGCGGTTCGTGCGGGGATCGTTGGCGGAGTTTGCGGCGGTGCGAGAGGCGGTGCGGGGGCAGACGCACATCTTCCACTGTGCGGCGTGCTCTACGGACTGGGCGGCGGAGCGGACGTACTTCGAGAGCAATGTGATGGGGACGGGGATGCTGCTGGAGGCGGCGAGCCGGGCGCCGGGGATCGAGCGGCTGGTGCATGTGAGCACGACGGATGTGTATGGGTATCCGGAGCGGCCGGGAGATGAGACGGCCGAGATGGTGGATGTGGGTCTGCCGTACAACGGGACCAAGGTGCAGGGAGAGGTGGAGGTCTGGGGATATGCGGAGCAGGGGCTGCCGGTGACGGTGATCCGGCCGGCGACGATCTACGGGCCGCGGAGCAAGGATTTCGTGGTGGAGATTGCGAAGTTGCTGCGGCAACGGATGATGCTGCTGGTTGATGGAGGGCGGGCTCGTGGCGGGTTCTGCTATGTGGACAATGTCTGCTGCGCCATGATGACGGTCTGCTCTCGACCGGAGACGATGGGCGAGGCTTATAACCTGACGGATTCGACCGGGGTGAGCTGGCGGGAATATGTGTTGGCGATGGCTGCGGGCTTAGGGCTGAAAGAGCCGTGGATGGATCTGCCGTTTGGGGTGGCGATGGGGGTGGGGGTCACAGCCGAGGGGATGTACGCCGCGTTGAGACTGCCGGGGCGGCCTTTGCTGACGCGCCATGCGCTGTATCTGCTGGGACGGGACCAGGAGTTTTCGGCCTGCAAGGCGGCGCGGGATTTTGGCTATGCTCCGGGGGTAGGGTTTGCGGAGGGCATGAGGCGAACGGTGGAGTGGGTGAAGGGGCTGGGGTGAGCCCCACGTTTTAGCGCGATCTTTCGCGGATCGCAAGTTAAATATTGTCGAGCGGAAGCTGAGCTTGAGCGTCTGTCCGGATAGAAGGGACTTATGACTTCGATCGAGGGATGCAGCTTGGCGTTGTTTTCCATGGAGGGTGCGAGGTCGGAGATCGATCTTGCGGCCCTGGTGGAGAGCTATTCCGCGCTGCTGTTTCGGGTGGCTTACTCGGTGCTGCGAAGCCGGGCAGAGGCGGAAGACGTGGTTCAGGATGTCTTTGTTCGGGTGCTCGAGCATCGCCGCTCTCTCGACGAAGTGCGTGACATGCGTGTCTGGCTGATTCGAATTGCGTGGAACCTCGGGCTTGACCGCAGACGGCGGATAAAGCCGGAGCAGATGGATGAGGGGTTTGCGGAAAATCTGGCTGGGCGCAGTGTGCCGGCCGATGAGGCACTCGACGAAGCCGAGCGCATGAGGTCTGTGCTGTGTGAGCTGGAGAGGTTGCCGAAGGGAGAGCGTCACGTGCTGCTGCTTTCGGCGATTGAGGAGTTGGGGACGGCGGAGATGGCGGAGGTTCTGGGCCGGAGCGAATCCGCTGTGCGAGCGTTGCTGTTCCGGGCGCGGGCGCGATTACGCGAGCGGCTGGCGAGGGGAGGCTTGACATGATCGACAGACCTGAAGAGGCAATTGAAAAGGTGTTGGCGGGTTTGCGCGACGCCGAGGCTCCGGCGGGCATGGAGCGCCGCATTCTGGAAGCTATCGAGGATCGGGCAATAGCGCGGTCTCGATCGGGCTGGCGCCGGTTCAGACCGATCTGGCTGGTGGGGTCCGCAGGCCCGGTCCGAGGCAGGTTTTTGGCGGGCGAGGTTGCGTTCGCGGGGGTGCTGGCGGTCGTGCTGGCTATCCCGGCGATACATCGGCTGGAGCATGCGGCACCACAGCCGAAGAGTTCGGCTTCGACAGGATCACCGCGGCCGGCGGCGGCTTCCGGTTTGATCGCGAAGGTCGCGCGACCTCAGCCGCCGGGGGCGAGCGCGCGAGCGATGGTGAAGACGAGGGTGCGAAGAGCGGGAGATGTCCGCGACAGTGATTCTGTCGTCTTCCAGGAGGTGCTGACTGCCAGTCATCCCGCGCCGCCCATGCCCTTGACCGAGCAAGAGAAGCTGCTGCTGCGGATTGCGCATACGGGCGATCCGGTCGAACTGGCGATGCTCAATCCCGAGATTCGCGCCAGGCGGGAAGCACAAGGCGAGGCAGAGTTTCAGGAGTTCTTCCCACCACCACCACCAATCAAGGAGACGGCAGATGACCACCTGTAACGGAGCAACGAGACGAAGGATGAACGTCGTGAAGGGGTTCTTTGCAATGAGTCTGGTGTGGACAATGTTTGGCTCCCCAGTGTGGGCGCAGGCAGGGGCAGCTGCAACAAATCAGGAACCGAATGTCGTCCAGACCTTTTATTTCAAGAACGTCAGCCAGCCGAACGATGCAAATGAGCTCTTCACGGCAGTGCGCAATCTGCTCGATGCTCGCGACAAGTTGATCTTCGTGCCATCGCAGAACGCCATCAGCGTGAGCGCCAGCCCGGATCAGCTCCTGCTCGTGCAAAAGATCCTCAACGATCTTGACCGGCCCAAGAAGGCGTATCGGCTTGCTTACACGATCACCGAGATGGATGGTGGCAAGCGCCTTGGCATCCAGCACTTCGCCATGATCGTGGCCGGGGGAGGAAGAACCACGTTGAAGAATGGAAGCAGAGTACCGGTCGTGACTGGTTCCACTCCAGGGGCATCCACACAAAATACGCAAGTGGCCTACATCGATATTGGGCTCAATATCGATGCTTCGCTGGATGAGTTCGCGAATGGAGCGAGGTTACGTACGAAGGTGGAGCAATCGAGCGTGGCGGAGGAGAGGTCGGGTGTGGGCTCGCAGGACCCGGTTGTGCGGCAGACTATTCTGGAGGGAACGTCTTTCTTGAACCTGGGTAAGCCGCTCGTGCTTGGATCGCTGGACGTTTCGGGCAGCACCCGGCATCTGGATGTCGAGGTGGTGATGGAGGCTGTGCGGTAGGAGCGGAGCCGGCACGATCGTGAAGCCAAGGCAATACAGAGTCGTTTCGGCTTCGCCTTCACTCCGGCCTTCGGCAGAGAGGAAGAGGTGCTCCATCGCCGCTAGGCGCCGGGCTGAAGCCCGGCTCTACCTAGAAGCGAGAGCGGAGGTTCGATGCCGGGCTAAAGCCCGGCTCTACCTAGAGGCGAGCGCCGCGGTTAATGCGGAGTTTTAGTGGAAGGAACAGGAGCGTTTCACACTCGGGGAACGCCCGACCGATCTAGAGGCAACAGGGGAGACAGCACCAGTTAGGTGCTCCGAAGGAGCTTGCTTACGGCAGGGCTTTGAAGGCGAGGACGGCGTTGAGGCCGCCGAAGGCGAAGGAGTTGGAGAGGCAGGCTTCGACCTGGGTGGCGCGGCAGCGGTTGGGGACTACGTCGAGATCGCAGGCGGGGTCGGGTGTGAGGAAGTTGGCGGTGGGAGGAAGGACGCCGCGGCCGAGGGTGAGGATGCTGGCGACGGCCTCGAGTGCGCCGGCGGCGCCGAGGGTGTGGCCGTGCATGGATTTGGTGGAGCTGACGGCGAGGCGGTCGCTGTGTTTGCCGAAGACGGAGCGGATGGCGGCGGTCTCGGTGCGATCGTTGGCTTCGGTAGCGGTGCCGTGGGCGTTGATGTAGCCGACCTGTTCGGGGGCGAGGCTGGCGTCGCGGAGGGCCTGAGCCATGGCGCGGGCTGGGCCGCTGGTGACGGGCTGGGTGATGTGGGCGGCGTCGGCGGTCATGCCGAAGCCGACGATCTCGGCGAGGGGACGTGCGCCGCGGGCGAGGGCGGCATCGAGCGGCTCGAGGACAAGCATGGCGGCGCCTTCACCGAGGATCATGCCGGAGCGCTCGAGCGAGAAGGGGCGGCAGGTGTCTTTGGAGATGACGCGCATGGCCTCCCAAGCCTTGAGGCCGCCGAGAAAGAAGGGGGCTTCGCTGCCGCCGGCGATGGCCATGGGGACTTGCCCAGAGCGGACCATCCAGAAGGCCTGGCCGATGGCATGGGCGGAGGAGGAGCAGGCGGTGGAGATGGTGTAGGCGGGCCCCTGGATGCCGTACTGCATGCAGATGTGGCTGGCGCCGGCGTTCGACATGGAGAGCGGGATGGTGAGGGGATGGACGCGGTTGCGGTTGTTGTGGAAGAGCTCCCAGTAGCCGGTCTCCTCGGTGCCGCGGCCACCGAGGCAGGAGCCGGTGACGACGGCGGAGCTCTCCTGGAGTTCGGGCGTGAGTTCGAGGCCGGACTGCGTCATGGCTTCGCGGGCGGCGATGACGGCGAACTGGGCGAAGCGATCCATGAAGCCGATGTCTTTTGGGGAGAAGTGATCTTCGGGGATGTAGTTGCGGACTTCGGCGGCGTTTTTGAAGCGGATCTGGGAGACGTCGACGCTCCCGATCCCGGCGATGGCGGAGCGTCCGGCTTCCAGGGCTTGCCAGAAGGTGGGGGTATCCGGGCCGAGGGGACTGATGACGCCGATCCCGGTGATGGCGACGCGGTGCACGGTTATTCGGCGGGCGAAGAGGCTGGCTTCGCGGAGTTTGCATCTGACTTTGCGTCCAGGAGCTGCTGGATTCCGAGGACCATCTCGTGGATGTTCTGGACCTTTTTGGCGTCGTCGTCGTTGATCTCGATGTCGAACTCGCTTTCGAGGTCGAAGAGGATGTTGAGCCGGTCGAGGGAGTCGATGCCAAGCGACTCGAAGGTGGAGTCGGGGTGAACGCTGTCGAGCGGGATGCGCTTGGTTGTGGCGATGACTTTGAGGACTCGGTCTTGGATGTTGTCTGGCATTGGGTCTTGAGGTCTCGAAACGAGCCGGGCTAGAGTCCTGGATGGAATGTACCCGAGTACAAGCGAGGTTCGGGAAGCCCCTAGTCTATCTTGATTGACCGTCGATGCGACATTTTGATGGATTTGGGGCTCAGGGGTTGGGCCGGTTTGCTATCTGGACGCGAAAGGGAGGGAGGGCGGATTGCGATGGCTCGGGCTGGAAGGTCTCGGAGGTTCTGGCGGGATCGTAGCCGCGCCAGAGCCAGGTCAGCTCTTGGGGGAACTCGGCGGCGCCGTGGGCGGGGTTGTGGGTGCCGTGGTTGAAGCTGAAGTGGGAGTCGTAGCCCTTGAGGTGGAGGGCGTTGGCCATGCGGATGTTGGCGAGGGGCCAGGAGCCGTAGCGATCATTCTCCATGTCGTTGGAGCCGTCGGCGAGCCAGACGCGGAGATTGCGGTGGGGCTCGCGGAGGACCTTCTCGGGGAAGTCCTGGCCGCCGTCGGGGACAGCTGGGTCCTCGTGCCACTGGATGGCGGTGAAGGAACCGATCCAGGTGATGACGCGGGCGAATTGCTCGGGCTGCTGCCAGGCAGCGTTGAAGGCGCAGATGCCGCCGGAGGAGAGGCCGGTGATGGCGCGGGAGTAGCTGTCCTTGCGGAGGTTGTACTTCGCGGCCACGTCGGCGAGGATCTCGTCGCGGAGGAAGCGGGCGTAGCGGTCGGAGACGGTGTCGTACTCGGTGGAGCGCATGGAGTCTTTGAGGGTGCGGGACCACTTTTTGGAGTAGGCGTCGGCGAAGGCGTAGGTGGGGGTTCCGGGGTGGGCGGAGATGTCGCCGGGGTCGATGAAGACGGCGATCATGACGGGGATTTTCCCTTGGGCGATGAGGTTGTCGAGGTCGTTGAGGATGCCGTGGTCGCCGTCGCGGTTGCCGTAGCCGGAGCCATCCTGAAAGACCATGAGGGCGGCGGGGGTCTTGGGGTCGTACTGGGCGGGGACGTAGATCCAGTAGTAGGAGCCCATGGCGTCGTAGATGTTGCTGGTATGGGTGAGCCGGGGGGAGAGGGTTCCGGCGGGGACGCCCGGTTGCGGGTAGTGAGCTTCGGTGAAGGCGGGGAGGTCGAGGCGGCCGCCGAAGGGCTTGCCGGCGACGATGTAGCGGCACTGGTGTAGAGTGCCTAGCTGGTCGATGTGTGCGGTGGCGTAGAAGAGGTCCGTGTTGGGGAGCTGCTGCATGGGGAGTTGCTGCTTCGGTGCGGACGCTGTGCCGGTTTCGGGGTCGTCGATGAGGAGGGTGGGTTGCGAGGGAGCTTCGGTGGCGAAGAAGAAGTCGTGGAGATGGCTGCTGACGGCGGCGCCTGCGGTGAGTTCCTTGGCGGGGAAGGTGTCGCGGATGGCTTGCTGGAGGGCGGGGCTGTGGGATTGGGCGAGTGCGGTGAGGTCCTGCGCGGTGTGGGACGGCTGGGGTGTCTGGGCGAGGGCGGGTGCGGCGAAAAGTATGGTGGCGGCGAGGTGGAGGCGCATGGGTTTGTTCACTATACGTGTGTCTTGGGATGGCGGGTCTTTTGCTGCGCTCAGGAGGATACGGAAGGAACAGGCGACGACGAAGCCGAGACAATTACAGAAGCAGGTTCCTTCGCTTCGCTCCTGAATGACAAACAAAAGAGCTGGCAACAGCAAAGGACAAGCAAAAGAGCGGGCAACAGCAACAGCAACGACGGAAGCAGGGCACGGGAGAGCGGAGGCTACTTGAGGGAGTGGGGGGAGAGGCCTACGCGGAAGAGGACTTCGAGGATGCGGGTGGCGGCCTTGAGCGAGGCGTGGAGGTTGCCGGCGACCTTGGATTCGCCGCCGATGCGATTGCGGTAGTCGACCGGGAGCTCGATGATGCGGAGGTTGTGCTGGGCGGCCTTGATCTGCATTTCGAGGTTCCAGCCGTAGGTGAGCTCGGACATACGTAACTGATGGAGGCATGAACGGCGGATAGCTCGGAAAGCGCCCATGTCGGTGTAGCGGGCGCGGCGGCGGACGGAGGGGACGAGGCGGAGGAGGGTGCCGACGAGGTGGGCGGCGAAGATCTGCGAGGCGAGCATGGAGCCGGGCTCGCGGTTGCCGCGAATGCGGGAGCCGATGGTGAAGTCGGCTTGGTTGGCGAGGATGGGGGCGGTGAGACGGGGGAGGTCCGAGATATGGTCGGAGCCGTCGCCATCGAGGAAGACCAGGATGGTAGAGGTGGGCAGGGCGGCTTCGCTGCCGGCGAGACAGGCGGAGCCGTAGCCGCGGGGGGCGGTGACCACGCGGGCACCGGCGGCGGCGGCGTTCGCTGCGGTCGAGTCGGTGGAGCCGTTGTCGACGACGATGCACTCGGCGATGAGGCGCCAGGGCATGGACGCGACGACCTCCCCGATGGATTCGGCCTCGTTGAGAGCGGGGATGATGACGGAGATCTGGTCTGGGGGCATGAGTGGTTTGGGGTTCGAGCTTTTAGCTAAAGGCTAAGGGCTTTGGATCAGCGGCGGGTGGAGGAAAAGCTCGTTTGGAACAGAGGCAGTGGCCAGCGACGGAGGACGAGGTGGAGGAGGGTGGCGAGGGCGATGGATGCGTAGAGGATCTGGTTGAGGAGGAACTGCTTGGGGCCGTAGCCTTCTGCCAGCGAGGTGGTGCAGAGATAAAAGAAGACGACGATGTAGGTGAGGATGGGGAGGTTGGGGATGAGGGTGACGAGGGGGATGAGCCAGGCGATGTACCAGGGGTAGTGGGGGCTGAAGAGGAGCATGAGCGCGGCGGCGAGGGCGAAGGCGGGGAGGAGGAAGGCGGCTCGATCGTCGCGGGCGGACTGGACAGAGGGCAGAGTGCGGTCGGGCTTGCGTCCCATTCCCGCAATGTCGGGTTGGCTTTGGAGTTCACCGGAAGAACCCACCCATGGCGATGAGGCTGCCATGGATGGGGCACCCGCTTTGCGTGGATGTCCTTCGAGCGGATTTGGAAGTACGGGCCTGGAGGTGCGGAGGGCCCAGAGGCTCAAAGCGGCAAGGGTGAGGGCGGCGAAGGCAAGATAGAGATGGGGGGAGAGGGTGTGGAGGCCGGGGAGTTGCTGGGCCTGCTCCAGGAGGAAATAGCGGGTGCCGGTGTCCATGCCTTCTTCCTGGACGTAGCCGCCGAGGAAGCCGAAGACGAGCTTGCCGACGGAGCTGTAGAGGGCGTAGGCGGGGAGGGCGAGGGCGAGCATGGTGGCGGGCATGGTCCATTCAAGCGTCTGGAGGAAGGAGCGACGGTTTCCTGTTGCCGGGTCTATGGCGGGCTTGCGGAAATAGAGGGCCGGGAAGAGGACAGCGGGGTAGAACTTGGTGAGGACGGCGAGGGCGAGGAAGAGGCCGGTGAGGACGGGCCGCTGCTGGTAGCGGAAGAGGAGGGCGAGGCCGATGAAGGCCATAGCGGCGGCGTCAAGGTGGCCAGATCCGGCGATCTCCCAGATGAGGAGGGGGCACCAGGCGAAGAGGATGGCCTGTTCGCGGGGGCGGCCGAGGAGGTGAAGGAGTTTGAGGAGGGTCCAGAGGGTGAGGCCTTCGAAGAGGACCATGACGGTCTTCATGCAGGTGACAGTGGGGGAGAGGAAGGTGGTGAGCCAGAAGAGGATCTGGGCGACGGGGGGGTAAATGGTGTGGGCATACTCCTTGCGGTTGATCATCGGGTAGATGTTGCCGTCGGAGGCGTCGCGGAGGAAGGCGAGGTGGGCGTCGGCGGGGACGTAGCGGTAGGGATTGATGCCGGCGTGCTGGACGATGCCATCCCAGACGTAGCGGTAGATGTCCGAGGAGAGATAGGGGTCGGAGAAGAGGGTGGCGAGGCGGCAGGCGACCGCGACGGTGAGGATGATGGGGAAGGTGAGGCGGTCGGTGGGACCGAAGAGGACGAGGGCGGAGGCGAGGAGATAGCACCAGACGGACCAGGCGGAGGTGCCGGAGAAGCCGATGGTGTAGGTGTCGTACTCGAAGGGGAGGTGGCGGGAGAGAAGGAGGAGACAGAGGCCGAGGAAGAGGAGGGCGACGTTGGTCTGCCAGGGTTGAGCTTGGGACCAGTGGGGCTTTGCTTGGGCGGGAGGGTCGGGGGTCATTCGGTGGTGCTTCCCTGCTCGGTGGTGTTTCCCTGTTCGCTAGTGCTTCCCTGCTCCTGGGCGGGCTGGGCGACGAGGTCGGCGGGCGAGTCGAGTTCGAGGAGGAACTCGCGGGTGTGGGGGGCTGGGTAGCCGTCGATGGTGGTGAAGGCTGGCCGGCTGGATTGGAGCAGTTCGGCGTTGAGGAGGGCGAGGGTGGGGGCGTCGTCGACGTCGTACCAGAGGGGCAGATCGACGAGGTCGAGTGAGGCTTCGCGACAGCGCTGACGGGTCTGTTCGGCGACGGAGGGGGTGGACCAGGTGATGTGCTCGAAGGGCTCGGGGTGGGGGTGTTTTAGGCCGATGAGATAGTAGCCGCCGTCGTGCGAGGGGCCGAGGACGATGCGATCGCCGGGTTTGGTGAGCTCATGGACGGCTTGGGCGAAGGCGGCGTGGGGGACGGTGGGGGAGTCGGAGTCGATGAGGCAGACGGAGGTGAAGCCGCAGGCGAGGATATCCTGGGCGGCGGCGAGGAGGCGTTGGCCGAAGGTATCGCCGCGCTGGGGGATGAGGGCGAAGGTCGCCGGGAGGAGGGCTTCGAAGGCGGCCTCATCGCCGACGGGGGTGTAGCAGACGAGGCCGGTGGCGTTCTGGCCGACGCTCAGGAGGTTTGCGGCGGTGTCCTGGAGGAAGCAGATGTTGAGGGCGGCGGATTGCGCGAGGGTGAGCGGTGGGGAGAGGCGGGTTTTGACCTTGCCGGCGCGGGGGGCCTTGGCCATGATGGCGAGGGCGTGCTTGCCGGCGTGGATGGGGTCGGGGGTCTTGGGGGAGAGGATGTTGTAGGGCATTCGCTTTCTTAGAGTAGCGGATGGGCGTGGAAGTCACCGCTCCCCCCGTACTTTGTACCCAAAGTCTTCAAACGATGTAGTTTAAGTCTGGACCAGAATACCCTCAAACCGATTGGGATGGGTTTTGGCGATGGGATGATCTTGCGATAAGCTGCTCTACTTTGAGGTGCTGATCTGATTATAGAGAGGCGCGTGGGGTTGCTGCGCCAGGTTGGTCGAGGCGCGGGGCTTGTTACTGGAGGAGGCTTTCTTCGCTGGAGCGGAGGCGGAGGACGCGGTCGACGGCGTAGGGGGCGCGGTGGGAGGCGGTGTGGAAGTGGCGGACCTGGAGCTCACCGAGGAGGCCGATGCCGAGCATCTGGATGCCGGCGAGGATGAGGACGGCGGCGATCATGAAGATGGGCCCGTGCTCACCGGCGACGTCGTGGTGGGTGAGGAGCTTGTGAACCAAGAGCCAGACGGCGAGGCCGCTGCCGGAGAGCATGCCGACGGCGCCGATGGTTCCGAAGAAGTGGAGCGGGCGGGTCATGTACTTGAGTAGGAAGCGGATGGTGAGGAGGTCGAAGAAGACGCGAAAGGTGCGGGAGAGGCCGTAGTGGCTCTTGCCGGCGGTGCGGGCGGAGTTGGAGATGGGGATCTCGCAGATGGAGGCGCCGTACCAGCTGGCGAGGGCGGGGATGAAGCGATGCATCTCGCCGTAGAGGGGGATGTTCTGGATGACTTCGCGGCGGTAGGCCTTGAAGGTGGTGCCGAAGTCGTGGATGTCGACGCCGGAGAGCACGGCCATGAGCTTGTTGGCGGCGCGGGAGGGGATGCGGCGGAGGAGGAAGTTATCGCCGCGCTGCGAGCGCCAGCCGCTGACGACGTCGTAACCCTCTTCAAGCTTGGCGAGGAAATTGGGGATCTCGCCGGGGTCGTGCTGGAGGTCGCCATCCATGGCGAGGATGAACTCGCCCTGGGCGTGGTCGAAGCCGGCGGCGAGGGCGGAGGTCTGGCCGAAGTTGCGGCGGAGCTTGACGACCAGGACGCGGGAGTCGACGGCGGCGATCTCTTCGAGGAGGCGGTAGGTGCGGTCGCGGGAGCCGTCGTCGACGAAGACGAGCTCAAAGGTGTCGTTGACCTGCTCCATGACGGCTTTGAGGCGGTCGTAGAGGGTAGTGACGTTTTCTTCCTCGTTATGGAACGGGACGACGACGGAGTATTTCGGCACGGTGTGATGATACTCCCTTGCCTGCGCGGGTTTGAGTCGTACTTGAGCGCTTGTATGGATGATCTGCGGTGTGCTGAAGGCGCAAATTTCTAACCCGGATAGGGGGCCGATCCGGGTGTTATGCCATTGGAGTCGAGTTTTAGCAGTTTTACTTGGCTTTTACCGGAGTTCCGAGCGATGATAAGTGGATCAGAACGTCGGAAGCGGGAGCTGCCATGAAAGCTGGGCAGAAAGTATCGGCGAATACGTTCGGTGGAGTGGTCTCCGGTTGGCCGCTGGGATCGGGTGTGCGGACACGCTGGTGTGCGGGTGGTGCGTGGGTGCCGGCATGCTGAGGGGTGTCTTGGTTGGGCTGTTGATCCTGGTGCTGGTGGTGTTCGCCTACGTAGGATACAGCGGCTATGCGACTGGGCGGTCCGCGGGGGCCGGGGACGTTTACGCGGACGGAATGGCCAGTGGACGGCCGAAGAACGATGGCAGAGCGGAGCCGGCAGGGGCGAAGTTTCCCGCGACCAGCATGCCGGCGATGCCGACCACAGGCGAGTCGAGCGGCGGCGAGGCAAACGGCGGCGGATCAAACGGCATGGTGACGCAGGGCGGGGCTCCGGCTGCATCGACCGGAATGGCCGTGGCGACCGACTCGATTGCACCGAACCCACCGAATGGGATGACGTTCGGTGGATCGGGGCATTACCAGCTGTACCGGCAGGGGGAGCTCACCTGGCGGCTGAACACGGACACGGGGGTGACGTGCGTGATCTTTGCCACAGACGAGGAGTGGCGAAAGCCGAAGGTGTACAAGGCTGGGTGCCGGGGCAAGTAGGTCTGGTTGAGTGCTTCGCTGGTGGGTGCCGAGCCGCAACGGCCACGCTTGCACGCCCGATGCAAGCCTGGGACAGGACAGCCATGACAACGGCGGCATGGCATTACATTCTGGTCGAGCTGAATTGATCGAGGTCCATGCCCAGCGGGTAGCTGTCACCATGGTCCATCAGGTCCTGCCAGGTCACGTCGCGGTTCTCGTATCCGGCCATTCTGCCCAGCATGCAAGTCATCGCCGTCTCCACTCCTACAGGAATCTGATTGTGATGATTGCCTGACGTGATGCTTTCGATGAAGCTTCTGTCCTTCTCGCGATCGGCAAGCGCGAGGTTGTCGGCGAAGGCGCCGTTTGCGGCAAAGGTGCCGTCGTGCTGGGCGGGGGCTGCCGGATCGTCCCAGGTCCAGGGATGCGTCCCCTGGATGCGGATGCGGCCGGCGTATTCGACGTCCGCTGTCCCTTCCGAACCGAAGATTCGAAGCCCCGCATTGAAGGCTCCATAGTCGCCGAACTGGGTCGAGGAAAAGCTCACGCGAACGTCGTTTGGATAGGTGTAGATGACCTCGTAGTGATCCCAACAATCGCCCGCATGCTGCAGCACGTTTCTGCCGCCCGTGGTTCTGGCTTTGACGGGATGACCGCCCAGCGCCCAGTTGCAGAGGTCGATGATGTGGATATTCTGTTCGACCAGGATGTCGCCGGAGAGTGCGCGATACCACAGCCAGTTACGCAGGCGGTACTCCTCCTTTGATTCACCCGCGCGCACTTTCTCTTTCGAGGCGGGAGCGTTGTAGTTCGCCGCGATGCTTGCAATTTTACCGAGTGCTCCATCGCGGACACGTTCCATGACGGCGGCGATGGGCGGGGCCTTTCGCACCTGAAAGCCGACGTCGATACTAACTTTGCCGCCGGCGCGCTTGGCGACCTCAAGGGCTTTTTTGGATTGCCCGACATCGACGCCCACCGGCTTCTCGCAGTAGACATGCTTGCCGCCTGCGACGGCTGCCTCCAGATGCTCGACATGGAACCATGGCGGCGTCGAGATCTGCACCATGTCGATCTGCTTCGAGTTTGCCAGTTCCGCAAAAGCGCCAGGCCCATGGAAGAGCAGCTTCGGATCGAGCTGCGGCTGGCCGAGCTTGCCGTTTACCTGATTGAAATGTGCCTGCGCCATGCCCAGGTTGTCGGCGAACAGGTCTGCCAGCGCTACCACTCGCGCGGTTGTGTTCTGCGCGAAGGATGTGGCGACCGCCGTGCCCCTGTTGCCACAGCCCAGCAGCCCCAGCCGAACGGCGGAGTTTGCCTGGTAGCCGAAGGCGATGCGGGGACTTACAAACAGGAGACCGGACGCGGCCGAGCCTCCGAGGAATGATCGGCGATCCATTCGTTGCGTTCTCCTTGTAGGGGCGGTTAGTGGATGCGCTCAGGCTTGCAGGCCTGCGAGCACATGCTCCAGGTAAAGCTTTTCGTTTCGCACATCGTCAATCTGCTGTGGGCCGGACGTCTCCCGTTCAATAGTGATGGCTCCGGTATAGCCCGCGCGCTTCAGCTTAGCAAAGACCTGCTTGAAGTCGACCAGGCCTTTGCCGATGAGAACCTCCTGGCCCAGCTCATTCGGATCGGTCGGCCAGCGCCCATCTTTCGCATGAACGCTCATGACATGCGGACCCAGGATATCGACAGCGTCGACCGGATTCGCCTTGCCGTACAGGATCAGGTTCGCCGTATCGAGGCCTACGCCGAGATTGGGCTGAGCCACGTCGCGCAGCATTCGCGCCATCGTCGTCGGGGTCTCCTGCCCGGTCTCCATGAGGAAGCGCTGCCGGTTCGCCTGGCAGTGCGTCGCCACCTCGCGGATGGCGGCAACGGTTTCCGGATAGAGGGGGTCCGCTGGGTCTTCTGGAATGAAACCACAATGTGTCTGCACCTGCGGTACACCGAGCTTCTTTGCAAAATCGGACACAGCGACCAGAGCCGCGATGCGAGCGGACCGAGTGCTCCTGGGCACCAGACCTATGGTTGAAGGCCCTTGAAGGAAGTTCCACTTGAGAGGTTGTGGGCCGACGACCTCAACGGTGGTTGCAAGCACGTTGTATTTTGCAAGCAGACTGCCGAGCTCTTCGGCTGCGGCGGGTGTGAAGTGGCCGAGGTAACCATCGAGTGAAAGGAAGCAGGTCTTGAATCCCAGGTCATGCACCCGCTTGATTGTCTCTGCGGGAGCGCTGAATGGCGCAATCAGCAGACCGAGTTCCATCTCCTTGACATTTCCATTCTCGGTGCGGTCAGAGGCCTTGACCATGGATGTGTCGCCAGAGACCCAGGCGGTGGTATAGGTCAGCGCGGCACTCGCGCCAACACCCAGAAACGTCCGTCGTTGCATTCAAGAATCCTTTCTCCGGTCCCACGTCCTGGCATGGCTCACATCGGGTAAAGAGAACTGCTGTGGACGCAATAGCCAAGATGGGAAAGTGTAACTGATGCTTCCGATCCGTGTGATGTTCGTGGGGAGGTCTGACTCGCTATCCCTGGTTGCAGCCGGTTCGACGAAGTGGAACCAGAACGGATTGTGGCTCTTGCAACCGGGCGGTGCAATGGAATGGACGCATGGCCGATCTGGTCCCATGTTCGACCGAAACGAGCCTTGCGCGGCAGTTGAGTCAGCCCCTATGCTCAGCTTAGATTGACAGACGGAGGCTTCCCTATATGTCTGATTCAGATACGGCGCTGATCGTGATCGACGCGCAAGAATCTTTTCGTTATCGACCTTACTGGACTGACGCAGACGCGTTGAAGTTCCTGGAACGTCTCCAAGCGCTCACGGATGGCGCCGTCAATCAAGGTATTCCTGTGGTGCGGATCTTTCACGTTGAGGCGGAGGGCGCCTTCTCCCTGGAATCCGGTCATGTGACGACCTTTGGCGGCTTCTCGATTGAGCCTGAGGTGACGTTCCGCAAGCGGAGCCATAGCGCTCTCGTAGGAAGTGGTCTCGACGTTTGGCTGGTGCAGCACGGTATCCGGCGCCTGATCATCTCCGGCATTCGCACGGAGCAGTGTTGCGAAACCACGGCTCGGCACGCCTCCGACATCGGGTACACGGTCGACTACGTGACGGAGGCGACGCTCACGTTCCCAATGACCGATCGCTTCGGCAGAACCTGGAGCACGACCGAAATCAAAGATCGAACGGAGCTCGTTCTAGCGGACCGTTTTGCCCGGATAGCAACGGTGGAGGAAGCACTGGCAATGGCGGACGCTTCCTTCAAGAAGGTCGCGTGATGGCCGCTGCTGCCGAAGTGCAGCGAATTTCCGTATATGTCGTCTTGCCGCCTCGTGTCCTGTTGCTCGACGTTGCGGGACCGATCGAGGTACTGCGACGGGCGAACCACGAGCAGGCGAAGGTTCACTTTGAGGTCTTCTACGTGGCTCCAGCTGCTTGTGTCAGGAGTTCCATCGGCCTCGCGGTTACGGGTTTGCCGCCACTTCCGGCCAGACTTCCAGCTGACGCGGTAGTGATTGTCGTTGGCAACGTGGAAGAGGTGATGGGAATTTCCAGCAGACGGGAAGCAGCCGATGAGGCTCGACAGGAACTTGTGATTGTGGAATGGCTCCGCCGCTCTATTCTTCCGAGCCATAAGCTGATCACCATCTGCTCCGGTGCTCTCTTTGCAGGGCGCGCCGGACTTTTGGACGGACGTTCCTGTACAACACACTTTCTGGATTGCGAGAGACTCGCTCTCATTGCTCCGAGCGCAAACCTCTTGAAGAATCGGCTTTACGTACGGGACCAGAATGTTTACAGCAGTGCCGGCATCACGGCCGGCGTTGACCTGATGCTTTACGTACTGCAGGAGCTGACAGAACTCGGGTGTGTCCTTGCGGTCGCCCGGTACCTGGTCGTCTATCTTCGACGAAGCGGCTCGGATCCTCAACTATCGCCTTGGCTCGACGGCAGAAATCATATTCACCCTGCTATTCACCGGGTGCAGGACGCCATTGGCAGCGATCCGACGAAGACGTGGACGAGGACTCAACTCGCGAAGATCGCGGGCGCCAGCGGTCGTCATCTGTCACGGCTGTTCCACGAACACACGGGAATGGCGATCGTCGAATACCGGAACCGGCTGCGGGTTGCGATCGCAAAAGAACTGATCAGTCAGAGTCAACTCGACATGGAACATGTTGCAGAACGGTCCGGCTTCGAATCGACACGGCAGCTGCGGCGGGCGTGGGGTCGAGTGTTTCCGACGAGCCCTAGAGAAGCCCGTGCTCCGAAGAGAGTTCGGCGTGAGTACAGGGCGGATACGCTTCGAGTCGAAGGGTGATCCAGCACTGCAGCCGTGGTCCCCAGAGCTCGAGAACTTGATAGTGGTCGCCTAATATTAGAAACGGTCTAAGGCTGTCCACAACATAGAAGAGTCTATGCTGGCGGTGCGAGTGACCCTTTGTGCCCGCTTTTAGACTCCAGCAGTGCTTTTTTATAGATTCATTGCCGCATACTCTCGATTTATGTACCGGGAGATAATCATGCGGTTTACCAGCTTATTCACCATATCATTTCTTCTGCTTCTAGTGCCCTACGGCTATTCCCTGGGTCACGTGAAGCGCGTCACCGAGCTACAACCAGGGCTAGCTGCCATGTTCGGTAAAGCTAAGAAGGTCACGATCAGCTTCCGCAACGAATCAGGATCCACTTTGGAGCTTCGTATTGGGGAGGAGACCACCGAGCTGAAGGCAGGCAGCACCGCAACGCGTGTCCTGCCATGGGGCGCACAGGTCCTGATCAACAAGAGCACTCCAACGCACAAGGCCGGCGAGGTGCTCCTACCGGCGGCTTCCAGCCAACTCGACCAAGCGACTCTTGTTATTCATTGACAAAAGCGGCGGCGCATTCCCGGCGCGGGTAAGGACTACCGGGAATCGCGCGTCGCGTGATTTGTCCATGGCGTATGGAAGCGGCATACGGTTCAGCTTGCGCTTCGTCGAACCAGGTCACCTAGGAGCAAACCCAGGATATTCTACGCATATTCATTCTGTTGCCGAGGGCGTTCGCGACCGACCTCGGACGGCTGAGCACGAATGCATGTTATCCGGTCCCGTATATTCCACTTTCTGTCACGGGTTCCAGTGGACAACAGGATGGCCCAACGCAATATACAGGCTTTCATAGCTATGCGGCTAATAAACGATCCTCTCTGGCTGTTGTGGACTGCTTGTGGCTTCTCTGGCGTTGCTCTGGGTTACTTTGTGGCTTTCCTTGGGCTGCTCTGGGCAGCTCTCGTAAGGGCGCCTGTAGGCTCCCCCCTCATTCAAGTCGCTCCATCCCCAAGGGAATATCCGACGCAAGTTTGGCCAGCGTGTTGCTTCTAGTGCTGTCGTCCGAGAGCCATGCCGTTTGCCTGGCACTCGGCACCCATACCTTCAGTACGTCGCACTCTGGTGACACACATCTTCCGAGGTTCAAACATGATTCGTCTGCGTACCATGATGCTGATCAGCGCCGCCCTTATCGGGCTTTCAACCTGCCCTGCGTTCGGCCAGACCGGGACCATGACGGGGCAGATCCTGGACCTTTCGGGAGCTGCCGTGTCGAACGCGAGGGTCACCGCCACGTCGGAGTCAACCGGCTTCACCACCGTTGTCACCTCGACCTCTGCCGGGGTCTACAACCTCGCTGCACTTCCTCCATCTGTCTATACCGTCACGGTCTCCGCCGAGGGCTTCCAGCAGATAGTTCGCAAGAGTGTCGTCCTCAATGTCGCGGCAATACTTCCCCTCAATTTCAAGCTGTCGGTTGCGGGTGCGACAGTGTCCGTCGATGTCTCCGACGTCGCTGTGGCCCCGATCGAAACCAGTAGCTTCCAGATCTCTACCGTGATCGACGCAAAGCAGATCAACGACCTTCCGCTGATTCTCCGCGATCCATACCAGCTCGTCCTCCTTTCCCCCGGCACCGTGACCGCGAGCAATAATATGGGCGGCTTCTCCGTCAACGGGCAGCGCGATCGCAACAACAACTTCATGCTCGACGGCGCCGATAACAACGACAGTTCGGTACCGGGGGGCCAGGGAGGCATCTCCTCCGCTAATCCAGACTCCGCGCAGGAGTTTCGCGTCATTACCAACAACTTCGATGCCGAGTTCGGACGCAACACTGGCGCCATCATCGATGTCGTCACCCGCGGCGGCGGCAACCAATTTCACGGTGATGCGTATGAGTTTGGAAGATACAACGCACTCGGCGCACGGGATTACTTCAACACCAAAACCAACGGCAAGCAAGATCCCTACGTTCGCAACGATTTCGGAGCTTCAGTTGGAGGCCCCCTTTGGAGAGACCACACCTTCTTCTTTCTCAACGGAGAGGTGCAGCGCTTCCGAACCACTCGCACGGAGTCTCAGACTGTTCCCACCGCTGCGTACAAATCCGGCAATTTCACTTATATCGATCCTGTGGATGGCAGAATGACGAGCGTCAATTTAAGCTCGGGAGCTGCCAACCCCGCCAATCAGACCGGCCTCGGTCCCGATCCCGTGATCACGAAGATCCTGGCGATCACACCGGCCGGGCAAGCCGGTAATGGCGACGGTGTGAGCGCAACCTACTTTTATCCCTCGGGCAACGCGCTGAACGCCTACAGTCTCACCGGCCGGTTCGACCAGAAGCTGACCAACAGACACCAGCTCACTCTGCGATATGTCTACGGCCACTCCGCTGAGAACGATCCCTTCCACGACGAGGTTCTTCCGGGCTACGGAAATACGGCCGCCATCACCACAACCCACAATGGCGTCATCTCGGTTGCTTCCGCTCTCTCACCGAGGACCACGAACCTGTTCCGAGGTGGATACAACCAGAATAACTCCGGCTACTTCTGCAATCACGCCGGCATCGATGCCCTGACAGGTGTCGACGCCTTCGGCAATGGCCGCGATATTGCACTTCCCGGCTTCTTCACGCTTGGCTGCGTGGACCTCGGAGGGAGCAATGGCCAGGCCCGTCTCAGCTCCACCATCACCATGGCTGACACCTTCAGCGTCAACAAGGGGGCTCATTCCATGAAGTTCGGCGGCGAGTTCCACAGCGTCAAGGACAACGGCTTTGACAACTTCTACTCGCGCGAACAGGTCTCGCTGAATGACTACAGTACCTACGGTGCGGACGCATACACTTTTGCCGGGAACGCAAAATCGCCGAGCTATAACAGCTTTCAGGATCTTGTCTTCGGCCGGCAGGGCGTCGTCGCCAACACGACCGAATACCAGTTCTTCACCGGCAAGCTCACTCGGCGGGGCAACGATGTCACACGCTTCCGTCAGCATGAGTGGGCGGCCTTCGCGCAAGACACATGGAAGGTCAATCCGCGCTTGACCTTTATCTATGGCGGGCGATATGCCTTCAATGGCGTGCCGTACGAGAAGGATGCTAACTTTTCAAACTTCTACGGCAACGCGGCTGCGCCACTTGCGGCCAACCAGGTCTTCACCTTCACCTCAGTTGGCCCAGGGACCGGACGCCAACTCTACGCTGACAGCTGGAAGCTGTTTGAGCCCCGGGTAGGCTTCTCCTATGATGTGGGCGGTAAAGGAACGACAGCTATCCGCGGTGGCTTTGGCATCTTTCACGATCGCATCTTCGACAACCTCTTCGGGAATGCGAAGTCCAATCCACCCTATCAGGCGCAGACGAACGACTACCCCTTCGACGGCACTATCAAAACCCCTACGGCTTCAACTACGACATCCCCGGGCACTCTGACCCCGTCTGCCAGCATCGGTAACGGCGCTTTGAATGAACCGTTTGTGATCGATCCCCAGCTTAAGATGCCCACCAATCAGACTTACAATCTCGGCATCCAGCACCAGTTTGGAAAGGCGACACTTGAAGTGAACTATGTGGGTAGTCACGGCACGAACATCCTGCGGGACGTCGACGGTGCTCCACCGCAACCCGCCCTGGTTGAACGTCTTTTGGCGTCGGGAGTCAAGGCATCCAATCTTCAGCGGGACGCGCTGTACACCAGTTATCCTGCCACCTACAACACCGCCTTCTATCACGAGCTATTGCAGACCTCGATTGGCGGCTCCAACTACAACGGTCTGCAGCTCAAAATAACGGGGCAAGTCGGCGGCCTGCAGCTCACGAGCAGCTACACTTACTCGCATTCCCTCGACGATTCGAGCGATCCTCTTGCTCCTGGCGCCGGCAACAGCGGCCTGCCCCGTAACTCGTTCGACTTGCTTCCGGAGTATGGCAACTCACCCTTCGACGTTCGTCACCGCGGGACGGTAGCTGCGAGCTACAACCTGCCGATCGGCCATGGTGGTCGCATTCTTCAGGATGGATTTATGAGCCGCGTCTTCGAGGGCATCGAGATCTCCGGCATCCAGCAGGTGCAAAGCGGTTTACCTTTCGATCTTCGCGGCACCGTGGATAATCTCCACACGGGCTTGAACAATCGCCCCGCACTCGTAGGAGCACCCTACCCTTCGGGTCGGGGCTCGAAGACGGCACAGGGAGTCATCACGGGCCCCGCGCGGTCGGCCTTTGCCAACCCGGCCTTCGACCAGAACGTATCGCTGCACCGCAATAAGTTTTACGGCCCCGGATTCGTTAACACGGATGTTGTCCTGCAGAAGACCCAGACTCTCTATGAACAGGTCAAGCTCGTCTTCCGCGCCGAGAGCTATAACGTTCTCAACCATCCGAACTTCACCTCGCCGGCCTCTGACACCATCAGTTCCCCGCTTTTCGGAATCTCCACCTCTCAGGTGGGCCAGAACGACGGCACGACCGGAGCACGCCAGATTCAAGGCGCACTCAAGTTAGTGTTTTGACCACCTGGTTCCGCTTCGAAAGGGAGTCCTTGTCATACGGGCTATCTTCGAGCCGCACCCCTCCCCACGGGACAGGGAAACACGGGACAGGGAAACGAGTGAGTGTGCCAACAGGTGAAGTCGATGGCGACCTAGTTTCAAAAGCGAGGATTATGCTTGAAGTGGCCGAAACACCTTGCGACTTTCAGATAGCAGCTCCTAAACCGTATGTTGTCAGGGTGAGCGTTTGGGCCCCGGCGCTAGCTTCCCAGGTGTTTCAGGCAGTTGTTATCGACGAATACATCGAGATGTGGACAGGATCTCGGGATTATCCCGTACGGTGCCAATCAGAGCCTCGATTAGGCGGACGGCTTCGGTTGGACGCTTTCGGATTAGATGGAAATCCGATCACAGTGGACGGTGTCTTCACCCACTTTGAACCGGAAAGAATGGTCGCTTGCACTGTTTCGGAAGCGTCCACTCCACAGGAACCGCACTGCCTGGTGTTTGCAGTTGACCCTGAGTTCGAAGGAGCCCGCGTTCGCTTGCTGCATATGGCACTCGGAAGTTCCGACGATTCTCCCCATATCGCACGCCTGTGGGAGGCAGCTTTGACTCGGCTGGCTTCTCTCTTCGCAGCACTGTCCCAAAACTCTCGTGATCGCTCTGAAGCTACGTCTTCGGACCAGCCGTGTGCTCACGGACAGATCTCTCCGTGCGCTGAGAGATCTGTCCTTCAACTTCTTCAGCGTTAGCCTATCGCTTTCGAGGCGGCAGCTGATGCAGTGGCTTCGAGGCGTGTCGTAGAGGAAAGTATTCCCAAAATATCCTCGACAAGGAACTGGCTGTTTTGACATGGCAGCCTAACCTCTCATTGGGGCACATACCTGGCAACTTAGGTGGTGGCCCGGGCAGGAGTCCAACCTGCGACCTTCGCGTTAGGAGTGCGATTGTGGCAGTGCAAGCTCATGCCGCGCCATGCAACTCAACGCTGCAAAAAGCTGTATATCTATTGCGTTTCGTTGCAATCAGATGGCCGGAGGATCTTGCAGTGAGTTGCACTGGTTGATGGAACAAAGTATCCCAAAAGTATCCCATTCCCGGTATGCTGTTGCTAGAGATCGATCTGTCACAGGTGCCCGGATGCCGAAACCCCCAGCTCCAGTAAAAGGCGTTTATCAGCGAGCGGATGACCCAAGCGGCGCTTGGTATGCCCGGTTCCGAAGCAACGGGAAGCTGGTGAAGAAGTCCTTCGGAAGGGATCGTGGCGCGGCCGTCGAATACGTCGAAAAAGCAAGAACGCTCAGGCGGACTGGGGAGGGCCATGTGCCCAAGACAGCAAGGGGTATACCAAAAACGGCGAGAGAGCTGGAGGCAAGCACTATCACCTCATCCGTGCTGATCTCGGAACTCTGCGATGATCTCCTGAGACACATTCAAAGCAAACCTAACATTTACAAGGATCAGCGCAACCCGCCGTACCGGATCGGATTGATCCGAGCCAAGTTTGGCGACCGCCCGGCGGTCTCCATACGGCCTTTCGAAATCGCCGATTGGCTCGACGGTCTCGATAGGGCGCCCGCCACGATTAACCGATATAAGGTGACTTTCTCCGCGATCTATCGTTACGGGAAACAGCGGGATAAGGTCAAGGTGAATCCGGCCCGAGAAGTTAGCCAACAGAAGCTCAACAATGGTGTGGTCCGTTATCTGAAACCTGAGGAGGAAAAGCGCCTACGGGTGGTGTTGCAGGAGGCGGTGGATGCTTGTGGCCCCCAGAACGTACGCCGGAAGAAACGCCTGCTGCATCGAATTTGTGAATTGGATGTGGCCCTTGGGACTGGGATGCGTAAGGGGGAGCAGTACGGCCTTAGGTGGAGGGACGTGGATTTCAGTCGCCGAGTGCTCACTCTTCGGGACACCAAGAACGGATTCAGCCGCACAATTCCAATGATCGATAGCGTCGTAAAGGCGTTTCGGGCGTTGAAGACGCTTGCGCTTGAGCGAAAGGACCGAGCCTCAGACCAGCCCAACAATGCTCCTGACGACGTTGTGTTTGGAATCGGAGACAACAAGAGGTGGTGGGAAGCGGCTTTGCAGGAGTCGAAAATTAAGGACTTTCGTTGGCATGACCTTCGCCACACGTTCTGCTCGCGATTGGCACAGGCTGGCGTCAGCCTAAAAGTGATTCAGGAAGCGGCTGGACACAAAACCATCGCGATGTCAGCTCGGTATGCGCACCTGGATCACACAACGCTTCACAATGCAATGTCTGTGCTTGACAGTTAGATCTTTCACGGACAGCGCCGGACTTGCGACCCAATGTGAACGTGATGCCCACATCTGCTTCGCCGGAAGAGCTTCAAGCTGCCCGGCTCCCGACTAGCCGAAAATCGTCCCTGAACGGCTACGGGAGATCCGCTCACAAGTTCAGTCGGTAATGTGGAGGAAAGCTAAGGAACGCTCCTGATGTGGTAATCAAACCTGCAACTCTTCGGTTAACAGCTCTGGAATTCGCCTTGTCTCCTGCCACTAGCTGTTGCTATAACTCTCTATATTTTAATAACTTGTGAGCTCCCTCCTTCTGGGGCATTGCTATGCGTATGTGCCCAATTATGACTCATTGTGAATGAGCATGGGTACAAAAATGGGTACAGTGCTAATGGCCACCTACACGCCACTTGCCTCGCTGGAGAATTCGCTGCCAGCATTTTAAACTTCAATACAAATTCCATCGCAGCGCGTGGCATTTCACCCAGCTTACTCAACGTACCTCCCCGGGTTGGCAGCGTGCGCAACAGTCAATGCGCCAGTTCCGATGACCACCCGCGCCTCCATACTTTTCTGCTTTAGAATGAACAGCCCAGATTCCCGTCTTTTCGGACTTGTGCTATTTGTGCTGGGCTCTCCGTCATGAGCGTCCGCACGGTGCAAGTCATTCCCATTCCTTCCGTCAAATCTTTGTTCGGCATAGGGCCGATTGCCCGCGTGGGCGCGACGAGTTCTTGAAGAACTGCAAGTGCTCGAAGCACCTCCGTTGGTCGAGTGACGGACAGCAATACCGGCAGTCGGCTAAAACCCGTACATGGTCGATTGCTGAGGAGAGGCGGAGAGAGGTCGAGGCTCAGTTCGCAGGGAGTGATCCTGCTAAGCCGGTGGAAGCGGTCAGGCTGGAAGCGAGGCTGCTACAACCATAGAGCGGGCGGTCGAACTCTTTCTAAAGCGACAAGAGATCCCAGGGTCTCGATGGCAAGAAGGCAGAAACCCGTTATCAGGCGGATATGGCGCATGTGGTCTCCTATATTCGATATCGATCAAAACCTGAGCCGGCTAGAACCACCGACCACGCTGTTGCCTCTTCGAAGCGCTGATAGCTGCGGATATTCCTTGGTTTAGCGAAGTGCAGACCTGGCCTGTGTGATGGGCCTGCCTTGAATGAGCCTTGGTATGACTTCCATCGCTCGTGAATCGTGGCTGTCGTTCAATGCCTATTAAGGAGCGTGCCAAAAGTACTCCCAGCACTCGTGCCTCGTCAAAGATTCTTTATAACGAGGTTCTCGCTTGACAGGTGGCGACTCATTGTTTATCTTCCTTTGGCCTCTATAGATTATAGATAGAGGCGTTGTAGGCTTGAATGGAACGAAGTGTTCCCCGGTTCACGTCAGCATCGATGAGAGCTCGAAATGCCAGCTCATCAGTGCGGGTCCTCTCCTTGCAGTTGCGCTCGCCTCTGACTGCACCCTCGTGGCTGCCCAGGGTACCTCCTCACAGATCACCGGCCGCGTGGTGGATACCTCCGGCGCGACGATCCTTGGGGGCAAAATTACGGTCACGAACCAGGACACCCAGGTCGCGGCCGCGACGCAGAGCAACTCGGAGGGGCTCTATACCGTTCCCCAGCTCGCGCCCGGACGATACAAAATCACGATCTCCAAAGAGGGATTCGCCAGCGCTGTGCGCTCCGATCTAACGCTTGTGGTCGATCAAACGGCGCAGCTGAACTTCACCTTGGTGGCGGGCTCAGTCAGTGAGGTGGTGCAGGTTACTGGTGACCCGCCCCTGCTCGCGACCTCCGATCCCACCTCCGGCGAAGTGATCGGCGAGCAGCAGATAGCAAGTCTGCCACTGAATGGCCGCAGCCCTTATCGCCTCGTTCTGCCGACACCAGGTATTCACTCCGTACCCAGTACGAACGGGCAGTTCGGGGATATCCCGGTAAACACCACGGACGACACACTGATATCAATTGGAGTGCCCGGCTTGCTTTGTACCAGTGGCTAAGCGAGAACTGGACAAGGAGAGCGTATGGGACGAGGGAAGAAGTACCAGCCTGAGCAGGTGGTAAACCTGCTGCGTCAGATCGAAGTGGGCG
>JAABVA010000109.1_pt1 | contig 102421 bp, 90 predicted proteins | sample 5560331 | NCBI WGS metagenome assembly JAABVA01 (sample SAMN12812661, study PRJNA571458) | rock metagenome | isolation source: Antarctica rocks | place: Antarctica: Victoria Land, Mt New Zealand sud | collected 2016-01-07
CCCCTCTACATCATCAACAAAGCCCCCACTCAAACCAGGGAAGTTGAGGATCCTGTGAAAGCGGCGTCGAGGAGATGCAAACGAATGATTTGCGCTGCTGTTGTCTTTGAGGATGCTGTGGGCGGGGTTGGGAATACCTGCGGGTGTAAGGGGGGGGCGGGGGCGGGAGTGAAAGGGTTTTCGTGATGGCTGTCCCGGGGGGTGATTGCAGTGGCGTGAGGCAGAGGATGGAAAAATGTTTGGTTTGGCTGCGTTTTTGGGTTCGGGCTAGGTGGGCATGTATGGGTTGTTGAAGGGGGTGGTTGATGTGAAGGAAGGGTTGAGAGGGGGCATGAATGGTGATGCAGATTTTTGAGGGGGAGTAGTGAGGTTTGTTGAAGGGGAAAGCATGGTTGTGGCGCTGTTTGTTTGGCATGATTTTCGTGATTTTCGTGATTAGGCGGGTAGGAGTGGGAGAGTAGATGTTTTGGGTCTGGTTGGTCTATGCTTCCGTAGGTGTTCATACACTTTAAGGCCGAAGAAGAACTTGCCTCCAGGAACCCGTTACTGCCTTTTCCGTTGTGTCCAAGTCGGAAACCCATCGATGCAAATGCACGTTTTCCACCATCCTCAACAACGAATTGCCCTTCTCCGCTCCCGTCGGGGTCCCTCAACCCACATATCTCTCTCACCGCTCACCCCTCCATCAGCACCGCCCTCGTCACACCCACCGCCGGCTGGTGGCTCAACCCGCCTACCGTGGCGCCGCACTCCGGACACCGTGCCTGCTGCATTGGCATACCACACTCGCCTACTGCAAACTTTTTGTGCACAAGGTCGTCAGCTCAGAAGATAACGGTGGGTAGCATATTTGGACTTACCGGGTGGCCGTTTTGGCAATTGTACCAGTGACCGGAGTGAGTAGCAAGACCGCGGGGACCGGCAACCATGGCGTCTTTGATGGCTGATAGTTCCGAGGCGCTGATGGGGTCGTACCATTCTTTCCGCAACGAATTGAGCGTCTGTTCGACAGCGAGGAGGAGGATTTGGGCGTTTTGGAATGACTGGGTACACATTTCCTTGGCTTCTTCAAGCTGGGTACGCGCGGTGGCAACGTAGTCTGTTGCCTTGGTACTGGAGTTTTGGTTCGAAGCCGCGTATTTTTGGAAGAGGCGAGCAGCCTGGGCGTAGTAGAGGCGAGCTGCGACGTTGAGCTTTGGGAGATTCTCGGTGTTGCAGTCGGCGATGAACACTTCGCAGGTTTTGAAAAAGGAGGTGGAGAGTCGGATGGGATCCTGGCCTGGGATCTTTATGGTCATACCGGCAGATATGGAATCTATTTCCTGGACTGTTTCCACTTTATCGGCGAGTATGATATATAAGAGCTTTATTTGCATTGACCGTGCACCAAGAACAATTCGACGATCCCGTGGGACCTCAGCGGAGACTTCAACGGAGAGCTGCTTCATTTGTTCTTCGATGCTTGCTGTGGCTCTGGCGGCCTTTATGGTGGCATCATGGAGTTTTCTGGCCGGTTGATTCTTGTCGTCAACCTGTTTCAAGAAAGCGGCAACAGAGCGAAACAATTTTAGAGACCTATCGTGCCTAGAAGTTAATCTAAGATTTGTCTCAATCGTTGCTGCTGGGCTCAATGATTGCCCAGTAATACCAGCAGTAAGTTCCTTCTGCGATTTTTCAAGCTCCCCTGCCAGTCGATCGACTTGAAGCTCAAGCTCTTCGATTTGGACCTTGCCAGTTACCAAAAACCGCTTCGACATTTCGTCGGCGACTGCGCGATTGATGACTCGGTTATAGCGTTGGGTGGCATACTGCCTGACGGGCTGCTGGCAGTCTGGGCATTGGGGTACTGCCTTAGCCAAGGACCCTTGGTCGTCTCTAAGCCTGACGAATTCCCCGTTAAGGTCTTGATCATAGACTTCACTCATCTGCATGTGGCCATCGAGAGTCTCGGCGGTGAAAAAGTGGCCACAACCAAGAACAACAATAGGGCTTTCGTCAATGTCAACCTCGCTAAACGATTTGAACTCAAGTAGATCGATACGCTGCGCTCGTTTGCTGTCAGATGAGCATGACTGACAGTAGTCGATAGGGCAGATCTCGCCGCACAGGCTTGGGCATTGGTGACCACACGGAAGGACTTCGCTACAGCGCTTTGAACATGGTAGTCGATTGCACGGTGCTGCACATGGCATACTGCATCGGCCTTGGTGCTCGCAGAACCAGCTGCAGTCCTGAATGCACGGCGCACATGGCTCGTGACATGACTTGTTGCACCGAGAGTGGCCACAGCGGACCTAGTATATGTCAGCGGAGTCTATGTTTTACAAGGTTGGTTACATCAGTCCATAGCCGCACAGAATTCAAACCATATTCGGTACTCTTCGACAAATGACAGATACTCATGGGATCAGCTTACCTCACATGGCGAAGAGCAAAGGCCGCAATCAGATCCTCCATGACATGTCCGAGGACATGAATGATTACAGGTACCAAAGTGTCTTCCACACAAGGCAGTGCATTTGGTATGTGTCATTGTGGCCTGACCATTTTGATTTATGCCATTGCACTTACCACAAGTTCCACGGCAAGGATGCCCACAACTAAGGACTTTCTCGCATCGCACCGGGCATAATACTGATTTGATATCTCGGAAGCATTGCAATTCAATATCATGGCCACATGTTGGTACTTGTCGATGGACCAGTTCTTTGCACTGTATTGATTCAAGATCAAGGGTCTGGTAGCAATAGACATTGTCTTTGATGTGACCGCAAAGGAGTTTCACGCCATTTACTTTCAGCATACAGTCCCCACATTTTTCGCCGCAAGACTTGGGGCACTCGTGATTGCATACGTTGTGGAGCCGCTGGCATGGTTGTGGGCAAGGGAACACTTGATGCATGGCCTCAGAATGGCATTTCGCAAAGCATCGGTGACCGCATGCGCTGAGACGCCTGTCACAAGGGAGCATACACCCTCCCTCGGGGCTAACGTTGGCGAAATCTTCCGGCTTAGAGACCCATATCTCTGTTTCCATATGCCGTGGACAACAAAGGCCAAGAGCTTCGCCCACTGAGTCATCTACACGGAGCATTCCAAGAACTTTGGACCACATCGCAATATTCGAATACGTTTTGGAATTGCCAATGAGGTACATGCCGTGTTGAGCACGGCTCAGAAGGACGTTGATGCGATTTGTAGTCTTGAGAAACCCAACCTTTCTCTCACTATTGCTCCGGACAAGGGAAACGACTATGACCTTCGCTTCCTCGCCTTGAAAATTATCCACGGTGGCGATTCGCAACAACTCGTTCATAGCTTTCTTTTGGAGAACTGGACCAGTTGTAGTCACCTGACCAGCGTCTTCCATTAGGAATCCATCCTTAAGGAGGACGTCCTGATCTCGTTCACTCAAGATAATTTCGAAGTCATGTCGCATTTTCGCACGAAGCTTCTGCAACTGGCCGCTATAAGGAGTCAATACAGCAATATCTTCACTCTTGTATACGCCCTGGCGGACGATATGTCGGACTAAAGCATGCGTTATATCGACTTCCCAAAGATTACTCTTCGACTTTTGGTGAGCATCAGGCCGAGCCCTTTCCTCGAGGTTGGTATGGTCGAGCCAAAATAGATTCTTCCGCAAGCCTACTACATCAGGCAAGCTTTTAACAGTCTCATGATCTTGAAGCCGAGGGTAGAGAGTATTGCGGATTAGTGCGGATATTTCGGGGCGCATTCGACGCTGGACATTGAGCTGCGAAATAGGAAACGCAGGCCTCCCATTTTCGACAACCGAAAGTCGCTCAAACTGGCTGCGATCAAGCTTGTATAGTGCTCCCTGTGGGCTCTCAAGTGACAAGTCCTTGAAGTTCTTGATCTGGGGTCGAAGCTGTTGTTGGTCACCGATCTGTATAAGGCTCTCAACACTAGGAACCAAGGCTGAAAGCATATGCGCCTCCAGTACTTCGCCAGCTTCCTCGCAGATTACAACCTTGGTGTGGATGTGTCGCAGTACCGAGATCCTCTTTGCAAGACCTGAGGTTGTTACACCAATGACTTCAGCTGTCTCAAGGACCCGCCGATCGACTTCGTCGTGGACCTGGGCCACGCACTGTTTGAGCGTTTCTGTTTCCTTTACCGCGTTGAAGATGTCATCCATAAGATTATCATGCATCTCCTGTAACCAGTAATTCAAGAGTGTTTGTCTATCCCTCATCGACACATTATATATCTTGCGATTTGCCTTCCGGAGGATGTTGTTAGTGGTTCCTGCGCAGTCATCAAGTTCTCCGAGATCCTCTCCCTGACCAGTTCTCCAGAGATCGAACGGCTCTTCACGACTCACCAGCTCAAATCCCTCATTATCAATACGGGAGAATTGAGAGTAGATGTGTGGGTATTTGCGAAATAGATGGGATTTGAGAGTTGCCCAGTCGGGCTTAAATCTATGCAAAGTAGCCAGCTTAGACTTGACGGTCCCTTCAAGCTTTTCTATTTCCCCGTACGATTTACCTAAGAGGAATCTCTCAGCACCCGTCTTCGATTCGCCTAGAGATGCTAGTCGCAGGTTCTTTCCTTCCAAAATTTGAGACTTGCTCTCACCCCCAATACGAATAACCTTGTCAATGCCAACCTTCACTAGATGCTCAAGAAACTGGTCCAAAGCATGGTTGGTGTAGCAAACGACTAGTATGGGACCTAAATCGGCACTTTCCCGGTTGTGTATAAGAACTCGCATAACTTGAATCCCAAGATGTGATTTACCCGTGCCCGGTGGGCCTTGGATGAGAGCGAATTCACGCGTAAGAGCAGTGACTAGAGCCTCGCACTGTCCTTTGTCTAAAGACGTTCTCCGGTCGAGCTCATCCGATATATTGGGGTCGTCTGCAGATGCCGGATTCAAGAAGAAGGCATCGTTTGCATCATCCAGAATAGGTTTTAGATCGAAGGTAAACTCAGGACTACGAGCATAAATAGGAGGAGGCACATCAGCTTGGGTGCGAGCTTCTGCTGCGCCATCACCGGTTGAGCTGGGGGCAATCCATTCGTGGAAAGGCAAGCGACTAAATTTCTGCATTTGCTGTATGTTCTCGAGGATTGGCATAAATGTTGCAAGCAGTACCCCTGGAAATTCGATGATCAGTTTGGTTTGTGACTTCTTTTGTGCCAAACTTAGCAAAAGCAGCTGTTTCAACGGTTCCATGTCTCCATGGGAAATAAGTTTTGCAGTGATCGTAGCGTAATCTCCTGACTTTTCCGAAGCCAGTCCATATGAATCCTTGGCATCGGTGACTTTGTGACTAATAGTGAAGAACAGCAATGAGCTTTTCGCGTCCTCAAAGGTAACGAGGCACAATAGTGAGCCCTCCCCGAGACGCTTCGTGTCCTCCCACCACTTTCGGCGTTCTGCTGTCTTCTTCTTCAGCGTTTGATATGGCTGCAGAAAGGAAAGTTGAGCTTCTAATCCACGCTTCTTGTCGAACGAAAGATAGCTGACACGGGCGCCACTATAGCTGTATGCTTGTAAGTCTCCAAGAAACAGCTTGGGATTCTTGGCAAGGCTACAGTCCTTCTCACAGGCATCGATTAGTCCGTTCAATGCAGTCTTCACTTCTCCAAAAATGTCGTGACGGAGTAAACGAAAGTGCGTATCGAATAGCCGCTCAACCCCGTGTAAAAAATGTGGCTGATCAAGGCTTGTAGATGGTAGGTAGTCAGGACGATCGCATCTGATTTCGTCTTCTGTCGGGACTATCTTAATCCTGGTGATGTCCATCTTGTCATTATCATGTCTGTCCCCAGGCATATCAAGGTCTCGTGGATAGGTAGACGTAGCTAAAGGTGGTTGGTCGTTGTCGATTTCATTGCCGTTCTCTTCCACCAGTAGACCTTTTGCTCGATGGACCATTCGCAGAAGCTCGGTTACACGTCTTGTAACGATAACATACGACGCCGAAGTCTTATCGAAGGCCGTGACCTTGAAATTGTTCTGTAGAGACTCAACTAGATCTGGGAGCTCATCATGAAATAACACTCGTGGGTTTCGTCTAAGGATCTCTCGAACAGCTGTAGTAATCGTAACATGGACTTCTCCAAATGATTTCGTGTCAGCCGACGCTGATATTAGACTTGCTTCCAGCAGGCTACTGCTTAGTCGCTGAAAGAAAGGGATGGCTCTCGAACCACCGCTGCCACTAACAAAGTTGTACAAGTCTCCAACATAAGTGTCTACTGAAAGGCAATCCAGCAATGCTGGATGCGTAATGACCTTTAAGAAAGGAAATGCTAGTTCGTTAAACCTCGCCCAGCCGCCATTATTGACCGTCATGCTCAGCAAGACCTGGATATGCTGATAGCCGTGAAGCTGCTCGTCGTTGATAAGATCCCGAGGGAGCATTTGTTTCCAATTCCTCTCGCCATGATCCAGGATTTCCAGAGCTTGGCTCCATAGGCTTTCGATTGTTTGGAAGTCATTGGACTGCAACGGTGTTCTCAGCAGTCTCCTCCATGTAGTATAATCTTGTTTCGCGGCTTGTTCTTCTTCTGTGATTTCAGCTCTGACACGTTGTTGAACTGATGACACTTCGCGATCTGAGCCCAAATCGTGCGAGAAGTGGCAGTGGGCAGCGTTGTGCCGGCAATTACCTTGAAGGAAAAACCGGCATACGGCTCCATTCGTTCGGCTTTGGTTTGCGCTCCCTCGTCCTCTTCCGCCTCTTCCACCCCTTGGAGCCATAGCCAACGATCTCGTCACACTTTTTCGTTCTGGCAAGCTGTAGATGGCGCAAGAGCAAAATTGTAGAGGCTGTGTGAGATGGAAGAAACGCAAGGAAAAGTAGAGAGGAAAAGGCTACACTCAAGCTATCAGCGTTTGCGTAGCCTGACCATGCGGGAATCCATCATATCCAATAAAAGCGAACAAAGGCTTGAAACCCTGGAAGTGTATGCACGACACAGGATACAATTGGTGTTCAGGCGAAGACGCATGCTGCTTTAGCTGGGGTTGGATAGTCTGGCAGGGCATGTGAATGGTCTGAACGAATACAGAAGTGAAAACTAAAGGATGGCTGCACCACGTCAATCTGATATTTTCCAACATTGCAACTTAATACCCCGGCAGGCCCCACCACGGCTCTCTGCATGAAAGCATAGTCTACGACGGACATGTCTGTAGAGGATGGATATAAGGACGAATCCACAATGTAAAGTCAAGGCCATAGTAGCAGGCGATATTTGGTTGGTCTCTGCAAACGCTGCACTACTTGATGAATGCACCTCAGCCATGGTCTATGCCACGCTCACCTCGAGGCTTCGCTTGGCTTGTTGGAGCTATCATATACTGTAAACCCTGCCCCTTTACGAGTAGATTGATTGAATTCATCTTCTGCGAGCAGTTATCTTAATAGTTATACCTTTCACATAACTGTGACGACCAGAGCCCTTGGATACAAGTGCCCTCTTTCATCTAGAGAACACTCTCCCCATACAGTGTAACCCCCTCTAAGACATAGAGACCGTCACATGCAGGGCGGAATTTGCTGGCGCCTATGGCAAAAATCCTGCTCGAGTCTCGGCGACAGTGAGATGATAATGCGGAGCCAGAGGAGGTTCCTATCGTCAAGGCTACTTCGGCTCCACCGAGCACCTGGTGTTGTCGGGTTACTTCTCTTTCTACCACTTCTATGGTCTTTGCCGGATGCAGGATCAGGTTTGGGACTCGAAGAGGTGATAGAGGTTGTGGTTGGTTTGAAGCAACCTAGAAGCAGCTCAGTGGACTCGATCAGAGGGGCGTTTGGATCTGATAGAGCAGCCGGGCCACAGAGTCTTTCGACTTCGTTGGCCGACTGATCATATGAAGATGATTTTTACCTTGATGCTACCGAATGCGATAGGATTTGAGCCTACTTGACGCTAGGCCCTAGTTCGGGACTATGCCCGAATAGGATCCCTATCTAAAAGGCAATCATAAAAGAGCTTCTGCACACATTTCTTCTCTGTGTCGCAATAATTATTTGTAAGGCTCTGTACGATATTTTACATTGTAGTTACCACTCTAGCTTAATTGTACGACAGTTACAGCAGGCGACTGAGTCTAAGCAGCTGTCGACTAAGCTTAGGTCTTTCACATTCGGTTCGTCGCTTCTTGAACGGTAAATACCAAACCCAGTCTTAGGGTCGAGGGTTAAACCCTAGGTTCCCTGAGTCTTCCCTTCGATATTATAGATTTATTAGATGTTCAATTGAACGGCCGTTTGCGCATTCGTTTGCGCATCATTTACACCGCTTACGGGCGTGGGATATCGCCTGGGAAAACACCGATTCCCTGGCCCCAAATTCATTGCATATTCTCTATGTTCTCTGGACCTCTATGTTACCTCTGATTAAACCCATTTTTGAAGCTCCAAATAACCTCTAAATGCATGCATTTGTCCTCGGGATAACACCTGTTTTAGGTGGTAAATAGACTGACTTCCGTCCTCCTCAATCATCCCAATCACACATCCAATCATCATCCGAATCCGCGTCACCGTCACCGTCTGCGTTAGTTTCGTCCTCGTCATCGACGTGTATAGCTCCTTTGAAGGTTGCGGAGGTCTTCGTCGCCCCCGCCGCCCTCCTCGCTGTTTGCCTGGTAATTATACCCCTTACGTCTTCTTCGATATCGTTAAAACCCTTATTCAGCGTCTGTATATCTGCGTCTATCGTTGCGAGGATGACGGAGGCTAGCTCCTTGTTCTTCTGTTTCTTCCGTGTGGCTTTGCCGCGTGCGGTGACTGCTCCGCCTCTTCCACCTCTTCCGGCTTTGTGTTTACCACCGCGCGAGGCCTGAATAGCTGCATCGACGTGTTCAAAGCCTTAGGGGTCCCTCCTAGTGGACCTCGCCTTCGTCTTTTCAACTCAAGTCATAGTACCTTTCTTGTTCTTTGCTCCGATGAGACGTCGACAGCGTATCCTTCCGCTACTGCGTGAGCTTGTACAGCTTCAACAAGAGCCTCGAGTATGGGATAGTCCGCCGCAGGCGGTGGTTGCAGCACCATAATGGCGACGATGAGGTGTAGATGCAGGAAGGTGGTGGAAGAGTTGAGGTTGATGTGCGCGTTCAGCGCGGACCAGCTTGATTCCTGTTCAATTCTCGAACCCTAAGACTGGGAGTGGTATTTACCGAAACTGGGTGTGCGCGGACTGGTTAACTTCTTTTATGTACAAAGCGAGTGACCTCAGTCTAGTGAGCCAACTGCGAAACTCATGTCGCTTTGGAAGACACACAGTTTTGTGTGAGGTTTTCCAGGTTCCTAGCTATTCTTATAGTATTCGGATGATTTGATCCCCGTGCCTTCTCGTATCCTTTCAACGCTCGCTGATACATCTCTTCAGCCTCCTTCAGCTTGCCTTGAGCACGATACAGTAAGCCCAGGTTGTTGACGGTGTCAAGCGTAGATGTGTGTTCTGATCCCCATGCCTTCTCCTTTCCTTTCAACGCCCGTTGATACATCTCTTCAGCCTCCTTCAGCTTGCCTTGAGCACTATATAGAATGCCCAGGTTGTTGACGGTGTCAAGCGTAGATGTGTGTTCTGATCCCCATGCCTTCTTCTTCCCTTTCAACGCCCGTTGATACATCTCTTCAGCCTCCTTCAGCTTGCCTTGATCACTATATAGAATGCCCAGGTTATTGACGATCTCAAGCGTAGATGTATGTTCTGATCCCCATGCATTCTCGAATCCTTTCAACGCCCGTTGATACATCTCTTCAGTCTTCTTCGGCTTGCCTTGATCACTATATAGAATGCTCAGGTTGTTGACGGTGTCAAGCGTAGATGTGTGTTCTGATCCCTCTGCATTCTCGTATCCTTTCAACGCTCGTTGATACATCTCTTCAGCCTCCTTCAGCTTGCCTTGAGCACTATATAGAATGCCCAGGTTATTGACGGTCTCAAGCGTATATGTATGTTCTGATCCCCATGCATTCTCGAATCCTTTCAACGCCCGTTGATACATCTCTTCAGCCTCCTTCGGCTTGCCCTGATCACGGTATAGAATGCCCAGCATATGATAGGAGTAAAGTAAAAGATTATTGTCACCATACTCCTTCAAACTAGCTACCGGCATGTCCTTCATGACTTTATGAAGATGGTTGCAATGCGGTAACAATCGTCGTTCAACGACCCAATAGTTTCGATTCATTTCTTGAGGTACCGTCGAGCCGAGTATAATTAATGCAAGTCGAGCAGTTGCATTTCTATCTTTGACTGCTTTGTGGTAACACCATTGATGAACCACTGGATGCACTGAATATGCCAACGGCGTTGGTTGAGGCTCAGCCAGCGAATAACTCAGAAGAGCTTGAATGACAACGTTAAAGTTTGTGGGACTGCTAACAACTCGAGCGTACCATTCGGGCAATTGGGTCTCTAAGGTAGTTGCAACACTTAGAAGTGGTGTGAATAGCCCGTACCAGAGATCTCCATGATCAAAATATGACCAGAGCTGTAGCATTTGGGCAGCGTCTGGACATTTTCTTTGGATTGCTTCGTATGATAACGTCCAGGTCGTTAGTATACTTCTTCCCCCTAAGTCCCTTAAAGATCTAAATCTATCGCTTTCGAAGAGACTCGACCACTTCTCTCGGTACAGAGACAGGTACCCGATGACATCATTGTTTGTTTGATGGATATAAGAGCCAGCCTGGGCAAGCGCAAGGGGCAGTCCGCCTAACTCCTGTACAAGTTCTTTTGAACCTAATAAGGTTAGTTGATGTAATGTTGTAAACGCCAATATCACTTAATACCTTCTAACGCTTTTCCCGCTCTAAGCTCAACCAGACGCTTGCCTTGATTCTCGTTCATGCCTTTGAGCTTGTGGCTAGATCCGAGCTGCCTTAATTCTTCAAGCCTGCTAGTTATTAATACTGAACCATGGTCGGCATCTGGAAAGTATTTCTCTATGTCGAAAGCGTTGAGGTCCTGATCAGCTGGAGAATATGCTCGATCGACATTGTCGACAACCAGCAGCCATCGATTATTTTCAGGTATACTAAACCATCTCAGAACCTCAAATATAACCATGTCAAGCTTCTCAGAGACTCCGTTATAATTTCTACTCGCTTCGCTCATCTGCGATTTTGGTAGTTGCGTTGCTATGCCGGCAATGCTCTGTCGTATGCTGTCGTGCGTAGATCCGTCTAGCCAGAAAGAAGCACTAAACGTTCTTTGGTGCCTTCGTGCAAACTCGACTGCGAGTTGGGTCTTGCCGATCCCGCCGAGGCCATATAGGACGAAGACTTTGCGACGCATATCGCAACCCAAGATGGGTATCAAAGCTTTTTCCAGCCGAACGAAATCACTATCACGGGCCACGAATTGATTCACCGTAGGAATTCCCCGTAGGCTAAGGGCAACGTTGTACTCATCACTTACTAGAAACGAATTAATTGAGATAGTTTCGTTAAGAACATTAGTTGCCACTAACTACTTAAGCTTGGATGGGCCAAGGTTTTGGCACAGTCCCCTATGCTGTCATCGATGTCTACCACATATGGTAAAGTCATCGATTCCATGTAGGGTATCTTCTCGAAGTCTGCAAGGTCCACGTCGCCTACCCCCTGAGGAATAGAATATCTGAAGTATCTTTTGCCTCGTATCAATTCCCTTCCTTCCGAGGTGTCCCTAAACTCTCGAGCTTTATTGTTTGCATCTGTCGCTATGTCCGCCAAAGTCTGTAGGACTTCATGTAGTCGAGACTTATTTGCGTTGAATCCTTGCGGAATCCTAACGCCAGTACCCAAACTTACGAGACACCCGATGCTTCTGCCAGGCCATAGATGTCTGGCTTCACTTGTAATCTGATCAATCGGATTATTGGCCCTGACGGCACCGTCGACAAAAGTGGCCTGAGATTTCTGTAAAGTTAAGGGCTCGAAGAACAGCGGTGCCGCTGAAGTTGCTCGTACGGCTTCCCATACAAAGCAGTCATAATTCTGATGCCCAATTCTTCTCGACTTGTACGTGCGGAGTAGTTCAATATGGGTCGACACGGCGCTAGCAGCGCATACGAAACTGCACGTGGCATTTCAGTTTTGACTTTAATTAAACACCTTGTGAAGACTTACACTCGGCAGCTTGGGTCCTCGGATTCTAGGAGCTCCAAGTCCGGATGAAGCTCCCTATCTCTCAATAGCTGTCGTACAGCGTCCTTCAGATTCTTCCCTTCAAACCAATAGTGTCTCAGCTCTGCCCCGGCATATTTTGCTGACAGATTTTGAGACCACGACTTCTTCTTGAATATTTCCGGCGAGAGCTGTTTATAGGCATCGATGGCTTCGTCGATGGTCATATGTAGCCGACCGAGCATGATCGCTATAAGGCTGCGAGCACATCGTTAGCGCTGGCCACGACTGACTAGACATGTGCATACATACCCTCCTGTGGAAGTTCCGCCGATGAGATCAAAATATTCGTACGGCTGTACCGTGTGGCCTTGGTTTTCAAGAGCGCGGAATATCTCTTTAAGTAGTAAAAGAGAGGTCAATCCCTTAACACCCCCTCCATCTATTCAACTGAGTCTTTAATACGGCTGCATAGGGTCAGAGTTACTGACCTAGAGATAAGAGTCGCAAAGGGCGAGAATCCATGGTCCCAGCTGTAAAGGCCTAGAGCGATAGTTCCGCTGAAGAGCCGGTCTCTCGTGACATGAAACTCTTCTAATCTGGAGGTTGATCACAATCAGACAGAAAACCACACATTATCTCAACTTAAGTGAGGAGTCTGCGGTATGACAGACTGGCTGGCCTAAATCTCTTTCAGCCTCATGCAGGGCGCTGGATTCGGAATAGTTACACACATGTAGTAGTCATCACTTGATCCACGACACTCGGTCCACCTCACTGATTGTTACGAATCAGACCAGGTGGCCTTTCCAGGTGGCCTTTCCTAGATACTCTTGCTTTCTTTCCTCAGCTTTAGTATCTCAGTCTCCAAATCACCATGACTTGCTCTAGTTGCATCCTGACACATTTATGCGCACTGTTTTGATCCTTGGTTTTTGAGTCATAAACCTCCTTAAAATGAATGCGAGTCAACTCGAAGAATATAGGCATGCAAGCGATGTCGTGCGCAGTAAGAAACGTTCGCTTCATATTTCGAGTATACAAACAGTTCACTCGTTTTGATTAAAAAAATTCTTATCACTCTCATTCGCTCTCACACATTCTAACCAGGAAATTCTTTATCGCTCTCACTCACTCTCACTCACGCTCGTCAACGAAAATCAACTTCGCAACTCACCGCATCAAAAGCTTGATGAGCAAGACATTTCTCGATTTTCGTTCTCAAGTCAGATCATTTGTATCACCTTGATAAAAGACATGATGATCTTGAAAATACATCGTGTATGCTTTCCTAGTTTTCGTAATGATTTCTGATTGTGCTCAATTTTAAGCACAATTTCTTCTCTTTTTGATACGCTGAACGAGATAGTTACGACCTAGAGCCGAAACAAGTTCATCATCGAAATCGTAAAGGCACAACGCACGATGTTGAAGAAAGCTGGTGGGTAACATGTTAACCTTGTAGCTAACTTCCTGAATCCTGACATTGTTCAAGCCCTTCGCACTATACCTTGTTTCGGGAAATACAAAAACCTCTTACAAACACATTTACAAGAATTATTCGTCACTGCGACATTGAATTATTCCATTTAGAGCGACTTTAGAGCTCTCACAGGCTCACAAGCGTCCGAGTCACTTCAGCAAGAGTTCTTCTTTCGAATTAAGAATTAGCATCTCAACACTTTTATCATACATTAGATGACATCTACCAGTCATATTCTAAAATGCGAAGTCTACGCGTCTTGCATGAAACCTGTGCCAACATAAGATACGAAGGCCGCCTGATCTTGGGGAACAATACACGATCTTGATCAAAGATTAAAGATGCACTCATGCAACATGCAATTTTAATTGTTGCTAGAGCTACTGTTGATTGTTTTACGCAAGACTGAGCGAGAGAGCGGCAAACATCAATGTCGGCTCTTGGTTGAATCGCTACTCCATACTGTTCTGCATACATCAGACCTTGCACTCCGAGACCGTGATTTAAAATGTATCATACCATTGTGCTTAAGGCTAACATGGGCTACAATTTGTTGGAAACAGGGAACAGTACTGTTACCCCTGTGTGCTTGGCCATCTCGTTTCTAGAGTAGTTCAACCAATATATACACATGCACATACTCCTTCTGACCCTCATATAACCAACACAGCTATCTCGGACCAACTTGTGGCAGTAAAGCACGTGAAATTGGTGGGACATGAGCGATGAGGATGAACAAGATTTATGCCGCAGTCCAAACCCCTGATGTTTGAAGCTGCTGGGACAGCCGGGAGATCCAAAGTGAGAAACCATTGCTTCTTCAGTATTCATTAATAACCTATCATTAGGGTAACTGCCTTGGGCCGAGGACATGTTCTCCACAGGTATGCCGCTGGAGAGAAATTGCGCTATTCATTCTGAACTCCGAGATCATGTGTTTTTGGCATTGTGCTTGATTATGCAGTGATGAGGCGTTTGACGCCGTGTATCAACTGTACAAAAGTGCAGACGATGAAGAAGAGATGTTTCTCACGCTTGGCAATGTGGGGTGTGTTTTGACGCTAGACCTTGTGTAATGAATGAGTGATCAAGTGTAAATCTGATGATTGTCTAAAGGGGTGTCTTCTACAAAAGAGGCTATCTAGATTTTCACATGAGGTCGAAGCATACCACCGCTAGTACTGATTAGGTTAGCAGGCAGTGCAATATGTATTGCTCCTACTATTGCTCCTATTGCTTCAACAATGAGCTCGTGACTTGGTCTTTTCGAACGAAGCCAAAGACCAGGATGTCTGTGCCGCTTGTCTTCCTTATATAACATCCACTCTACGGCACACCGACACCCCCAGATATACCTCCTCCTCTGGTGCTTTAATACCAGCCCTGCCGGCATCACTGGAATGTGCAACTGATCCCAAGCGAACTGATCCGCCATCGAACCTGCATTCCGGACATCGTGTCGCCATTTACTGGGCGTTATCCTCGGTGGTTTAACGACCGAGTAGCAAGTGGATTAGGCGCGATGCCCGGAAATGCTGCGGCTTGGCTAAAAACGAACGAATTCTCGGTGGAGCAGATGGCTGTGGAAGATGCGTTTTTTCAGTTAACGGACGTTGAGGATGTAACGTCGTCTCAAGGTCTGCACGGAGCGTTCTACTAGAATTTGAAAGCTAGATAGAACCTCCTTTTCCTGAGCAAACCCGCCTTCGTGCGTCGTCGAATCTTTGAAACACTAGAAAGCCTCACTCGACATGATTTGCAGATACCCATCTCTGCAGGTACAGGATATGGCTCAGTAGCGTCTAGTCTTCTCGATTCAGAAGAAATCGATTCTGTGAGCGTCCCCTTATAAACGAAGTTCATATGAAGTAACAAGAGAAAGAGCTGTTGATATTGGAAAGCACAACTCATTCCAACAAACCTCATACCTCTATCATTCCCATTCCCATTCCCATTCCCATTCCCATCCGTATCTTCAAGCGTTGATGAACCACATAACTTCACCAGGATGACTTCAGTTTCTCCGGGGCGAGACAATCCGTCGATTCTCCCAAGAAAAACTCGGAAGCTATGTCCATTGCCAAGTGGAAGAAGACTGGCTGAAGATCTATCGCGATACAATTACTGGGAATCGCCTGGAGCATATGACCGACGTGTTTCTCAAAGATTGCTAAATCGGCCTGGCGCAGAGTGAAGCTGGAACGTAGAAGTTGACGAGACCTCGCCCAAGCTTCAACATCAGCTGATATGATACTGTGGCCCAGATAGGGAATGAATGCGTCTCCTCGCCGTCGACCAACGCTATAGTGGTCAATTTGACGGCCAGAAGGGTTCTGATATTGTCCGGATCAATAGTGAAGATGGAATCAGCGCCATCATCTTGGTCCTATAGGTATTGCCATTATGATTGAACTGTTCTTGAGTTGCCTCCAAGAACCTATGGTGGCGGAGGTCCTGATAGTCTTTTAAGAGAGATCTTATACCGAGTGACTGAGCTATCAGTAGTTGCCGAAAGAAAGCTAGTATAGGTCTGGCGGTAAAATGGATGATAATGGAGAGAATTATGCCCTTGACAAGCAACGCTGATGTGATGGAAAACATGATGATTCGCTTGACCAAGGAATATTACCATACTCTATCGAGTACACAGCCAAGAAAGACATCTTTGTACATCACGTCGAGTAGAAGCGTGAAATAAGAGAGGAGCCTACCAAGGCTCTGCTTGGAGGAAAACACCGGTGAATCCTTCCCGTGTGAAACAGCTAGCATGGAACAGGACCCATTTAATCATTGCCGTGCAACCAAAGATTGCAGGAGCTCATCAAAAACTGACTGCGACAAGACTAGGTCTTATACCCCTGTCATTCAGATCCGAAGCCCCGACGAATGCTGTCCCTACTACTTCTGACTTGGATGATGGGGAGCTTGGTGACGGAGATTTTACCAAGTATAGCAAAGAGCTCAAAGCAGGTTAGGTCAGAGTCGTAACGCTCCGCTCTGAGTTCTGAGCCAGTTAAGGTGGTTTACTCTGTGGAGGAGGTCACAGGAGTCGACTCTGCATATGGCACAGCAAGTCTCAGAGTGGTGCACGACAACACCCACTAGGCAGCTGGATCCCATCACCTCCACCCCCAGCGCATATATTTGCTTCCATGAGGTTCGAGATGGCTGTGGCATAGACTTGCAGCTCGGATAATTGATCGACAAACATATTGGACCAAAACCGGTCGTCACAAGACAGGATGATTACCTCTTTGGAAGACGAGTGACTCTATAACGTAACGACTGATGCGCGTGTTTGATGTGGCTTAGCAAAAGTGCTTGAAAATCTGGTCCCGACAGCACAAGGCTGGAAAAAGTTGGGGACAAGCTGAGAGTGAGGCAAAAGCAAGTGCCGGGAGAGACTGCGTCAGAGGCAATCAAATACGTACCAGCACTGCCGGGACGGTACAAGTCCACACACCCCTTGCCTCAGTTGAGATCGAGTTCGATAGGTGCGCCAGCAACAGCGCCGACCGCATGTCAAGCAGTGCCGCAAAAGTACTGTAGTCGATCTCGGCAAAATGCTGCTGAACCACGGCATTCAGACACCACAAAAATTATTGAGGTGGAGACTTGCAGGCAGCTGAACAGGAGTTGTCAAGGATCCTATTAATTGGGACTTGGTGGAAGCTGCATTGCAGCATGGTTGATGAAGTCTCAATCTGATATTGCAGAGAGGTGTAGAGTACTGTTTCTTCAGTTGAAGCTATCAATGTTTTGTGCGGAACTATCCGGGCTATAGTAACCCGAGTAGGTTAGCGGTTAGCGTATTGCTACCGCTCTACTGTTCCTACTGAGGTATTGTTCCTCCAGCTCCTACTGTTCCTATTGCTCCTTCAAGAAGACTCAATAAAACGTAATTGTATTTCGAGTCCCAGAAAAAGTGAACCAGTCCAGCTTTCCTAAATCCCTCCGCAGACTTTTGGCTTGTGATAAACGGCGTAAGTGCTCGAAAAGAGTTGCGCTATTCCACCTCCCGCTGTATCTCAAGATCTGTGCCGCTTCCTCCATGATCTCCGAAGCTCTGATTTCCACTGTCGGTCCTCAAGTACCCTTTCCCCAGTGGGAAAGCCTTCAAAGCGATCCTATCAGTATCTCCAGTTTTGGAACCACTCCTATTCTCGCTCTTGAATATACTAGTGAAACCGTTGTCGTGGATGTATCGTACCAACGGGCGTAAAGTTGGAATGCAGGCACATATGATGATCATGTCCGATTCGATGCTGGTGATATTATAAGTGTATAGGAATAAGGAGAAAAACAGATAGCTACTCACACAGTTCATAATAGCAGGTCAACAGTCGCCCCTAGCGAGTATTAGTTAGTAATGCAGTTTGATTAAATCGGCAGGGCGTAGTCACACGTGAAGTCGGCATGATCCTGCAATTCGTTAAGCTTGGTTGTCTTGATAATAGCACAGACGAAGGCACTGTCCATATTTTCGTTGGTTCCGCGGGCTGTCACTTGAAACGTGCTGCAAACGACTCACAACACGCCTAAACCCATTACGAAGTAGATTCCAAGTTTCTTTCTTAGGTCCATTTGCAGATTCCAAAACATCGTAATCGGAAATATAGCCAGGCTCAAATCGCAGAACGCCGAGTAAGCTTGTGATATTCAGCCATTATTGATCAGAGATCGGAATAATGCTGAATGAACATACCACCCACAAATATTGTGTAGTTGGAGAGGATCGACGGTGGCCAGCAGTGGAACGATATGGTAGGATTCCACAAAGCCTCCAGAGGAGAACATTGAATAAACAGAAAAATCGCAGCAAGGATAGAGAGTATGATGAGACTGATCGTGATGAAGTATAGGAACCATTTCCCATATTTCCTCGGTGGCATTAGCCTGATAATCAGAAGAGCAACGGCGAGTTTGGGTACGCAAAAAGCCATTATGCCAAACGGTTGACCGAAAATATTTAGTTTGACTGCGTTCGTTTTCTGCTTTGGAGTCAAGTAGTATTCATGTCTTCCCATACCCATTGTATTGGCCGCCGTGGTAAACGAAATGGAGATGATGTTCAAAACCTTGGAAAGTAACGAGTTAGAGAATATGGATGCCTGATCAAATTTAACTTGCTGCAGGTTCACTTACAATTGATATAGTAATAACGAGGTCATCTAGGCCAGGCTTGCGGATGATTCTGTAGCGGGAGAAGAGCCGGCAGATAACAAAGATCAAAGCAAGACCAGTCATCGACCAGTCTACACCATCTAAAAGCGGTGCCCTAGTCACGTCTCCCCCAGGAGGAGGGCTGGCCATGTCTGGCATTTGATATCGATTCCTTCCTACTAGCTGAAGATCGATGACCCAAGTAGAGACGAGCTTTGAGGCTTTGTCTCGGTCAAAATATCTTCGAATTTCGTTCCCAAGCGCTCTCAAGGTGCAGTAAAAGCTTGACTCAGCTCAAAAACTGATGACAACAGTTAAAGATAGGGAGCTCCGTCGATCAAAGAAAGAAGATTGCGGAAGGTTAGGTGATTCTTTAACACCTCTATGTTCGAATCCTTTGGCGTTAGTAAATGCATGGCGCAGTAGTATTTTCCTCTTTCCGCAGGTGCCCTTATTGACAATACCATGCCACCATAGAGCATCACTGTATGCATCTATGTATGCATCTCGGCCATGGGTTGGGAGTAGCCGTTTGGATGCCCTTGGAAGTTCAGCACCGTGCTGGGCTGGGGTCCCACACGCTTCTCGGGGATAAGACCACATCAAGACCGTATGTGCGTTACAGGAAGAAAGGCCCTTGTCAATGGTACACACGTATGGCTCCTAACCTGCTAATACGCGAGATTATTGGATGTATGTACGCGTGGGCTGCATATGCATGATGGCGTCATGCGGCTGTGGTTGTCCGAACATCTCTAGTTGATGGTTGCCTTGTCTTCGCTGAGAGACAAAGGTAGCGTAAAAGCAGGCGTATGGCGGAATACCGGAAACCGTGCCAGGATAGAGAGTGAATAACAGTGAGAGTGCGGCCTATGCGAGACGCCGCGAGGCTTCTCACCACTGTGCGCCAAGCCTTCTTATTCCAATGGGAAAGCTTGAAAGATATAGATATTTTCAAAGCTGCCCGAATCGAGTCTCCTGAGTTCCCAGAATTAGACTTCCAGCTCTATTCTTTTCACAAGATGGCGTCCATTACCCTCAAGCAAACTCAAGCTACTGCTGTTACTGCTCTTCTGGAAGATATCAATCTAGTTGGAGAAGCTTTCTCTCAAGAGAAAGCAGGTGCACGAGAACAATTGATGGCAAACGCCCGACGTCTGATTTCTGTTCTCGAAACATCGGTTGAGGCAATCACTTGGATGGCATGGGCAGAGGTAGATACCTGGGTCTAACACATCTTTAGGCCTAGCTGAATCTGTTTTGCTAGCCGACTAGGAACACAGCTACCCGAGTAGCCATTGACTTGGGGTTGTTTGAGCAGCTGGCGGATGAGGATGCTCGGGCGAAGAGCAGTACGGAACTGGCGATCAAGGTTGGTGGAAATCCCGTGCTGATTGGTGAGTTGTTTTGTTCTCGAACAAACGATATTTGCTCACAGGTAATTGCTACAATTAGGAAGGATCTTGAGACATCTTTCTGCCATGCACATGGTTGCGGAAGTCGAAGCAGACCGATTTGCACCCACCGCTCTTTCGACGGCCTTGACTATCCCAAAGTACCGTGATGGGATACCCTTTTGGTGAGTAGTCTCATAAATAGCCGGAAACTCCTAATGAAAGTACAGTCTCGACTGTGCAGGACCATCCTTTCTCAAGCTCCCTAGCTACCTATCGAAGAACGGATATCAGAATCCTGAGAATCCGACTAACGGGCCATTTCAATACGGCCATGACACGAAATTTTCTTGCAAAGACTGGAGAGCCGAGCACCCAGCAGTCCAACGGGCATTCAATAACCATATGGCCGGATACGTTGAGGGCCAGCCTAGGTGGATGGACCATGATTTCTATCCCTTCAAAGAAAGATTAGGAAGAGGCCTAAAGGGCGAATCCGAAGCTTTGATTGTAGACGTTGGTGGAAGTCTGGGACATGACTTGGTTGCATTCAAAGCAAAACATCCCGAGCTCCCTGGGCGTCTGGTTCTGCAGGATCTTCCGGCTGTCATCAGCCAAGTAGATGTCATTAAGCCAGGGATTGAGCCAACGATACACGACTTTCTGACTCCACAGCCAGTGAAAGGTTCGAGTCTCGACTTACTCTTCTCCTCCATTGCTAAAAGATGCTAGGGGCAAGAGCTTACTACTTGCACTCCATCCTCCACGACTGGACTGACGAGCGATGCCGCGAAATCCTCCGTCAGCTTATTCCAGCCATGGAGAAGGGATACTCCAAGATCCTCATTAACGAAAATGTCATTCCGGACGTCGGAGCATCATGGAAGATCACTTCGCTGGATTGGTTCATGATGGCTCTTGCAGCATCTTCGGAGCGGACGGAGGCTCAGTGGCGTAGCCTTCTGCAGTCTGTTGGATTGAAGATTACTGGCATTTGGACGAAGGAACCGGGCGTGCAAAGCTTGATCGAGGCTGTCTTGGCGGAGGAGGATTAAGGTCGCGGACCGGATAAGTTCACCGTCACGATTCATATGATGTCAACTTTCTTTAAGCATCTGCACATCAGCCCGCCTGTCTTATTACTTGCAGCTAGCGGTTAGACAACTGCACTCCCTTTATAAGCAGTTCCATTCAGGACAGTCGCTTACTCGACGAAGACAGTCACGACTCACATTTCTTCGCCATAAGCGCCGCCTTATTTGACCTTCCACTATACTAGTTTCGTGAGGCTCGGCCTATCTCGCTGCCGTATGACTGAAGAGCATTGGTCTTACTCGATCTCTAGAAAATTCGAACTAAGTCGCATTATGTTTATTGGAAATAGGGGAGATGGTAATCTCCGCCTTCATAGGGCTGGTAGGGCTGGGGCCCGCTAGTAGAGTTTTCACCTTCCACCTCCTAGATAGCCTCCTAACAGCAACAAAATATCAATATGCCCCCCCTAACTAGTCCCTCAAATCCCTTTGCTCCAACTTCAAGCCCTTCATATGACGCTTTAAAAGCTTCCTTTCATGAGTCCTGAGCATTCGGCTGAAATCCGGATCAAGTGATCAACCAAAAATGAGATTTGCTGCTCCTCATATAGCTTCAATGTAGCTAAGGCCTGTAAGGTCTCATTTAGCTTAACAGGTGAGACTTCTACGAAGGCCTCGAGGGCTCGCTCAGCGATAATTTCACTAGCTCAAAATAAGAAATTGCCTCGGCAATATATGATTAGTCACCATAACAAACGCCGCTGCTTAGAATATGGCATGCTAAGCCGCTTAGGAGGTTACAGTTCGTGAGGGGTCGAAATGTCTGAGAGTAGACTGACCGCGTCGGGTCGGGTACCCGAGTTCGAGTCGGGTACTCGACCCGTCAAGACCCGATTCGGGTCAGGATTCTTGACCTGAGTATTCGAGTCGAGTCAGAAGATTGAGACCGAGTATCGACTCGAAATTCCCGATCCGACTCGTCAAGACATGAAGCGAAGTACTACTAATATCTATCTGAATGTTTGATAATGCAACAGAATAATGCAATTGATGAAAGAAAATTCATGCTTGTTCATTTACTACTGCTAATCTGAGATAACTATTATCTCAGAATTCTTCTTCTTCTTCTTCTTCTTCTCATTCTTCTTCTTCTCGTTGTACTCGTTCTCGTTCTCAATCATATCTGCATCGTCATCTCTCTTGCTAAATTTCATCTTCTTGTCATCGTCGTCAATCTCAATGATATCGTCAGACTGATCATCTGTTGAATCTAGTGACTTAACTATCTTTCTATCGACCGCATTTTTTTCACTCAAGAATGCGCTCATGAATTTGTCAAATTCTTGTATGACATCTGAATCATTCATCGTCTTCAAGTCATTCAATTCTTCATGATGTAAAATTCGTTGCTGAATTAGTTTGATGATAGATATCATGTATTTTGAAATATTCATTTCAAGTTCATCTTGTGATGCAATAGTTTAATTCATACATTAGTCTTGTCTTTTACATCAAACACAGTACATACATTGACAGTAGAAGTAGTATTGAACGTCGTCTTCATGACTATTGCTTCAAGATTCGCTCGCTTCGCAGTCTTTTTCTTTCTCGTCTTCTTCATCAAATTCGTCTCGAAGCATTGAGCTATTATATCATCAGCTTTTGAAACACATATGCATTACTCAAATGCATTATTATGTAGCTTCTTTCTCACTCGATCATCTATGATCGTATTTCACATATTGCTCTTCATGTTCATCTGCTTCTCTTTCGAGACTTTCTGATATATGCTGATGACTCTCAGCTTTGTCAGTTGCTTATGAAGAGTGACTCAATCAACATTCTGCTTGATATAAAGAGTTTTTTGATTTTCATCTCATTCAACGACTTGATTTCTACTCGCAATGAATTGCAACTTGATAAATAGATTGAACATTCTACGATCTTGATTAGTTTCAATGATAATGCATATAGATAATGCTGTCACGGTTTTAGCATGTGTTACTCGGAAAGTGTTGGGAAAAGAGGTGTTAGGTCACTTAGGTGGTGTTGGACAATATTATAGGTGATGATAGGCGTGAGGTTATCAGTGGTGTTATGGGGGCCCCCCGGTACGGATGGTACCCAGCGTTCATGGGGTATAAGAACCTCTGAATGATCTCTTTCTTTCCTTTCTTCTTCGTGCAACGTCTTGTATCTAAAATCTAGTTATTAGAATTCCATCCTGGTTCCATCCAGCCCTCAGTCCGTGACAAATGCATAACAATCTTCTTATCTGATAGTGATGTTGAAGTGCTTTTTTCTAGTCACAATAGATGAATTCAATGAAGAGATGTAAGATGTAAACAACGTTAAAGTTAAAATAAATGTGAAACGTAGATAAAGTTAAAGTTAGAATAAACATAAAGTGTAGATAAAGTTAGTGTTAGAATAGATGTGAGATGTAGATAAATTAAAGTTAGAACTGAATTTTGAAATTCATTCATCATCTTAAAGTTGCAATCATCACAATCATCATCTCAGTGATGCGATCAACACATTCATCATAATAGTGATACAATCAACACATTCATCATAAAAGTGATACTATTAACACAGTTTGTTCAATCATTATCTCTTGTTGATATCGTACTTCACTTTGCTTTCACTCTACTCAATTATCGCTATCTTCTACTCAATTATTGCAATTTTCTACTCAATTATTGCAACTTTTCAAATCGTGATTGAATAATCTACATCATATTTATGACGCGTTGCAAGCAGACAGATAATGCATTTAAATAATGCATTTCTTGTTGCACATTGCTGACAGACTTGATTTAGAACGAAAGTTGAGCGAAGACACATCATGTGATGATTTGAGAAAGTCAACTTGTGATGATAAATATTTGTTAGATCGAATTGAGAAAGAATCAAGACAAGATCATAAAATCATGTCTGAAAGCAATATCTTGCTTGAAAGTAAGATAAATAGAATTGAGAAGATAATGCAAACAGATAATGCATCAAGCAATCAACAGTCAATCTATTGCGACAGACAAAGAGAAAATGAAAGTCAGAAATCATCGCTCTTCGAGAAATTCATCGTTATCAGAAAGCTGCGAATTTGTTAATATCTAAGATCTCATTCAAAAGACTAGTATGAGAAATTCTTCAGAATGAGACTGATATGAATCAACTTAGTTCGAGAATGAGCGATGAGAACTACAGAATTCAAGCTTCAACTCTGCTTACTCTTCAGAAGATCACAGAAGCGTTTCTATGTGAATTTCTTGTCAGTAAGTGCATTATTCATTTGCATTACTCTTGATGTTTTACAACACTTACTGATATCATGCTTTACATATGCAGATAGCAATCTTCTTGCTATTCATGTCAAGCAAGTAATCATTCAGCAGAGAAATTTGATACTCATGAAGACTTTGATGTGCAATCTTGAAATTCAGTTGAGTCATGAATAGAAATAGCATTCATGATAACTTGATCAAATCAAGCTATTTAGCATAGCAATACACTCTATGAACTGCATTATCTCTTTGCATTATCTCATAAGTGTGTTATCATACTACATACATTGACAATGCAAAAGCAGCTTCGAATGAAATGATATTGAACATTTAAACACTAATAGAACATAAAACATTCTGCAAATCTGTCTTGAAAGAATCATCAGATTCATCAATCACATTATCTTCATCTTCTTCTCTACGATAAATATCTCATGCTTTGATGATAGTCTTTTCAGAATTCAAGTTCATGATACAATTATAATACTTGAGAAGCATTATCTGTTCAACTGATTCTGAAGTCATTTGTGATCGATCTCATCGACAAACTCTTCTTGCAAGACTGAATGTTCATTCAATATCTACAGAGAATATTGAACATGAAAGAACATTCTTAATCATTTGAGTCAATCTTGAATAGTTCAAGACGTTGTCTCTTTAATACTCTCATGTTGAAAACTTCTTGACAATAGCATCAGTGTGAAGATATTGATCATTTTTACTAACAGATACAGAGCGACGTTGAGTTCTTTGAAGAAGAGTTCATGTAATCATCACAACAGATTATAGCATTGTTAACAAATGATCAATTGCATTATCATATTGCATTATCTGATCAACATCACTAGTCACTTGCGCTCTGACTTCTGCAGTTGTAGTTCTCTCTTCATAATGATGATGAAAATAGTTCTTGAACTCTTTTCTGTACTTGTCGTAATAAAAATGAGAATCGTTCTCATTTGCATTTCAATCTTGATACAAATTCAGCTTTTGAGTAGAATCTAAAATCATAACGAGATTGTATATCAGTTCATCTTTGCTCTTCATCTTGAAATAGTACTTTGCAAGCTTGTTAAAAGCTAGTTCACAAGCTTGAAGAACAAGTGCTTGTGAAGTACATGTATTATCACGTACTATCGTTTCAATAACATTGAGATGATTGAAAAGAGCATCAAACATTTGAAAATTTAAATGTATATCAACATTGATGATTTTAAATATGATCAGAGTTAGCTCATAGAAAGAATTTAACATGTTGTCAATAAGCAATACTAGTGATCATTCGTTTTTCTTTAATCGAATAGCTTGAATCTTTGCATCTGTCAAGAATTTCTCAACTCATGTATTGATCATGTCACGCAGTTGATATGCACGTCGAAGCATTAAATAAATAAAGTTTCAACGAATGCAAATGTCTTGTATCAATTTTCAAGATCTTGTTGCTTGCAGCTTTAAAAAGCGAAACTTTCATTGAGAAGAACTGTTGATAGCAATAGTAATAACGCGAATCTGTTTCATTGATTAGTAAATGCATTATCTTTTTGCATTATCATCTTGATAAATATCTTCTTGACAACAGTGCAAAGATCATTGCTTGTGATTACATTCTTGACTTGATCGTCGTTCAATGATACAGCGAGATTGTCATTCAAAGTCTCTGATTCAATAACTTTGATAAACTTGTTACGATTCTAGCTACGCACCTTCGTTGGTAGCTATGTTGGTGGCTATGTTGATGGCTATGTTGATGGCTATCCTGAGAGCTATCGCCGATCGCTCGCCGCTAGGGCATAGGCTTGTTCCGAAGCCAACCCTATTCAGGGTTAGCTTATGTTCTCCTGAGTCATATAGATAGCCGGCCCTTCCCTTCTAGATACTTTCCTTCCTTAGCATTTATATACTCGTTACATTACACCCATATGACTCGCTCTATGCTGGCCCCTAACAAAACTCTTGAATCACTAGATTAATGATATGAGTCATACAAGATATCGAGTTTTGTGCTCTATCTTATGAAATGTCACGTCGATTGAGCGCTCTTTTAAGCTTCTTCTTCAGAGTGTCATTGTTGCTTGCATTATTGATAACAACGTTGAAAAGCTTGTTTTTGATGTTGTATGTATTCAAAATCTTGAACAGCTCTTGCATCAAATGACAATCAGTATGCTCAACTTGAAGAGACATAAATTTAATGAGATGTTCACGATATTGAAATGTAACATTCATTCAATATATCAAAACTTTCAGATAAGCGACTTTTTGAGAACTAAATCATGCATTCAACATAATAGAAATCTGTCGTGACTCTTTTAAATCTTGCTTTATCTTTGCTTGAATTTCATCATATTTCGAGAAAATCATGTTTGACAATTTAGTGCAATGCACAAGAGTAATCTCTGAACGAAGCATTTGTAGTAACTGTTGAAAATGCTTGTTTTCGATGATTCAAAAAGACAAATTCAGTGCAACGAAGATCTGACACAATATTTTTTCTCAATTCTGTTAATTGAATTGAGATGATAAGTTGATATGACTTTTCTTCTATAAATACATCAACTTTGCATTATCTATTTGCATTATCATATTGAACTTACATGATCGAAAGATATCTCAAGCTGTGAAAGAAAGTTGAGTTGTTTTCGTTTCTGACAAGCATTTGACTTGAAATGCTTGATCATATTGAACGTACTAGATTCATCAATAGTCGTAGAATGATTTAGAATTTTAAGACAATTCTTGCATGAAATCTTAGAATATTCTTTCAACATCGAGATCATTTGAATAAACTTGTTTCAGATGTTGAATTGTTTATTTACTTCGATCTTCTTAGTTCAAAGTGAATTATCTATCTTTCTTTGAGTCTTGTTGATGACACTTTCGTCAACAGATGTCTGTAGTCATCATTGTTGAAATTGAGCATTGATATCAGCACTTCACTCAACATACTGATTATTCTCTCTTAATATTAGAAGAGAAGTATTGCGATGAATTCTATTCATCGCTTCTTGAAGAGTTCATTTCTTTTCAACGAAATTCTGATTGATGTTTTGTGAATCTTGACTTGCGAATTCATTAGAATGAAGACTACTGAAAGTAAACGAATGAACGATCGAGAAATTAAATTCTTTCTCAATCGAAGATCTTGATAATTTGTATGTCTTATCAGAATCAGACATTTTGCAATATATTTTATTGATAATGCAACAAGATAATGCAAACAATGAGAAGAGAAATAGATTCATTTGTTTCACGTAAGTCTTTCAAATATAATGACGTAATAGATTCAAAAATAGTAAATCTTGACATTTGATGTCATTTTCGATTTCTTGACGAGTCGGATCGGGAATTCGAATCGAGTATCGATCCGAGGTCGATATCAGGCCGGGTCAGAATGTTGGAACCGAGTATTCGGGCCGGGTCAGAAGGTTGGTACCGAGTACTCGGGTCGGGTCAGAAGGTTGATACCGAAACTCGACTCGACGATCAGTCTATCTGAGAGAACTCAACTTTTGACATGTTCATTCAAACTTCAAAGAGTATCGCTCATGTTTTCTTCATCAATCATGTCTTGTATATTTTCTTCTTCATTCTTTTCATTTTGCTCATGATCTTCATCATCACTTTTCTCGTCGTCTTTAAAATTATGATTAAGTGAGTTGCATGAAAGCTGAATTTATTGTTAGCTTATGCTCAACATATGCGAAGTGCATCCCTTATTTCTAACTCATTTAGTCAAGCAGATATCTCGTTTGCGCGATTTTCAGCGATTATACTTTCTTCATTCATCGATATCTGTTAAGTTATACTGAGTCGATGCTGCGCATATACATTGTCGATGCTGCCTTGAGTGATAAAGAATAGTTGCATGTTTGACTCTTTGTGGCCTCGCTTAATAGTCTCGACATATGCTTGACATCGGGTTGGAAATATTCCGGAATTTTTCAACCCGACGTCAAGTCTCGCATATGCGGGACCTATGCCAATTATAAAGTTCAACCCGACGCCAACCCCCCACGAACTGCAACCCGGCTTAGGATCTTTGAACCTTACGCCATTTAAGGGTTTCACTCCATGTGCTCGTGAATCAGCGTTGCGACATCATGGCTTTCAGTAGCCTCTCAAATGAAATTGTCTCTCTCATCACTGCCATAACCTTGGGCCGAATGACATGAGCTTAATTTTACGAACGGCTCGTCACTTTGACACGGTCTTATCAGCCAGGTTCTACGACACGGCCCTTACATATACCGTCTTGCCATGGGCAGCGTTGCACAACCGCGAAGCGACCTTCATATCATTGTTGCAAAGAGGAGCACATGTTTCGATTCAGAATAAGAATGAAGACATGATCCTTCATCATCTAGGTACGAAAGCAAATGCATATCTGGTAACTCTGGCTGCTTCTTCAACACTCTCATGACATCGATCTTCGGAACAATAAGTGCGAGGCATCACTGCTATGCGCCGTTCAAGCAGGAAATGAAAAGACTGTGAACCGGCTTCTACAAGCCGATGCAGACTCTTTCGCGTCGACTGATACTGAACCTGAAGGTGAGGCTCGTTGACAAGTTGAGCTAAAAATCTATGGAAACTACAGAACACGACTGCAACGTCGAGGAAGAATTGAAGAAATCTACATTAGACCATTAAATATCAGCTTCGATGGTGACATGCTTGCTGGTAGGGAGTTGCTAGGTTTGTAAAAAGAGCTTTCAATTTATGAATAGCTTTTTCTTTCTCTTTTGGATTGAATAGAACGTGGCAGTGAAGAGTAGTAGAAGCGACAGGAATATGAAATAGGCACAACGGTCGTATTTTGTCAGATGACGACGTTCTCATTTATCTATCACAGTCAACAAGCTGATGCCATATGAGTATAGAAACTTCGCAACAACATTTACCCGCGTAGTAGAAATACAATGTCATCAGTGACGCAGTACACCTAACCAGAAAAAAGCACCAACCCTCAGTACACTAATCACTCATCTACTCTTTCGTGGCCCTCTATCCTTTGGAGAATGCCAGCATTCTACCCTACGCCCTCGAAACCTTGAACCCCCCAAACTGCAGTCTCTGAAACACCTGCTCGGGATCATACTTCCTGCTCGCCTCCTTCAGCTTCCTCAAATTCTCAACCCCGTAGCTCGCCAGCGGATTCTGCACCCCATTCGCATCATTCTGGAAAATATAGGGCAGAAGCAAGCCCTTGGCTTTGGCAAGCTGCTGCAGTGTACTTTGCAGCGTGTTGATTGCGTTCTGGGCGGGCTTTTCGTCGGCGGGGAGGGTGAATTGGGCCACCGAGTTGAACCCTAAAAGGTGTTAGATACTGATGTCGAAGAAAGGTGAGAAACTTACAGTTTTGTTTCGCAGCAGAAAGACCCAAGGGATTGCCGCCGCGGGCTTTTCCGGCTGCGACAGTAGCGCGGCCGATGGGTTGGATCACGAAGGATTGGTCGGCGGTTTTGGAAGAGGTGAAATTGGAGATGGTTAGGTAGCGGGTGAAGGCTTGTTGGTAAAGCTCCAGGTCGGTTTTTACGGTCACGCCGACGATATCGCGGCTGTGGAAGGAACTTTGTGAGTGTTATATATAAGTGTGGGAAGAACGGCTTACGTGGCAGCTGTTGTGTATAAGAAATTTAAACCCTGGCTGAGAGCATAAACAGTGCCATTCGTTTCGGGGATGAAGGAGGATACTGTTGTCAAAGGGTAGAAAGCCTCGAAGACTACGGGTTTGGGTATCCAGCCGGCGTACATGAGACCGATTAGAATGGTGCCGTTAGCAGCCACCCAGATGAAGTCGGCGTTCGGATCGTCTTCCATTAGAGTTTGGGTGTGGATGGTGGCTGCTAATATTGCTTTGTAATCTGACTGATTGTACAGATCAAATTTGTACCAGATATGGTGGAGAGGGACTGTATAGAGGTCGTAGCGAGTGATGATACCTGTAGACTCCGTAAGCTTAGTATTTTACCCATTGTATTGTGCAATGAAGATTTTACCATAGTTTGGTCCTCCGCCCTTTAGGGCAAAGAAAAGATCACTTTTTGAGGTAGCACTTGCTTGTATTACGGTCGAGTTTCCAAGAACGATCTGATCCGTAGTTTTAGTTGGGTCGTCCAAAATTTGACCATAAGCAACACACCTCAAAACTCTTCACATTATCGCAGCCAAGGCCATATAACGACGGAATATAAGGTAGTCCTGGGCTCAACTTAGCCATTGAGTAAAGACCAGCTTTAGGAACCAGATCTTGGATTGCGTAGAATATATCACGTACCTCCTCCTGTAAGAAAACCACTAACTGCTGGCACAGGACTTCTGCCACCAATGGCAGATACACCATAAGGATCAAGATAGTTATAGACCTCTCCCCAACGAGCGCCAGGCCCGACGATTACGGATTTGTGATCTGCACTAATTTGCAGTGCGTTCATGTTCCCGACATCGATCAATACCCCTGATCCATCGATGCTTCCAAATCCTGGATTGGGGTTGAGACCTCCACTACGAACAGCAAATTTACTGCCAAAAAAAGTGACAATTCTAAGAATAATGGCGACGTCCACAACGTTATGCACCTCCGTGATGCAGGCGGCTGGAAGCCAGCAGTTTTGTGACCTGAGCACTCTAATGTTAGCCGGGGATTTGCCAACGTAAAGCCGCTCTAACAGCCTAAGGCGATTGGGGTAGAATTTACCAGTTCATATCCGTCTCGTTAACATAAATAGGGCTTGAAGCATCTATGTACTTGCTTGACCCAAAGACGATGCGACTGATTCGACAAGCAACATTACTATGACTGTCGCGTCTGTGACTATTTTCGGCTAAGCTATCAATTGGAGTAGCTTGACTCTCTATTGTGCTAAGCATTAGAGAGGCATTGTAAGTAGCTTGAGTATTGTTGAGTCTTTTCAAGACTGCCACTAGTTCTGATGAAAGCGTTGAAGCTCTGGCTGTCGACAATTGCGAAGGAGAGGCTGCGATAATGATGGCATCTACCAGTAACAACAGTGTAAGGCATTTCCAAAAACCGTGGAGATGGTCAAGAAGAGGCATAGCGAATTGAAAACACAGCTGACACGCCCTTGAAGGAAGTTCAACGAAAGTTTGATTTGAAGGAAGGAGAGAATGACGTTGAGTGCAGAAAAACCGAAGCAAAAAACAGTATTAAAAGAGCAGAAGCTTTATATCATCTCAGGTCTTTGAGGATGCGCCAGATTATAACGCAGAGAATGTGGTGTCTGCAGGATCATATCTGCTGAAACCAGATGACGCCGTGACTATTCCTAGTTCCTTCCGAGGGCATAGTGGAAGCACAGCCCATAAAGTCGTAATCCATAGCTGAAGACTCTTAGGTTATCCTATGTCACTTGAAACAAACGAAGTTGGGGGCTTCTGGAGGTCTTTCTTGGAGCCAAGCATGGAGTGGCATGTGTTGCATGTATAAAAGTCTGTGCAACCAATAGCATAAAAGGGTGATCTACGGCAAGAATGAATGCTTTGCACTCAATTGTCAGTGTTACCAGATCCTTGGAAGGATGACATTCCTTACCTCGTAGAGAGACCGTCACAATTATAGGTCTTCAAAATTGTCATCTTTTGTCCTTTTCTTAGTTCTGAAACTTTGCACCCTAAGATCCGACATCAGTAAGATACTCCAAAGCTTGTATCAAACCGTTTCGTATTTCTAGAAGTAGCCATGCCTAGGTATTCTAGTTTGACCAATGGAGTACAGACTTCTACCCACACACCCATCCTCAGCCAGCTTCGGCTTTGAGTTCAATGCAAGGGATGTTTAGGAGATTTGTCAGGTCTAAGGTGGTGCCATCGAGATACAGCCTGTTCTAGAACATCGTCGTGATGACTTGTAGAAGGAAGAGCTCGCCTGGGTTCGCGACGTGTGTCAGTATAGAAATAATAGCCAGAAAAAAATCGTATTGCCTTTTCAGATGCCAAGGCTCGGGGGTAAATGCCCAATTTACGCCATGAAACCACATCCCTGCTTCTGTCGAGCATTTAGATCCTTTCGTTCGCAATAAGAACTGTTATTGGCCACTCTAGCTAAAACAGTCTTACTACGAGTAGGCTGCCCGCAGCCTGGTAATTTTTCCTACCAATGATGATTTGTGGAACCTGGTCTCGGGTGCGGCTGTGCAGCGACGTGCGCCAGTCCGAGCCCTTAACGCCATTGATGCACACAATAGGATTTTATTTCACTCGCCTAGCTGTAGAGGTTCTCCTTGTTTGGAAAGTCAATGATACACACTTTTATGTTCCTTGGACACGAGAAGATCTTTTTCAGCCGTAATTGTTGCGTAACACACACCCATCGGGGTTGCGATTGGCAGTTGTTCACGAGACCCTGGACCATGTTGATGAGCGCACCTTCTTCCTCGGATCTTTCCCTTTCTCATCTGCAGCTAGGCTTGACGCTGTTTGAAGACTCACAGCCTGCACATCTAGATCTATGCGCCTCCTTCCTGCGTCTCTTGGATCATCCGATCACGTGCCATGATTCTCTCACCACCCCGTAAGAACGATCGTAAATGACGGAAGAATTGGGATAGTCTCAAACAAGGCTCCTTCTTCCCAACACGGCACAGAACCGTGTGGAGGTCCAAATCTGTTCTATCGCAAACCTAGCGTGAACGATCCATAAGTGTTTCCACATCCGTTTTTCTTTCTTTGCCAAAAGCTCCTCTCATTTGAACTTTGTGCCTGTGTATCGACGGGAAAATAGTATATTGATCTTTCTTTCTATCTATCCATCCAATAATATTGGACGCTCGAATACGCTGCACAGTACCACGACATGTCTACATTAACTTCAGATCAGATTGCCTATCAGAAAGCCCACATCAGTGAAAACAGAGGCCCGGTATTAGTTGGAGTCGAAATAATTTTGATAGCTCTCTGTTCACTGGTACTATCCGCTCGTGCTTTCGCTAGAAGGATGACTGGAGTCAAACTCGCCGTTAACGACTACCTCGCTCTTGCTGCGCATGTATGGGTTTCCGTCCACTTGCATGTTTTAAGAGTCGACTAGCTCATAATTTAAAGGTTCTCCTACTCGCGCTTGCCACAATTTGTTTTCTTCGTAGGGATATTCTTCTATTATGGTCAATGCTGGGAGTTATGTCAACTGATTCAGACTGCAGTCGCTCATCATGGGATTGGACGGCATGTTTTGACGCTTACACCAAAACAGGGGGTCACCATTGGCAAGGTATGTCCCTAGGAATCCCTAGTTGACCAGTGTTGGACGGTTCAACGCTGACTAGACCCAGCTGACATTGTCGCTTCAATTCATCTATTCTGCGTGTATTTGTTTGGCGAAAGCTTCCGTCCTCCTCATGTATCGTGACATTTTTACCCTCAGGGTAAGGTGGTTTAAAATTGGCTGGTGGACGAACCTTGCCTTGATCATCGTATATTTCGTCGCTATTACGATTGAGATCTGCCTTCAATGCCTTCCTCAGTCCGTTGATACGCTCTGGGATTCACAACATCCTTGTTATCCGTCGCAACCACCACAAATAGTGTTTGGGATCCTCAATGCTGTCCTGGACTTGACGCTTTTGCTATTACCAGTACGAATGGTATGGGGTCTTCACATGCCTCGAAAGCAGAAGATCGCCGTTTCCGGTATCTTCCTACTCGGATTGATGTAAGATCATAAGGAATTCCCAGATAGCTTCAGGTTTCCAGCTAACCCTTTTGCAGCGGCTTCACCGTAAGCATTTTTAGAGTAGCTCTTATCCACGGGGATAGCAAGGCAGACTTTTCCTGTAAGAAATCCTTATCCGAAGTATCAAGAAAAGTCATGTGATCTTACGCATCTTGGTACAGACAGCTTCCTTAACGGGTTCATCTGGACAACTGCGGAGCCGGCTGTCGCGATTATTTGTGCTTGCCTCCCCATTTTGCGCCCACTCTTTGTAGGCGCTGTGACCAAAAAAGGAAGCAATAGTGGCTATCAAACCTCGGGAAAGCAATATTCGAAGGGAGGTAGGTGGACGTCGATCAAAAGCGGAGACGATACCCGACGAATGCGTCCTGACCGTGTACCGGAGCGACGATTCAGGGAGGATGATATGCAAGTCCACGTCGAAGACGGAGTACGACTGAGCTACTCTATGGACGAACTGCCACCAGTACGATATGAAGCGAGAGCCGAGCACAATGTATGAACGTTCCAACTTGTTATACGTGATTCTTGGCAACGAAAGAACTCGGGATATCGAGCAAAGAGCTGTGAATGAATTCATTGATTTTAATCTTATAAAATGGCGTGCGTGTCGAATAGTCGGTCATAAAAAAATAACTGGCAAACCACACATCGATGGCCCAACCCAATGGTAATATTGTTAGTACAAATAAGAAAACCTGTTTAAGTCAAGTCTAAAATTACATGTATGATTTGAACTCGGCAGCCAACAAGGCGCGAATAGATATATCTCCTTGTAGAACGGGTCCGATCACGATTTCGCATAAGCTCTGAATCGGATCATCTGCTTGCGATCCGGAGCAATCCTCTCATCGATATACGCATTAGACGGTCTCTGTGTTTGTCCCCCTGGGAATGAAAGATCGTAACCAAGCAGTATCTTAATAAGAACGAGCTTGATCTGTACCGCTGCGAAAAACCGTCCAGGACAAGAGAATTTGCCATATCCGAAGGCCAGATTTGTCGGAGCAGTACTTTGAGTAGAATGAACAAAGTTATTGACGGATAATCCAGTTGTAATAACCCTGGAAAATGGGACGCTTACCTGGTAAATTGATGACGGGTACTCTCTTGTGGTGAGGACTGCCGCAGGTTGTAAAAACGGTAGGGGTCAAATTGATCTGGATTAGAGTAGTATTGGGGATCGTTGGCGATTGAGGCAGTTGGCATGCTTATGAAAGTACCCGCTTGAAGAACAGTACCGTCAGACAAGGTAATGTCCTTCATGACCTTACGATTGAAGGACACTGGAGCTTGAATCAGTCAAATGGTATCGGACTATAAATTTACGAACAGTGCATTACATATCGAGGTGTACGATAGTGTACTCTGATATAGACTTACAAGATCCTGGATGATTCTTTCGCTGAGATTCTTTCAAGAAGCTGTCTAAGAGTTTCATGTCGTTAATGGCGGCTATGGTAATGCTACCATGATCTTTAAGTGCTTCGTCTATCTCGGTTCTCAAAGGCTGAACAATTTCGGGTATGGCGCATAGGTCAAATAATGCATGACAGGTGGTCGCCGTACTGGTATGTATTGAAGCCATGCACAAAAACAATATCTTTAACAAAAGGTGTTCAGGAGCCTTCTCCTTGCCCTTTGCCGAATCTGTTATCCATTGCAGTAGGTCCTGGTACTGGCTCTCTCTTTGAGAAATGGCCCGCTCCTGTAGGAGCGGTAGAAGATGCTTTTTTGCGATGCTTAGGCGACTCTTGATTCTCCGGCGAGAGGATAAGAACGGGTACACGAGTGGACGAACCAGCCAGTGGCGATTTCGAAGAATTCCGGCAAGTTGAAAGACATCTTGAGTGTAGCCAATGGAAGCCTCTAGCCATTCAGGGTCACGACACAATGGTGGACCGACAAAAACTCGAGCTATGGCCCTCGAAACAACACCAAGAAGAACATTGTGACCGTTGTATGAATGCCATGCTAGACGAAAATCCATTGTCAACACGTGTAAAAATGGTAGAAACTGTGCTTACAGGTAGAATTGCAACCACCTAGTTCTCCGTTCAGCGCATAGTCCATTTCCTCTGATATACCACGAATAGACCGCCCTTCATGCAGCAGAATCTCAGCAGCTGCTCCTTAAAAGCCACATGATGCACCAACCTAGATTCTGCGTTAATTGGACTCGACATACTTCATTCTGCAGATGGCTCTCTAGTATGGTATCCACAGTCGTGTATTGACCCAGGTGTCTTTCAGACATTGCAATTCTTAGGCTTAGCTGGGTCTCTGGCAAACTTCGAAGCTCGTCACAATATTTTATGGACAAGACGACGCGCTCCATATCGGCTGTCTGTATCTTGAACATGGAATCTTTAAACTAGTAGTTTAGAAAGTTAGGTTAGCCATCTTCGATTGTTATTTTTAATAATGCTCATACTTTAAGATACCCATCCTGCAATAGACGATAGCCGTTGGCGAGAAAATCAGCTCTCACTGCCATGATGTTGAAAAACCCTGGGTCTTTGCCAACCCTAGGAACCTCCAGCATATTTCCATGGTCAAAGAATCTTCCTACAAGCACAACGACAACGCTAACAGCAAGAACTTGAAGTACGAGGGGCAAAAAGGCATCGCCCAATGAGGTAGGTGCCATTTCACGGTATTTTCCTTCAAATTTGTTTTTGTTTGAGTATTAGAGAGAGAAAGTCGAGCAGAATTTGCTTGAAGTACAAGAAGCGTAGAGACCTGATGTAAGATACGACTAGTGACTCTGACAGACAACGCAGAACGCCATGAAATAGCCGATAGCACGGTAAAGCCTTCTTTGTTGGTTCCAAGAGCGTTCCACTGATTCTTTCGCCATGATAAGGCCTTAGGGGCTATGGTTAGCGCTTTCGAGGCACATGTTGTTCCAAACAGGGAATAAAACATCGGTCAAGTACAACGATTCACATTCCCACTAGAGTCCCAATATAATACCTCTTGAGATAAATAGCGTGGGCGGCAGACGAGAAGGGGTCCATAGGTTGGAGGACCACATTTCACAAAATGGCTAGGCTATCCCAGACAGCCAAACATTAATGCGCAAATTATGGCTGTTGCCTGGATTGACAGACGCATGCTCCCAACCCGCCGCAGGTTGACACGGAGATCGATTCAATGGCCCAATCTTAATTCAGCTGGGGGAAGCGGTGGCGTTGCAGTCGAAGTTGTGGTGTGGTAGATGCTAACCACCCTCGCCAAAGAATACATACCTTACCATGCGGTCCAATTAAACTCAGCTTTAAGGTAGCACAAGGGCCGAGGCCGAGATTGCGAGTGCTGTGATTACACTGTATTCTAGCGTCTGTTACAAGGGAATATAATACCACTAGCAGTGGCGAGGATTGCCTTAGCATACGTGTCTCATCTGAGAGCAGCAACAACGAGGCAAACAGGAAGCTGGATGCAGGCTGCAGCTCAAGATTGCTAGATCTACATGACGGCTATCTCTCTAACCATTGATCCCGGGATTTTCTGCAGTCATGGCGTAGTGACGGGGCAATGCTGCAGTCCTTTTTCCGATTTGGTCATTGGCAATGCTACTGCTTCACAACCTTGTCATTCCTCTTCGATCCAGGCTATGTTGTATTTTTGTTTTCTGGCTCACCGTCTCCAAAGGCCGAGATTTGTATTTTGTTAAATGGGGCTCAGCACGATTATGGAAAGACAGAATACTTGTCTAGTAGTTGTATTTTCGGGTGGTTAGAGTAAGGAGATTAATGCCTCTTACACAGTGCTTAAGGCTATGTTGGAACTCCTTTTTCAGTCGATGATCGAGACGCCTCATCTATTGGCAGCATAAAATAGGCGAATTGGTCAGTCTGTGCACAGGGGCCAAATTGAACCTGGCCAAACAAAACATTTTTCGACCAAACTATTGAGCAGATATGGATCCCATTTCAAGTCTATCTGATACACGTGAGCTCTCTCAACTTAAGGTGCAACCCAAGTGCATGACTCCACCTGCGGACCTTGTCGAGCCTAAAGTATTATACCATCAACACCAGACGCCGGCCATCGACAGCAGCCCAACTTCAAGCAGTGTTCTGGAAAACTTGCACTCCTGGAACCATGAGTCCCTGCAGTACGAGACAGATCGTGTTAGTTTGCCAGTCATGTTAGATTTGAATAGAGCTTATAATTTTTCAGATCATAAATGAGCCGTACTATTATCTGGTCTCTCATCCTGGGAAAGACTTCCGTAAGCAGGTGCTACTTGCCTGCAACGCATGGCTGCATGTAGATATCGAATCCATCGGTATTATAGAGCGATCAATTGCAATGCTACATAATGCCTCACTTCTGTAAGTATAGTCCTGAGCTGAACCCTCAGCTGGAGTTCTGTCTAGACAGAGACTTACTTGGGCAAATTATTGGCAGCATCGACGATATCCAAGACAGCTCAAAGTTGCGTCGTGGCTCACCTGTCGCCCACAACATTTATGGGGTCGCGCAGACAATCAATAGCGCAAACTATGTATATTTCCAGGCACAGCAGCACCTAATGCATCTAGAATGCTGGCCACGAGCTATACAGATCTTTAATGAGGAGATGCTGAACCTCCATCGCGGTCAGGGCATGGACTTATTTTGGCGAGACACCTCAACCGTTCCGACAGAAGAAGACTATTTACAGATGATTTCCAACAAAACGGGTGGCCTTTTAAGACTGCTTGCCAGGCTGATGATGGCAATGAGCAAGAGCAACATCGACCTTGTGCCCTTTGCGGAAATGCTGGGATTGATATTCCAGATTCAAGACGACTACAAGAACTTGCTGAGCTCTGAGATGAGTGCGGCCAAGGGTTATTGTGAGGACTTAACAGAAGGGAAATTCTCCTTCCCCATCATCCACGCCATCCGGAACAGTGCGCCCGGGAACAATGAGATTTTGCATATTCTGAGGAAGCGAACCGAAGACACGGCAATCAAAGACTACGCAGTCACCTACATGCAGGATGTCACGAAGAGCTTCGAGTACACGAAGACAGTGCTTCAAGGCCTACATAATCAGTTGAAGGAAATGGTGGAAGATATTCGTCCGTTCAACGAGACTATTCAGGTGATTTTGGCTAAGCTTGCGGTCGACTAGTTGTTTTGTGTGTTGCTGGCAGATTTGGCGTTAGTGCAGAGTTTTTGATATTAGAAATATTCAACTCTGATGATCGCGGATGACTTTTCGCGCTCTCAATGTCGTGATAGATAGTTTAGAGATTAGAAAATCCTTCCAGCCCCCTAATCGAGGTACGATTGTATTAGGAAATTCAGTGAATAATGAAAGTGCGTAGGGTCTACCTGTAGCGCTGTTTCGAGTTACCCGTTGTAATTAGGTGCGTTGGAGAGTTTTGAGCCTTGACTGTCTTCTCAATAGGGTATACGCATCTGTCATGCATGATTAGCTAGTAGAAAACTTATACTCATTAAAGATTAATTTTTTATTAGTTAGCATTAATGGAAACAGTCTCAGAGCTACCAAGACATCTTGATGAATATTATTGATTAACTACAGTAGCAATAGAATCCTTCGGGGCCACTGGCATCTCGCAACATAGCCGTCATATAAGCATCTATCGCAGATTCAAACACTAGCTAACTAATGCCTCACAGTAGTCAACCGCACCTCGAATGGCTGTTTTTCGACAAGCATGTATGTTTTCTGGCTCGCCCACGCCATCACGCTTTTACCTTCGTTTGGAACCGCGATATCGAAGTTCCATAGCACGCGTGCAAGTATCAAGCGCATCTCTGCATACGCGAGATTCTTACCAATGCAGGAACGCGGCCCTACACTAAAAGGCTGCGAAGAGATTGCTTTATCTGATGCGAATTCGACGGGGGCGGAGGATAGCCAGCGTTCGGGGATGAAAGAAGTCGGACGAGCAAAATTTTCGGCAGAGTTCGAAAGGGTCCATTGAGGGACAGATACGTTGGTCTATTGTAAAGAATGTTAGTTGGTCCAGTTTAAACCGATATTAGGTATTTTAGGAGAGACTTACGTCCTCCGGAAGCCACTGTCCGCATACTGTATCACCTCCGGCAGGGACCACCCGAGGTAATCCAGCAGGAACTGGTGGGCATAAGCGGAGGCCTTCTTCAATGACGGCATTGAGGTAGGCCAGCGTTTGAAGTGAGCCGATGGTGATATTTTTCTCTTCCTCGAAAGAGCCACGGATTTCTTGAACTAATTTTTGCAAGACTCTAGTGTTTTGTACTAAGTAATTTGTGATACCTGATAGTACTGTGGCGGTGGTCTCGCTCCCAGCCACAATGAGTGTGTTGAACGTAGATCGAATCTCATCGACAGACATCCCTGTCTTGTCGTTGTATTTTAGGAGCTGGGACATGAAGTCATCACGTTGGGTCTCAAGGTTCATCCTGCGATCGACTCGGTCTACAACAAGCTGATAGTGATCGCGTTGCATCTTGAGGGCGCTTTTAGGTATGCATTTTCGAAGAAGAAATTCGATTGATGGGTAAAATCTGACCGTGGCGAGGTACGTGCTGACTTTGAAAAAATTGAATATCATGGCAACCCAGGGATGCAGCGTACTCTGCTGAAGACAGTCAAACGACTGACCAAGGCCAAGATCACCGATTATGTCGAAAGTGGTATAATTGTACCACTGCACAATATCAAGAACAGTTCCCTCGCTGTGAGTGTTCTCCGCCGTCCGTTCTCGGAGTCTTTTCATCAGCAGATCAACATAAGACTGAATCAGAGGTTCTTGAGTTCTCAAGGCTTTCTCAGTAAAGCTGTGAGCTAGAACCCTACGCATGCGTGCATGTGCTCCCTCATCTTGGACATGAAGTAGCGACGGTGTCTGGCCTTGTGGGGGACTCCACCATACGGGATTTTTAGGGAACGGCAAATGGCCTGGCCGATGGCCAAATATTTCGCTCCAAGCTTCACCCCTGGCAAAAGAGACTTCGTCGGGTGCAAGGCGGACGATGTCACCGTATTGTCGGTGAATTTTCTGGACATCGTGGACCAGACTGCCTTTCCAGACTGAGCGGATGAAGGTCAACCGAGTTGCCGCCCAGGTCTTCGGGCCTGGGATCCTTGATAGTGGATGAAAGTAGAGGTTGTAGACTACCAACCCCAGTGGGTACTAGAGAAAGAGGAACAAGTGTTAGCTGAAGCTGCCTTGATCTGTGGACGAGGTCTGTCCATTCTCGTCGCAATCTGCCTGTTCAGCGTTCGGCACTCACCAGAAGAATAATTCCAAGGGCTATGAATACTCGACTGGCGAGACCTGGAGCCTGATCCATTAAGGGTAGGATACTCATCGTCGCTAGGAGTTAGGTTTTGGCGGAGTTCAAGGAGGAGAGTATGATACACGGGCGGTGTTGTGATGGATTTCTTTGGCGCACCGCAGTTGAGAATGGCTGATGGCTTTGGCGAGCTGAAGACTGCGAACGATTAAAGGAGGCGTTGGGGCATTTCGAACAAAAGAGAAGGCGGGGGGGGATGTGGAATACCTGAGCATACTTGACGCTGGCGAGGCTGAGCCGGAAGAAGTCTTACATGAAGCCGAAAGGAACTTCGCAATATCCTAGGTAACCGAAACATACCCTGCATAAGGTACAGCGCCGCAACTGATGCCCCTCATTATTATTACAACTCTAGGATTCTGACTTCTGAGGTCTGGATTCTATTTTAGACCGCTTACAGATCAATGAGGCATCACCATTTCCCATTGTTACTCTGGAGCCTGGTCGTTTTCTATCCAAGTAAAACAACCACCGAGACAACGACTCGGTGGATGATAATTCAAGGATGAATGCATGCATTAGCCCGAAGGTGAGACCTCCTTAAGGGAATCATTCTCATCGCTCAGCGCTCTATTCGCTAGTATTCTTTTGGTTGTTTCTAGCAATCAATCCAGTCCCTGGTTTCTATGTTTGATCAACACCCTTGCTGCTGGATCGGGAAAGATGTTGTCGTCTGCAGTCATATTGGCAGGCCTTCTCATTCCATCAGGATACTTGAACTTGTACTCTAAGAGAATATGTGAAAGGATCATCTTAATCTCGGCGGCGGCGAAAAACCGACCCGGACATGAGAATTTGCCATGCCCAAAGTGCAGCTCTGAACTCGTTGTCATAGTAAACTGATGTCGATTGGCTTCTTTGGGATCGGAGCGCATGCGGTGAAACCGGAAACCATCGAATTCGTCAGGGTTTGGGAAATTGATAGGATCCATCATAATTGGAGCAGAAGCCACGACAAAGTGGGTTCCCTGTGGGAGCAGCACACCATCCGATAGTTTCAAAGGTTCCATTGCCACGCGATTGAATGATACTATATCTTGTAAGTCTCTAGATTCTATCGACTGAGCATTTACTACGAATTCAAAGGACTTACAAAGATTAGGTGGGTTCAACCTTTGAGACTCCTTCAAGAAGCTATCCATCTTACGCATTCTCGATAGTGTAGATTTATCCAAACCCTTGTTTGCGAGCAGGAGGTTTTCTACTTCTTCTCTTAAAGGCACCACATATTCTGGGTGTGCACAAAGGTCTAGAAGAGCGTGAGTGGCAGCCATGGTGGTTGTATGGATCGCTCCAAGAGTCAAAATAAGTTGCCTGTGTGCGAGCTTATCAGGCTTCCCTTCGTCTTCGTTAGCGGCATCCATCATCCATTGGAGCATATCATCTGGCTTTTCGTAGTCTTCGATGCTTTCAGATTGCGCCTCGAGCCGCTGTTTGACGAGAGGTGCAATGAGCTGCTTTGCGCGCCGAAGGTTTTGGTGGACCCTATAAGACGACGGAAGAAACCATACAACGGTAGAGTGCAAGAACTTGGGAAGCATACGCAAGGTCATAACGGTCGTAAAGACGTTCTCAGTATAATGGACTGAAATATTAAGCCATTCATTATCTCGGCATAATGGGAGCCCCACAAACATCCGTGCTGATATCCGAGCGATAACATGGAGGAAAGTATCGTAGACCGCCAGTTCAGTCCAATCATCGTCTTAATACTGGTCAGTTTCAGTCCTTGACATGGGGACCTTGTCAATGTTGCGCACCTTCAACGCTCGGCATATCTAAGGACATGCCAAGATCATGCTCATACCGAATGGTGTTGTAGAATTTGCCAAGGTTTGGAGTGAGCCTGGTTTGGAGTACTCGTGTGTGTAAATCGCTTTCCAAGAGTAGATCCGTTGTCGAATATTTCCCAAGAAGATTCTGAAAGCAATCAGCAGCAAATTGCCGAGTTACTAGCTCATCCTCACCTTGATATGTCCTTGTATTGGGCTAGCTATTGATTCTGGTAACGCTCGAAGCTCGTCGACATACTTCCTCGAGATCACGAGGATGTCTTTATCATTTCGGCGGATCCAGAACATGGTATCCTTGTACTATGAAAGCTTCAGACGGTATACCTAACAAAGATGATGAAATTACTTTCTCATATCCTTCGTTGACTACCTCTCGCGCTCCTTGGAAGAAGCGAAGTCTCAACCAAATGGTAGGCTCCCAGAAGCGACGATATCCAACAAATGGGGCCTTTACGCTCTGTTCTTTGCGCGAATAGTAGAAGAGAAGCGAAGCAACTAGAGCTATACATGTCAAGTAAGAGATCCATCTAGAGTCAAGAGCTTTCGTCTGGTAGACGTTCTTCAATGCGTTTCCGAAGAGTATCCTATCGTGGATTAATCGAGCCAACGGCGTTGCAGAATTGTCCATGTCTTCAGCACTTTTATCTCGGAGAACGGCAAACGTATCAAATGTATTGGCATACAGGAGCAATCAGTCGGCAGTCCTGGTATTAGCAGCAAGACTGGCTATGAGGAGCCGAAAGAGGACGGCAATGAGGCTACAACAATCATTCAGCATTTTAGGACATTCTCTTCAGTATTGGTGCTGGCTTGTACAGCAAGACAAACACTCCTGTTAGGCAACATAAATACAACCCATGGATCATGATCCATCTCCGAGAGGCAAGGGTCGCTGTGCCGTGTAAGAAGTGGGAGTTCCTCTGCTGCAGGTTTGGAGGGTGGCATGACTGCATATTTGGAGGGTGGCATGACTGCATATTTCTGCACCGCATGGAACCCCAGCTTTTGGTGACCGAAGAAAGTGTTGCATGAGATGATAGGTACTGCGGAAATGGCGGAAGTAGGTAGGTGTGTGGGTGGGTCGGATCAGTGGTAACTTATTGTACTGTAATGAAACGGTAATTTATCGTTTCCATTCTCTCTGCCCCTTTCGGCCCCTCGAAACCTTTCCAACACCGACTCCTCATTTAAGGGTCTTTTATCACATGTTGAGTAACCCTGTAGCGCCAGGATCTTGCCCCTCTTGTGCAGCCAAAGCGTTGCAGGAATGGCGGTGAACTTGATGCGCCTTATCTCGCTGATCCTGGGCAATAAGGACGTAGGGCAGTTTCAAAAAGGGTGTACAAGGCCCGGCAGATTTTCACAACCTATTGGGTTGCTAGACCTGTATCCTTGCGAGCCTTCTTCGATTGAGTGAGCTACGAACATGCGTATAACCGGAGGCCTTCTAGACTGTCTGCGGTGGAAATCGTATCAATGTGCTGCACTAGTACCCTATGATTTCGCTTCTCTCCAGTTCAGAGGTTTTTCTATCCAGCATTTTGATCTTGGAGCTTATTCATACTCTCTAAGTGGTACATCTTTATCATTACCATAGTGTTAACATGGCTTCACAGTCGATAGACACGAAAGATATCTCTGAGCATGCTAGACTTTTGATCAAGCAATTAGCCGAAGGTATTCTCAACGAGCGCGGGATCGGATCGATGTCGCCAGCAATCTATGACACAGCATGGGTCTCCATGATATCGAAACCCGCCGCTGAGGGCCGACGATGGCTCTTTCCAGAGTCTTTTGGGTTTATCTTGAATACACAAACATCGGAAGGTGGCTGGGATACAGGCCGCTCCGATCTGGACAGTATCTTGAATACATTGGCAGCGCTGCTTGCCATGAAGATGCACGCAGCAAATCCGTCTCTTATTGGTGATGGCTTGGGACATGATATTGGCTCGCGTATATCCAAGGCTACCGTATTCCTTGGACTCAAACTTGAAGAATGGGACGTGAACACCAGTCGTCATGTTGGCTTCGAGATTTTGATCCCCTCACTCCTGGAAAACTTAAAGCAAGAGGGTATCCTTTTTGATTTCCCAGGTCGACAGTCTCTTATGATGCTCAACCGCAAAAAGCTCGCCAATTTTGACCCGGAAATACTATATAGCACTCGGAAGACAACTTTAATACATTCCCTAGAGGCTTTCCATGGCTCGAACATAGTCGACTACGACAGGATTAGTCATCATAAAGTCTTAGGCAGCATGATGGCATCCCCATCATCGACGGCAGCATATCTAATGAACTCCTCGATATGGGATGAAGAAGCTGAAAGCTACATTCGAACTGTCATAGCTGATGGTGAAGGTAAAGGTAGTGGAGGCGTTCCATCTGCTTTCCCATGCACTATATTTGAGATAAGTTGGGTCTGTTCCCACTATACGGCTATAGATCGGGTCGGAAAGTTGACAAAATGGCAAGGTCGTTTCTACTCTGCTCGAAAGCGGATTTTCTGTTGAGTCATTAGGTTCGGAGAACATTCTGAGCATAGCGGGGTACCTCGAAAAATGCCTCCAGGATGGAAACGGTCTCGCGGGTTTCGGTCAGATCATTTTCGCCCCCTCATTCAACGATTAAACTGATATTCTTGAGGATTAAGCGCCCCAGCTGCTTGCCGATGCCGATGACACGGCGAAAGTCGTGTTGATCCTCAACTTGCTCAACAAGAGCGTTCTTCCAGACCAAATGAATACTGAATTTGGAAGCGAATCCCATTTCAAGACATATGCCGGAGAGCGTGACGCAAGCTTTAGTGCCAACTGCAATGTACTGAACGCCCTCCTTCATGTACCTAATCCGAGCAGGTACGAGACTCAGATATGTACGTCAGCAAATTTTCTGTGCGATTCCTGGTGGACTGGATCGGTAGATGATAAATGGGTAAGTTCGAAGCGTGCATAGCTTGTGATGCCCTTGCTGAAGACTTTCAGAATCTGTCTCCAGAATATTCAATGATGCTTTTGGTGCAAAGTTTAACGCGATTTCTTCATCTCTGGGATGAGGGGCAGCTCACTGCGCTGTCTGACACTCTTATTCGAGACCGAGTGCCTATTGTGTTACTCCAAGCGTTGGTGCGCACCTTACAACGGCAAAATGCAAATGGATCTTGGGGCAGCAACCAGTCAAGTGAAGAGACTGCTTATGCTGTATTATTTCTTGTCTCAATATTTGGTATCCCATGGGTGCGTTTTCTAGAGCCCCAGATTACTTCGGCTATCGAGGCAGGCCGGCTCTATTTGAACCAATATTGTGAAGGATGGACTAAGCCGGCGCCGCTCTGGATTGAGAAAGTCAGTTACGGCTCAGGAGTTCTTTCTCAGGCTTACTGCATCTCCGCTATAAATGCTCCAATACCAACCTGCCAAGGATGGGGTGAGGCTGCAAAGAACCTGATCGATGTGAGGATGGAAGCCGTTACAAAATTCTCCCAATTCTTCTCCCACCTGCCATTGTTCTGCCAAGAGCCTAGTTGGAAACTCCGCGCGGCCGTCGTTGAGGGCTATCTTTTCTTACCGCATCTAAAACGTGTTCGGTTAAACATTTTTCCTCGCAAAGAGATGGCGGAAGATAAGTATCTAGAGTACATCCCTTTCACCTGGATCGCCTCAAATTATCGTGGAGGCGGCTACCTCAGCACAAAGCTTATGTGGGACATGATGATCATATCAATGCTCAATTACCAAGCAGACGAATATATGGAGGCGGTAGTCGGGACACAGTTGAAGGACAATCTTGAAATAGCCAAGCGGACCGTAGAGAAATTGATTAGAGAAACGAACGGACTCTCTTACGGCGTCAAAGAGAGCCCCGTGGATACCTCAGCTGTCTCCACCAATGATCTTGCCAGCATAGCAGAAACGGATGGTGTGATCAATATCTCTCAAATCGAAAAGACTCTGACCCGGTTCATCACCTACGTACTGGACCATCCCCAGGTGCAGAGCTCCAGCGCGCTGGATCAGCAAATTCTCCGTCGAGAGCTTCAAAATTTCCTCCTTGCCCACATTGCACACATCGAGGACAACCTTCGTTTTTCCGACCAAGAGTTCTCTTACACTATCACAACTCCTTTTGTCGCCCCAAATGGCACGTATCACAAGTGGGTGCACACCACGTCTGCTGATGATACCTCTTGTCCATACTCCTTCGCCTTTATGTCTTGCCTTACTGCCAACCCGGGAGAAGACCGCTTCCCTAGCGTGCAATCTAAATATATCTCGCAGGACCTTTGCCGCCATCTCGCAACTATGTGCCGCCAGTATAATGATTATGGGTCCATTGCTCGTGACCGGGTGGAGAAGAATCTCAACAGCGTCAATTTCCCAGAGTTTCATCATAATAATATAGTGAAGCACGAAGGCAGTGTTGAGAATCAGAACGATGTAAGAGAAAAAGCATTTAAGGCGGCACTATTCGAAATTGCGGAATATGAGCGCGACTGCTTACTCTTTGCAATGCAGAAGCTGGGGGAAGCAGTGCCGAAGCAAATGGGGATATGGAAGACATTCGTGAACGTGACAGATCTGTATGGCCAAATTTATGTGGCGAGAGATATTGCGAGTCGGATGCGTTGATTCTGGGCCAAGCGCTTGACCTTCCTTCTAATGACTTCGGTCGTACCTTTGATTGGTAGACCTGTTGATTCCGATCATGAACTGTAAAAACCGTTCAAAACTCGGCACTCGCCGTCGCTGTTTTGCTAAATCATCTGTATGTGTACTGCAATCTCTTTTGCATCATGCTTGTTTCTAACAGCGCCTTTACCTGATCTAGGCCAAACCCCGTCATGCTGTTCGGTGGAATGACGGGACCCCAGTCTTCTCCACTGTACTCTGATTTCCGATATCGAAATACTTACAAGCGATTCCCCGAACTGCTACAAGCCAATGCTGCTAGAGCATACAATGGCATCTCAAGATACCTCATCCAGGGTAGTCCCAACCAGAATGGATAAGCTGTTAGAACACAAGGTCATATGGGGCATTTTGGTATATCTATCTAGGAGCGAGCAGGTGAAAACTCTACTAGCGGGCCCCAGCCCTATCAGCCCTATGAAGGCGGAGATTACCATCTCCTCTATTTCTAACATCAGGCAGTGAAGGCTGACCAGAGACACAGTGTCCTTCACATGCCCTGGTCCCTTTATGTTCAAAATGACTCGGGTATGAGGCAAGGCATCAATTTGGTTTTCAAATACATGACCTTGATTCTTTTATTTTCATGTGTAACACTTTGCATTTCTGACAAGTTGTCTTTGTTTTCTGAATTCCCTAGATCATGCATGCACGTGTATCATTGAGCGTTGCATTGCAGGAGAAGCCTACTCGTCTGCTCATCGCGCCATGTACATAGGTGCCCACAAAATGGGGGCTGCGCAGACGAGGCGCCCACATGCGGGGCGGCTGCATGAGGCAGCGTTTTGTGAATCGCTGTTCCCTCGATGGCTGGTTTAGCCCGGATGTTCCTTCCGGGTGGAGTGGGGGCTCAATTAGTCAGCTTCCCCCCTCCACCAGTTACTATTTAGTTCCGAAGCTCTTCAGCTTAGACAATACCACTTCTTTGCTACCTTCTAGAACCGAGTCTTTCGTGCTGAGTTGTTCTTCTGGTGAACGTGCACGAGATTCGAAAGAAGCCTTGCATTCAGGAAGTGTTTTGTTAGTGATAGTACCTGTTCCTGTTCGATTTCGTGTCAATTGTTACTGTTCTACCCCGCATCTGATCTCGCTGAAGAGATTTTTCCTACTTTCTCGTTCCCTTCTGATAAACCAGAAGGTAATAAGCCTCATCTAGTTGTTCAGATCTTCTACTAAACATTCTGACAGATCTGCTCAGTGAGCTAGATAGATATTATCATCTGAACGAGTTTGAGCAATATTCTAGTTTCTGATTTCTTTTGAATAGCTCTTCTTCGTCTTAAGCATCTACATCTTTATCAATCACATTCAACACATTTGTTTTGCAGATGCTGATTAAAATGTTGTATCAGCAGATCAATTCAATCTTCTCTTTCTGTGATATCTTCTCAGATATTGATCATGTTTTCGCAGTTCACTGACTGAAATAATTAGAACATGAACTTTCAGAATATAAAATCAATGAAATCATCAATTTCATCATTTATCTGAACTCATTCAATATGTTGTTTACAAATGATATCATTAAGTAAGCAAAGTTTCATTCAGATGTTATACATCTGCTATTAATCAAGAATCTCACAGCTCAGAATCTGACTAGTTTTAAGTTTTTGCTATGCAAGAGATTTTCTTCTAAAGCAATCAAAATATTTTTCATATCATTTAATGTAGAACTATTTGAATTACAACAATGCTTTAATGAAGCTTTAGTCATCTTCTATAAGCGAGTCACAAGCTTAATGCAACATGTAAAAGCAAAAGATAAATTAACATTCAGCTCATTCACTACTTTTACACTATTGAAATCAGTTATGCTGAACATCATTTTATGAGCATTCATAAAGAAAATATCAAATCACATCGTACAGAGAGAAGTCATAAGAAACATAACTGCAACAGATAGATCATTGAAATCTATTTACAATTTAGTTGAGAAAGTGAGATGAATGAATCTAGAGATTCAGAAGTTATTTGATGAAAAAGTAAAGTTAAAAAAGTTGATCTTCTATAAGAAACTGACTTAAAAGAACATGTTTAAAGCTCAGATAAATGTCTTGTTGACATCATATCACTTTTTTAAGAAGAATTCTTCTATTGATTGATTTAGACTGATCGCGTCGAGTCGAGTACTCGACTCGAAAAGTGTCGAGTCGAGTTGGAATTTTTTTTGAAAAAGTGTCGAGTCGAATTGAGAAGTTGAACTCAAGCACTCGAGTCGGGTTGAGAAGCTTGACTCGACAACTCGATCCGAAAACCCGACCCGACTCGACAAGATATTAGATAGGTGTAAATAGCTTGGTCGAACAGTCTACATGGTTTCCCTTCATGACTTTCTACCATGTTTTCCCGTCATGACTCCCTACCAAAGTCAAACGGCCTTCATGTTTCCCCGTCATGTTCCCCGTCATGTTCCTCTCCATGTTCCCCTTTATGTTCCCCTTCATGTTTCCCTTTATGTTCCCTGTCATGGCTTTCTACCAAACCTCCCTACCAAACAGCCTTCATGATTCCCCGTCATGACTTCCTACCATGGCTTCCCTTCATGGCTCCCCTTCATAGCTCCCCTTCATGGCTTCTCTACCATGGCTCCCCTATCATGGCTCCCCTTCATGACTCTCTACCATATAGTCTTCATGTTTCCCGTCATGACTCCTATCAAAAAGGTAATGCAAAAAGGTAATGCAAAAGCAAAAAACCGGAAAATTTTCTATATTTAGCTCTCTTGACGCCAAGCTCGGGTCCTTGGCGGGTCGAGTCGAGTTGACCCAATTCCCAGTCGGGTCGAGTCGCGTCGAGTTGAAAATATGAGCAATCCGACTCGAATCGGGTTGAAAATGTGGACAATTCGACTTCGGATCGAGTTGAATTCAAAATGTCAACTCGAAACTCGACTTGACGATCAGTCTAGATTGATTGTTTCATGAAGATTCTTCATCAGAGTCTCGTACTAGAGAATCTAGTTCTATTTATTCTACTAGCAAAGCATATTTAACTAGATCATTGTCATCAAATTCTAATAAAGCAAATCAATCATGATTCAAATCTAAAGACTTGTCAAATCATATCTTCTTCAAAAATCTTTATATCAATGACATCAAGAATTACATTCATTCAAGAGATGAATTGCTATGTGTCAAGTATGAATATAAGAGTCACATTAGTAAGAAATGCACAGAAGATGTTTTATCAGTCTGAAAACAGTTATATCTATGAAGCATTGTGTTTGAAGACGTTTCTTCAATATCATTCGTTATCTATGAATTTGAGATCTATGATGATTCTGTGCAGTCTTTTGACACTGCTTTCGCAGTAGCAGACTTTAGCAAAGCAGCAAGCTTTAGTGCAACGATGAGCATTTATACATCTTTACATTCTGCTAGCAGTTACTTTATAGAACTAGACGTTGAAGATCTACATATGAATAATACATCTGAAGTTAAGCTGATTGAGATCAATTATGAAGAAGAATTCAAATTTAACAAGAGATCTCATGTTGATCTTTCTTTATCTTCTACTCTTAATTCTCAGATGAAAGTACAGCAGTTATTCTTTCAGTTTCAGACTGCAGAGAATCATACACGTTGTAAAGAACAAAAGTATGTAGATAAGAAGATGAAATCTCAATCTTTGATAAATATGTTCAATGATATCTTGAAAAGATACAACTCTTCAATATCTATTTAAGAGATATTACAATATAACAAAGTGAATATTTTCTTTATGAACTTGATCATCTGATTTTCTGCAGTATGCAAGAAACTTAAACATCTTTGTACATATGTGATAAAGAAATGAGCTTTAAAGATTAAACATATGAAACAAGTCTTTATTTCTGAGAATAGCATGAACATGTTCAATTCTATGTATGAGCAACAAACTCAACAATTGTCTGTTATGTCTATGCAATCTGTTCAATCATTCTCTGATATATTTATCTTCAAATCTGAAGAATCAATTCAGTCTATCACTTTTTCATTTATTGAAACTATCTTGAAATTTCAGTTGAATGTTTAGCAAAATTCTCAAGTCATACAGAAAACTATATCTGTCAACGTCTTTATTACGACAGCTTCTACTGAAGCTGAAAAGCACACACAATTTCTCAGTACAATTATAGACAAGAACAAGATCTTTCAAATTTCTTGTTTTATTAAGAAGACAGATGAAACAAAGATTCATCTTGAAAAATCATATGTACAAGCGAATCAAGAATTTGATATGAACGTCATTTCTACTGATTTGATACATCAACTAAATCTGAATATGCACTTTCTTTTGAAGATAAAATTTCAAGATCTAACTATGTGTACTGCTGATCATAGAAAGACACTTCTGAAACATTGAATCTGATTGAATGTAAATGTGAAAGACATCTGAAGAAGCATTCAATGCTTCGTGACATCAGAACTAGTCACTCTTTCAAGAAAATCAGATTACTTAAGTTTGATTCTAAATATTTCTTGACTTTGATCTGTGAATGCTATTATTATTATGAGAAACTCTAAGATTCTGATAGAAAACTCATTGCAAGAAGAAAGAATTCGCGAAGTTACAGATTTGAAACTTATCTTTTGTGAGAAACATAATCTACTCATGTATTTCAAGTCAGCTTTCGCTGCAGATAAAGCAAAAGCAAACGCAGTCTATGTGAAATTAAATTCAGAGAGTTCTTCTAGTTCTGATAGCGAGAATGACTTATTCAAAGTTGAAGATTTCAAGTCATCTTTTCAATAAGTTCTAAGCAGAACTTTAAAAGATCAGAACAATGTACACTTGATGTGAAATCTGACTCAGCAGATGTCAAAGTGATGTCTGCTCAGATCTGCAAAATAACTACTATTGATTGCTTAATTATTTCTAGCTTTACATCTAATACTATATCTTCTATCATGAATCAATCTGAATATTTCATTAATATGTTCAATGTATCAGACATTCTCAGTTTCGTCGATACGTCTTCGAGAATACGAGTGAACTTACATAGAAGAATAAACTCATATTCTGATAGACGAATTCAACGTTCAAAAATAAATATGAATATTTCTATGACTAAATTGAAGACTTGAGCTATAGAAGTTGAACTTGAGCTGAGTTCTTTAATTTTTACAGAAGAAAATATATATAAAGTGCTATGTTTATTGTATCACTATTATCATCTAAACGACACAGATCTCATCAATCTATTCTGCATTGATTTAATTGTACATTGAGTTCAAATAACATCAGAAACTAAACTCGCTAACAACTTGATTCAAAAATGCTGATTGACACACTTTGAATGATGACTTCATAAGATTATTTAAGAAGATATAGAAGAACATGTGTATGAGTTTACAAAGACTGTCAATGATAGATTATCTTGATGAAATGCTCAAGCTGTCATAGTGAATAAAGTGAAGAATTTCACTTCTCAAGATGAATCTAAAGTCATCTTTGACTATAATAAAGTTACGAAGAAACTTTCTGATATTTATATGAAGTTGAGTTTCAAAATGCATGATAATCTAGCTGATTCTTGACATCGTTGCCTATTTTCTGCAAATCTAAAGCATGCTTATCTGAAGATATCTTTACATTTGAATGATAAATATTATTTTGCTTTTATGATATCTGACATTGATCAACTACAGTCAACACGTATGCAGCAAAGCTTGCAGTCAGCAGAATTTACACTGATTGAGTTCATGTATCAAGCATTTGAAGCTTTGTCTTCGTCACATAGAAAATCATCACTACTGCATTTTAATAGTTTCGAGAAACTATCTGTCATGATCTTTTACATGAATGACTTCTTTGATGATTTTAGAAGTTTCAAGAAGCAATACAACTTCTTAAGTCAGCATTTCTTTTCTCGAGTCAAATGAACTCTATTACAGCTATCATTCAAGAAGCTTAAGCTATTTGTCAGCGAAATCAAGACTTTAGATGTGATTCATAAAGTAGAAGATTTTGTCAACGTTTTGAAGTTTCATATTAAGAAGATCTTAGAGTGAAAAGCTTTTAAAGATCAAATCAAAGTAAGATTCTTTCTTGAAGTAGTAGACATAACTTGTCGCTGAGTCAAGAACTTCGCGAAACTATCTCGTTCTCTCGCTCAACTTACGAAAAAAGTACTCTGAAAGTGAAGACAGTTGAAGCAGCTATCATTCAAAATATTGCAGATCAAATGTGTTATTAAAACAAGCATGTGTGACATTAACTTGTCACTATCAGTTCATTTTTACATGAATGCAAGCAATTTTGTCGCGAATTTAATCATTATTCAATTACAAGAACTCTTTAATGTCAATATAAAGAACAACAAGCTTGTGAAAGTGTTTATCTTATATGACTTCTTCTCATGATTCATCTTGCAACGAAAGTACTCTGTGTATAAAAAAGAGCTATGTGCGATCATTACTTTTGTAAAAAAGTACAATTATCTTTGCAAGCATTTGTATATTTTAGTGATTGTTCATACAGATCACAAATTGCTTACATATTTTCTAAAATTCAATCTTCATGAGAAAATATATGAACATTGAGTCAATAAGCTGCATCGACTCAATGTGTTTATTGTGTACATATCAGATCATCAAAATAAAGTAGCAGATGAATTGTCAAGAACGTTGTTCAATTCAAATGATTATTCAAATGATAGAAAAGTTCAGAAAATGACTATTGAGCTGATGAAACAGAATTCACATTGAATCTGATGAGATGAAAAAGAAGAATTTGAAGAACTTCTAACAAAGCTTACTTTAAATGAATGATTAGAGATCATAGAACAAAGCACTATCAATGATATGTTCATCTTTGATCTGAATATTATGACTACTACGTTTGAAAACATCTTCTGAGAACAGATTTACAAACACTTCGTATGATTCAAGAACATCTACAGATTTCTTACAGACTTTACTTCTGTTTTTCTCATTAAAATGATGAGAAGTTTCATGAACTATCGAGTGATAGACGAAGTTCTTTGAATTCATTATAAAGATCAATATCTGTCGTATGTTTTCAAGGCAAAAGTACGTTCATTACTATTAAAAGCACACGATCAAGCTGATCATTGAGTCAAAACAGACACATTAGCAAGACTATGAAAAATGTGTTATTGATTCAATCAATTTGAAGACGTTGAGAAGTATATTGCTGATTATCTGAAATGTGCTTATCATGAATCTGCAACTAGATCGCAATTACTAAATTCTGTAAAGATATCTTTCTCATTTCAACTTTTAAATATGAACTTCATAGATTCATTGACTGCAACAAAAACAGAAAATAAGTACATCTTTAATGTAATGTGTTACTTCAGCAAGAAAGTAGTGTCTTTTACTACGTCTTCTGTCAATGCATCTGATGTCATTGAATCTTTAGAAAAGATATTCATCTGATTTCGAAGATTGTACGTCATATATTGCAATCGAAGACAGCATTTCAACAACTTTATGATCAGAGACTTTTTGAACTTCAAAGATGTTTTTATATCATACAGCTCATCTGATTTCTTGAAGAGCATTGATATGATGAAGATATTCAACAAGTTACTAAAGAATGTGCTCAGAAAGTCATTCAAGAATGTTGATTGAAATCAGACTTTGAATTGAGTCACAAAGTTCATCAATTTCAGAGTTATTAGCTATTTAGAAATGTCTTCTATTGATATCATCATTGATTCAATTCAGAAGATTACGTCTACTTTTTCTACTTTATTGATGCTATCTGAATGAAACATCTTCAACTGAGTAGCTGAGTTCTGTCTGTCTGTCTTTCATATCAAGAAGATAAGAAGATACATACGATTTAGATCAGACTTTCATGACTATGTAAAAGCATTATCACAGAAATGACAAGAAGATATAATTTATAAGTATGATCAAAGCATTAGTTCTGTATATCATCAGCTTCAAGACTTAATCATGTTGCATCAGAAGAGCTTTGATAAGCTGCAGTTTAAATGAAGAGATTCATTCAGAATTCAGAATTATGAAAGAACTCATGAAAAGTTCTTCATTCTTAGACAAATCAACGAAAGAAAGATTCAAGAAGCTTTTCATGAGAATGATTTTAAGCAATTTGTATCTTGTACAGAACATTTAGCTGAAGATGCAAGAAGATCATATTCAGATAGTCAAAGCATAAGAAGATCAAGAAAGAAATCAGCTAAAATGATTTCTTTCTTGTCTGAATGATTGTTTGTTTTGCTTTGCTTTTAGCGCTAGTTCATTTATCAAATTCACATTCAAACACATTTCACATATGAATCATCATCACTATTGAACTCATTTTAAACATATTTCACATACATGAGCTTTAAAGATCATCATCATCATCAGATTCATCTTTACATATTTCATTTATCTCATTTATCTCAATCTTTCTCTCATCAAACAATCACATTTTCGCTATTCTACAGTTACAAAAACATACTCAGCGTCGCGTATTGATATTTAGTCAATTTTGCTAAAAAGCTTGATGAATGAACTTTAAAAGACTCAGACTAAGTACTTCTTGAAGATCATCTCAGAAATTCATCAGAGCTTAAGATACATACTGTATCTCAAAGATTAAATCAATATGTCTGAACTCAGTTCTTTGTAAAACAATTCAATCTCAGATTTATTTGTTGCAGTTTCAATTCAAAATAACATTGTCATGATCAAGAAAGTTTAAAAGAGTTTAGTGTTTGATTTAGATTGTAATGCAGAAGAAATCTCAAACAAGATTAAAGAATGATTTCAGAAGATGAAGAAGTAAGAAAAAATCAAACTATTAGAGAAAATAAAAGCAAAAGATAGAGTTTTTAAGAAAATAATTCATCAAGATCAATTGCAAAATATCTTAATAACAAAGATTTAAAGCGAAGAAATCAAAAGAACTGTCGAAGATGATGATTTGAAGAAATTAAAAAGTGAGAATAAAGAGAAATTGAAAGAAGAATCAGAAAAAGATTCAAAAGAAGATTCAAAGAGCAAAAACAAAAAGAATGAGAATAAAGATCTGAAGTTATGAAAGTTTAATGATGAATTTAATCTCTTCACTCAGACAGTTCTTGAATGAAGATTATTCAATGCAAATGAAAGCTATACATTAAACTCAAGCTTAATTGAATTAACATTTCTTTTCAGAAACATATATCTTTTGAATTAATGAATCAAAAGAATCATTTAAAGTTCTTTAATGACAAAACAAAGATGCAAATATTGATTTGAAAACTTCAACTTTAAGAAATATATTCTGATTTCTTGAAAAAATAAAGAAACTTCGTATAAGATAAAGAATAAGAATGAAGTATGATGATATATTGTCACGATTAAATGATATCAACTGCATGAAACTGAGAAATTGAGCTTGAAGATCGTTAAGAATGAAAGTTGAATCGCGAATAAAGAATTAGTTCTAAATGATGAAACTTTAATTCAAGAGAATAGTTTTCTTAAGTTTAATGAAATAATTCAAGAAAACATGAAAGAAATCAAGATAAAACTTATAAGAACTATGAAATGAAAGATCAGAAAGAAAAGTTCATTGTCTCTTATATCAGTTGAATTTAAAACTAGATTCAACATGATGAATTCAACGAAATTGAAAAGATCTATCAAATTCATCTTCGATCTCATAGATTTCATCAAGTTCTTCACGTCAAGACAATTGTTCAAGCTCGCTCAGATAATCAACTCTACAAAATTCTCATTCATAAAATCTTTAGAATTTACGAAGTTCTCTTCGTTCTTTAAGCTTCTTGAACTCAAAAGAAATAAAGAAACTAAGCGAATTCAGATCGACAAGATCGAGAATTTGCAAATCACTTTAAAAAATGAGTCTGAAATTGATATGCTTAATAAGAAGCATAAAGTGATTCTGTCTTCAGCGACTGATCACAGCTTATTTCTTGTGTCAAGCGACTCAGACGACGACAAGGTTCTAAAACATCTTGAGTTACTGAAGAATTTCGTGATACATTCAGAGTTCTATAGAGTTATTACTACAGAAACTCTCGCTCAACTCAGATCATTATTGAAGGCTAACTCTCTATTACGACCTGCATATGATCAGCTTCGAATCAGGAGCAATACCTTAGTGAAGAAGCAGGCTGTTCTAAGAGCAAAATTGAAGAAGTTGTTAATGAAGAAGAAGGGTTAGACTGGTCTCTTTGTGTTTTGTTTCTGTTCGTTCTGTTCCTTTTGTTCCTCCTGGTCGCTGGGGCTCTTTTTGTATGATGAGGGAGGTGTGAATCGCTGTTCCCTCGATGGCTGGTTTAGCCCGGATGTTCCTTCCGGGTGGAGTGGGGGCTCAATTAGTCAGCTTCCCCCCCTCCACCAGTTACTATTTAGTTCCGGAGCTCTTCAGCTTAGACAATACCACTCTTTTGCTACCTTCTAGAACCGAGTCTTTCGTGCTGAGTTGTTCTTCTCGTTTGTCAATATTGGTATATGAGGGTCAGAGCGAATATGTGCATGTAGGTATATTGACTATCTAGTAGGTAGAGCATATATGGTAGAGCATCCAGATGAAGGAAGAAGTGGGAGGAAGGATAAATACCCCTAGCGCCAAGCCGCTTCGGCCGGAGCGGAAATAACTAACCGCCGGGGTATACGTATGAGCATACGTATGTGCATACGTACCCCGTTTCCAACAGTCAAAGTGTAGCAACATATGCGAGACTGGATCTCTAGGCCTCCCCAGCTCTTGTGACTCGGTGGGGCTGAAATTCAGGGATTACAGGTAATTTATTTCGTCTCGTATGCGTCACAAATGTTCAGTCACCAGCGTCCAAACACGATTCTTGTTCACATTTTCGCGATTGAATCCGGCAGTTTAGAGCAAAATAACTACCGCACGAGCACACTTGTTCAGCATGCACCAGAATATGTCTGGCCCACAAGTATTGTTCGGTGGCGCTGCCATTGGCACTGGTGCATTCAGTAACGTCGAAAATGTGAAAGAATTGTTCGAGGTGCTCCAAGAATGCAAGATTGGTCGCATAGACAGTGCTGCGATATATCCTATGAGCTCACCTGGAATGTCTGAGCAGCTACTCGGCGATTGCCAAGTATCTAAGCTCGGCATTGCTGTGGACACCAAGATCCAGATGATTGGACCAGGTAGTCTGAACCCATCCGCTATCGCTGCCTCGGTCGCAGGCAGCTTGTCTCGGCTTAAGACTGAGGTTTGCGGTCCCTTGAAGCACTGGCCAGCTTTTGACGGATATGCTAATTACAACATATAGATCAATATTCTTTACTGCCACGCACCAGATGCCGATACTCTCATTAGCGAGACAGCCGCATCGCTCAACGAGCACTACAAGAATGGTGACTTTAAAAAGGTAAGCTATCTCTAATAATCAATCGTGCCAAATCACTTTTGTACTGCTGTGGGTACTGACCGCTCTGTGGCATAGATTGGTATCTCTAACTTCAATGTCGAGCAGCTCGGGGAATTCCTAGCCGTCTGTGACAAAGAAGGCTACGTCAAGCCAAGCTACTACCAGGGTCAATACAACGCTCTTTGCCGTAAGCCTGAGAAAGATCTTTTTCCCATCTTACGCAAGCACAACATGCTCTACATCGCGTACAGTCCCTTGGCCGGAGGCTTCCTCTCGGGAAACTTCACCAACGGCAATAGCCTCGCCGCGACTCGGTTCGAGGAGGGCAATCCAGCTGGTAATTTCTTCAAGGCCATGTACCATAAGCCAGTCATGCACTCCGCCCTAGAAGACCTCCAAGTCCAGCTCGAATCGCTTGGCATCGGCGCCGCTGAAGCTTCCTTGAGGTGGCTATGCTATAGTTCCGCCTTGGGTGAGGGAGATGGTCTTATCTTGGGCGCCAGCAAGATCGAGCAACTCAAACAGAACCACAAGGCTATTTCCGATGGTCCGCTTCCGGAGCATGCTGTGCAGGCCTTTGAGAAGATGTGGAAGGCGGTTAAGTTCGAGGCTCCATAGGTCTAGGTTGTGACAAGGTTCTTGTGGGATCCGGTCGAGAAGCCTTGTTCCACTTCCACTATCATTGGCTATTTGAAGTCAGTTTCATGATGCCGTGGACGATGCCGATAGATGATAAAGTACTTATAGCCGTGTAGCTTCTGTGACAGCATGCAAGATCAACGTTCTTTACTGGGCTACATATGACAGCAACCCACCTAGTGACCAATCGCCATTATCTCAAATTCCTTCAAATTCCGTTCTCATAAGAGCTTCACGCCACAAAGGTCATCCGTTATTACATTCTCATACAACTCACATTAACTATTTGATTTCCTATTCAAACGTTTCATCTCTTCAGCGACTCCGATGATTCAGAATAGATTTAATGACTGAATTCAAGTTACTTATGAAAGAACCACGTCAACTTGAACACACTTAACCTTGTACCATTTATTTGAAAACGTCTCAGAAGGTCTTGATCACATTTGACTGTAGGGTGGTGCGCATGTAGGGTAGTGGGCAGGGTGGTGGCTGAGCCGGCTGTCAGATTTTCTCGAATGTGACTTCTTACCAGCTCAAAGTCAGCTCGGAACCAGCCCGAAGCTACATTAGCAGAATTAGCAAGTTAATATTGGCAGGCCGGTTCCTGAATTGTCGATGCTGCCAACGATGACTCTATTCGCTACTGGATCATCTATCTACATACATATATCTCTGCTTTCTGTATTGCTTCGAATTCGCCCGATTAGGCCTACTTTTATATAATATTCTTGCACGCTAAGCAGATTGATATTCTTGCGATACTACTGTTTCTGGTTACCGTTGGTGTTAAACTAATGCAATGTTCGACCAGCAGTGCAAACACTCTGTACATACATATGAGACGAGCCCTGAAAGCCCAGGGCTGGCTGGGCCGGTTTGGGCCAAAGCACTTTTCTCGAAGCCGGCGCCGGGTCAAAATTTTGCCGATGTATTTTGATCATGTTTTGATCAACTTATTCAAAGTAAACGTCAAACAACAACTTTGAATGAACACAATTGTTAAACCGCATCAATTGATAAATCATGAGTATCATTGACGGTGAATAGAAAACAGCATGTGCATTTTTGCGTATGTGAAGTTTGATTTTTCTCAACTCAGAAGGTTTTGTTCAATCCTTGCAGCCACTGTCAAAACTACCTTAGCCGAGCATCTAAGTAAGCCAAGATCATCTTACATAGCTCGTTCAAGGTCATAACCCTAATCTCTCAATTTATACGATAGATTAAGGTACCACCTTATCTTGAGCAGAAGCTGTACACGAGCCACTCCTTCAAAATCCATGCAAGATCAACGACGCGCTCTGACGAACTTCCGTAAAGGGGATAAAGTAAAGGGAGCTCGGTTAATCTGTTTAAATCCGTCATTCTACATCACTTCAAGAACGCTGGTTTGGAGGTCAGAGAATTTTCATTTGAGCTAAACGCATTGTAAATATGCGTGAAGAACTTCTTCTGGTTGTTCGCTATCACTACTCTAGACCTAAGGTCTTCCAACCAAGCCAACGTCAACTGGAAACAATGCCTGATCCGTGTTTTCCGGACATGCCCAAGACGCTGAATTTGGGAGCGTTATCAGATGAAATGAAATCCATATCATGCAGGTTCAAGCACTCCACCTAACCTGCCTCTTGCCTGTACCACTGGGTGAGAACTTGCCTGCAACGCACTGCTTCATGAGAGGCTGATCCGTCCACGAGCCGCCGTTGTCGGTGGGGACGAGGGAGAGCACGTAGTTAGTTGAGAAGCTCCCAGCCGCCCAAGCAGTCCATCCAAGGTAAACGTCGGAGTTCTGGTTGAGGTAGTCCAGAGCGGCGCAAAAGTTGTTTAGGCATGAGGAATCGCTGCTGCCGCCGCCAGTCTCGGAAAGCAGAGCCTGGCGCTTGTTGTCGCGGAGGTAGGTCGCTAAAGGGGAGAATGCGGCGTCGATCTCGTTGGAGACACAGACGGCGTTGGTGCCGGAGCCGTCGCTATCCAAGTACTTGTGGATGTCGTAGATGAGGTTTGTAGTAGAGCCGTCAGGGTTCTTGACATTGCTGAGAGCGGGGCCCGAGTTGGTGGCGAAGCTGGCGGCGCTCGTGTAGTCGGTTCCTGGGAGGAGGATGAATTGAGACCCGGCGCCTGCGTTGCGAATTGCTGTTACGGCGGCTTGGACGGTGTTTGCCCACCTGGTCATGTCGGGTACTGGAGTCGAGAGTTAGTACAATCGGCTTGAGAGAAAGTTGGGTGTCTTACTATCGTGAGGTTCATTCATAATACCCATGACGACGTTGCCGTTACCGGCATATTTTGTTGCCAATTGCCCCCACACACTTGCAAATTGATCGTCCGAGGGCCCGCCCTGACCGATAATCTGCCCGTTCCAGCGAGCATAGTTGTGTATATCGATGATACAGTGGGCGCCAGTTGACAAGCAAGCTTGCACTAACGCATCATACTTGTCGATATTAGTTGGATCGAGAGGCCCTCCGAGATTGTCATTGACGAGAAATTGCCAGCCAACCGGCAATCGATAAATGTTCATTCCATCATCTTTCGTGAAGTGACTCATCTGACCAGCTCCATCTATCTGATTACTACTGTATTGGAGTAATGGTGGATAAGCGCCTGAGACTGTACAAGTACCCTAGACGAGCCATTAGACAAGAACCATGTCGGGTAAAGATAAGGGAAGTACATCAGTGCCACAGCCAAAATCGAAACCGGCGATATTGACACCAGCGAATTGAACCCCAGCGAGGGCCCTGCCCAGGCTTAAAGCAACGGTCGAAGTGGCAAGTAGTTTTGAAAACATGTTTCAGAGAAATTTGGTATTTATGTCTGGAGTAGAAAGTGATATTCAAGTTGAATGAGAATAATGAAGTATAGAAAGGAGATAAATCAGGTGGTTGCGCCTGTTGCTTCCATTAAGTATGGAGAGCAGTAGACCTGATTTATAGATGTGTGGAAAACATGATCAACAGCATTAATCAGTATGCATCGTAGGACTTATGAGCAAGCCCCTCTTGACGGAGATTGAACTGAACTCAGTAGGAGGGGCGGCTTCAAGGAACAGCTTCCAGAAAGGCGAAACATCGTCATGGGTACAGCGTCTCTTTATGACCAGCATCCGGGGTCAACGTACACGTATGAGCCATAGAACGTGCCGCTGATGTCTCGTTCTATTTCCTTGCCCGTCATCACCAACAGAAACATTTCAGATGGTCGAGGATCAAGAGACGGCCCACGCAACGTTGGTAAATCGATCTTAAGGGAACCATTTGCACCCCAGACGACAGTCACAATTTTTGAGTCAGCATTTTGGAAGCCCCCCACGGACCAAGGGACATGAGGTTTTTGGGAGAGCAGAGGACCATGTGGGACGGTATCCTCGGTTATGCCGACGTTTCATACCGTCGACAACGGTTTGACGCTGAGACCAGTCAGATGATCCGATTATCCCCAAGATGTTGACCTGTCAAGCCGAAAGCAGCCCCCTCCGCTTTGCTCTTTCTCCGAGATGCCGTTTCTGTATCCAGATCAGTGGGCCCCTGGTGCTGAAACTTGGGCAACTCTAATCCTTCCTCCACCATCGGGAACCCCCCAATATGTGTCCCTCAGTTCGAACGGAGTGTGTACTAATTCTGTATGTTGATCGGCCACGATCCTGCCAAGGACCTTGAAAGATCGCAGAGATTTCATCTATGTTTTCCGTAGGTAGATAGTATGAGCGAAAGTGGGGGGCACGGATAAGCCGCGTTTTGCCGACGTCAGAGCTGTGCAACTCTTCAGGATTGCGACTGGGTGAAAACCAGCAAGGAGAATCGACATGACAATAGACCATGAGCATGCTGATCTAAGTATTATAAGATTCGTGTCTACCGGGATGCAAAGTCCCCGAAGAAGTGTCTCGAACGGTATCGCGATCTGGAAGACATTGGAGTGGCGGAAGGGGCAGCGGTGGAAGTACTTGGGTAGGAGAGACAACTAACTCTCAGCAGCCCAAATGCCTGAACTCCAAACCGGTCATCCCAGCTCAAAGGACTAAACCACCCAATGCCCCCAGCACTTGCTGCCAACAAAACCAGGCCCGTCAGCGTCAGCATTGCGCGTTCATACTGTATCTTGGGGTCGTGGGGGGCACCCTCGCGTGACAAACTTAGAGACCGCCGGCTGCTGGTTCCAGTTCTACCTTCTACGAGAGACACAGGTACAAGGTAGTTGCTGTACATTACCTTGAGATCTTTAGGTTTTTGCGGGGTACTGTAGGCATGATACCTTCCTAGACGAACGTAGACTGCAAATATCCATGCTCGGCAGGCCTGGATTCAGAAGGAGACAGGCCTTTGGTGTAGATAAGCTTTGAACTTGCTGGAGTATTCCTTTAGTTGACTCCTCTGGCCGTGTAAAGTGTTTTGGACATTATGAAGAGACATATGCTAGACGATGCAGGGAACATCAGATTTTGGTGAATATAAAGTGCATTGTATTCTGCTCTACACTAGGACATTCCGTACTGCATCCAAGCACTATCCCTTCCTCACAAAAGCTAAATTACTCATACTGGGTATCATGCATAAGAAAGGAATCGCAGGAGAAAGGAACACTACCACAGCCATGGGCGCAACAAACTAGGAGTGACTGACAGCTGGAAACCCCCCAACGCCTTGCTCGCTGTAAATCAGTAATGGCATCCCGGCTAAATTCACCCCCTCTCACGAACAGCATCTTCATCTGCCTTGTCCGAACCCGTGGACAACGCACGCTTCGAATCGAGCATTGGTATATGGTCAATACTCTTGCTTCTGCCATATACGCCGAGATCAAGTGCATCCCCTATGCTTTGCGGATGTGAAGTCACGGCGTCATCTTCGGCTTTTGGAGTCAACCTCGGACTAGTACTTGTGTCTGGACTGGTCTGCCACTTCGACACATCTTTCTTTAGCTGTTCTAGTTCAATCTGGAACTTTTTCGAATAAACGTCTATGTAAAACGTTGCTCCGTTGTAGATACTCCAGACAAACACAGACATAAGGAAAGCTGAACTGGCCCAACGGTACCAAAACCATATAGGGCAAGGGATCATGGTACCCAGGGCATATGAATATTGCACGAGCATAAAGGCGGGTTCTTGCAGGTTATCCGGGAGTGAGAGTATGAGTCGGCCGATCCAGGCTTTTGCGTATGACTTCCGTAACCACGTGAAACTCGTAGGCCGGCCAGCAGCAATTTTTTCTCGTCGTTTCACTGTTATGAGGAAATGGTATGCCAGCTGCCAAAGAGCATAGGGAACTGTCGCCCAGATCATCATGGCCCACAGAGAGTAATGCTCTTTGCTATCAGGGAGGCTGTACTTAATGGCATGAATAGCCGGAAATGACTCTTTTTGGTACTCGGCGGTCGATAGATGAACCAGGCAATGTAGCGTGACCGGAGGCATGATGTGTATGAATAGACTGAGAGCGTTAGTTAATTCGAGATTTAAGAGTAGAGCTGGTCTTACCTAGTCATTTTGTCCAGAGAGTGAAACACCATAGAGTTTCTCCACATCGCAATCGCAACTGCGTTGTTTCCGTAGGCCAGACAATAGGTGCTGATGAATAATCTCTTAGAGCGCGGTGCAACCCATATCGACAATAGTAAGAGGGCATTGACGAAGTAGCACAGATCAGCTAGAAAGTAATGGTAGCCTCTGCTGTGGTACGTGTAGAACCTTATGGGCATAAAGTAGCAGAGCTGCACAGTAAACCAGTAATAGAAGAGTTCTGGATACGCTCCGATCAGGTAACCACTGATGAAGATGTTGAGAACTCCAGCAATGAAGGAAAGCTTCTCCCGAGCTGTTACAGCTTTTGTATCATGCCATTTAGTGCCGAGACGGTCGACAGATTCCCTCATACGCTTCCGGTATTTTTCAAGCTGTTCATCTGGTGGAGGTAAACGTCGCCGCCATTCCTCCACCACACGTTCCTTGGCATTTAGACTTGTCGACTTCAATTTCTCGCGCTGGCGACGCACTTTCTCTGTCTGCGCTGATAGTTTGTTCTGCCATCTCTCCAGACGCTGGGGTAATGCAAGGTTATCTAGGATGTCAAAAATTGTGAGAGTATCCAAAGGAGGGAAGACCTCCCAGTCCTCTTGGTAAGAGCTGGCCGTAGAGAACGAAGAATTCCTAGGAAGTATACCAGGACTGGGAGGCGAGGATGAGAACGTGGGAGTCCTACCGCCCGAAGCAGACGAGCCGCCAATGGCTGATGAGTTTGTAGAAGAAGTTCTCGCCATTTCCGGAGAAAGCCCATCACTTAAGAGGATAGGGTCAGATCCAGTCCTTTGCAAACCTGATGGGTCAGACATGTTGCGGACGTGCTCCCGAAACGCAACTAGCTCGTGGTGTCTCGACTGAAATGACTTGGACCGTGTCCCGAATCGTTGAAGAGCGAGAACTACCATGACAGGCTGTCAGTATCTGAGAATTTGGATCTGAAGACACGCTCTCGAGGGACGGGGAGGCATGAGAGGTGTTGCTAAGGTAAAGACCAGACTGCAGGATGCGGAAGGAACTGACAGACTCACGTTATTGATGTGGTCCACAATGCCGCGAACGGACCCCGTGATACCCCGCGTATGAGTCGCGTTTCTGTGTATGAGCAGTAAGTATAGATAAGTGAGGGGAATGAAGCAGTTGCTTGGGCATCTGGGGATCGTGTTCAAGATGCGAATGCTGACTGGCTGCTTTCCCTTCAGAGCTACCAACAAAGGTTTGGTCACGGGTAGCGGGTTCACTTTATCGCCGACTCACCGTTCTCTGCCGGTAATTAGCCGAGATCTAGCCCTAACTATTGACGCGTTGAACGCGACATGTCACGATTTGGCATCCTCGACCGTGTTACAAACGTTGGAAGCTTTTCAGTTATTATCGTATCAATACCATGTACCGGTGGACGATCTTTCAACCACATCCTGTGCCAAGGTCGCCCGTTAATCAATTCTATGTGGGATTTATCATATAGAAACACGCGCCTCTTGATTCTGCGACAGTAGATCTTGCCATTATGGGCAAGCTCATTCGCCTTGAATTGTACAGTGAGTAGAGTAGCTATGCTTGACTGGATTCGATGCGCTGACTGCTTCCAAGATTTCAAGTCGTACAAGGGCCATCATACGTTGTTACTTGGGGATTCATATTTCACATCTGTCATTGGTCCCAATGGCTCTGGGAAATCTAATTCGTATGTAAGCTATAAACCCAGGCGACAGAGTGAAGCTAATGCGACGTTAGTATGGATGCGATATCTTTTGTACTCGGCATTAAATCATCCCATCTACGCTCAGCACACCTTCGAGACTTAGTCTTCCGTGGCCGAGTACTACGAACATCTACGATCAATGGGGATGGATCCGCGACGAAGAACGGTGTCAACGGTCACGCGAATGGAGACGTGGGCTCCGGAGACGAAGGTACCCAGAATAGCACACAAGAGCGTAATGACCCCAAAAGCGCTTGGGTTATGGCAGTATACGAGGATGACGCTGGAGATGAGCAACTTTGGAAGCGCACAATCACCAATCAAGGTGTTAGCGAATATCGAATCAACGAACGCGTGGTAACTGCCCAGCAATACAACGAAGCGTTAGAAGCAGAAAACATCCTGATCAAAGCGCGCAATTTCCTTGTCTTTCAAGGAGATGTTGAGGCTATCGCTTCTCAGTCACCGCGTGATCTGACACGGCTCATCGAACAAATATCTGGAAGTCTCGAGTATAAAGCTGACTATGAGAGGCTGAAAGCGATTCAAGATGAGGCGCTGGAAAATCAAAACATCAATCTCCATCGGCGGAGAGGCATCAATTCAGAAGTCAAGCAATACCAAGAGCAAAAGCAGGAAGCCGAGAATTACACAAAGAAGGCCGATGAGAGGGACCAGGCTATTGTGACTCATATTCTTTGGAAACTGTATCATTTTCAACGCGTCATCGAAGAGTCTGGCGTGGAGATACAGAAGCATCAGGAGGAACTGAAGGAGCAACGACGAGGTATTGAGAAATACGATAAAGCCTTGGAGGAAGCGAAGAAGGACCAAGCGAAAGCGAGTCGAGAGGTCGGCAAAGTCGAAAGGAACATAAAGACGAAAGAGAAAGAAATTGAAGCAAAAGAAAATAGCCTCGTTCCTATAGCGGAGAAGATCGATATCACCAACAAGAACCTCAAGAAGTACAACACGCGCATTGCTGACATCGCGAAGGAACGAGATAGTCACTCGTCGACTGTCAAACAATCGACTAAGGACCTTAAAGTAGTGGAGAAGGCGCAGGCTCAATGGGAGGCTGACCGGAAGAAGCTTGCTGAGCAGGAAGGTCGAGAACTGAGCGAGGCTGACATTCAGGAGTACAACCGACTGAAAGAGGATGTCAACAAGCGAACATCAGCTGATCAGATCAAGGTTGACAACTCAGCGCGTCAGCAGAAAGCTGATGAAGAGACTGTCAACAGCTTGAAGAGCAAGGTAGATTCAGCGGAATGGCAGAGCCAGAAACTCGAGGGCGAACTTGGCGAAACCGGTGAACGGAAGGATAGCATCAATAATCAGATCAAACAAACCACGAAAGACATCAATGCAAAGAAAAAGGCTTTTAACGAACAAACCTCGGAACGACTTCGCTTAGCTCAGATTAGGACCGAGAAGGACGAACAGCTCCAGGAAGTTTTAACCAGACTACTAGAAGCCGAAGATGGGAGAAAGCAGAATGAGAAGGAGCTTCGGCTTAAGGCTACCATCGCCGACCTAAAGCGCAATTTCCCCGGAGTGAAAGGTCGAGTCAGCGAGTTGTGTAAGCCCATTGAGAAGAGGTACGGAATTGCAGTTAGCACGGTTCTTGGCCGCAACTTCGATGCCGTAATTGTGGAGAATGAAAAGACCGCCATAGATTGCATTCAATATCTGCGAGATCAACGACGTGGCCAAGCGACGTTCATCCCTCTTGATACAATCCAGTGGACAGCGATCAACTCAAATCTTAAAGGCATGCATAGGGGTAGCCGATTAGCGATAGACGCGATCAATTACGATAAGTCTCTCGAACGTGCCATGTCTTATGTTTGCGGTAATACCATCATCTGCGATGATTTGGCTGTCGCTAAGCACATATGTTGGGAGAAGCGCAACGATGTGAAGGCTGTAACTCTGGATGGATCGATCATCCATAAAGGAGGAAACATGACAGGAGGTCAGTTGGGCAAAGGGGACGCGAGGCGATGGGAGGATACCGAAGTGGAGAATCTGAGGAAGCTCAAAGACAAGTTGGTAGCAGAGCTGAGTGCGCTTCCAGAGCCTCGTCGTGGTGCATCCGAGGAGGAAGTATTGCAAGGGGAGCTGATAGGGCTTGAGCAAAAGTTGGCTTATGCGAAGGATGAAATCAGAGCGCATGAACGAAATCTAGCTAGCAAGCAGAAAGAGCTATCTCATGCACGGCAGGAGTTAACCTTAGCGAAGCCAAAGTATAAGGAAAAGCTACGGGAGTTGAGGCATCTGCAGGACAATCTGAATGAACTCAAGGATGCTGTTAGCGAGGTCGAGGATGATGTTTTCGCCGAAGTTTGCGAACGCCTTGGATATGAGAATATCCGAAACTACGAAGCTCAGCAAGGTACATTGCAGCAAGAGGCAGCTCAGAAGAAGTTGGAGTTCAGTACGCAGAAAAGCCGCCTCCAGAGCCGGATCAGCTACGAGCAACAGCAGCTGCAGGAGACAGAGAATCGTATCAAGGTACTAAGGGACCGCGCCCGGCAAGATGAGGCTCTGATCAAAGAGCTCGAAGCGGAACAGAAATCCACGCAAAATGAGCTTGACGCCCTCAGTGCAGAGCTTGATCAAATGACAGAGCAACTAGCGCAGCAGAAAGGAAAGTCCGAAAAGAAGGCAGAGAAGGTCGCCGATGCGCGACGAGAAGTGCAGAAGCGAAGCAAGAGCCTTGAAGGGACACTGAAAGCAATATCTGGATTGGAGTCCGAGAGGCAGCTTAACGCCTCCAGCAGATATACACTTCTACGACGTTGCAAGTTGGAAGATATCAACGTACCTTTAGAAGAGGATTCCAGGGGGCTGGACCAACTTCCTATCGATGATGTCCTTCAAGGCGATCCTGATGCGATGGACGTGGACGAGGATCAAGAGGCAAGCACGTTACGCCCTTCGGCCATCCAGGATTACGGCATAGAAATCGATTTTGATGACCTTGACGAGGACCTACGAGAGGTAAGCATGTTCGGATGGCAACCCCCCCGAAGGGCATTATTTTTCAGTATGCTGACAGTGGGTACAGAGTAACGACGAGAAGCTGGATGAAGAACTCCAAAACCGTGTGAAAACCTTGAGCAGCGAACTCGAACACATGGCGCCAAACATGCGAGCTATCGAACGACTCGAAGGGGTCCAAGACCGGCTCAAAACAACCGACAAAGAATTCGAAGATGCAAGAAAGCGAGCGAAAAAGGCAAAGGACGACTTCCAGGAAGTGAAGGAGCAGCGTTTCGAGCTTTTTAGCAAAGCGTTTTCGCACATTTCCGAGCAAATCGGTCCTATCTATCGAGACCTTACTAGAGATGCAAATCTACCCATGGGCGGTCAAGCGTTCGTACCAAATCCCACATACAAGTTCCTTTTATCACTAACAACCAACCAGCTACCTCGATATGGAAGACGGCGACGAGCCCTACCTCGACGGCATCAAATACCACGCCATGCCCCCCCTCAAACGCTTCCGCGACATGGAACACCTCTCCGGCGGCGAAAAAACAATGGCCGCACTCGCCCTCCTCTTCGCCATCCACAGCTACCAGCCCTCGCCATTCTTCGTCCTCGACGAGGTCGACGCCGCGCTGGATAATGCAAATGTCGCCAAGATTGCCAACTACATCCATGAGCATGCGGGACCAGGGATGCAGTTTATTGTCATTAGTTTGAAGACGGGGCTGTTCCAGAACAGTGAGGCGTTGGTGGGGATCTATAGGGATCAAGGAGCGAATTCTAGCAAGGCGCTGACGCTGGATGTGGGTATTTTCGCTATCTTGATATTGTGGATGAGCTTGACGCTAACTTTTTCTCAGCTGCGTAAATACCAGTAGGTTTGGTGGATGTAGGATAGGATATACCGTTCAAATGCGTTTTGTACTCTGGATCTTACTTCCCGCTAGTCTTCCACGGCGTGGCTCTACAGCTAGGCCTCTAATGGTAACTTGCTTGTACATTACCGCTAATAACACCCAACGACGCTGAGCACGATTATGTTATCTGGTCCAAAGAATTCTCTAAGCTAACGCTCACATGTGGAAGGGTCTGACTCGCTTAATCCCAACCATGCCCGATCGGTCAAACCATCACCTTCCAACTGCAAGGATAACCGACGTAGCAGCTTCGCCTTCAGTAACCCGAAGGGATTTGACGTTCTCCACTTTGAAAAGAAAGAATGAGTCAAACCGTTCTGATGTTTTTCTCTTGCTGGGGGTTTTGAGTCTTTTTTGCGTCGTTTAATCCCAACCATGCCCAATCGGTCAAACCATCATCTTCGGATTGTAAGGTGCTCTGATATCGTAGTGCAGCCTCTACAAATCGAGACGTCTATACTCCGTTTTGGAAAAACCCATGGGTCCACTTAATTTGCTCAGCGTTTGTCCGAATTTGGGGGGGGCTTTTCTTGCTGGCGGATTTTCGTCTTGCTTGAGTATGTATATTAAGATTGTGCTGCTCTACTTTTCCAGTCACAGTCTTCCGTTTGACATTCTCAATCAAAGAAACTTGGAAAGCTTTTACGTCTTCTATCTCCCACTTATCTCACCTTCACAACTATTCATCCATCGAGTCGCTCAGTTAGTCAAGCATACAGATAATATGGCTTACCAACAGAGATATATCCAGCCAGCTATCGCTCCAAATGGAAGCAACACATCTTCCGTACCCATCGTGCTCTTCTCAGGGTTCTACTTCCGCGACGTACAACAAAGCATCAAGAACAGCTTGAGGCTCCGAGCTTTCGACCTGAACAATTGCTCAGAGTTCCAGGAGATGTTCGAGGACATCAAGCACAAGAGCGACAGCGCGGTTCGCGAGTACGTACAATCGCTGAATCCGGGGTGGCAAGTCCAGGTCAACCTCAAGGGCCTCAGGGGCCTTTACAAGCATGTGGTCAGGGTCCACTTCGTTGGATCGCCGTTTCGTCTATTGCGGCTGGAGTATGTCAAGACTCTGCGCCTGGATGGCAAAGATTTGGCTCCTGTGCCGGCGGGTATGGTGCTCAATGGCTTGACCGTCTACAACAACGGCGGGTTCTCGGGGGCGATTGCTCCGTTTGGAAATGGCCAGGTTGGAAGTGCCCTGCTAAATCCTCTTGCGCCTGTCTTTTCCAGCATGCCAGACGGTGACAATTTCCTGAGCCTTCCTTCCTCAAGCATGGCCAACGCCGCTTTTCTTCCTGGAGACTCTCCATCTGGAACTATCCGTTCGGCTTCCATGCCTCCCGTCGTCCCCAAGCCGTTTTCCAGTTCTCCTCCTGGGAATCCTTCTTCGAGCCATAGCACACCACCTCGCCACCCACCGCCCTTTCCCCGCGCAGACAGTCCCGAGGAGATATATAACTGGCTTATGAGCACGCCGTCGAGTCCAGAAATGTCGAAGCACGGTGCTGAAGTTGCGGAGTGGAAGAAAACGCGGGATCTTGTGGTCGACGTGGAAGATTCGACGGAGGAAGAGGCTCCACCACTGAAGGAGACAGGCAATGGGTGGTCTCTGGGGCCATTGATCGCGACCTCTGAGCCGGAGGAGAGAGCGTGCCGTTGGCCGCTTGCTGCACTTCCAGCTATAGGATTCGAAATGTGGTGCCAAGTGAAGGGTTGAGGTGTGTTGCGTATAGAAATGTGTAAAAAGACATGTGGATGGGACGATTCACGGCTTGGTTTTTCGTTTTTCTGTTTGTTTTCTGTTCGTCTGTTTGGAGCAACGAGTTGTAGCCTCATAACATCCCGTTTTGTCAACATAAAAGTAGCTCAAAAAGATTATCTTACAATAACAAGATTCGGACCAACCCTCAAATCCTTAACCTGAAAAGTCAAAAAGATAAATCCCCTGAGACATTGCAGTGAATAATACCCTCTAACCAAGTCCGCAAACGCCATCAGAACTTTTAGTGACACTGTGCACTAGATTGTACTGACTTTCGAACTTGATGAAATGAGAATTGCTATTATAACATGTGTTTCATATAATGATAAGATGATTTTGTTTTGTTTAATTAAGCAGGGGTTTTTGTTTACAAAGGAAGGAAACGTGAGCAAAGGTGTGATTCAACAACCGACGAATCGAGAATTTTTTCTCGAACGAGCTTCTTCTTATGTGTAGGTTGTATTTTACGACGTCTTGTTGTGTTACTGAAATTGCGCCAAATAGGGATGGAGGCTTGGGTGTAGGAAATCAGTTGAATCTATCTTCATTGCTGTGAGTGCTGTCACGAAATATCCATAAATTGTTTCTGTGCTGTCTGTCGTGCATACTTATCGCAACAACCGCCAGGCCTTTAGGCAGGGAGTATGCTTGGGTGTGCTGATATCATCAATTAATCTATATTAACGCCCATGCCCTGAATGTGTCTGAGTCCTATGAAATGCCCCAGAGGTTTTTAAAGAGCTTCTGACTCTTCTATCGGGTAATTCAGGTGCTCATAAGAGTACTATCAAATTTTCAAGGCTTTCCGGCTGTAGCCTTCTCCCCTTCTACATGCTCGACATGACTATCTCTTTTAGTTAACCAACAATTGACAGCATTGCCCCCAACGAATCTGCTCAACACAGCTGAAACATATTCGCCACCACCTTCGAAGAATTCTGGCCAGGTTAGATCCGCAAACCCGTCGGATGAGCTGCACGCATTGTTCCCGTTCAGTACTATAGTTCCATCCTGTATTGACGTTGCAAGAATGACAGTAAGCATTGTCCTAAGACCGCTGCCACTAGTAGTATGTTCAAACGCATAGATGACCGACTGTGGAGTAATCGTGACTTTGGGTTTATTCGTTCTGGCGAGTGCTCGCAACATATCATTTTTGAAAGGTGCCATCCCGAATTTGTCACCGAGACAATAGGCTTTAACGCTATTGAAGCAGTCTTTTATCACGAATCTGTTCTTAGTTCTAGCGAAAGTGTAGACCCAGTATACTAAGGCTCCAAAGGCGTGGCTGTCATCATCTGGCAAGGATATAGTATTGGAGCTTGACTCGGCGAATCGATCACTTGCAAGGGCAGCACGGAAGTATGGTGAGTATTTGGTTAACAGCGCACGGTGAATGTACCATGTTGTTGTATCTGGGTCGATACCAACAATGACTTTGACCGGTCGCTCCTGGTAAACGCTGAGGTTCATGTTGCTCAGTAGTACTTAGAAAAGCAAGGAAATCATATCGGAGTAGCTACTAACCTTAGCCGAGACTCCCGAGTGTTCGATTGTTCGGGCTCCATTAGCTTTGGTTTGATTGACTGCCAAATGTCAGCGGTTGTAGACTCAAGTCTGAAGTACCCTAATATGAACAAGGAGCCATGACAGGGATTTGAAAACTTACGGAGAGCTTCAACGCCTAAGCTCTATCTCCTCGCCGCTTTCAATTTCCACCGAAGGGAGACCACGAAGCAATCTGGCTACTTCCTGAAGCCTTTATTTATGGGAAATCACTCAGTATATGAGAATTCCCCTGGATGGCAAAAGCTGATTCACAGAAACGTATAGGATTTACTTGATGTAAGAGAGCTTACATGCAAGCAGAAGCGAACGCGGTGTTGGAAGTGTTTCGTAAATTAGCAAGGCTTCGGTTGGTACGTAGCGTGTTGTTGAGTGTCAGAGCGTAGAAATCAGGCCTAATGTGTGGATGGGGTACATTTTATCAATCTATCAATGGCTTTACCGTCCTCAAATGACCAGGCCGCATTCCTATCAAGCTTCCACACTCCGTTCTTGCCCTTAATCCTTACATAGATGAAATTTTCTGAGCCTACAAATTTCCTGAACCCTATAAATCCTTTCCACGACAAGTATCTAGCTTGTCTGAACGGTCTTGTCATGATCCTAGTTCTGTCGAGTTCGCGCATGTGGTCCTGACGTCGACGTATCTCTGCCATTTCGGCCTCAGATCGCTTAGCCTCGTGGCCATAAATGCGATCCGAAGCCTCCACATCGCTGGGAGCCACTAGAAGAGACTTGATTTGCCTGCCAGGTAGCAGGGGTGTATGCTCAATCTGCAATCTTAGAGAACGATGCCCAGAGCCAATAGATGACGGAATAGCAGTTATAGTGCGAATGATTCGCCCGGGCTACTCGATCAGTTTGCATATGCTCATATATTAAGGAAGAAATACTCACCTTCGAGAACGACCATCCCGCGCCAAACATCATACCTACACAAGCAGCACCCATCATGTATGGTATGAATTTTGGTGTACCCTCCACAGGATGAAGATATTGGTGTTTAAAATTGATGATCGCCCAAGTGAGACAAAAGGCGCCCATCAGAAGCCATCCAGTGTTGTAGAAATTATGGGATGGTGCCTCATAAAGAAGGGTTGGGGAAGCTCGGTTCGCGAACTGCTCCGTGTACGCATTGAACGGAGACTTGTATGGTAGTACTGATTTGAAAGCAGTGCTTGACACACTGTGAGGTAGACGAGATTTCTTCGCGGCCCATTGGCAGCTAGAGGTGGTGAATGTACATCTTAGATGAGTCTGAAGCAGATGAAGCGGTCTTGAGAGATTGCACGCCGTCAGTGGCCCAGAGGATGACCAGTGAAAGTTTGGAGGCCGAAGCCCCAGCCGCAGGAAGCCTCTCATCGTCGTTGCCATCGCCGGTCCGTGGAAGACTATGCTCGGACACACCCAAGCTTCTGAATAGGACGTTGCGTGCAAGTACTGTAGACCTCCAGAATTCGCGAAAATGATGTCGGTGATTGAATCCGCCGACACTATTAGCGTGTGCAGAAAGGTTTAGAATCCTTGGCATTCATTTTTGCGCTGCCCCACGGTGATCCGTTTGTATGAGGAATTCGAAAATCAACCCCACCGCCCCCCCAATTGCCCAAAATCGCTCAAAATTGAAGCTATTCAGACCTCTTTGTTTGTTGACGTTCCTGACGTTCTTTCAGCTATGCCGGGACCACTTCCTGCAAGCCTTCGCTCCAGAATACTACGCCTTCTGCTACTTCATTGGGCTCCTTGAGCAATCGCTGAAGAGGTTCATTGTTGCCCTGCCACTGTATACAATATTCAAGAGAACCTCTTTATGTATAACTCACCTTTCAGATCTCAGTTTCGTTCAAAAGAAGCCCCCCGCAAGGTGTTTAAGGCAGCTGAAAATGGCCTCATAGCCTACCTCGAAGAGCAGCCATGAGCCATGCAGAAAGAGATGATCTGATACATATGAGAGGAGTGAGACATTAACGTGCATCGATTCACGATATCAAGAATTCTGAAGAGAAGACGCTGAAGTAATAAGAAAGAACAGCGTGTAGAGATCAGACAAAACGATGAGCTTCGTTTGAATTGAATAGCAGACATGCTTCGTTTGACGGCCGAACAGCTCGTGTTCATGAATGAGTCTTTATTCAATGAGATCACAGGCTGACGTCATCAAGTCTATGCTTCCGTTGATCAATCAGCTCGCTATCAAGCCTTCAGAACGAGAGAGCATTGCTGAAGTGTTCTTTCGATCTATACGAAAGATGAATATCTATCCTGTACAGACATTCGTGAAGGCTGGTTCAACGACGAGACTTTCTTTCGATGACTAGCAGATGAACTGCTACCTCTATGCAGTCTCTTTCCGACTTCAAGAAGTGTGATCATCATGAATAACGTAAGTGTTCATTGCAATAGTCGAATCGAAGAGCTCATCACCTCACACGAATGTCAGGTAAGCTATTCTATTTGCCTCGTTGAATTGACGATCTATCACTGATATGAATGTCAGGTGCGATATTTGCCTTCATACTCGTCGGATTACAACCTCATAGAACTCATCTTCAGTGTATTAAAGGCCTGGGTTCGTAGGCACTTTGACGAGATATGGCCCCATTTTGAAGGCATCTTTGATGACTTTCTTCATTACGCTGTTGAACGAAGCGAATGTGATAGATATCCGAGACAGCACTTCAAGCATTCAGGCTACATCTTTGAGGCAGATATCAGAGCTTTGGAACGAGAATTGAAGGTAGGAAATCAGGAATTCGATTCTATTTAACGACTCAGTTCTAATAGAGTCTTTCGAATGCGGTGAGGGGGTCATCTAGAGGGGGTGAGGGGGTCATCTAGAGAGGGTGAGGGGGTCATCTAGAGGTAGATTTTGACTTCGGCGTTGAGGCATTTCGAATAAAAACGGTTAGTTACAAGAACATCAATAAATAAAGAGGTCTGAATAGCTTCAATTTTGGGCAATTTGGGCAATTGAGGGGGCGGTGGGGTTGATTTTCGAATTCCTCATACAAACGGATCACCGTGGGGCAGCGCAAAAATGAATGCCAAGGATTCTAAACCTTTCTGCACACGCTAATACAAATTGCAGGGATTTGGCCCGCCAAGCTCGGACACCGAAGCCCCAACAATCCAGAGCTCAGTTTTTCAAAAAATGACAATACGGTTGGGAGCTTGGTGACGCTTTACACACCTTCGGAAGGGATATGACCTCCCTTGCAACAGCATGTAGAGGTGCTGTGAGGCTTTCAAGCCGGTTGTGGCCTCGCAATGGCCCTTCTCGAGGTTCGTCGACCTCCCTTTCAGTTCTCCTCCTGGAATCAGAGAGCTTGCTAACCTTCAGCTAGGCTTCCGAAGCGCTTCGAAATCCCTTGCTGCACAGAACCTTACAATGCCCGCCATGTCACCTACAATGACGGAGGGAAACATTGCCAGCTGGAAGGTCAAAGAAGGTAAGGGAAATGCCTGCAACATTGTCTGCAGAGAATCAGAGACCGTAGGAACTCAACAACTAATTGACAGGGGACTCATTCTCTACTGGCGATCTCTTACTTGAGATCGAGACCGATAAGGCGCAAATGGACGTTGAGGCGCAAGATGACGGGAAAATGGCAAAGATAATAGTAAGTCTCATCCATGGCGCGTTACTCAGGGACTAAATGCTGTTCGAATATAGCAAAACGACGGCGCAAAAGGTGTCAAGGTCGGTACTCGAATAGCTGTCATAGCGGAAGCCGACGACGACCTGAGCACGCTTTCCCTCCCAACGGACCAATCCGCCTCAAGTCCATCATCCCAGGAAGACCTGAAGTCAGGCATGGACGCCTCGAAATCTTCTGAATCGCAAGCAGAGGCACCGCCATCGTCAAAACCTGTGGACAAAAACGGCTCAACCCCTTCAGAGCCAAAGTTGCCCTTCCCATCTTCTGGCAAGCCTACCAAACAAACCTATCCCCTTTACCCATCCGTCGCCCAACTTCTGCACGAGAAAGGCATTCCCTCCTCAGAAGCCGACCAAATTCCCGCTAGCGGCCCCAAAGGCCGTCTCCTCAAAGGCGATGTCCTCGCTTACCTCGGCAGTATATCCTCGTCATATCCCTCCGAGCAATCCGCGCGGATAACCAACCTCAGCCACCTCGACCTTAGCAAAATCGTACTCGCGTCTCCCAAAGAAATGCCTCCCCCACAACCTAACGCCTTCTCCCCGGAAGCACCTGCGGCTCCCGTACCAGAACCGGACACCAAAGTCGCTGTCTCCATCTCCCTCAAAAAAGTCCTCGAAGTTCAAAATCGCATCCAAGCAACGCTGGGAATCACACTCCCCCTCTCCATTTTTATCGCCCGCGCCACAGAAGTCGCGAACGATGATCTTCCCCGCTCCGTAACCACAAAACCCACAGCCGACGAGCTCTTTAATCAAGTTCTCGGTCTCGACAAAATTAACCTCAAGACCTCACGAGGCAGCTTCACCCCTCAAATAATTGCGCTCCCCTCTACTCCTCTGAGCAAATCTATGCCTGGACCACCGGAGAAAGTAGATATCATTGATATTCTTTCGGGTAGACGGTTGGTAGCCCCATCGCGGCAGGTGAGGGTACCGCCGCAAGGAATCATGGCCAGCTATGGCTCTGGGGAAGCGTCGAATGTGTTTAGTGTAAGTGCGGCAAAAGGTGAGGAGAAGAGAGCAAGGGTGTTTTTGGAGAGAGTGAAGACGATATTGCAGGTTGAACCTGGGCGATTGGTTTTATGATACAGATATATTCTAAAGAAAGTGCATGAAACTATTTGCAACACATCGCTTGAGCTGTGCTTGCTTTCATTTGCTGTGTAGATGTGAGGACCCCTTGGCTATACGGAATACCATCGAACTCTTCCGGCCTCCGTCCAAGTATACCGTAGTCGTTCTCGGCTATCTTATCGCCAAAGCCCTAAGACTAAATTACCGTAGGTTATAGTTTGAATTGTCGAGCACAAGGTCCAGGGCATCCGTTTCCCAATGTCAAAGTATTGCAGCTTGTCCGGACCGATAGCAAACAAAAAGTAGAATGGCAGCCCCTCCTAAATACCTCACAGGGGACGCGGAGGGTATCAAGGAGTTCATCGACAGATTCGACGTAGGTACCTTGCCTTGCGGCGACTCCTTTCCTAAGCACAACTCATACTCAACCTTTGTCTCCATCCTTGTAAGATATACCAATGATGTTCTGACTCCGATCCCAGGTCTTCCTGTTCGACTGCGATGGTGCGTAATCCCGCCTACCTCTCCGGTCTTTCCAGGGCGTCATACAGCGGATATCTCGAACAATAGCTGAGGAGCTGAGAAGAACAGGCGTGCTGTGGTCCGGCGACCATGTCTTCGAAGGCACCGTGGAAACCCTAGAAATGCTACGAAGCAAAGGCAAGCAAATCGTCTTCGTCACGAACAACAGCACCAAATCCCGCGCCGACTACAAGTCCAAGCTTGACAAACTCGGCATCCCTGCGGAAGTCGTACGTCCCGCACCCGCTCTCCTCCCAATCAACCGTCCCTAACCCCACCCCTTCCAATCCCCAGGACGAAATCTTCGGCTCCGCCTACAGCGCCGCCATCTACATCTCCCGCATCCTGCACCTCCCCCCCACCCACCCCACCGTCTTTGTCCTTGGCGAATCCGGCATCGAAACCGAGCTCGACTCGGAACACATCCCCCACATCGGCGGCACCGACCCGGCCCTCAACCGCGCCATCACGCCCTCTGACTACCCCGCCATCGCCTCCGGCGCCGCCCTCGACCCCACCGTCGGCGCCGTCCTCGCAGGCCTCGACTTCCACATCAACTACCTCAAGCTCTCCCTCGCCTTCGCCTACCTCCAGCGCGGCGCCCGCTTCCTCGCCACAAACACCGACACCACCTTGCCGAGCGCCAACAGCTTCTTCCCCGGCGCGGGCTCCATCTCCGCTCCCCTGGTTGCGATGACGGGGAGGAAACCGATAGCGCTGGGGAAGCCGAGCGTGGAGATGATGCAGGCGATCGAGGGCAAGTTCCGGTTTGAGCGCAAGAGGGCGTGCATGGTGGGGGATCGGCTTGATACGGATATTAGGTTTGGGGTTGAGGGCGGGCTGGGGGGGACGTTGTGTGTGTTGACGGGGGTGGTGAAGGGGGCGGAGGGGTGGGAGGGGCAGGGGGAGGGGGGAGTGAGACCGGGGTATTGGGTTGATCGGTTGGGGGATTTGAGAGGGTGAGGGTGGTTGGTTGGGGTCGAGGGTGTAGAGTTAGATGGTGGAGGGTAGAGGGTAGAGGGAGGTCCTAGACTGTTGGGGAATTCGGATAGAAAGATAGATCTCGTCGAGTGCATATTACTTCAACGATCGTGCGCCAAACTTCATCCGGATGTGTTTCATGCTGGACAGGAGCTGTTAAAAGCCCGTAAATAAAAAGCAACGATCAGGCACGCCAGACCAACGACGGGACGAAATTATTATGTAGAGTCACTCTTGATCAAGTTCACTCATTCCTTTGTTCATCCTCATCGTCGCGGAACCTTTCCATCATGACCCAAATCAAAGAAAGTATCGAGTCCCATTGCCCGTTCAGAATATCTCTACAGACATCGGTTACTGTTTACTGACTTTCTGCACCCTCTAGTGGGTTTTGTACGGCGACGCTGTACGGGCCAAACCACCACCCCTAATCCACAAAAATCCTACCCTCCAGTTCGGAAAAATGCTCAAAGAAGCTCTCAAACAGCTGAATCGCATACTCGACATCATACACCCCGCCCGTCTCCCTAATCGAATGCATACTCAACTGCGCGTTCCCCAAATCCAGCGTTCTTGCCCCCAGCGCCGCTGACAACATCGGCCCAATCGTGCTGCCACAGCTCGAGTCGTTGCGGACAACAAACAACTGCAGAGGCACGCCCTTGCGACGGGCGACTTCCTGGAGCAGGACGATGCCGGGGGAGTTTGTGGCGTAGCGGGCGTTGGCGTTGATTTTGATGACGGTGCCTTTGTTCATTTCCGGGCGGTGGTCGGATTCGTATTTGGCGGCGTAGTTGGGGTTTACGGAATGTGCCATATCTGCGGATATTAGGAAGGAGGAAGCGACGGTCTGCTCGTAGGCAGTCACGGTGTCGGTGAGGTCATCGAGAGTGAGACCCTTTGAGTCAGCAGGTAGCACCGATAGACGCCGGATGATTGCGGGTAGCATGTTGGAGTCGGCTCCTTGAGCGGTTCGACTGCCTATCTCTTCGTGGTCGAATAGTGAGATTAGGCGGATCGATGTCTCTTTGTCGAGCGCTGTGGGGGATTTGAGAGAGTTGATAAGGCCCATTGTGCTACAGTAGGACATTTCGAGATTGTCGAGACGGGCGGAGAAGATGAGCTCTTCATTTAAGCCGCCGACGCAGGCCTTTTGGGTGTCGTAAAGGATCATCTCGAAGTCGATGATGTTGGAAGGGTCGACGCCTGCTTCTTTGGCAATGAGCTCGACGACGTATGGGTGATGGCGTTCGGTGGGTGCCTTGAGAGGTTTGAAATCCTCGGACGCTCCATTGGGTATCTCATCAGGTTTTTCGCTCTCCTCGGTCTTTCCTTGGCGGTTAAGCTCCGCCGCAACTAGACCGGCGATAGGGAAGAGTTGAGTCTCCTTGTTGAAGGAGAAGGTTTCCTGGCGGTCTAGGTGTATAGCCAGGGTAGGTATACGAAGGACTATCTCAAGAGTCAAAAGAGATACCTTCACAAGCACGCCGAAAAAGAAGTATACTTGGTCGGTCAATCTTGACAAGTGTTTGCCGAAAGCCTCCATCTTCGGTCTTGACCATAGCTCTACCTGCGATACTGAGATCCCTGTCAAACCCTAGAAGCATTCATCAACTTGATTCACTTCTCAGGTTAGAAGACGAATGGCGAACAAGTGTGCCATAATCCTCCTCCATATGTCTCTACCCCTACCTGGATAAATCCATCTGCCTGCTTTTTGCTGACTGGCTTGATTCTAAGGGTGCAGGAGTCGGTGTGTGCACCGATCATGGCAATGGGGTTGCCAGGCTGATTCATGGGACTATATCAGAAGATTTCCTACAACGCCCTCGGACGCTATACTGACCAACCATTCCTTGCCAATAGCAAAAGCCACGATGGTCGAGGCATTGCGGGTAAGGTAGTATTTCCCACCTGGCTTACATGTCTCGGACCACGAATCTCGTTCCTACTAGTTCCATAAGCCAGCATTCTTTGCGAGCGAGGCTTCATTGAATTCACTTTTATCTCCTTGAATCCAGCTTCCACAAGCCTCTGCTTGGCTGCATCAACAGCATGGAAAGCTAGATGATTCAGTAGGTAAATGTCCGTGATCCATTTACTTCACGCGTGATCTTACGAGTTGGTGAAGCATTGATGAATGAGATCAGGTCATGACCAGTTTCCGCAGAAACATTCTTGGCCGATTTTGATGTGCTCATGGAGCGTGTAGGCATTGCTTCCATTGCGATTTTCGACGCGCTTTTACCAAAGCAGCCCAAGACTTGCGGTTGATTTCCTATAGACTCCACAATACTACCAAGGCGTGAGGCCTGCGGTCTGGGCAATAGCTCAAGTTTTCTCCACGCGTGATACGAAGATGCGTAAACGATAGAAAGGCGTGAAAGATGGTGTTGATATAATACAATAGGCTTGAGCTTCCCCAGGATTTTGTCCACGCGAATGGGCGCTGGTGGAGGAAAACCAATCATACGTGGTTAGCAAACACACTTCCAAACGCCCAACGGCCGTGTTGCAGATCCTCTTGCTGTCCAGTCACGGGGGAGCTAGTCCGTTTTGGATTTGCTTTTGTTTTGATACGCGCTAGGCCTGTAATGTGCGTGTCGCGATTGCAGTGACCTGGTGGTGGTGTTGTGACTTCCATTGCACAATACTAACAAAGAGCTATTCAATAACAGCAGAGTGCGTCAAGGAGGCATTGAATAGGAAGAAAGTGAAGATATCTATCGAAAAGAATAAAGAATAAGAATAGCCGAACGGAACTTCCCCCTAGCTTTCCAGTGATCCAAACCTCACTTCGACAGGCCAACCGTGCACCCCCCCAACCACCACTACCATCTCCATCCTCATCCTCGTCCTCATCCTCGTGCGCCCAGGATATACCTTATACCCTGTTAAGAGGTGGAAAGTCGGGCATGGCTTGAGGCGAAAGGCGTGCTTAGCAGCGACGGCTTCAACAGAGAACTTCAACACTCATCTGGTTCTCTGGGCGACAATCCATCATTGCAACAGAAAAACACTCGAACACAATTCTTTGCTACAACACACCCGACAGTCATAACCCGTTGCCTGCAACCAGAAATTTGACTATCAGGAACTCGTCAATACACTTGTCAGCTTGTCCAAAAGCTTCGAATGACGGTGACCATGAGAGAGACCAAGATAGAGTCGCATTACAGCTCATCCGTAATAACTCGAACGATGGATAACTCGTCTGCGAATACCTTGGTCTCGCCTCCAGATACCAGAACACCACCTCCACCTACCGGCAAGCGCAATCATTTGAATGGAGCAAATACGAACGGCGTTGAAAGAGCGGGGTCAGAGCCTATAGATGCGAATGCATTGAGCAAGGCCCTAAAGGACTTTGAAGACGCAGGACGTACAAGGGAGAGAACTCCGGGTGGTAGTCCAAGTCGAAAACGGCAGAGAATCTACGGAGATAGGTCAGTTGCCAATCTTACCATTTGGAGATGAGCTGGTCCTAGATTATGTGGACCCTTTGGTCTCGAAACTGGCCTCAACTCAAAATGATTCATGCTAACAGTCAACTTATCAGATTCATCCCGAATCGAGAAGGTCAAGATCTCCAGGCGAGTTTCAGCTTACTACATGACGATGCGTCACCTGCCACACCTTCGAGAGCAAAGAAGCGAACTCCTCATGGGGAGCTGCACTTTCAGAAAAGTGAGTGCAAAGGGCTATACTTACCCAACATCTAGATAAGTACTGACATTGCGCAGCTGAGGAAGCCAACCGGACTTTCTCTACTCTACTCAGATCTGAACTGTTCGAAACAAGCATACCTCAACCGACACCACCCACATTGTCCCCCGATCCTACATTACCTCCTTCGACCCATTCCACGACTATCAATGACCCTTCGAGATCAAGAACACCTCCAACTAATGTTTCATCGTCCTCTTTACCTCCCACCAGCCTCACGCCTTCCACACCACATAAGAACCTCTTTACCTACATGTCCCCACGGCATCACAAAAACATATCGGGCCATCCAACACCATCAAGGACGCCTCAAAGCCGGCATGGCCCTAATCTCAATGCACGCTCGGATCTCTATAGCCTGTCGCCGGTTAGGTTTGATAGCCAGCGGCTCCTTCTCAGCCCTCGAAAGGCTCCTCGTGCCGTTAGCAAGGTTCCTTTCAAAGTCCTGGATGCTCCAGATCTAGCGGACGATTTTTACCTGAATCTTGTAGACTGGGGGAGCAGCAATATTCTCGGTGTAGGCCTCGGTTCCTGTGTTTATATGTGGAATTCGGCGTCAGGGCGAGTCACGAAGCTGTGCGACCTCCAGGACGACATAGTCACCTCGGTCTCCTGGATACAACGTGGCTCCCACGTCGCAATAGGCACAAACAAAGGTCTAGTCCAGATATGGGATGCCGAGCGCTGTCGCCGCCTACGAACCATGACAGGCCATACCGCTCGTGTAGGCGCCCTGGCATGGAACGACCATATCCTAACCTCCGGCTCCCGTGACCGCCTCATCTACCACCGCGACGTTCGCCAGCCCGACCAATTCCTCCGCAAACTTATCGGCCACAAGCAAGAAGTCTGTGGCCTGCGCTGGAACACTGAAGACGGGCAGCTCGCTTCTGGAGGCAATGACAATAAGCTCATGGTCTGGGACAAACTCTCCGAAACCCCCCTCTGGAAATTCAGCGACCACACCGCCGCAGTGAAAGCTATCGCCTGGTCCCCGCACCAACATTCCCTCCTCGCCTCGGGGGGTGGCACCGCAGACCGCCGCATCAAGTTTTGGAATACGTCCACGGGCCAATGCATACAAGAAATCGACACGGGCTCCCAAGTCTGCAATCTCGCCTGGTCGAAAAACAGCAACGAGATCGTGTCCACGCATGGCTATTCCCAGAATCAAATTGTCGTCTGGAAATACCCCAGTATGACGCAAGTCGCCAGTTTGACGGGGCACACGTATCGCGTGCTATATCTGGCGATGAGTCCGGATGGGCAGACCGTGGTTACAGGGGCCGGGGACGAGACGTTGAGGTTCTGGAAATGTTTTGGGAAGAGGGAAAGGGATGGGGTTGGAGGGGATGGGGCAGGGGCGAGGATGGAGCGGTGGGGTGTTATTAGATGACGACCTTTGGCAGCTTGCTCCGTGCTCCATCATCGAGCTAAAAACGGGGGAAATTTGAAGGAACGAAAATGCAGCGCGCTGTGAATATCTTATCCTACTCTAGGACGAACCTTTTAGCAGGACAATTGGTGCTTTTTTTATTTTAGCATGGAACATTTACAACGGGGCGGTTGTAATTCTGAGCTCTATGGGTAGGTATTTATTCAGCGTTAGGGGGCTTTTTTTTTATTGCTGGATTGGGCTGTTCCTTTTAGAAGGTGTGAATGTGGCAAACGGGGATAGGGTTGACGTGTGTCCCTGTTCCAGTTCTTGTATGGATGAAATAAACAACCATGTGATGTGAAACTGGTAGCTACTGAATGAATCCCTCCCCTCCCTTCCCCTCCCTCGATCTCAATGGGAGACCCCAAAACACCGACGTTTTTGGCTTTCCACAAGCCCAAACGCTATCTGCAATATATCCCAACGCGTGTTTGGAACGCTGCTATATTATGTATGTACTACATGTACTACATGTACTGTTCACATTGCGGAACCGGAATCGTGCCAACCCGCCGCCGGCGCCGCCGTCGGAGCTGAGGGAAAGGGGAAGGGAACGCCGTGCGTGGTGCTTCTTGTGCTGGTTGGTGGGGTATGTGTGATGTGGTGTGTTGTGGTGTGTGGTGGAGACCTTGCGTCTTTTCTGTCTTGAAGATGTCACTTTGTTCTTTTTTCTTCTCTCCTTGCAGTCCTTCACTGCTTCTTCGACCTCTAAGCACTGTCATTCCATCCCCAACATACCTCAACGCCAAACTCCCCATCTTCATCATATCCAACCAACAACCACCAACCCTGGCCCCTACCCCTCAATCTCCAAACTGCCCTCCCACCCGCCCTGCCACCCCCTCATATCCTCCACCACATCCTCCACCTCGGCCCTCACCTCCCGGACCACCTTGATCCGATTCCACTCCCCGCGTGTGTTCCAGATCTTATCCATCATCGCGCTGTACACCTGCTCCAGCTGCTCGACCGAGCACCCGCTCGTGCGCGCCACGACGTCCTCGAGGAGTTGGTCTGTGGCGTGGGGGTCGGTAATGAGTTTTGGGGTGGGGGGGTCAGAGGGGGCGTTGAGGAGGGAGCGAATGCTGGCGTGGGGGTTTGGGGCGGGGGGCCGGGGGAAGGGGGGGACGGTGGGGGTGGGTTGGGATTGGGACTGGGACTGGGATTGGGAAAGAGAAAGTTGGGACTGGGAGAAGGGTTGGGAGTTTGAGAAAGGTTGGGATTGAGTGTTGGGGAGGCCTTGGGAGCTGTTGCTGGCGGGGTCGGATTTCTGAGTACCTAGGACTGGAGTCAAACATGAGGATTTTATGGGGTCAACGATCTCAAGGGGAGACGTACTTTGGGTATCGGGTAATTGAGAGCTTGGTGCGCCCAAGGGATCAGGCAGTAGGGAGAGGTCTGGCCCATCTGCGACCTTGTCGAGGGAGCTCTGCGTGTTGAAGGGGCCGGAGGAGCCGGAGATGCGTTTGTCGGATGAGGTTGTTGAGGCATAGTTGGCGTAGTCGTGGGGGTTGGAGCCTTCGGCCATGGGGGTTATGGCGCTTTGTTGAGAAAGACTGCCAGGCAGTGATAACCGCTGTTGCAAGGATGCAGGGCCACCAGTGTAGGAGTGGAGAGGTCGAGTTTGAGCAGAGGGTCCAAGTGAGCTGCCTTGTGTTTCACGCTCTGTGGAGGGAGGATCTTGGCTGGTATTGGTCATGTGGGTGTCGCCGTCGCCACGGGAAGGTACTGAAGTTCCATTGCTTTGGGGAGCATGGCCTTGGAGATCACTGAGGTCTGACCCCCCAAACAGGCCAACAGATAAGCCATTCGTGAGTGTGCTGCGTTGCGAGGGATTCGATGGGTTACTTGGGGTTACTGGATGATATGCAACACCATTCGTGATAGGCTGCCCAAGCACAATGGGACCGCTTGATTGCTCGGTCGTTAGCTCTTCATCGTCGGGTGGGACATTGGTTGGAATGAGCTCAAGCCTTCGACCTTCGCTTGCGGCCAATTGCTTGGCTTTTTCAATCATCTCCCTCTCTCGCGCTGTCTCCCGAGCGTAAACACCCTCAAGATCAATCATTAGGCCAGGGTCTGCCATTTCAATATGGCCCATGTCAACTTCGACATTAGTCTGTAGCTCGTTTGCCCTCAAAAGACGTTCTTGATCGCCGATCATTTTCGCGTCCTTTGTCAACTTCTTGACGTCGGACAGGAAGTCCTTCGGCCTCTTGTAGTAGCCGTTAGAGAGACGCTTTTCAATGGTCACGATTTCCATGTTGTAGAAGAATTTGCCAGTAGCCACTTCAATTAGACCTGGCTCACCATGGCCGTCTGTGCCCTTCTCGTACGGTCGAAAGTGATCATTACGCCGTTCTTCCAACGGCAGATCAGTATTGACGATTGACGGGTCCTCCTCGTCGTACAAGTATCTGATCTGGCTATCCTCGATCACACCAGTACGGAACTTTTTGGATTTCAACTTGATCATATCCATAACGGGCTGTATGCGGAGTTTCAAGATGTTGAGTAGCTGCCTGTCCTTTTTCCTCTGTGCTTTAAGGTCTGCCTTTGATAGCACTTCCATCTTAGGCGGCTCGGGGGGCACAGGGGGCAGTATTTCGAGCTTTCTTTTTTTACGATTTGCTGGCTCAGGAAAGTCGGTGGGCGCGGCGTTGAGATAATCCATAACACCACTAAAGTACTCGCGGCGTAGTGGCAGTAACGGCCTTCGAATCTCAAACTGGTTTTTCCTAGAAAAACCAAATAGATCCTTAATCATTTGAGGATCGACATATTGATCTTCAGATTCGAGAACACCAAGGAGTAAGACTGGATCTGTTGGAGCCAATGTCCGGAGAAGGCCAAGGAAGGTAGAAATGACTGCGTCTCCTATGGTCCGATACCAAATATCAACATTCGGTATATAGATCACGCTAGGTTTGTGACGTCGGACCTCGGTGAACAATTGGATCACAGCAGCTTCTGATGACCGGCTGGAGTCACTTAGTAAAGTAGGAAGATCGAACGCTTGCACGTGCAGCCCTTCGAAGTGATTCAGGAGTGCTGCCGCAAGATACTGCTGGCCCATGCCCGGGACGCCTCTGATCAGAAGACGCGGTCGAAAAACGCGTGAACGTTCGAATTCTACGCCAAGATTAGCTTCAGTGTTTGAGCATACCTGGTTATCCTATCTTACCTTGCTGCATGCGTTCCGTCTTCATACCCCTGTCGTCTTCCGCATCTTCGAACTCGGCCTCTTCTAGTGCAGTCAAACGCTTCTTTTGTGGTAACGCTTGAGCGACGACATTCTTGATTTCTGCGAGTGGCTGGCGCAGTAGAGGCTCGATGTGGGTCGGCAATGGGGCAGCACCAGAGGACGCTGACCTCTCAGAAGAAGGAACCATGTTCTTGACAGATATCATAAAGTCCTTGGCAGTTATATTGATTGTCTCGGGCTTTATCTGGAGCTTCTCGTTGGATTTGTAAATTTGGGGGTATCGCCTCTGGACAGCGTTCAAAGCAGCTTCGGTGCAGAGTGCCCTGAGATCGGCACCGCCGTACCCCTTGGTCAGGTGTGCGATTTCATCTTTGAAGCTACTTGCCAGAGGAGGCTGCCAGCCGCTTGTGTGGATATCAAGGATAGCTCGCCTGGCTTCCGTGTTGGGCAGAGGGAAGTAGAACTCTCTGTCGAACCGACCAGGACGTCGAAGAGCAGGATCTATCGAGTCTGGTCGGTTGGTGGCTCCTATCACAATCACTTGACCGCGACCGTCCATCCCATCCATTAACGCCAGCAGAGTCGAGACAATCGAGGCATGGATTTGTTCCTGCTTGCTTGATCGTACGGGTGCAAGGCCTAATAATCCATCAGCAAGGGGAAGTCCACATTACCGGTAGAGAATACCAACCGTCTATCTCATCAAAGAAGATTATGCTGGGTTGCGTCTTCCGGGCTTCGTCGAAAAGAAGCCGAAGCTGACGTTCTGCTTCACCTACCCACTTGCTCAATGCGTCTGCCCCCTTTCGCATATAGAAGGTCACCTTCCGTCCCTGGCTGCTCACGCTGGAAGCCAGTGCTCGAGCTAGCAAGGTTTTACCGGTCCCAGGAGGTCCATGGAACAGCACGCCTCGAGGAGGTGTTACGTGGAAACGCTGAAAGACCTCGGGGTACAGCAACGGGAGAGCCACCATTTCCTTGAGTTGATCGATGTGACCTTGTAGACCGCCTACACTGTCAAAGTTCACGTTCTGGTCAACACCAAGTGGATCTGCATCCGCCAAGGCATGCTTGTCCTTAATCTTACCAAGATTTGCTGGCGTTCCCGAAGGACCTTGCAGAGGGTCGGAACCATGAGCTTGAGCTGGAGGAAACAAACCAAAACCTGCGGGAGCAGCAGCTGTTGGAGTCATGCCAAGGGTGCCGCCAACGCCAACGGTTCGGGGACGCTGCGCGATGTCATCGTCACTACTATCAGAGTCTGCACCACCAGCGGCCCCGATACCTCCAGGACCACCGAACACTGGTGTAGGACCACCAGCCCCTCCAAAAGGCCCATATGTGGAGAACAAACTTCGCTGCCACGTCCCACCTGCGCCACCACGGCCCCTTCGCGAAGGGGTAGTCGCTGCTGGCGGTCCGTCATCCTCTAAAGGTATGGTAAGGTCAGGTCGGAGGATGCGATAGTCCACAGGCTTTCGTTTCCGCGTCTTAGGTTTGTCATCAAAAAGAATAGCTTCTCTTGGAGCCCGACGAGGGCGACTGCCTCGTAAATCTTTCACTTCCTCGGCCAACTCTTCGGCAACCTCGCTATCGTCTGAAGGTAAATCTCTCTGGCTTCTCGATCTGCCTTTTCCGGCACGGGTGCTGCTATCCTCATCAATCTGTTGGCTTCCTTTGCGAGGTGAACTTTCGGAATCTTCCGAGTCAGAAATATTTTCCTCGCCTTCCTCCTCCCCAGCAGGCTCGAAGTCACTACTCTCTTGGCGGCCGTTTTTCTGAGAAGTCCGATGTTTACGCGTTTCATGAGCCGAACGAAGAGCATGACGTGTCGATCGGCCACCGCTGTGACCAGGAGCCTCCTGTACACTCTGATTTGCTTGCTTCCTCTCACTATGCCTAGTTATTCGCCGAGGTTTAGTGATTGGATCTTCTTCATCATCTTCATCTAAAGGCTCATCTTCGGGTGATTCCGGAATTATAGCAACCTCATCCGTGGGAGCGTCTTGGGACACGACTGCATCCCCTGGAATCATGTTTTGAGTGTCAGGCAACGGAATCGAGGCCTGGAGCTCATCGGTCAAGTCTCCTCGGCTAGCCGTGACTTCGGTAGTATGCTGGTCGTCGTCAACTATGTGCTCTTGAGGCGCCGAATTTTCATCTCCTTCCTCAAACACAATACTAGCAGGCACCTTCTTCATACCTTTACCACCCTTCCTGGCTCTTTGAATTTCCAACTCTGGACTACGCGTGCCAGGGCGTATAATATCAGCATGATGACCAGAGTTTGTCAGAGCGACAATAGTCTCACTCTCATCGTGAGCGATGCGACTACTCCTCCTTGACGGTTGCGCTTCCGATGATATACGCCGAGCACCAACACTACCACTTCGAGCTCTTATGTTCCTTCTGCCTGGCGCAGGAGTTGGCTGAGGTGTTGGGACTTTGAGTTTCACCAGTAGTCGTTGGTTTCCTTGTTTCTTCGACGTAACTTCCACTTCAGCCATAGAGTCCAGAGCCTCTTCTACGGACTCATCACTCTCTTCGTACAGTGGACGTTTCTTTGCGGCCTTGCGCACTGGTCGCCCCGTTCGGGAGTCTATTTCGGGTTCTTCATCTTTGACTTCTTCCTCAAACGAAGCTTCGCTAAGCTCGCTCTCATCAGTTATTACCTCCGATCCCTCATCGCTGTGAAGCCTTCGCTGTCGCTTTCGCAAAGGTTTACCGCCATGACTCTTGGAAGGTTTCGACCTTGCAGCTCTTGTTGTTGATGCTCCGTACGTTGAGTCTGCAGAGTCGGACTTGGTCGGATCGAAGTCTTCGATCTTTCGCTTGTTTCTATTCGGCATGGTTGGGGAGGCTTATCGTATAGCATTCAAGGGAATCTTTGCCGTGGTATCAGCTGGAAGCTCTTGACTTTTGCTTTAAGCCTTGGTCGAAACCTTGGTCGAAACAACATACCTACAAGTCCAAGTTTCACAACAACTTATTGAAAGACCAGCTTGCCTGCGTACATGATGCGCATGCGCTTTCTGTTAATCACCACTGTAATCCGCAGTCACAATCGCGTGAAAGGATCCTGTAGATCATCCCTCAAGTCCTCTAAGCTGTTGCGTTGGTCAGCTATTTGCTACCAGGTCTTACACAACTCGGAAAGCGGTTTGGACGACTTGTGGATTCTGCTGAGTTGAAGAGACCGAGAGCTGCGAGTTCTGGGAATCGTCTCTGGGTCATGATTGTTTTCCCCTACCGCCTCGCTTACGTGAAATACGCTAAGCTAGCTCAGGCAGAAGCACGCTAATCGCAGTTCTCCCGCATCGAATTGATCTTCACTTTAGCTTTCAAGCGCCAAAACTCCCAGAACTTCAAAAACTATCTGTGGAAGCAACACCTCGTCCTTTGCCATCCATGGATGCTTTTCATCACCTTGAGCCGCCGAGATGAATGCCAACTGAAGCAGCATTCTCAGCATCACATATTGACATTCCTACAACCTCCTCAAAGTGTCCGTCACCGCTGACTTGAACAGACAAAATCATCTCCATCTCCATGATGCCGCCATCGATCTAAATGCCGCAGGTACCAAAGCTTAAATGCAGATCGCCGCTGTCACTCGCGTGGCTGTTTGTGGGGAAGCAGAGCCTCAAGTCACGTGCCAGGGCTGTTCTCCCTCATCCCTTGATATCTGACGAAACGGCCCCTTCCCAGAGTAGATCGCTCAACCTATCGTTTGGGAGCATTACCAGAAAATCTGAGTTCAACAAAAGTCCTCTGTTGTGCCCTCTCTGCAGGTAGACTCCGGCATATATTTAGGAAGGTCCACTTATCTGCAGGATTGTTTTAGCAGACCACTACTCCAGCCTTCATGTAGCGAACCCGAAATGTTGATGATTGAACCGGACCAGGGCAGAGGACTCAGGGCTCGCTTACTCATTAGTCACATGACCATCCGTGCACAACGCGTCCGACACACGTGACACGTCCCCCACAGGCCCACCTCTCAAAAACATGTCCACCACCACCACACTCCCCTCCTTCCCTCCCTAACTCCCCACTACCCAAACGTACCAAAACCAACACCATGTCCCCTCCAACCCTCACAAAAACAACAACAGACCCGCTTCCCCCACCATCCAAAACCACCACCAACCCCCTCCCTTCCTCCCCCAACCAAAACGCAGCCCCCCCACCCCTACTCCTCTCATCATCCCCACCGCTCCTAGTAAAGAAACTCTCAGACAAGGCGAAAACGCCAACGCGGGGCAGCGCGTTCGCGGCGGGGTACGATCTATATGCGGCCAGGGCATGCGTGATTGGGAAGAGGGGCAAGGGGCTGGTGGAGACGGAGTTGGCGGTTGCGGTACCGGAGGGGTGCTGTGAGTTGTTCTTTGGGTGGCTGGCATGAGTTGGAGCGGACTGGGGGCTGACGTTTCCTGGGTTGGGGGGGGGGTTGACAGATGGGCGGATAGCACCGAGGAGCGGTCTCGCGGTCAAGAGCTTTATTGACACCGGTGCTGGTGTTATTGATGCGGATTACAGGGGTCAGGTCAAGGTGCTGTTGTTTAATCATTCTGAGGCGGATTTCGAGGGTGTGTTTCCCCCTCCTCTATGAATTTGACATTAGGGGAGGAGAGGCAGAATGCTGATGACCGATGCGACGAGGGCAGTCAAGGAAGGTGATCGGGTCGCGCAGCTAGTGCTTGAGAGGGTATGTAGTTCTCTCATTATCAGGCGGTTGGCTAGAGGGGGGAAATTGGCTGATGAGGTACTGATGCAGATCTATACACCGGAGGTGGTTGTCGTGGAGGAACTGGAGGAGAGCGTGAGGGGGGCTGGGGGGTTTGGGAGTACTGGGTGAGACGGTTCTGTGAAATTACATCCACGATGGGTTCTCCAAATGGCGCTATCACGACTTACAATGGGAAGAGATGAAAGATGGGAGGGAGACAACGGATATCTTGACCGGTATGTGGAATTGGAGTCGGACGAAGACGAACGTCTTTCCGCTGTATACGAAATTGGTACAGAAGAATCTATAGGGTCCTACCTTCTAATCTCTAAACTGCGGATTCATCCCACCAGATGCCTCTTCCCCGCCTCCTCCATCCCCCACCGCGTCTCCCCCATCAACCCCCAGCGCCACCACCTGATACTCATCCCGCGGCCTTCTCAGATCCTCTAAATTCCTCACCAATCTCACCTCCGTCGCTTTCGTCCTCCTCAAATGCATACTCTTTTCACTATCCTTTTCCTTATCCAGCACCCCCGCCATTCCCTCCAACGCCTTATCCCGCGCCATCATCGTCTTCTGCAACACGCTCTGCATGCTTCCCAGCACCTTCTCCGCCGCCTTCGCCAGCGGAAGTTCCACCGCTTGCACGTCATCTGGCGAGACCCAAGATTTCGTCCTGCCAAGGCCAGCAGCGGTAATGGCTTCGCGCAGGCGCACGACGGTGAGCGCGGCAAACATGTCACCCGTGCCGCTGAAGAAGCAGTCGATAGCCGGCACGTCGATCTTGAACAAGCGCGGGGAGCGGTCTGCGCGGGCGGTGGAGCCGACGACGGAGATGGAGGGGGAGGCGGGGTCGAAGCGGACGGAGGTGACGATAATGTGCGCAATGTGGTAGGTTGTATGGAGCCTAGATATAGCGGCTGCGAGGGTGGGGAGGGAGGTGATTTTCGTGTCGGAAAGGAGTCTGACGGTTTTTTGGGGGTTAGCTTGTTGCTGGTGTCTGTGAAGGGAGTGGGGGGAACGGCTTACTCGGCTTCGAATTGGTTGGGGAGTATTAGGTCGGCGTCACGCAGGAGGTTCTTGTAGACTGGAACGACGTCCTCGTTGACGTAAATGCGTCCTTCATCGCCCATTACGGGATCAAGTACTGGGACCCGTCAGACAAGGTCCGCCGCTTTGGCCAGAGGCTTGCGTCTCCTCTGCCTTACCCCAAAAAAACGTTCCAGGCTTGGTTGATGCTTTCAGCTTCAAATCTCTTGCTACAGATCCGATTGCTTGTACTGCCTCTGCGCTCGGCGCATAGCCCGACAGCAGGACATCAAAGTCGGTAAGGTAGTTCTGCTTGAGCCCATTGTAGATATCCGTGATTTCTTCTGCCGTAGTCTTGGTGCCTCTCCACTGTTTGTACGCGGTATGATTACCTGCGCCATGTCAAGGATAGTAAGCACTCAACATGCGCCGTTGGAAGGAGGTGCGTGTTGCGCAGGTGAGTCGTACTGTATTGCACCGTGTTCAATGCAGCCACCTCGCAGCCAAGGGCCTGCATGACAAATGCAGCCATCGTGTTCCCGACATGTCTGTATCGTATCAGATAGAGCTTGACTCAATCCTTTTGCAAACACTGCTGCTCTGTGGCAGTGCCCAGGTGACTCACCCATAGACAACCTTGGAGAGTAGAAGTCAGCCATTGGCACAAGCCTGAGACGAAAGTTGCGTTCCTACATGACTGGCAATGGCCAACACCTTTGTCTCAGGAACAAGGGGGCCCGTAGACATTGGCGAAGCAATTAGAGATTTTGCGGTCAGAAGTCAGTGTCCGGGTAAAGAGGAGGGATTCTTGAAGCGGAATAATTCCGATTTTCACTATCCCTTCGGTTTGTCACATTAAGTTTTGCAGCTCGAACAGATGTATCTTCAAGATGTATCAGATTGTTATGTTCGATAACAGCCACATCGCTGGAGCCTCTAAAAAGCACGAAAGCCGTTGCTTATCTTGAACACTATGCGCTATTCGTTACCCAATGCTGACACTGAGAGTTACATTAATGGATCATCCGTCATACAACTTTTGCGCCATGTGATCACTCCTCGTCTCCGATCTGTGGAGCAACAATGTCAGCATAATTCTAAGCAAAGCCTGCATAGAAAACCGTACCTTTGGCGCCAAGTAGAACCTCAAGTAGCTGTTAGACGCTAAAGAGTACTCCACGAGTAGAGGTACCTCGTTCGATAAACACAGTTTGACAGTATTCGAGAGACCGCTTGCTTTGCAGAAGTTGACAAGGTACTTCAGGGAAAATGTCAAAGCAACGGGTTCCGTCAGGCTGATATCGACATTCAAATCTGGCTTCTCAATGTTGGTATGGCTTCGTAGTGTAACTGCGCCATTTCCAATATCCCCGGAACATGAGAACTTGACGCCTTCCTTTGTGGCTTCGATCGACACTAAATGGCAGATCAGTATAACCATGTGATACCCCTATAGAGCAAACATACCCGACTCCGACAGCGCAATCAAGTCCCTACAGATCCTCTGAAACTCCGCCGAAGGCATAGCAATTGTAGCCGCATACTCTGTCTCCGGAATTCCCAAGTGCTCTTGATCAATATCCATAAGCTTGATATCATACTCGCTCAGCCTGTCACTCTCGCTGCTCTCAAATACCAGGTTCACTACATCGGGCGCATCTTCCGCCTTTAGTGTCAAAATATCCTCATTCTGTGCGCATCGTAGAACCTTCATGAGTGAGCCCAGGTTGATCCCAAGGGCGATGTTGCGGTCACAGCGGAATGGGGAGAAGGACTCTGCTTTGAGCATCATGGAGACGAGGGCGACATGGGAGTTGTCCATGGCTTGGAGGGCGATTCCGGAGTCGTTGCAATCGAAGTTGCAGTCTTGCACGAGGTCTTTAATAGCATCGACAACCTATAGCTGTCAGCATACATAGACAGACAAGAGTGGGGGGGGGGGGCTACCTTTTTGAGCAGGTTGGCCTGCTCTAGCCGTGCCTCAAGCACTGACATTAAGCGTTAGAGTCCCCAGCCGGTATAAACGGGTGAAGCATCCACTTACTGTTGGGTGATCAAGAGCTCTCGATTCGGGATTTGTGTGCCAATGGGGATTAAATGAAGGCTGTGGTAAGAGCACTGGGTGTAGACTTTAAGTTACCTGTGGCACTGAGATGGATCGCCTACTGTAAGACTTGTGGAAAGCGTTGGGTGTTTATTCAGATTACGAATCTTGATATTCTGAATGCAAAGGGAAATCGCGTCCTTCTTCGCGAAGCAAACGCGAAAGACACTAAGAAAAAGTGGTTCGCGGCAGTCTCACGTGATGGTTATTGAGCCCTAAGGTAAGGTGGGTAAAATACTTTGAGGTAAGGTAGGTAGGTACGTTAGGAATCTCTAGCTTTACTTACACACTGTCGTTCGCCATGCACATCAAAGACTATATAGACTGTCCAACTCTAGTGAAATAAGAGCAAGAAGCCAGGATTTTCGTCTCCTCCCATTACCCAGATAACACTTGCTGTAGCTTTTAGTCTAGTGGTACATTGGCTATCATAGATGTATCCACCCCAAAATCATAATGCAAAGGGTATCATACGCGCAGCTCCGTATATGTGCTCCGTAAACCGTCCCGAGGTATATTGAGGTCAAGTTGGTTCTTTCAAGCAAAACAAAGAGCAAACATAAGATCGTCAAATAGAAGTCATTCGTCCCGTCGTCCGTCCTCGAGGTCGTAACTTGATCACGGTCTCTAATTCCCTAAGCATATGCGTACTAGCATTTACTTTCTCTTTATCAATCGCCTGCCGTACCCGGTCCTCTTTCATCTTTGCCAGCCTTTCTTCCCTCGTCAAGGTACTCCTCTGACGCGGAAGGGCCACCGCTTCGAAGACTTCTTCGCCCGAGCTGCTTGTTGTATCGCTCGAGAGGGATCTATTCGACCTAGAGTGTCCGTGTAGTGCCGTCATCGCATTGGTAGGACTCCCGCCAACGGCCGTCAAACCACCAAGGCTCAGGGTTGGCGACGGTGGCATTAAACTGCCTCCAAATGATGAGGATATCCGCTTCACGTTTTTAGTAATGTTCATTGCGAGCGCCGCCCGGCCATCTTCCCACTCTTGCATCAAGTCTTTCAGATCGGCTCCAATCGAGTCATACTGGACCATAAGATTACTCCCAAATTCTGATATCTCTTCAGATTGCTCTAAAGCTTTGTCGGACTCCTCTCGAAGGAGGTGCATTTTGGCCTGAAGTCCGCGTATCCCTTGAGAGAGCGAGCTAAGCTTCCTCATCTGGCTTCTCACACTCTCTCTACCAGGGGTCAATGGGGCCTTTGGAGTTGGAGGAACCGGAAAAGCTAGCGATATTAGAATTAGTGACTGCAATCCAACAAGCATCGCCGAACTCACCCTCTTCTTCTCCCAAAACATCCTCAATATCGAGGGCCATTTTTCTCGACTGTACTAAGATATGGTTCATAGTCTCGGTCGCTGCCGCCCATCTTGCGAAATCCGACTTCCCACCATCCGCGTCAAGAGCTAACAGGCTGCAGAGAAAGAGCTTCCTAACGATGTGTAGATTCTGCAGCTGATACTTCAGGGCCTTGAGCGTATCGGCATCTTCCATATCAGTTTTGTCCGCGCTTGCAATTTCCGCAGCGAGCTCCATGTCCGTCCGACTGATCTCGTATATGTCACAATACTTCTCCAGATCAACGCCCACGGCAAATGGCTTAGTAACAATGTATGCTTGATAACATTTTCTAAGCAGAGGGCTAATGACTCTGTGAAGAGTTCGACGTATGCGTTCGCATCTTCTTGTCTGACTTTGCTCCTCGAAACGTGTAACGGGAGGAAGAGGGCTGCTTCTAGTTCATAATTAGCATGGCGAATAGCTTGCCCAAAGTGAAACAATCCACCCACATTCTGTAACCTCGAGAGACGAGCTCAACTTCTTGTATCCAGGTAAGGGCGGCTGCTGCAGCCGCATCGAAGTTCTGGGCACTGGCTGTCAAAGACGAGGCCGTCTCCACCGCTTGGGCACGGACGTAATGTAACCATTGCCGCCGAAGTAAAGCGTAAAGTCCGCCAAACATCATTACTGCGGTTGATAACGTCAAACATATCCTCCATCCACTTAGGTGTATTCGGCCTGCGCTGCGGATCCAATGTATTGACCAAGCCAGAATGAAAGCCGCCACACCAGTCAAGCATAGCCCAACCCAACTAACGCTCGCGCAGTCATCACCACGTAGCTTTGACGCTTCATCGTTGACCGGAACTGGAAAGCTTTGTCGTCGGTAATTGCTGGGAATAGAGCGCTCGGTGAGCAGTTGGGAGGCCACTATGATGTATCGAAATTGTTCAAGGAAATGTGCGTTCTCGGTCCTGCCGAGTCTAGAATATAGAGCACTCTGCAGAGTCAACCCTCCTCAGCGACGACCCCTGTGAATGAGCATTGATTACTGACCGAATAAGACTCCTGAAGGCGGGCCACAGTGCCCTTGGAGCGTGGCACTTCCAGATTGAGAAGTGGAGGCGGTTTCCTCCGGAACTTGGAGAATCCAACGGGTCGGCCTTGCGGCGCAAAAGACGTTGTTTCTGCGGGTGATGTAGGCTCTATGGGGGTGTTTGTTGGGGCCCATTCATTCTCGGCGTCGACTTCACCTTCACCTTTGTCGAAAGTCAACGAAGACCCCGTAACGCTGGGAGGATTGTGAATGATCTTACCTTCAAGATACATCGCCAGAGGGGAGTCTTGAAAGACGACCGATTCCATTTCGTGACAGTGGCGCGTGATGCAACATGCTCTCTGTAGGATGAGGGCGCAGACGGGGGCTCAAACGCACGGGGGCGTTGTCAAGACTTGGAAATATCTGTTGAACGTACTCTTTTGCAATAAGTATTCTCTCATGCTGGAAAGCAAGAATAGCTTCCGACAATAGAATAATAGTGATTGTTGATTGGTTACCTCCTCATTCACTTCCAAGAACTAGACGCGTCCCGCCAGCCAAGATTTCCCCGATCGGGCGAGCATGACGAACATCTCATTTCAACAAGTTCGCGCCCCTTTACTCTGCACAACAACAATCCAACTTTAGATACCGTGATTATAAGGTAAGGTAAGCAATAATGACCGAAACACACAGGATTCACTCGGTGCTTTAGCATCGTTCAGGCGGGTACTCAGTACTCCCCCCCGGCGTGCAATCTCGTGCTGGGGTTTTCTTGCACAGCGAAGGGTCTATGGTTTCCACTCGGCTGTACGGAGTATCGTTGTTATTAGCGTATGCAGAAAGCTCTGCAATCCTTGGCATTCGTTTTTGCGTTTACCCCACATCCCTTTTGTATGGGGAATTCGAAAATTCAACCCCACCGCCCCCCAATTGCCCAAAATCGAAGCTATTCAGACCTCTTTGTTTATTGATGTTCTTGTAACCGTTTTTATTCGAAATTCCTCAACGTCGAAGTTAAAATCTACCTCTAGATGACCCTCTCATCCCCTCTAGATGACCCCCTCTAGATGACCCCCTCACCCCCTCTAGAGCATCCGGAAGACTCTATTAGAACTGAGTCGTTAAATAGAATCAAATTCCTGATTTCCTACCTTCAATTCTCGTTTCAAAGCTCTGATATCTGCCTCAAAAATATAGCCTGAATGCTTGAAGTGCTGCCTCGAATATCTATCACATCCGCTTCGTTCAACAGCGTAATGAAGAAAGTCACCAAAGGTGCCTTCAAAATGGGGCCATGTCTCGTCAAAATGCCTACGAACCCAGGTCTTTAATACGCTGAAGGTGAGTTCTATGAGGTTGTAATCCGGCGAGTAGAGAGGCAAATATCGCACCTGACATCCGTGTGAGGTGATGAGCTCTTCGATTCGACTATTGCAATGAACACTCGCGTTATTCATGATGATCACACTCTTCGGGGCCGGAAAGGGACTGCATAGAGGTAGCAGCTCATCTGCTAGCCATCGAAAGAAAGCCTCGCCGTTGAACCAGCCTTCACGAATGCCGATACAGAATAGATATTCGTCTTTCGTATAGGCCGGAAGAACACTTCAGCAATGCTCTCTCGTTCTGGAGGCTTGATAGCGAGCTGGTTGATCAACAGAAGCATAGGCTTGATGACGTCAGCCTGTGGTCTCATTGAATAAGGACTCATCCACGAACACGAGCTGTTCAGCCGTCAAACGAAGCATGTCTGCTATCCAATTCAAACGAAGCTCATCGTTTTGCCTGACTTCTACACGCTGTCCTTTTTTATTACTTCAGCCTCTCCTCTTCAGAATTCTTGATATCGTGGATTGATGAACGTTAATGCCTCACTCCTTTCATATGTACCAGACCATCTCTTTCTGCATGACTCACGGCTGTTCTTCGAGGTAGGCTATGAGGCCATTTTCAGCTGCCTTAAACACCTTGCGGGGGGCCCCTTTGGGCCCCCTTTGGGCCGAAACTGAGGTTTAAACGGTGAAGAATACATGAAGATATTCTCTAGCATGCTATACACCGTTCTAGAACAGCAGTGAACCTCTTCGGCGATGGCGACGGGTTGCCAATGAAGTAGTAGAAGCCGTACGATTCTGAAGCGAATCGCTGCAGGTAGTGGGCCGATCATAGCTGAAAATGCGTTAAGAACGTCAACAAACAAAGAGGTCTGAATAGCTTCAATTTTGGGCAATTGAGGGGCGATGGGGTTGAATTTTCGAATTCCCCATACAAAAGGGATGTGGGGTAAACGCAAAAACGAATGCCAAGAATTGCAGAGCTTTCTGCATACGCTAATATGCGAAACCTTGTTCATTTTTTTGGAATTTGCCGAGAGCCCCATCAAAATTTTCAAAAAGTGCAAAATAAGAACGAATCAACCCCACTGCCCCCCCAGTGCTTCATATGTAGTATATTCAGCGCTTCATATGTAGTATATCCAGTGCCCCATATGTGGCCTACCCAGTGCTCCATATGCGACCTATCCAATGCTTCATATGTGGCCTACTTAGTGCTCCATATGTGACGTATCCAGTGCTCCATATGTGATATATCCAGTGCTCCATATGTGGCCTACCCAGTGCTCCATATGTGACGTATCCAGTGCTCCATATGTGACGTATCCAGTGCTCCATATGTGACGTATCCAGTGCTCCATATGTGACGTATCCAGTGCTCCATATGTGATATATCCAGTGCCCCATATGTGGTCTATTCAGTGCCCCATATGTGACCTATTCAGTGCCCCATATGTGGCCTATCCAGTGCGTCATACGTAGTATATTCAATGCGATCTACCCAGTGCTTCATATGTAGTATTTCCAGTGCTCCATATGTAGTATATCCGATGCGTCATATGTGGCCTACTCAGTGCTTCATATGTAGTATATTCAATGCTTCATATGCGACCTATTCAGTCCTTCATATGTAGTATATTCAATGCTTCATACGTGACCTATTCAGTGCTTCATATGTAGTATATTCAATGCTTCATACGTGATCTATTCAGTGCTTCATATGTGACCTATCTAGTGCCTCTTATGCGACTTACTGAATAGATCGTATATACTACATATGAAGCACTGAATATACTACATATCAAGCATTGAATATACTACATATGAAGCACTGGGGGGGCAGTGGGGTTGATTCGTTCTTATTTTGCACTTTTTGAAAATTTTGATGGGGCTCTCGGCA